>FLNY01003868.1_pt1 | contig 178294 bp, 157 predicted proteins | sample 1140381 | NCBI WGS metagenome assembly FLNY01 (sample SAMEA3878172, study PRJEB12797) | bioreactor metagenome | biome: Moose rumen | place: Sweden | collected 2011-10 | reverse complement strand
CCTGTTTGCGGCAAGAATCGCAATATTGTTGATTGTGGCTGCGATGATACAGTCTTAGATCCTAGAATGGCACAATTTTTAGATGTCTTTAATAGCTTTAAGGAGGTGAAATAGCGTGTCTATTTGTCCAAAGAACAAATCTTCTAAAGGAAGAAGAGATAAAAGAAGAGCAAACTGGAAGATGAGCAATCCTACTCTTGTTAAGTGCAGCAAATGCGGCGAGCTTATGGTCCCACACAGAGTATGCAAGAGCTGTGGATCATACAACAAGAAGGAAATCGTTTCAGTTGGCTAAGATGTAAATGATTAGGGAGCATTCAATTTTTATTGAATGCTTCTTTTTCTTTGCCTATACACCTGGTTATATACACTGTTGCAAAATAGCCTTTTTTGTACGAATCGTTCTGCTTATTTAGGGTTTGAATTATTAGATGATTTCATTTATACTTTATTAGAATTGGATAATTAGTTTTAGATTTTCAGTTTAGAAAATAATAAAGGAAAGAATAATTTATGAGTGAAGTTACGGTAGTTGCTCTTGATGCTATGGGTGGCGATAATGCTCCCGGAGAAATGGTCAAGGGTGCGGTTGATGCGGTAAATATTAATAATACTGTAAAAGTGATTTTGGTAGGAAAGGAAGATGCTATTAATGAGCAGCTTTCAAAATACACATACCCTGCTGATAGAATTGCCGTAAAGCATGCATCAGAGGTTATAGAGACTTCAGAGCATCCGGTTGCAGCTATCAAAAGCAAAAAGGATTCATCTATGGTTGTCGGCCTTCATTTGGTGAAGGACGGAGAGGCAGATGCATTTGTTTCGGCTGGTAATTCCGGCGCTCTTCTTACAGGAGGACTTGGTATCGTCGGACGAATCAGAGGCATAGAGAGACCGCCTTTTGGCGCATTATTCCCGGTCAAGACCGGTGTTGCTCTGCTCGCTGATTCCGGAGCAAATGTTGATTGCAGACCCAGTCATTTGGTTCAATTTGCCAAGATGGGCAGCATATACATGGAAAAGGTTGTAGGAATAAAGAATCCTAGAGTAGCCATTGTTAATAATGGTGCCGAGGAGGAAAAGGGCAATGCGCTTGTAAAAGAGACATTCCCGCTTCTTAAGGAATGCAAGGATATTAATTTTATCGGTAGTATTGAGGCTAGAGAGATTCCTAGTGGTTATGCGGATGTTATTGTTTGCGATGGCTTTGTAGGCAATGCGATATTAAAACTATATGAGGGATTAGCACTTACATTAGTTTCTATTATAAAGGAAGGATTGATGAGTACCCTTAGATCGAAAATTGGAGCGGTATTAGCTCTTCCTGCTCTCAAGAATACTCTCAAGACATTCGATGCTACAGAGTATGGCGGCGCACCGCTTTTAGGACTCAAGGGGCTTGTAGTCAAGACTCATGGTAGCGCCAAGGCGCAGGAAGTTAAAAACACTATTTTTCAGTGCGTTTCTTTCAAGGAACAGCATATTAACGAGCTTATAAGAGATAATATTGTAATAGATAAGAAAAAGGAGGTCTAAAATGGAGTTCGATTTATTAAAAGAGATTATAGCAGAGGTGCTCAATGTTGATGCCAATGAGATTACAGAGCAGACTACTTTTGTTGATGATTTGGGAGCTGATTCATTGGATGTTTTCCAGATTATTATGGGCGTAGAAGAAAAGCTCAATATTGAGGTTGATACTGATGCAGCTGAGAAGCTTTCTACTGTTGGAGACGCAGTTGAGCTCATCAAAAAAACTGTAGCAGCTAAATAGTTGTCATGACTTTCTGCGGATAATTAATGAAAACATCCGCAGAAATCTGGCTTTGTCAGACAAGAAAATAGATAAAGCTATTTTCTTGGTATTTACGATTCCTGTTTTTCTGGTAAAAAACAGGAATCTACACATAATTGATGGTGGATTATTTTTCTCGATACTTCCTTTAGGTGATGGGAGTATCGAGAAATTTTTAGGAGGAATAACTTGAAGAATCTAAAGGAATTTCAGAAAATTATCGGTTATGAATTTAGAGACGAAAGCTTATTACGACAGGCACTTACGCATAGCTCTTATGCAAATGAGAATCATATGAAAAAGCTCTCAGACAATGAGAGACTCGAGTTCTTAGGAGATGCTGTGCTTGAGATTGTATCGAGTGAGTTTTTGTATCTAAATTATACAGATCTTAATGAGGGAAAGCTTTCAAGGCTAAGAGCAAGCCTTGTATGTGAACCGACACTTGCTTATATTTGCAAGGATATTAATCTCGGGGATTATGTTTTACTTTCCAAGGGTGAGGACATGACCGGAGGGCGCACCAGAAAGTCCATTTTGTCAGATGCGTTTGAGGCCATTATTGGTGCAATTTTTCTTGATGGAGGCATGGAGCCTGCATCGGAATATATTCATCGTTTTGTTTTAAATGATATAGAGCACAAGCAGCTGTTTCATGATAGCAAGACGCACTTGCAGGAGGTCGTGCAGGCTAATTTCAAGGATACACTTAGATATATTCTTGTATCAGAGAAAGGCCCTGACCATGCAAAGGAGTTTACGGTCGAGGCCGTTGTGGGAGACAGAGTTTTGGGGCACGGAACGGGTGGCACCAAAAAGGCCGCTGAGCAGGAGGCTGCTTACGAGGGGCTAATGTTATTAAAAAATGAAAATTTAGGGGATTAGAATGTATCTTAAAAGTATAGAATTATACGGATTTAAATCTTTTGCACATAAGATGAAATTCGAGTTTCACAATGGCATTACAGGTATTGTAGGGCCTAACGGTTCAGGCAAAAGTAATGTTGCGGATGCGGTGCGCTGGGTTCTTGGTGAACAATCCGCCAAGCAGCTTAGAGGCGCCAGCATGCAGGATATTATTTTTGCAGGCACAGAATCGAGAAAGCCTCTTTCTTATGCCTATGTTGCTCTTACCATGGACAATTCTGACCATGTACTTCCGGTAGATTATGAAGAAGTTACAATTGCACGTAGAGTTTATCGCTCGGGCGAAAGCGAATATCTTCTCAATGGTACTCCGTGTCGATTGAAGGATGTTGCGGAGCTGTTTTACGACACGGGTATTGGCAAGGAGGGCTATTCTATCATTGGACAGGGTCAGATAGAGAAGATTTTATCTGGTAAGCCGGAGGATAGAAGAGAGCTCTTTGATGAGGCTGTTGGTATTGTTAAGTTCAAAAAGAGAAAAGCAGCTTCAGTTAAAAAGCTGGAAAGCGAAAGAGAAAACCTTGTCAGAGTCAATGATATTCTCTCAGAACAGGAAAGACGTATAGGTCCTCTTGAAAAGCAATCAGAGGATGCAAAGCAATATCTCAAATATAAAGAAGAATTAAAGAGAATTGATGTTAATTCTTTTATGCTTGAAATTGATAGATTGCAGGGCAATTTAAGTGATGTTGAGAATAATCTTCATATTGCCACTGAGCAGCTTGAAACAAGTAAGCATTCGCAGGAAGAAATTCGTGAAAAGTATGATTCTCTTGAACAGGAAATTTCATCTTTGGATGAGACAATTGAAACTCTTAAAAAGAATCAGTCTGACTCTACGTTGATGAAGGGCAAGCTTGAAAACGAGATTCTTTTGCTTGAGGAGCAGATTCGTTCGGCAACAGCTTCAGATGAATCCATGGCTGCGCGAATTGCAGAAATAGAAGCGGAAAAGACTCGAAAAGAGTCTCAGCTTGCTGACTACAGAGCGGAGAAAGAGGAACTTGATAAGACCTTAGAAGAAGCTATTGACAGATTCACATCTGTTAAAAATAGTTATCAGGAATTACAGTCTGCAATTTCATCTAACAATGAAAAGATTGAGCAGAATAACAAGCTCATCATGGATCTTTTGAATAATCGCGCATCTATTAAATCAAAAGAGCAACGACTTGAAACCATGATGGAGCAGACGAATATCCGCAAGGCCAAGCTTAATCAGAGATTGTTAGAGCGAAAAACGCGTGAAGAAGATCTTGATGTAGCCGTAGCTCTCGCAGAGGAAGATTTTAAAAATGCTCAATCCCTGCTTCTTGAATTACAGGATAAGGATAAGGAGTATAATGAAAAGGCTGTTGAGTGGAAGAACAAATCCAAGGTAGCCAATGAGGATTTTCAGACTAAAAAGGACGAGTTTGCGAGAGCTCAAACAAGGCTTGAGTCCTTAAAGAATCTTGCTGAACGCTATGAGGGGTATGGCAATTCGACACGTCGTATCATGGAACAAAAAGGCAAGATAGACGGGATAGAGGGAGTTGTTTCTGATCTTATCCATGTTGACAAAAAGTACGAAATGGCCATTGAGACGGCTCTTGGTGGTAATATACAAAATATTGTTACAACCGATGAAGCCAGTGCCAAAAAGCTTATTTCTTTCCTTAAAGAGCGCAAGCTAGGACGTGCAACATTTTTACCATTGACATCTGTTGATGGAAGAGGCAATTTCAAAAAGACCGAGGTGCTTAAGGAAAAAGGAGTTCTTGGACTTGCATCGGAGCTTGTTTCTTGTGAGAGCAAATTCGATGGTGTGGTTGCGTATCTTCTTGGCAGGGTTGTTGTCACAGATCATATTGATTCTGCAATTGCTCTTGCAAAGAAAAATAATTATTCTCTACATATTGTAACTGTAGATGGAGAGTATCTTAGCCCCGGTGGTTCTATGACCGGTGGACATTTTAAAAACAACTCCAATCTTCTGGGACGTAATCGAGAAATCGATGAGTTGGAGGAGAGACTTGATACTCTATCTGCAGAGATGGATGAACTTAAAGCGAGAATTAGTGAAATCGATACAGCGGAAGCCCTTTTAGAGGCTGACAAAGAAGAAAACTCATCAAAGCTTAACGAGGCTGCTATTGCTCTTAATACGGCAAAGCTTGGATTAGACAGGGCTAATGAACAAAAGAAAGAAAGTCTTGCTGCGTATGAGGGCCTGTCAAAAGAAAGCGAGGAGCTTGAGACTCAGCTTTTAGAAATTGCGTCGGGTAGAAAAGAAATAGAGGCTGAACGCAAGGCGTCTGATGAGAAGGAAGCTGAATTAAAAGAAGAGATTGATAAGCTTTCTGCTCAGGTTGATGAAAAGACATATATGGAGACATCTGTCGCACGTAATATGTCTGAGGTTCAGATTGAGGAAGCAAATGCTCGTCAAAAGGTTGATTTTGTACAGCAGAATATTGATCGTGTGATTTCTGAAATTACCAAATGTGAAAATGATATTTTACTTATTAAAGAAAATGCTGAATCATCAAAGGAAGAAACCGAGACCAAAAAGCAGCGCATTGAAGAGATTAAATCGACTATAATTGCATCTGATGATTCCTTCGCAGAACTGGAGAATCAAATAAAAGAGGCTGTATCAAAACGAGAGAGTCTTAATGCAAATCATAAGTCTTTTTTTGACCAAAGAGAGGAAATATCAAATCGTATATCAGATCTTGACAAAGAGATTTATCGATTGGAAACGCAAAAAGAAAAGATTAACGACTCTATTTCATATCAAAACAATTATATGTGGAATGAATATGAGTTGACCTATCATAGTGCTGAGGAATTAAAGGACCCTGAGTTAAACGACCTCGATAAGATGAAAAAGGATGCATCTAAAATTAAAAATGCAATTCGCTCAATGGGAAATGTAAATGTTAATGCTATTGAGGAGTACAAGGAATTATCAGAGCGATATAATTTCCTTAAGGGTCAGCATGATGATTTGGTTGAGGCTGAGGCATCCCTTGTCAAAATTATTGAGGAGCTTGATGAGGGGATGCGTAAGCAATTTGATGAGGGCTTCAAGGAAATTCAAATTCAGTTTGACAAAGCCTTCAAAGAATTGTTTGGTGGTGGTAAAGGTACGCTAGAACTTGTTGATGGTGAGGATATACTTGAGACGGGTATTAAGATTAATGCTCAGCCACCCGGAAAGAAATTGGTTAACATGATGTCAATGTCTGGAGGAGAGAAGTCTTTGACAGCAATCGCATTACTTTTTGCTATTCAAAATATCAAGCCGTCTCCATTTTGCTTGTTAGATGAGATTGAGGCCGCTCTTGACGACGCAAACGTTGACCGCTTTGCAAATTACTTACATAAGCTTACAAAAAATACTCAGTTCATAGTTATTACCCACCGTCGAGGTACAATGAATGCCGCTGATAGGTTGTTTGGTATTACAATGCAGGAAAAGGGTGTTTCAACTCTTGTTTCTGTTAACTTGATTGAGTCACAGTTGGATGATTAATATGGCAGAAAAAATGAATTTTTGGCAGCGCCTTATAAAAGGTTTGACCAAAACAAGAGACAATTTCATAAAATCCATGGATTATATTTTCAATGGATTTACTAATATTAATGAGGAGTTCTATGAGGAGTTGGAAGAGGTCCTTATCATGGGGGATATAGGTGTCAGAACCACCGAAAATATTCTCGATGACCTTAGAGATGCTGTCAAAAAAGAGCACATCAAGGAACCTGCTGAATGCAAGGAATTTCTCATTAATGAAATCAAGGAACAGATGGCTCTTGGGCCGAATTCCTTCGAGTTTGAGACAAGGACGTCCGTTGTTCTTGTTATCGGTGTCAATGGTGTAGGAAAGACTACTACAATTGGCAAGCTAGCCGGCAAGCTGACAGCGCAGGGTAAAAAGGTTATGGTGGCAGGAGCTGATACTTTCAGAGCAGCAGCATCGGATCAGCTGAAAGAATGGGCTGATAGAGCAAAAGTCGATTTTGTTGGTGGACCTGAGGGCTCTGATCCTGCCGCTGTAGTTTATGATGCTGTTCACGCGGCAAAGGCCAGAGGTATAGATGTTCTGTTGGTGGATACCGCCGGACGACTCCACAACAAAAAGAATCTTATGAATGAGCTTTCAAAAATTAACTCTACCATTTCTAAGGAATTTCCTGAAGCATATCGGGAGACACTTATTGTTTTGGATGGTACTACAGGCCAAAATGCTTTGGTTCAGGCCAAGGAATTTTCAGAGGTTACGGATATATCGGGTATTGTTTTAACTAAGCTTGACGGTACAGCCAAGGGTGGTATTGCAATTGCTATACAATCTGAATTAAAATTACCGGTAAAATATATCGGAGTGGGGGAGACGATAGACGATTTGGAAAAATTCAATGCAGATGAATTTGTTGATGCATTGTTTTATGTAGGAAAATAATATTACCAGGAGAGAAGAAAATGCTTACACTTGACAAATTTGAAGAGGCATCCAAAAAAGTTACCGAGGTTACACATGAGACCAAGCTGATTTATAGCGATTATTTCAGTGAAAAATCCGGAAATGATGTCTATCTAAAACCGGAAAATATGCAGCTTACCGGAGCCTATAAGCTAAGAGGTGCATACTACAAAATCAGCACACTTACAGACGAGGAGAGGGCTAAGGGCTTAATTACTGCATCTGCCGGTAATCATGCTCAAGGCGTTGCCTATGCAGCTCAAAAATATGGCGTGAAGGCTACAATTGTTATGCCAACGACCACCCCTCTTATCAAAGTAAACAGAACAAAAAGCTATGGCGCAGATGTTGTTTTGTACGGGGATGTATATGATGAAGCATGCGCAAAGGCTTATGAGCTGGCTGACGAGCATGGCTATACCTTTATTCATCCTTTTGATGACCTTGCGGTTGCCACAGGTCAGGGGACAATCGCGATGGAAATCTTCAAGGAATTGCCTCTTGTTGAGTATATACTTGTTCCGATTGGAGGCGGCGGTCTTGCCACAGGTGTATCTACATTGGCAAAGCTCCTTAATCCTAGTATTAAGGTCATCGGCGTAGAGCCGAGTGGTGCAGCTTCTCTTCAGGCATCATTTAAAAAGGGAGAGGTTACAACCCTTCCTTCGGTAAATACTATTGCGGATGGTACGGCGGTTAAGACTCCCGGCACCAAAATTTTCCCGTATTTACAAAAGAATATCGACGAAATTATAACTATAGATGATGATGAGCTTATTGTTGCTTTCCTTGATATGGTTGAAAATCATAAGATGGTTGTCGAAAATTCCGGATTACTTACTGTAGCGGCATTGAATCACTTGGATCTCAAGGGTAAGAGAGTTGTTTCTGTGCTTTCCGGTGGCAATATGGATGTTATTACGATGTCTTCTGTTGTACAGCAGGGATTGATTTTTAGAGACCGAATATTTACAGTTTCTGTACTTCTTCCTGACAAGCCGGGAATGCTTGCCAAGGTGTCTCAGGTTATTGCAGATAATCAGGGTAATGTAGTAAAGCTTGAGCACAACCAGTTTGTAACAACCAATCGTTCTGCGGCTGTTGAGCTTCGAATTACACTTGAGGCTTTTGGCACAGATCATAAAGAACAGATTTTTAGGGCTTTAGACAAGGAAGGCTACAAGCCGAAGATTGTAAGAACTTCATTGTAAATAGGATTAAAGAGTGTAAAGTAAAAATACTTGACACTCTTTTTTTTATATAGTATATTAGTTTTCGGTGAAAAGGAGATCCTATGGAAGACAAGATTAAATCTGGTTATTTGTATGATTTCTACGGTGAGCTTCTTACTGAGCATCAGCGTCGCGTATACGAGCTGAGCATAGTGGAGGATTTATCCTTATCGGAGATAGCGGATTCGTTATCTATTTCACGTCAGGGAGTTCACGATACTATCAAGCGATGTAATCACCTTTTGCAGGACTATGAGTCACGATTACATCTCGTTGAGAAGTTTATGAATATTAGACAGGATGTTATCCGTATCAAAGAGTTGACTGATGGTGCGGTTTCTCCTGATACTTTATCAGAGATTTCCCGATTATCGGGATTGATTTTAGAGGAGCTGTAATATGGCTTTTGATTCTCTTTCAGAGAAGCTTCAGGGAGTTTTCAAAAATTTAAAAAGCAAGGGCAGACTTACCGAGGATGATGTCAAATCAGCTTTAAAAGAGGTAAAGCTTGCATTACTTGAGGCGGATGTTAATTTCAAGGTTGTCAAGCAGTTTACGAATACTGTTACTGAGAGGGCTATTGGCTCTGATGTGATGAATGGTCTTAATCCGGGTCAGATGGTCATTAAGATTGTAAACGAAGAGCTTGTCAATTTGATGGGTTCTGAGGCGGCTGATATTACCTATGCCACCGGAGGCGCGATTACCACAATCATGATGGTTGGTCTTCAGGGTGCCGGTAAAACAACTACCACTGCCAAGCTCGCAGGTAAGGTCAAGCAAAAGGGCAAGAAGCCACTGCTTGTAGCATGTGATATATACAGGCCTGCTGCAATCGAACAATTGCAGGTCAATGGCAAAAAGCAGGACGTCGAGGTATTTTCTCTTGGAGACAAGGAAAAACCGGTCAAGATTGCCAAAGAGGCAATGGAATACGCTAAGAAGAATAATTTTGATGTAGTCATTTTTGATACGGCAGGTAGATTACATATCGATGAGGATATGATGGACGAGCTTGCTTCAATCAAGAAGAATATCGATATTCTCAATACTATATTAGTTGTGGATGCAATGACAGGACAGGATGCCGTCAATGTTTCATCGACATTTGATGAGAAAATCGGCATAGATGGTGTCATCATCACAAAGCTTGATGGCGATACCAGAGGTGGTGCTGCTTTATCTATCAAAGCAGTTACCGGCAAGCCTATACTATATGCAGGTATGGGCGAGAAATTATCAGACTTGGAACCGTTTCATCCTGACAGAATGGCCAGTCGAATTCTTGGCATGGGAGATGTATTATCTCTCATCGAGAAGGCAGAGGCAGAAATCGACAAGGATGCAGCAATTCAGCTTTCCAAGAAGGTAAAGAAAGCTTCCTTTGATTTCAATGATTATTTGGTTTCGATGGAGCAGATGAAAAAGATGGGTGGATTGACATCGATACTTGGCATGATGCCGGGGATTAATGCTTCACAGATGGCACAGCTTGAAGGAGCAGTCGATGATAAAAAGCTTGCTCATACTGAGGCTATTATTCTTTCGATGACACCCGCAGAGAGGGAGAATCCCAAATTGCTAAATCCTAGCAGAAAGCACAGAATTGCTGCCGGAGCTGGTTTAGATATAGCAGAGGTAAATCGTTTCATTAAGCAATTTGAACAATCAAAGAAAATGATGAAACAAATGCCAAATATTATGGGCAAAGGACGACGCGGAAGACGTTTTCCATTTTAGCCCGCAACTATTATTTTTATTGTTTTAGGAGGAAATTAAAATGGCAGTAAAGATCAGATTAAGAAGAATGGGTCAGAAGAAGAGACCTATCTACAGAATTGTTGTTGCGGATGCAAGAGCACCTCGTGACGGAAGAAGCATCGATGAGATTGGTACATATGATCCAAATCAGGAGCCTGCAGAGGTTAAGGTTGACGCTGAGGCAGCAAAGAAGTGGATTGCTAACGGCGCAAAGCCAACTGAGACAGTTGCAAGACTTTTCAAGCAGGCTGGTGTACAATAATCTAACTCGAAAGGAATAGGATAGTGATGAAAGAATTAGTTGAAGTAATTGCTAAGTCACTTGTAGATAATCCTGATGAGGTTGTAGTATCAGAAAAGGAAGATGCTAAGTCAATTATTGTTGAGCTTCGCGTTGCTCAATCTGATATGGGTAAGGTTATTGGCAAGCAGGGACGTATTGCAAAGGCAATTCGCGCTGTGGTCAAGGCCGCAGCCTCAAAGGTTGACAAGAAAGTTATTGTTGATATAATTGATGTTGATTAAAAGACAAAGGAGTCTGAGTGTTCGGGCTCCTTTGTCTTTTTTTACTTTATAGGAAATTGCTTTGTGATTCCTATAAAGTAAAAAAACAAGCTACGCTTATCATAAATAAATGCAGATAGAATCAGTTAAGTCTAGCTTTAATATATTGTATTTTTATAGGAACAATAGTATGATTCGCTAAAGTGATAGTTGTCTAAATGAATAAATCGTTCTAAAATAGGGATGTTATCAAAAAGATTCTTTTCAGGGATAATTCTTATACTTGATTTAATTCCTTTTGAAATATTTGTTAATACGAGAATCTATTTTGCGGACCGCATTTATCTTTAGATAAATGTTGGTATTATTTGATTTAATTCCCTTTTGTGGGAAACAAATTTTTGATTTACACTCTTAATGTTATGGGAGATGTAGATAAATATATGTTTAGGAGGATAATTTATGAAGAGAAAGTTAGTTTCTGTTCTTCTGATTGCCACAACAGTACTTTCTATGGTTGGCTGTGGAAAAAGCGGAGACAGCGCTTCAACTGGTGGAGATTCATCCGGCTCTGATACTCCACTTGTAATTGCATGGGATGCAATGAGCCAAAAATTTAGTCCTTTCTTTGCTGAGTCAAGTGCGGACATGAAGGTTGAGGGGCTTGTTAATATTTCATTGACAAGTACTACAAGAAGCGGAGAGTATATTCTAGAGGGTATAGATGGATATACTGAGGAATATAATGGTACTGAATATACCTATTACACTCCATCAAATATTGAAATCACTGAGAATGAGGATGGAAGTGTTAGTTACGACATCACAATCAGAGATGATATCGAGTTTTCGGATGGTGAGCCTCTTACAATTGATGACGTAATTTTTTCGATGTATGTAATGAGTGATCCTACATATGATGGTACATCATCATTTTCTTCACTTCCAATTGAGGGAATGGAGGAGTACAAGAGTGGTGTATCCACACTTTCTGTTTTAATTGCAGAGGCTGGTGAGGACAATACTGATTTCACTTATTGGACTGAGGATCAGCAGACAGCATTCTGGGATGCAGTTGCAAACGAAGGTGCTGCATTTGCTCAGAGTATTGTAGATTACTGCGCAGACAATGGATTGGTTGACAGCTCTGATGATGTTGCAGGAGCAGCTTCAGCATGGGGATTTGATATCGATGATGATGCTACAGCTGAGGATTTCTTTATTGCCATTGGCGAGAATTACAGCTGGAATTTCACATCAATGGATGCTGAGGCAGCTGATGTAACTCTTGCAGATACACTTCCGGAGGATGTGCTTGAGATGTCTACAACAGGTGTTGAGACAGGTGATTCTGCTGATTATATTTCAGGTATTCAAAAGACAGGTGATTACTCAATGACTATTGTTATGACTGAGTATTCTGCACCTGCAATTGAAAAGCTTGCTATCGAAATTGCTCCAATGCATTATTATGGTGATACTTCACTTTATGATTATGATAATCATCAGTTCGGATTCACCAAGAATGATCTTTCATCAGTTAGAGAAAAGACAACACAGCCTCTTGGTGCCGGCCCATATGTCTTCAAGGAGTATTCTAATAAGGTAGCTTATCTCGAGGTTAACGAAAATTATTACTTGGGCGCTCCAAGCATTAGTGAGATTCAGTTCAAGGAGACACAGGAAGCTGATAAGATTACCGGTGTTGTTCAGGGAACAGCTGATATTGCAGAACCATCATTTTCTAAGTCAGCTTCAGAGCAGATTTCTACAGAGAATTCAAATGGAGAGACTTCGGGTGATGTAATTACAACTCAGCTTACAGATTTCCTTGGATATGGTTATATTGGTATGTGTTCACTTAATGTCAAGGTTGGTGATGATGCATCGAGCGAGGAATCAAAGGATTTACGTAAGGCTATAGCTACAGTTATTGCTGCATATCGTGATGTGGTTATCGATTCATACTACGGTGATGCTGCTGAGGTAATTCAATATCCTATTTCAAATTCTTCATGGGCTGCACCTCAGAAATCTGACCCTGATTACGAGATCGCATTTTCGAAGGATGTAGACGGAAATGAAATTTATACAGATGGCATGACAGATGATGAGAGATATGAGGCCGCATTGGAGGCTGCTTTAGGATATTTCGAGGCCGCTGGCTATACTGTTGAGGACGGCAAGCTTACAGCTGCACCGGATGGAGCAAAGCTTTCTTATGAGGTTATTATTCCGGGCGGTGGTTCCGGTGATCATCCTTCATTTGGCATTCTCACAGGTGCGCAGGAGGCATTTGCAACTATCGGTTTTGAACTTACCATAAATGACCTTTCTGATTCATCAGTTCTTTGGGATAAGCTTTCTGCTCAGGAGGCGGAGATTTGGTGTGCTGCATGGGGAGCTACTGCTGATCCTGATATGTATCAGGTATATAGTAGTGAAGGTGGTAGCGCGTACATGTATGCAATTTATTCAGATGAGTTGGATGAGCTTATCAATGAGGCAAGAGCATCTTCTGATCAGTCATATAGAAAGGCTGTTTACAAGGAGTGTCTTGATTTTATTGTAGATTATGCTGTTGAGATTCCTATATATCAGAGACAGAATGCAGTAATCTATTCTACTGACAGAATAAATACAGATACAATTGTTCAGGATCCTTCTCCTTTCTATGGATGGATGAACGAGCTTGAAACATTACAAATGAACTAGTTTTTTAGTTTAAAATTACTTCTTGGGGCTTATTTTAGTCCCAAGAAGGTATTTTGATAAAGGTATTTTATGGTGGGATTGAGTTTTGAAAGCAAAGTATGATTTTGTCCTATCATAAAATACCTTTATTGGAGTCTAGAATAATTTTAAGAAAGGGAATATTTAATGAAGAAATTTATAATTAAAAGACTATTGGTATCGATAGTTATTTTGTTTTTTGTTTCTATGATTATATATTGCATTATGCGTGCGATGCCTACTTCATTCGTTGAACAAAAAGCAATGACTTTATCGCAAAAACCCGGGGCCAAAAGCTATCAGGAATGGCTGGATCAATTGAATTCTGCCTATGGCCTGGATGTTGGTGTTATTCCGGGATATTTTAAGTGGCTTTCAAAGGCTATTAGATTTGATTTTGGTGATAGCTGGTATTTTAATGTATCGGTGATTGAAAAGTTCTCAAGTGTAATTTGGTATTCATTTGCACTTGGTCTTGCATCTTTTATCCTTGAAATTGTTATAGCTATACCTCTTGGAATTATTGCGGCCAGAAAGCAATATTCGGCTATAGACTACTCGGTGGTCGTTTTTTCGCTGATAGGTATTTCACTGCCTAGTTTCTTTTTTGCAACAATATTAAAGTGGATATTTGCTGTTAAGCTACAGATTTTTGATTTATACGGTATTGTTGGTCGTGATTACATGAATTTGTCTACAGGCGGCAAGATTCTCGATATGGCTTACCATTTGGTACTTCCGGTTGTTACTTTGACAATTGTGTCTGTTGGTTATTTGATGCGTTACACAAGAACCAATATGCTTGAAGTTCTTAGCGCTGACTACATCCGTACAGCTAGAGCAAAGGGATTATCCGAAAAAAGAGTTGTTAATTATCATGCATTCAGGAATACATTGATTCCAATAGTTACTCTGCTTGGATCATCGCTCCCTGGATTGTTTGGTGGAGCCATGATTACAGAGACTTTGTTCCAAATTCCGGGAATAGGATATACATCATATCAGTGTATTGTTCAGGGTGATATTCCGTTTGTTATGTTTTATATGCTGTTCTTTGCAGTTTTGATTTTGCTGGGCAATCTTATTGCGGATATTCTATATGCAGTTGTTGACCCTAGAGTTAGAGTAAATTAGGAGGAAATTCCGTGGCAGACGTTAGAAATATAGAAAATAATGAAGAGCTTGCTTTAGATGATGCCAATCGTGTTCAGGTACTTTCTCCGTCCATGATGGTTGCTAAGCGTTTTTTTAGAAATAAACTTGCAGTTACCGGCCTTGTTATTATTATCTGCATGTTTCTATTCTCCTTTGTAGGAGGTATGGTAATACCATATTCTCAAAGTAAAGTATTCTACACAACAGAGGAAATGAAAAAGGACTATGCCGGAGCTACCAAGATTTCTGAATATCAGATTTTTTCGGCAGATGGTGTTGAACTACCATCAGATATGAGTGCTAAGCTCATTCTTGCTTTTACGAAGGGTGAATCTACTGTTGAAACGAGAGATGGTTCGGTATATTCGCTCAATCAGCTTGATGATGATGCGTATGAAATTACAATGGAGGGAGACACAACTACTTTGGCTGTTGCTGCAAAGCTTCAGATTGTTTCCGTAGATGACGCCACTCTATCAGGTGATTTTAATGTTAGTCTTGTAGAGGCATTGGCATCCGATAGTACAGAATTTTCTATTGGAGATGAAAGCTATACTGTAGATGCTAAGGGAAATGGTGCTTTGGTTACTGATGAAAACGGCAATGCAGTTGCTTATATTAGTGGATACAGCATTAATGCGGTAGAAAGTGGTGTTTCTATTTCTATAGAGTTTAGAGAAGCGGTTGTTGATGCAATCAACAGTGGAGCGGATTCCTTTACTTTAGAGGGCGATGACGGAGAGGAAGAGTATCAGATTTCCAATAAAAACGGACAATATACGATTACAAAGTACAAGTCTACAAGTGTAATCGATCAATATGATTCACCTTCGCTGGCTCATATCCTCGGCACAGATGGAAATGGTATGGATTTACTTGCCCGTCTTATGTACGGAGGACGTATTTCTCTTTTGATTGGTTTTGTCGTTGTTATCATTGAGGTTATTCTCGGCATTATTGTCGGTGGTGTCGCAGGTTTCTTTGGAGGATGGGTTGATAATCTACTTATGAGATTTGTTGATATCATTTATTGTATTCCAACAATGCCTCTATATTTGATTATTGGTTCAATTATGGACTTTTACAAGATAGATGCTGCTATACGTATCTTTTATCTTTGTATAATTATGGGTGTTATCGGTTGGGTTAGCCTTGCTCGTATAGTACGTGGTCAGATACTTTCTCTTCGTGAGCAAGAGTTTATGACTGCATGCGAGGCCTGTGGTATCAGTATAAGAAGACGTATTTTCAGACATTTGATACCAAATGTTATTCCTCAGCTTGTTGTTTTTGCATCTATGGGTGTCGGTGATGTTATATTGTCCGAGTCTACACTTTCTTTCCTTGGACTCGGTGTAAAGTATCCGGCTGCTTCATGGGGTAATATTATCAATGCAGTTACTGATTCCTATGTAATGACCAATTATTGGTTCGTATGGATTCCTGCCGGTTTCTTAATATTACTTACTGTACTTGCATTTAATTTTATCGGAGACGGACTTCGTGACGCCTTTGATCCAAAGATGAAGAGATAGAGGTGTAAAATGGCAAAAAAGAATGTTAATTATATATCGGCCAAAGAATCTCGTAGAATTGCCAAGGAAAATCGCAAAATCACCAAAGAGTTCGAGGCCAAGAGAAATAGAAAGCATATTCCTGAAGAGGAGTATGTTACAACAATGAAAAATCCCGAAAATTGTGTGGAATTTGATGATGTGCATACGTATTTCTTTACAGATATAGGTGTGGTCAAGGCTGTCGATGGTGTTTCATTTAATGTTCCTCAGGGAAAGACTGTAGGAATTGTTGGAGAGTCAGGCTGCGGAAAGTCTGTTACGTCTCTTTCAATGCTCCAGCTTGTACAAAGACCTACAGGACAGACTGTATCAGGACAAATCAGGTTTAATTCCGGCGAAAGGGTTATTGATGTCGTAAATGCGCCGGATTCTGTCATGCGTGATATGCGTGGCGAGAAAATGTCAATGATTTTCCAGGAGCCAATGACAGCGCTTAATCCGGTATTTAGAGTCGGTTCTCAGATTGATGAGGTTATCAAGCTTCATCGCCCGGAAATGACCGATGAACAGATAAAGGCTCGTACAATTGAAATGCTTGGAATGGTAGGTATTGCCAATAAAGAGGGTGTATATAGTATGTATCCTCATGAGCTTTCAGGTGGTATGAGACAGCGTATATGTATTGCAATGGCTCTAGCTTGTGAGCCTAGGCTTATTGTTGCTGATGAGCCTACAACAGCACTTGATGTTACAATCCAGGCGCAGATTCTAGATTTGCTCCGTGATCTCAAGGATAGAATTAATAGTTCAATCATGCTGATTACTCATGACCTTGGTGTTGTTGCAGAAATGGCTGATTATGTTGTTGTTATGTATGCAGGACGTGTTGTTGAAAAGGGTACTGCACAGGAGATTTTTAAGGATCCTAGACACCCTTATACAATTGGACTCATGAAGTCGAAGCCTGTTGTAGGTGAAAAGGTTGATGAGCTTTATTCAATTCCGGGCTCTGTTCCGAATCCTGTAAATATGCCTAATTATTGTTATTTCAAGGACAGATGTGATATGTGTATGGAATGCTGCAATGGTGAGTTTCCTGAGGAGTATTATATTTCAGATACACATATGGTAAGATGCTATAGATGCAAAGAGGAGGGTGAGAGACATGAGTAACGAGAAAGATTATATTCTTGAAGTCAATCACCTCAAGAAGTATTTTCCTATCAAAGGTGGAGTGTTTGGCAAAGCCAGCGGAGAGGTAAAAGCTGTTGATGATGTTTCTTTCAAAATTGAAAGAGGTACAACAATGGGACTTGTTGGCGAGTCCGGTTGCGGTAAGTCGACCACGGGACGCACAATACTCCGTCTTATCGAGAAGACCAGCGGTGATGTAATATTTAATGGCAGAGAGGTTTATGATTATTCCAAGAAGGAATTAAGAGACCTAAGAACGAAAATGCAGATTGTATTTCAGGATCCATATTCATCACTTTCTCCTCGTCTTCCGATTGGAGAGATAATTGGAGAGGCAGTTAAGGAGCACAAGCTTGTCCCTAAGAATGAATATAATGAGTACATATCAAAGGTTATGGCAGAATGTGGTCTTCAAGAGCATCACAAGGATAGATATCCTCACGAGTTTTCAGGCGGTCAACGTCAGCGTGTATGTATAGCTAGAGCACTTGCGCTTAATCCGGATTTTATTGTATGCGACGAGCCTGTATCTGCACTTGATGTTTCTATTCAGGCGCAGATTATCAATTTGCTCAAAAAGCTTCAAAATGATAGAGGACTTACATATCTTTTTATTTCACATGACCTTTCGGTAGTAGAGCATATTTCTGATACTGTAGGTGTTATGTATCTTGGCGGACTTGTCGAAACAGGCAAGACAGAGGATATATTCGAGAATCCTCTTCATCCATATACCAAGGCATTGTTTTCTGCTATACCTATGCCTGATCCGGATTATAAAAAGGATAGAGTTCCTCTTGAAGGAGATATCCCTTCACCTGCTAATCCTCCTAAGGGATGCAAGTTCCATACAAGATGTTCTGAGTGTATGGGTATTTGCAAGGAAGTTGAGCCCGTGGCTAAGGATATGGGCGGTGGACATATTGTTAAATGTCATTTGTATGACGAAAAATAAATGGTTAACTGACATGAGAGGCATATTTGTCTCTCATGTTTTATAATGAAAGATAATTATGAAGGATAATTTTGATTTTTTAAGAAGAATATTTTCAGCCGATAATTCCGATGATGTCTTGCATGCATATAAGCTTCTTGACTCAAAAGGAATAGAGGTTTACACGAAAACAACCGACAATTCATATAAAATAATAGATGCTGACTTTGATATTAACTTGATTAATGATTTGTATGTTCCCGCTGCTGATTGGTCTTTTTCAAAGGAAATTTTGACAAACAGTCCTGTTTCAGAGTATATTACAGAGTATGTAATTCCCGAGGGAGTGCAGAAAGAAATTGATGAGGCCGATAGAATTTTTGCCAAGAAAAGAAAGATATTTTATATCGAGACAATAGTAGTTATTCTAATATTTTTGGCTTCAGTTATTTTTAATTTATTCGCTAAATAGGAGGCTTTATTGGAAGATTTATATCAGGTTGGTGCAATTACTCAAACTCATGGCATTAAGGGCGAGGTGAAGGTATTTCCTCTTACCGATGATATTTCTCGCTTTAAAAACATGAAAAATCTTTTGCTTGATGTTGGCAAGGAAGGATATATCAGCCTAGAGGTTGAGAATGTGCGTCCACAGAAAAATATTGTCATTCTAAAATTTAAGGGTATTGATAATATCAATGATATTGAAAAATATAAGGGACACGGTCTTTTTGTCACCAAAGAAAATCGAGTTGATTTACAAGAGGATGAATATTTTATTGCAGATTTAATTGGAGTGGATGTATATCTTGATACAGATGAAAATTTATTGTTTGGAGAGATAACCGATGTACTTCAGACTGGCGCAAATGATGTCTATGAGATTACTATGACAAAAGGTGATACAGTTCTTATACCTGCAATTAAGGACTGCATCAAATCAGTAGACATGGTAAATAATAAAATGGTAATTCATCTTTTGGATGGTTTGATTGGAGACTAATTAATGAAGTTTTATATATTGACTCTATTTCCTGAAATGATTGAGGGAGTGCTTAATACCAGCATAATCGGCAGAGCCAAAAATGCAGGCTGTATTTCTTTTGAGGCGGTCAATATCAGGGATTATACAATAGATAAGCACAAAAAGGTGGATGATTACCCCTATGGTGGTGGTGCCGGCATGGTTATGCAGGCGCAGCCTATTTATGATGCGTACAAGTCAATTTGCCAAAAGGCAGGACACAAGGTTCATTGCATTTATCTTACTCCACAGGGGAAGCTTTTTAAGCAGACTGACGCCAAATCCCTGGCAGAGTATGGGGATATATGCCTTCTCTGTGGTCATTATGAGGGGATTGATGAGAGAGTTTTAGAGGAGATAGTTGATGAATATTATTCCATTGGTGATTATGTCCTAACTGGAGGAGAATTGCCATCACTCGTAATGATTGATGCGATTTCTCGTATGGTTCCGGGGGTTCTGACTAATTCTGAATCCGGAGAGGATGAATCCCTGGAGGGAGATTTGCTTGAGTATCCGCAGTATTCCCGTCCTGAGATCTGGAATGACAAAAAGGTACCGCCTATATTGCTGTCAGGTGACCATGCTAAGGTGGATGCATGGAGATACCAACAGAGGATCGAGCGGACAAAGGAGCGAAGACCCGATTTATATGCCAAATTCCTTGAAAATCAGGGTTGATTATTTTTTTGTATCATGTTAATATTTATGAGTTGCTAAAAGAAGAGATGGTCCGCTGATGATTCTCATCAAGAACGTCGCGTATATTTAGGAGGATTAAAATGAACGCAAACGAGATTATTAGAAACATCGAAGCTGCTGAGCTCAAGACAGAGATTCCTGAGTTTCAGGTAGGTGATACTGTAAAGGTTTACGGACGTATCGTCGAGGGTAACCGTACACGTACACAGGTTTTCGAGGGAACTGTTATTAAGAGACAGGGCGGTAGCAACCGTGAGACATTCACAGTTCGCAAGAGCTCTAATGGTGTTGGAGTAGAGAAGACATGGCCACTTCACAGCCCTAATGTTGAGAAAATCGAAGTAGTTAGAAAAGGTAAGGTTCGCAGAGCTAAGCTTTACTACCTCAGAAATCTCACAGGTAAGAAGGCAAAGGTTAAGGAAAGAATCTAGTTTATTTCGTAATCTTAGAACAGTCACGGTAGTGACTGTTCTTTTTTTGCCCAAGGTAAAAAACATGACTTCTTGCGGGAGAAATATGAAATTTCCCGCAAAAATCCTGCTTTCGCAGGACCCGATTTCTCATTCTGATAAATCGGGGTATTTACGATTCCTGTTTTTCTGATGAAAAACAAGAATCTATTCTTTATCGTGTGGTATATATAAGTTAAGCCACTCCGCATATCCTAGGCAAGGGTGAGGAGGAATTTAATTTATTGGGGCAATTATATTTCCTCAATGATGGAAATTAGAGTCGAATTGCGGTATATTATTACTAAAGATTAAAAAGGAAAATTGTATGTTTTTATCAATTAGAGATTTTATTAACCGATATATTTTTAGAAAAAAAGATGGTCTTAATTTTAATAGACGTCGAAGAAAAATTAATATTGATAGAGTAAAATACATTTCTATTTTGATTTGTCAGCTCGCTCTTGTTATTTTGCTGGGCTATTTGGTTGTGCTAGCATTTGGCAAGCAGGTGAAATGCTCTAACGCTTCGATGGAGCCGACCTACGAGACAGGAGATGTTCTTTTGGTTAATACTATCGCTTACAAGCTCCACGAGCCCGAAAGCGGAGATATTATAGTCTTTAAGCCTAAGAGTAATGTTAATGCCAGCTATAGTATAAAAAGAGTGATTGCGACTCCTGGTGATACCATTTATATCAGCAATGGCAGGATTTACCTCAATGGTGAATTATATAAAGAAAATATATCAGTTGACACGATTGAGGATCCGGGAATTGCTGCGACTGAATTGACTCTAAAAGATAATCAATACTTCGTCCTTGGAGACAATCGCAATTCCTCTGAGGATAGCAGATATGAAAGTGTAGGCTTCGTATCGATGGATGATATTTTAGGAAAGGTATGGATTAAATATCCATTTGCGTGATTAATTATGGAATTTCAATGGTATCCCGGTCATATGACAAAGGCCAAGCGCCAGATGCAGGAAGATATCAAGCTTATCGATTTAGTTATTGAAGTTATCGATGCCAGATGCCCTGTTTCAAGTCGTAATCCTGATATTAATAGCCTGGCTAATGGCAAATTGAGACTTATTTTGTTGAATAAATCTGATTTGGCCGACAAGAGAGTTAATGACAAGTGGCGTGATTACTTCAAGTCTCAGGGCTTTTATTGTGTAGAATTAGATTCCAGAGACAGGAAGAATATGAAGGGAGTACAGGCTACACTTGATGAGGTTTGCGCTGCCAAGTTTGAGCGCGATAGAAAGCGTGGCATCAAAAATCGTCCTGTACGTGCGATGGTTGTCGGTATACCTAATGTTGGCAAATCTACTTTCATTAATTCATTTGCCGGCAGAGCGGTGGCAAAGACAGGTAATAAACCCGGAGTCACCAAGGGGAAGCAATGGATAAAGCTTAACAAATCAGTTGAGTTATTAGATACTCCCGGTATTTTGTGGCCGAAGTTTGAAGATAATACAGTTGGTTTGCATTTAGCATTTATAGGTTCAATTAATGATGCGATTATTGAGACAAGAGAGCTTGCGCTAGAGCTTACAGATTTTCTTATAACAAATTACCCGGGAGCGCTCAGAGATAGATACGGAGTAGACGAAGGTTTTGTTAATCACGAAATTATTACAGAAATTGCCCGAAACAGGAATTTTGTAAAAAAAGGATCTGAGTATGATTTCGATAAGGCTGCAGGTGTTTTAATCGATGAATTCAGAAATGGCAGTATAGGAAATATTTCACTTGAAAATCCAGACTAATAGGAGCGAATACTTATGAAGGTTATTGATTTTGATGAAGAAGAAAGCCAAATCAAAAGAGATATTGAAAAAGCCAGAAAAGCGTTGGATGAGGTAGAGGATTTGTCGGATTTACCTGACAAGAATCATTCCAACAACGATGAGAAAATGTCAGGCAAAGATATCGCTAAGGATGTTTTTAGTGTAATCATTAATGTAGTTATTTGCTTTGCAGTAGTATTTTTGATTACAAATTACGTGGGACAGCGCACGGTTGTCAGTGGTTCCTCTATGGAGGATACTCTTTCCGATGGTGACAACCTTATAGTTGATAAAATCAGCTACAAGTTTCATGATCCCGAGAGATTTGATGTGGTTGTTTTCCCTTATCAGTATGAAGAGGATACCTATTATATAAAACGTATAATAGGTCTTCCCGGAGAGACAGTCTATATTGACGCCAGTGGAAATATTTATATTGACGGGGAGATTTTAGATGAATCCTATGGTACTGAGGTTATAATTCAGGCGGGGCTTGCAAGTACAGAAATTACATTGGGCGATGACGAATATTTTGTTTTAGGCGACAATCGTAATAATAGTACAGATTCTCGTTTTGAATCCGTAGGTAATATTAAAGGCGAAGATATAGTCGGCAAAGCCTGGTTAAGGATTTATCCATTCAGTGACTTTGGTCTGGTAGATAATTTGGAGTGACAATGAGCGACAAGAAAATTACAGAAATCCAAAAAGAATACAAGGAGACTTCATTGGAGTTTCTGCCGGATTTTATTAATCAGTATATAGCTGATGGCAGGCCGGGGGTTTCCAAAATTATTTCTCAGGCTCAAAAGAAGATGGAAAAGCTTCGACTTGAAAGAGAGCGCATTGAGAAATTAAAAGAATTCGAAAATAAATATTGGGATTCTTATGATTATATCGGAGGTATTGATGAGGTTGGCAGGGGCCCTCTTGCGGGTCCGGTTGTTACGTCATGCGTCATTTTACCAAAGGGATGCGATATTTTGTATATAAATGATTCCAAAAAACTCTCAGCTACCAAAAGAGAGGAACTCTATGACGAGATTATGGAAAAGGCTATATCCGTCAGCATTGGAGTTGTTTCAGAGAAGAGAATTGATGAGATTAATATACTTCAGGCAACCTATGAGGCCATGCGTCAGGCTATTGAAGAGGCAAAGGTCGAGCCACAGATATTATTGAATGACGCTGTGACCATTCCGGGGATTGATATCAAGCAGGTTGCGATTATAAAGGGGGACGCCAAGTCCATAACTATCGGGGCGGCTTCCATAATTGCAAAGGTGACTCGTGACAGGATGATGGTAGAATATGACAAGCTGTATCCAGAGTATAATTTTGCCTCTAATAAAGGTTACGGAAGCGCAGAGCATATAGAAGCATTGAAAAAATATGGTCCATGTCCAATCCACAGAAGGTCGTTTATAGGTAATTTTGTTTAATTTCACGGGTGAGTTATGAATGTAAACAATGGACTAAATCAATTAAACAATTACATTACCGGCTCGGATGTAACCAAAATGAGTCAGGGACAGTCTCTGACCGGTTCTATTGCATCCTCGCTAAAACAGGGCGAGGTCTTTGAAGGAACAGTCAATTCTGTTGAAAATGGCAAGGTGATTATAGGACTTGCCAATGGTCAGACTATGACTGCCAGACTAGATTCTGGCGTTTCGCTTAGTCAGGGACAGTCGGTCTTTTTTCAGGTCAAGAGCAACGACGGTAATTTAATACAGATTAGGCCTGTTTCTATTGAGGGCGGCCTGCAGGCGAATCCTACATTACTCAAAGCCCTTGATTTGGCAAATATAGTAGCTACAGATCGAACCATAAATATGGTTAATACTATGATGCAGGAGTCGTTGTCGATTAGTCCCGAGAGTCTTGCCGCAATGAATCGAGCTATGATAAATAATCCTGATGTGACACCACAAACACTTGTCACAATGACAAAGGTTGGCATGGAAATCACACCGGATAATGTAGCTATGTTTGAAAATTATGCCGGTGATAAAGCTGCTATCTCAAGCAATTTTGATACTATTACTACGGCATTATCAGATCTAATGGTGAGTGATGAAGTATCATCAGCGGATGTTATTGCTATTAATAATAGTTTGAAGGACATATTTATATCAAACGATGTATTATTAGCAGATAATGTCGGGAATATTCAAGTAAGCGCAGCTGAAATCAAGACTGAGGATATGATATCTAATACATCCGAACAGCTCGGCTCAGCAGAGACAGGTGATGCGATAGTATCCTTTGATGCGTCAAATAATAATCAGACTGTAAGTATTAATGCAAATACTTCTGATATACAGAATTTGTCTGCAAATAAGGAGGATATTGTTTTTAATCAATCGGGTAATACTGATACTTCTTCGGTGGCAGGACAGATTAGATCTGATGATATTGCGCCAGCTGCAAATCAGTCTCCATTACCTGATAATACCGGCATCAGTGAGAGTGTAGAATCCGGTACGCAGACTATAAATGCTTTTTCAACTGATAAACAAGTAGCATCATTTAGTGCGCTTTTGACTAACCTGCCTGATTTTCCTAAGGACAATTTACAAATATTTTCAGAAAGTGGCACACTTAGGGCGGATGCGGGGATTAAGGATTTGTTTGCTGAGATAACTAATTATTTCAATGAGAATCCTGATATTTCCAAAGAGACAATGAATGATATTATTAAAAGTCCAATATATAAAGGATTGCTTCGAAATATAATTTCTGATTCATTTGCGCTTGAGCCTAAGGATATTAGCAAGCCCGGAGAACTGACAAAGTTATATGAGCGTGTCTTAAAGCAGACAGATGCATTAGAAAGGCTTATTTCTAATTTTTCCGGCAAGGATGCTGATGCAATCAAGACGCAAACTCATGAAATCAAGCAAAATATCAATTTCATGAATTCAGCAAATGAAATGTATAATTTTGTACAGATTCCTCTAAAAATGTATAATCAGAATACGGACGGAATGCTCTATGTTCGTCAGAATAAAAAAAACAGTTATGAGGACGGCGAGGAAATTACAGCGTTTCTTCATTTTGATATGGAATATCTCGGCTCTACAGATATATTTGTCAGTCTCAAGGATACCAAGGTTGGGTGCAAATGGAATCTTGAATCCGAGGAGTCTATGCAATTAATCGAAAATAACCTTGATATTCTTACAAGGCGTCTTTCGGCAAAGGGATACACGGTATCTTCAACTGTTGCCTGTGGTGAGCCAAAGTCAGATTTTGTAAAAGATTTTCTTGGCGCTACTCCGGTGTCTGATACAGGTTCATCCGATGGATTGGTTCATAGATATAGTTTTGATATGAGGGCTTAACTTTGGAAGAAAAGACCTTTGATAAAAACAAAACAGCTGTTGCGCTAGCTTATGAGGCGGGGGATGCTGCGCCCAAAATACTTGCTACCGGCAAGGGATATGTGGCTGAGCAAATTATCGAGGAAGCTAAAAAGGCTGATGTCCCTTTTTATCAGGATAATGAGCTGGCTGAGACTTTGAGTAAGCTGAATATCGGAGATGCAATTCCACCTGAATTATATGAGGTTGTCGCCGAGATTCTTGTTTTTGTCAATGATATGGAAAAGCTAAAAGCAAAATTAGGAAAGTAATGCTATTGAAGGTAAATAATAGAAAACAAGGAAATAATTATGAGAAAATCGCAGCCGAATATTTAACTAGGCAGGGATTGTTCATAAAAGAATTAAATTTTTATTGTAAAATGGGCGAGGTTGACATCATTGCAAAAGATGGTATCTACCTTGTTTTTATTGAGGTTAAATACAGAAAAAATACTTTAAAAGGTGATGCGGCTGAGGCGGTTAATTTTAATAAAATGAGAAAAATTTCAAGAGTGGCAGATTACTATTTATACAAAAACCATTATGGTTCTGACACGTCTGTGAGATTTGATGTTGTTGCAATCGAGGAAGGAAATTTACGGCATATCAAAAATGCCTTTGAGTATATACCATGTTAAGTAATTCAAGTCATAAAATTCAACAAGTCAGCGAAGGCAGCCCGGCGGCACTTGCCGGTCTTCAACCCGGTGATATCATTACCAAAATTAATAATGTCAAATTGGTGGATATATTTGACTATCATTATTATTCGGATGATGCTGATATTACAGTAGAAGTACTCCATGAGGATGGCTCAAGTACTGAGATTTTCGTTAAGAAGGATGAGGGCGAGGATCTTGGTGTTATTTTTTGTAACGGTCTTATGGATGATTACAAATCCTGCTCCAATAAGTGCGCTTTTTGTTTTATTGATCAGATGCCTCCGGGGATGAGGGACACACTTTATTTTAAGGATGATGATACTCGATTATCTTTTTTACAGGGAAATTATGTCACCCTGACCAATATGAAGATGCAGGATTTAGATAGAATCATTGCATACAAGCTTGGCCCTATTAATATCTCGGTTCATGCTACTAATCCGGATCTTCGCGTAAAGCTTTTACATAATAGATTTGCAGGTGATATCTTAGATAAAATTACAAAGCTTTATAATGCACAGATTCCTATGAATGCACAGGTGGTGGCGTGCCCCGGGCTTAATGATGGCGAGGAATTAGATAGAACCATTTCTGATCTCATGGAATTTGCTCCGGTGATGGCATCTATGTCAGTTGTTCCTGTTGGAATCACCAAGTATCGAGATGGCCTTTATCCACTTAGAACGTATACTAAGGATGAGGCGTCCGCTGTTATTGATCAGATTGAACATTGGCAGGATGTTGCTATGAAGCGATTCGGTACCCATTTTGTTCAGGCTTCAGATGAGTGGTATATCATTGCCGACAGGCCATTGCCTGAGGCTAACAGATATGATGGATTTATTCAGCTTGAAAATGGAGTTGGAATGCTTAGGCTTTTAAAAGAGGAGGTTTTGGATGCACTAGAGGATATCAAAAAGCCGCTCTTTATGAAAAAACACAGATATACAATCGCAACCGGCAAATTAGCAGCTCCTTTTATTAGGGAGTTATGCCGGGATATTACAGAAAAGTATCCAAGGGTTTCGGTTGAGGTTATCCCAATAACCAATGATTTCTTTGGGCAGGAGATAACCGTTGCAGGTTTGATTACAGGGCAGGATTTAATCAATCAATTAAGGAATAGAGATTTGGGAGATGGATTGCTTCTTTCCTGTACAATGCTAAGAAGCGGTGAGGAAGTTTTCCTTGATGATATCACTTTAGATGAACTGTCAGAAACTTTACATGTAAAAACCCGTATAGTACAATCAGACGGGCGCGATTTAGTTTGCGCTCTATTAGGACGATAGAAAAGAGGTAATTATGTCTAGACCAGTTGTGGCCATAGTTGGTCGCCCCAATGTTGGCAAGTCTACATTATTTAATGCGCTTGCCGGAGAGAGAATTTCAATTGTTAAAGACACACCAGGTGTGACACGCGATAGAATTTATGCCGATATATCATGGCTTAATTACGATTTTACCATGATTGATACCGGTGGTATTGAGCCTGATTCTAAGGATATTATTTTATCTCAAATGCGAGAGCAGGCACAGATTGCTATCGATACCGCTGATGTTATTATTTTTCTTGTGGATGTCAAGCAGGGATTGCAGGATAGCGATTCCAAGGTTGCTGATATGCTTCGTCGTTCTCACAAGCCGGTTGTTTTGGTTGTAAACAAGGTGGATTCTTTTGATAAGCAGATGGCGGATGTCTATGAGTTTTATAACTTAGGAATTGGTGACCCTATTCCGATTTCTGCATCATCTCGACTCGGTTTTGGTGATATGCTTGATATTGTTGTAGGATATTTTCCAAAGCAGACAGGTGAAGAGGAGGAAGATGACACTCCTCGAATCGCAGTCATCGGCAAGCCTAATGTCGGCAAGTCTTCCCTCATCAATAAGTTGTGTGGTGAGGAAAGAGTTATAGTTTCTGATATTGCAGGAACTACACGAGATGCGGTAGATACCAGGGTTAAATATAATCACAAGGATTATATATTTATAGATACGGCAGGTCTTCGTCGCAAGAGTAAAATAAAAGAAGATCTTGAGAGATACTCTATTGTTAGAGCTGTCGCTTCCGTAGAGAAGGCTGATGTCGTTATTATAATGATTGATGCGACTGAGGGAGTTACGGAGCAGGATGCCAAAATTGCCGGAATTGCTCATGACAGAGGAAAGGGTATTATTATTTGTGTCAACAAATGGGATGCCATCGAAAAGAACGATAAGACAATGAAGGAGCATACTGACAAGATTCGTCAGACCCTTTCATTTATGCCATATGCATCTATTTTATTTATTTCTGTTAAGAGCGGACAGCGATTGGGCAAAATTTACGAGACAATAGATGCTGTAATCGAGAATAATTCTATGCGAATTGCTACCGGAGTTTTAAATGAGATTGTCACTGAAGCAGTTGCATTACAGCAGCCACCTACTGACAAGGGTAAGCGTCTCAAGATTTATTACACGACTCAGGTAGCGGTCAAGCCACCTACATTTGTTATTTTTGTAAATGAGAAATACCTCATGCATTTTTCATATGTTCGTTATCTTGAAAATAGAATCAGAGATGCCTTTGGCTTCGAGGGCACTTCTATAAAATTTATTATTAGAGAGAGAAAGGAAAAAGAATAATGATTTTAGGGAGAATACTGGCGCTGGCAATAGGATATTGTTTCGGCATGATTTTAATGGGGTATCTGATTGGCAAATCTAAGCATATTGATTTAACCAAGGTTGGAAGTGGTAATGTGGGATCTACAAATACCATGAGAAATCTCGGGGTTCCCGCCGGTCTTATTACTTTGGCTTGGGATTGCCTTAAGTGTGTGGTTGCTGTATTTTTTGTTTGGCTGATTTTTGGCAGATTTACTGACAATACCGCTATTTACATGGTTTATGCTGGATTGGGATGTGTGCTTGGACATGACTTTCCCTGCTATATGCATTTTAAGGGAGGCAAAGGTGTAGCATCTACTTTGGGATTTATAATTGCACTTTTCCCTATGGGATTACCTATTCCTGCAGGTGTATTTATTGCCATAGTTGCTATTACAAGATATGTATCACTTGGTTCAATTATAGGTGAGTTGTCTTTTGCAATTGAGATATTGGTTGCAGCAAAGTTTGGTCTTCTATCGGATAAGTATCAGGGTAGAGAGCTTGTGGAGGTTGTAATTATCTGTTGTATAGTTTCAGCGCTTTCTATCACTTTGCATCATGCTAATATTAAGCGTTTGTTAAATGGCAACGAGAATAAATTTTCATTTCATCCGGAGACTAGAGCATAATGGCTAGAATAAGTGTACTTGGTGCAGGCAGCTGGGGCATAGCCCTGGCTGTTATGCTTGATAAAAATGGTCATGAGGTCAAGGTTTGGTCACACAGACAGTCGCAGGTAGACCAAATGAATGATACTCACACAAGTGACAAAATTAAGGGTGTAAAATTGCCGGAGAGCATGGCATTTACAGCCGACATAGAGGATGCGTCCAAATCTGCAGATGTTATTATTATGGCTGTTCCGTCTAAGGCAACCAGAGAGACTGCAGAGAAAATAAAGACTTATGTCAATAAAAATCAGATTTTTATTACTGTAACCAAGGGAATAGAGGAGGATACTTTATTCACACAGACCGAGATATTAGAGAATGTGTTGGGAACTGACAAAAGAATCTGTGTTTTATCGGGTCCAAGTCATGCTGAGGAGGTTGTAGTTTTCAAGCCTACTCTTGTTGTTGCAGGTTCTACAGACAGACAGACATCATTATTTGTGCAGAATCTCTTTATGAACAAATATTTTAGAGTTTATTCTTCTCCTGATGTTAAGGGGATCGAGGTTGGTGCAGCTCTTAAAAATGTTATTGCTCTTGCAGCCGGAATGTCAGATGGGCTCGGGTTTGGTGACAATGCCAAGGCGGCACTAATCACCCGAGGTATTAAGGAGATTTCCGAGTTAGCCGTAGCTATGGGCGGACAGGCAGAGACTCTTGCAGGGCTTACCGGTGTTGGTGATCTTATTGTTACCTGTTCATCCATGCATTCGCGTAATCGTATGGCCGGATATTATATAGGACAGGGTATGAGCAAGGATGAGGCCATGGAAAAGGTAGCTATGGTTGTAGAGGGTGTTTATTCTGCCAAGGCAGCAAAGAAATTAGCTGAAAAATATAATATTGAGATGCCTATAGTTGATATAGTAAACGCTGTATTGTTTGATGGATTGCCGGCTAAGGATGCGGTGCATGAGCTTATGACCCGCTCTAAAAAAGACGAGACCAGTGAGTTAGAATGGTATTAAATATGTCTGAATTGTGAAACTTTATTTTGTGGTTCGGTTCTCTATTGACTACTAGATGATGTGGTGGTAGCATAAAACTATCAACACAACATCTAGTGGTTTTTTAATGCAAATTACTAGATATTGGCTGTTACATTACAAAATTACTAGTAATTTTCAAATAAACCCGGAGGTATTAATGGAAAGATTTGTTGTTAAAAAAGACGGAACATTAGAGCCTTTTAATGTACAGAAGGTGGTGGATGCTGTAGGCAAATCCGCTACAAGAGTACTTGTAAAATTCACTCCAGAACAGGAGAAATTTATTTGTCAGTTCGTGGAGGAGAGAGTTAATGAATTGAACCTGGAGCGTATAGAAATCGCCCAGATGCATAATATAGTTGAAGGAGCTTTGGAGCGAGTTAATCCTATGGTTGCAAAGAGCTATAGAGATTATCGTAATTACAAGCAGGATTTCGTTCAGATGTTGGATGATGTCTACAAGAAATCACAGAATATCATGTACATTGGCGACAAGGAAAACTCCAATACGGATTCTGCCCTTGTTTCCACAAAGCGTTCTTTGATTTTTAATGAGCTTAACAGAGAGCTATACAAGAAGTTCTTCCTTACAACAGAGGAAGTTCAGGCAATCCGTGATGGATATATTTATATCCATGATATGAATGCAAGACGAGATACAATGAACTGCTGCTTGTTTGATGTTGAGTCAGTTCTTTCAGGTGGATTTGAGATGGGCAATATTTTTTATAATGAGCCCAAGTCACTGGATGTTGCATTCGATGTAATCGGAGATATTGTTTTATCTGCGGCAAGCCAGCAGTATGGAGGATTTACAATTCCACAGGCAGACCAAATATTGGATAAATACGCTCAGAAATCTTTCGACAAGTATTTTAATAAATATCTTGATTTGGGAATTGAAAAGGATAAGGCCTATGAGGTTGCTATGTCCGAGGTTCAGCGAGAAATGGAGCAGGGCTTCCAAGGATGGGAATACAAATTCAATACTGTTGCATCATCTCGAGGAGATTATCCTTTCATCACTGTTACAATTGGTCTTGGTACATCAATTTTTGCCAAGATGGCATCAAAGGCATGTCTCAAGGTTCGTAGCATTGGCCAGGGTAAGCCGGGATTTAAAAAACCGGTTCTTTTCCCTAAGATTGTATTTTTGTACGATGAGAATTTGCATGGCCCGGGCGGAGAACTTGAGGATGTGTTTGAGGCGGGAATCGATTGCTCGAGAAAGACAATGTACCCTGATTGGCTGTCATTGACAGGTGAGGGATATATTGCCAGCATGTACAAGAAATATGGCAAGGTGATTTCTCCTATGGGATGTCGAGCATTCCTTTCTCCATGGTACGAAAGAGGTGGAAGAGAGCCTGCTGATGAGAATGATGTGCCTGTATTTATCGGTAGATTTAATATAGGTGCTGTGTCATTACATTTGCCGATGATACTTGCCAAGTCTCGACAGGAATCAAGGGACTTCTATGAGGTATTGGATTATTATCTTGAAATGATTAGAAAGCTTCATATTCGTACATATGCTTATCTTGGTGAGATGAGAGCATCTACCAATCCATTGGCATATTGCGAGGGCGGATTTTACGGCGGTCATTTGGGATTCCACGACAAGATTAAACCATTACTCAAGGCAGCTACAGCCTCATTTGGTATTACTGCATTTAATGAGTTGCAGGAATTATACAATGGCAAATCTCTTGTGGAAGATGGCGAGTTTGCAATTGAGGTTTTAAAGCACATAAATGATAAGGTTAATCAGTTCAAGGAAGAGGATGGCAATCTTTATGCTATTTATGGTACTCCTGCTGAGAATCTATGTGGATTGCAGGTAAAGCAGTTCAGAAATAAATACGGAATAGTAGAAAATGTTTCTGATAGGGAATATGTTTCTAATTCATTCCATTGTCATGTTACTGAGGATATTACTCCTATTGAAAAGCAGGACAAGGAAGGCCGTTTCTGGGAAATGTGCAATGGTGGCAAAATACAATATGTTCGTTACCCAATCAACTACAATCGCGAAGCGGTCAAAACTCTTGTAAGACGTGCAATGGACAAGGGATTCTATGAGGGTGTCAATTTATCGCTTTCGTATTGTGATGACTGTGGTCATCAGGAATTGGAGATGGATGTTTGCCCTGTTTGCGGTAGCAAAAATCTTACCAAAATTGACAGAATGAATGGTTATCTTTCTTATTCTCGAGTAAAGGGTGATACACGTTTGAACGAGGCGAAAATGGCGGAGATCAGAGACCGCAAATCTATGTAAATTAATTGGAGAGTATTGAGTATAGATGAATTACCATAACATTACAAAAGATGACATGCTAAATGGGGATGGCCTGCGTGTTGTGCTATGGGTGGCAGGTTGCGAGCATCACTGCAGGGATTGCCAAAATCCGCTTACGTGGGACCCGGAGGGGGGACTCAAATTTGACCAAGCAGCCAAAGACGAGTTATACGAGGTTTTATCTCGTGACTATATTTCAGGAATTACATTCAGTGGAGGAGATCCATTATTTCCTGGAAATAGAGATGAAGTGACGGAGCTTGCCCGGGAGATTAGGGAGAGATTTCCCGGGAAGACCGTCTGGCTCTACACCGGTTATACCTACGAGCAAATTAAATCTCTGGAAATTATGAAATATTTGGATGTTCTGGTTGACGGAGAATTTGAAATTGATAAGATAGATTTACAGGCAAAATGGAGAGGAAGCATCAACCAGCGGGTTATCGATGTACCTCAGACCAGAATGCTGGACCAGATTGTACTATTTTGTGATTAGGGAGATTTAGATGAATATCAATATTACGAGACTAGATTCTGCAGCAAGGATACCTGACAGAGGTTCGGAATATGCTGCCGGATATGATTTGTTTGCAAATGTAGCAGAGGATACTCAAATTGCACCGCATGAGACAAAGATGATTGGGACAGGACTTGCCATGGAGATTCCGGAGGGATATTTTGGCGGTATTTTTGCCCGCTCCGGTTTATCCTCGAAGGAGGGACTCAGACCGGCTAATTGTGTTGGAGTCGTAGATTCCGATTACAGAGGCGAGGTCAAAGTTGCGCTTCATAATGACAGCGATACAATTAGGACAATTACTCCTGGTGAAAAGATTGCCCAATTGGTTGTTGTTCCTTTTTTGGCAGTTGAGTTTACAGAGGTAGACAAGTTGTCGGCCACAGTACGTGGTGAGGGCGGATTTGGTTCCACTGGCAAACACTAACATTTAAAAATAATGGCGCCTGGTTATCCAGACGCCTTTGTTGAGGTTATAGATATATAGCTAATTTTAGGAAAAGAGAGTAGAGGTTATGGCAAAAAAAGTTACCTATGATGAAAGCAGCATATCTGTTTTAGAGGGACTTGAAGCAGTTAGAAAAAGACCGGGAATGTATATCGGTTCCACATCAAGAAAGGGACTTAATCATCTGATATACGAGATTGTCGATAATTCTGTTGATGAGCATCTTGCAGGAGAATGTGACACAATTTATGTCACTCTTGAAAAGGATGGCAGTTGTACGGTAGAGGATAATGGACGTGGAATTCCGGTTGGTTTACATAAGAAGGGGATTCCTGCTGCACGACTTGTGTTTTCTACGTTGCATGCAGGTGGTAAATTTGATGACAGTGTATACAAGACATCCGGAGGACTTCATGGAGTAGGTTCTTCTGTAGTTAATGCACTGTCTGAATATATGGTTGTAGATATTTCCAGAGATGGCTATGTACATCATGACAGATATGAGCGAGGAGTCCCTACTGAGGAATTGGTAGATGGTCTTCTTCCCAAAATTTCAAAGACAACCAAGCATGGTACAAAGATCAATTTTCTGCCGGATCCCGAGATATTTGAAAAGACATATTTCAAAGAAGAAGACATTAAATCCAGGTTACATGAAACAACCTATCTTAATCCAGGTTTGACAATTAATTATGCGGATTTGAGACAGGATGAGCCAGAATATATCACCTTTCATGAACCAGAGGGAATCAAAGGATTTGTTAAGGAAATTAACAAGACGGCAGAGGCTCTTCACGATGTGATTTATTTTAAGGGTAAATCAGAAAATGTAGAGCTTGAGGTTGCGTTCCAGTATTGTAATGAATTTAAAGAGAATATATTAGGATTCTGCAATAATATCTACAATTCTGAGGGCGGGACACATATAACAGGATTCAAGACTGTGCTGACAACAGTTATCAATAATTACGCCAGAGAGCTTGGCATTCTCAAGGATAAGGATGCAAATTTTACCGGCGCCGATGTAAGAAACGGTATCACAGCTATTGTATCTGTAAAGCATCCAGATCCACGATTTGAAGGACAAACCAAGACGAAGCTTGATAATCCGGATGCATCAAAGGCTGTGCAAAAGGTCTGTCAGGATGAATTTATATTATATTTTGATAGAAATCTTGATACTTTAAAGGCTATCATTTCCTGCGCAGAGAAATCTGCCAAAATTCGTAAATCAGAGGAAAAGGCAAAGACCAATCTTCTGACCAAGCAAAAATTTTCTTTTGACCAAAATGGTAAATTGGCAAATTGCGAATCAAGAGATGCAAGTAAATGTGAGATATTTATTGTAGAGGGAGACTCCGCAGGCGGTTCTGCCAAGATGGCACGAAACCGTATGTATCAGGCGATTATGCCTATCAGAGGAAAGATTCTCAATGTTGAAAAGGCCTCTATGGACAAGGTTCTGGCAAATGCTGAGATAAAGACATTGATCAATGCCTTTGGGTGCGGATTTTCCGAGGGATACGGCAATGATTTTGATATTTCAAAGCTTCGCTATGACAAGATTGTAATTATGGCAGATGCCGACGTGGATGGCGCTCATATCTGTACATTGCTTTTAACATTTTTCTACAGATTTATGCCTGAATTAATTAAAGAGGGACATGTTTATATTGCAATGCCGCCTCTTTACAAGGCTATTCCGTCAAAAGGTGAGGAGGAATATTTGTATGATGATATTGCCCTCGAAAAATATCGTAAGAAGATGAACGGTAAAAGCTTTACCCTGCAAAGATACAAGGGACTTGGAGAGATGGATAAGGATCAATTATGGGAGACTACACTTGATCCTGAGAATCGAAAGCTCAAGCTGGTAGAAATTGAAGATGCTCTTATGGCGTCTGAGGTGACTGAGCTTCTTATGGGAAGCGATGTTGCTCCGCGTAAGGAATTTATCTACAAGCATGCCAAAGAGGCTGAGTTGGACTTATAAAAGAAATAAGATTTCAGAGAGGTTATTTAATAGATGGCTCAAGATATTATTAGAACCGAATATTCTGAGGTGATGCAAAAGTCATTTATCGATTATTCCATGTCGGTAATTTTGGCCAGAGCGGTGCCTGATGTTCGAGACGGATTAAAACCTGTACAGCGTCGTACATTATACGACATGTACGAATTGAAAGTAGATTATAATAAGCCTTATAAAAAGTCGGCCCGTATTGTAGGTGATACAATGGGTAAATATCATCCACACGGAGACAGCTCGATATATGAAGCTCTTGTTGTAATGAGTCAGGATTTCAAGAAGAGCCTGCCGCTTGTGGATGGTCATGGTAATTTTGGCTCTATCGAGGGTGATGGCGCCGCTGCAATGCGATACACAGAGGCTCGACTTGCCAAGGTGACTCAGGATGTGTACCTCGGTGACCTTGACAAGAATGTAGTAGATTTTGTACCAAACTATGATGAAACTGAGCAGGAGCCTGAGGTGCTTCCTGTACGTGTTCCGAATTTGCTTATCAATGGTTCCGATGGTATTGCCGTTGGAATGGTTACATCTATTCCTCAGCATAATTTAGGTGAGGTTGTCGATGGCGTTATTGCCTATATGAAGGATCCGGATATAAATACGGCTCAGATGATGAAAATTATTCCCGGACCGGATTTTCCGACAGGCGGCATCATAACAAATAAAGATGATTTGCTTGAGATATATTCAACAGGCGTAGGCAAAATCAAGATACGTGGCAAGGCTGAAATCGAGAAAATCAAAGGCGGTAAGGAACAGATTGTAATTACTGAGATTCCTTACACTATGATAGGTGCTAATATAGGCAAATTTCTTAATGACGTCTATTCATTGGTTGAGACTAAAAAGACAAATGACATTACTGATATTTCTAATCAGTCATCTAAGGATGGCATGCGTATTATCATTGAGCTAAGAAAGGGCGCGGATGCGCAGAATGTTCTCAATCTCTTATACAAAAAGACCAGACTTGAGGATACATTTGGTGTTAATATGCTTGCTGTTTGCGATGGTAAGCCGGAGACGCTTGGAATCGTTCCGATAATCAGGCATCATGTTAATTTCCAATATGAGTTGTGCACCAGAAAGTACACTACACTTCTTGGCAAGGAAAGAGAAAAGAAGGAAATCCAGGAAGGTCTTATCAAGGCATGTGATGTCATTGATTTGATTATTGAGATTTTGCGTGGTTCCAAGGATGTGAAGCAGGCAAAGGCGTGTTTGGTTGACGGTGTTACCGAAGGCATCAAATTTAAATCTGCCGAATCTAAAAAGGATGCTGCATTACTCAAGTTTACAGAACGACAGGCGCAGGCAATTCTTGACATGCGTTTACACAGACTCATCGGCTTGGAAATCGAAGCGCTTAGAGGCGATTATGCGCAGACTACGCAGCGAATAGCTGATTACACCAGGATTCTTGAGTCAAGAGCTGAAATGGCCAAGGTCATTATTAAGGATTTAAAAGAGATCAAAAAAGAGTATGCAAGAGAGCGTCGCACTGTTATCGATAATGTCGAGGAGGCGGTTGTAGAAGAAAAGCCTATAGAGGTTATTGATGTTGCTGTTTTGATTGATAGATTTGCCTATGCAAGGGTAGTTGATATGCCTACCTATGAGCGTAATAAAGAGGCGGCAGAAATAGAATCGAAAAAAATTATTTTCTGTAAAAACATAGACAAAATATGCTTATTTACAGATGATGGGGATATGCATTCCATCAAGGTCCTTAGCATTCCATTCGGTAAATTCCGTGATAAGGGACAGCCTATTGATACGGTTGAAAAGGGATCAAAAATTGACCTGAATAAGCAAAAGCTGCTTTATGCTGATTCTATGGAAAATATCAAGAGCCACAAGCTATTGTTTGGAACAAAATTATCAATGTTAAAGCTGGTCGATGGCTCAGAGTTTGATGTCACAAGAAAATTGATTTCTGCCTCAAAGGTCAATGACGGTGACGGCCTGATTTGTGTACAGCATGTTAATGACGGCGATACTGTTGTAATGCAATCTGAAAAGGCAATGTTTTTACGTATCGATGGAGCAACTATACCGGAGAAGAAAAAGACTGCTGCTGGCGTTAGAGGAATGAAGCTTTCAAAGGGTGATGTTCTTACAAATATCTATGTATTAAAAGAAGGAGATTCTGCAGAAATTACTGTGAAGGATAAGCCGCTTTCTTTGAACAGACTTCATATTGGCACTAGAGATACCAAGGGCTCAAAGCACTAAAGGGTGATTTGCAATATAGAATTAATTGATTAATTTGCGGAAACTTTTTGGATATTTGAGCTTGATTAAGGACAGGTTTTATGTACAAAAATATTTATTTTGATTTAGATGGAACGCTTGTAGATTCAGCCCCTGGTATAATCCAGGGACTGAAAATAGCACTTGAGAAATACGGATACGATATACCTGATTTTGCAACTCTTCGCAAATGTGTTGGTCCCCCGTTTACCTATTCATTTCCTAATATTTTAGGAATAAAAGCTGAGGATTTTGACGGCGCTGTAGCTACATATAGGCATTATTATGATGATGAAAACGGCCTTTTTAATGCAAAGGTATATACTGGAATTGAGTCAATGCTCGAGGATTTAACCAGACGAGGATATTGCCTTTTTGTTTGCACATCAAAGCCTGAGCCTACCGCAAGAAAATTACTCGCTGAGCTTAAAATTGACAAATACTTTACTGATATATGTGGGGCGACACTTGATGCAAGTATCGATACAAAGGAAGAGGTTATTGAGCTTTGCTTTAGAAGGGCGCCATGGCACAAAAGAGAAGAAACTGTTCTTATCGGTGACACGAAATATGACGCCGAGGGTGCAGCCAAGGCAGGCATTGATTGTATAGGCATAACCTGGGGCTTTGGTACCAGATGGGATTTGGAAGATGCGGGAGCGACTGTTGTTTTTGATTTTTGTGAAGAGGTGCTAGATTATATTGAAGCCAATTAGATCCAATAGAGTTATCCAAATATTATATCCATTATTTGTTTATTATATCTTTTACAATGTCTTGTATTCTGTTTTTAGCTATATTTTTCAGGAGAAAATGGGGCAGTTATTCTGCCTCATGCTTTCCGGAATGATTACAATTATCCCCATTTATTTGATCTATAGGAAGGTTCCAAAACTTATACCTGATAGTATTAACAAAAAAAGTACGTATGTACTGTATGCGCTTGGAGTTATTTGTGTTGTATTTATCGCGATATCTCTTAATGTAATAATTACGCATCTTGGAATCGTAGAAAATTCCGATGGTTTTCAATCGGCAAGCAAAAAGTTAACTGACGGCACACTTATAATTAAAATATTATCAAATGTAATGATAATCCCTATTCTTGAGGAATTATTATACAGGGGAATTATAGCAGGACAGGTTTGTCTATGGTATGGATGGATTGCAGCGACTATATTTTCTTCATTTTGTTTTGGTATTTCTCACTTTAATATAGTACAATTTTTATATGCATTAATCGTTGGTATTGCATTAGGTACGTTGTATTGCAAAACCAAACGTTTATCACTTTGTATTTTAGCTCACGGGATTACTAATCTTATAGTGATTCTGTTTAGCTGATTAATTGGAGGCTTTTTATGGAAGACAAAATAACACTTACTATCGAAAAACAAAAAACAATAGCGCTTATCGCTCATGATGGCAAAAAACCGGTGCTTATAAAGTGGTGCGAGGATCATAAAGATATTCTCAAAAAACATTTTTTGTGTGGAACAGGTACTACAGCAAGAATGATATCTGACAAAACGGGTTTGCCGGTTAGAGGGTATAATTCCGGTCCTTTGGGTGGTGACCAGCAGATAGGAGCAAAGGTTGTTGAAGGAAGAATAGATTTGATTATATTCTTTTCAGATCCTCTTACGGCGCAGCCACATGACCCGGATGTAAAGGCTCTTATGAGAATAGCACAGGTTTATGATATTCCGATTGCTGTAAATAAGGCTACGGCTGATTTTATGATTACATCGACATTTATGGACGAGTCGTATGATCATGACGTTATTAATTTCCAAAAAAATATAGCCGATAGGGCTAATACTTTGTAGGGAGGTTACACATGTCTAGAAATAATGAAAAAGAAAAGGATTCAAAGGCAGGGATAGTGGCGCATATTTTGATATCGGTATTATTCGTTGCAATTGGTATATCTTTGCTTGCATTTGACAGCAGCATGATATCGACAATTGTATATTCGTTTTCGGTTTTAGCGATGGGAATATTGCTTATTTGTTTTGGTGCTTTTTTCATGATTAAGTATTTTTTCAACAAGGAATACATCAAAGTGAGCAATTATGGATTTACAATGGGCGTTATATTGGTGATTATTGGAGCAGTGTTTATATTTAAGGCAGAAGCTATTTCTGTTTTTATTGATTCAATTGTTGCCTTGGTTGCTGTTGTCTTGGGCGCAATTATGTTACAGCAGTCATTTGCGCTTTTTCATATACAGCGTTCCACCTGGTTTATAAGTCTTATCTTGGGTGTTCTTACAATTGCTGCTTCGATTTTTGCATTAATGCAAAAGATAACATTTTTTGATGGTGGAATTGAAGCGTGCGTGTTTTTTATCGTGATAGGTGCAGTATCATTATTCTCACTCCTTTTGATGACGCTTGGACTGAGGGATCACAAGAAAGATTCAGATAGAATTTACAATCGCAATATGGAGGATGCGCCATCATCTAATTCTAAAATAGATGACTCTATATTTGCAGAGGAAACTGTTAGTGAGACGGAATCTAGCTATACTGCAAATACAGTTGATTCTGACTCAGTTTTTGATGAGTAGCAGTTAGCTTGTATTGGAGGGGATGATATGGCTAATATAAATGATTATCTCGAATGGAGAGCAGATGTTCCCTTTGACTTGGATCCGTTTAATGAGGTTGATAGTTTAGTCCTTTGTGAATTGGTTTATACTCCATTTGATGGAATAGTGCCGGGACCTGGATTGCGTGATAAGATCTCAATTGAGGAGGTCTGTAAGCGATTTTTTGATAAATATTCTGATGATGAGATTATGGCACGTAATAATATGACTAAGCTCGCGCCTTTTCTTATGAAGAAGATGTGTCATAGTCGAAGATATGGAGGTATGAAGCTTTCGGGCTTTGTTAATGAAATTGACTCTGATGATCAGAGTCAATTTTCTGTATGTACTTTTTATTTGAATGATGGTTCTATTTTTGTTGCTTTTAGAGGAACTGACGACTCCTTGGTTGGATGGAAAGAAGATTTTAATATGTGCTATTCGTTTGGCACAGGTGGCCAGCTAAAGGCAGTGGAGTATCTCAATAAGAACTTTTATAGAACAATGAAAACTATGAGGATCGGAGGACATTCTAAGGGTGGTAATTTTGCTGTTTATGGAGCAACATACTGCAAGCCGCATGTAAAGGTATTAATTACAGATATTTACAATAATGATGGACCGGGATTTGTTCCGGAAATACTTAATGATCCCGAATATAAGGGGATACTCAGTCGGGTACACAGCTTCATTCCTTCAGAAGCGATAATAGGGATGATGATGTATAACAAATTCAAAAATAAAATTGTTATTAGTGATCAAAAGGGAATCTCTCAGCATGATCCTATGAGCTGGCAGGTTGTCCGCAATCATTTTGAATACGCGTCCAAAGTCGAGGAATCATCAATTATCATTGATGAAATTATAAAGGGATGGACTGATAATGTTGATTATGATACGAGGGCCGCTTTCGGAGATGTGTTTTTTTCCTCGTTGGCAGCATCAGGTGCAACCAAGCTTTCGCAGATTACTTCAGGTGGCGTGAGGAGTGTTGCGTCTATTACAAAAGAGATTCAATCATTAGATAAGGAGCAACAGACTCTTATTTATGATATTTTTAAAAAACTTCTCAATACCGGAAGCGATACTGTAGTTAATATGGTTATAAATAAGCTGCCTCGAGGCATAAAAACAAGGATTATTGAGAAATAACGAGAAATAAATAGTAATAGTGAGAAATTGATAGGGTTTTGGCCTTTTTTGCATAGCGCATTTACTTGCAAGAATTCCGCTGAAATCCTATTATACTTCTTGTGGTTAGCACTCGAGAGAATCGAGTGCTAACAAATGGATTTTGATAATAATTTATTATAGGAGGTAATATAAAATGAAATTAGTTCCATTAACAGATCGCGTTGTATTAAAGCAATGCGAAGCAGAAGAGACAACAAAGTCAGGTATTATTCTTGCTTCAGCAGCTCAGGAAAAGCCACAGGAAGCTATGGTCATCGCAGTTGGACCTGGTGGGGTAGTTGATGGTAAAGAGGTTACCATGCAGGTAAAAGAAGGCCAGAAGGTTATATATTCAAAGTATGCTGGTACCGAAGTAAAGCTTGAGGGCGAGGAATACATTATTGTTCGCCAGAATGATATTTTAGCAGTTGTAGAATAGCAATTATTTGTGACAGAGCTTCAGAAACGATTGTTTAGAAAGCAAAATAAGAAAAGAGGTAAATTATCATGGCAAAAGAGATTAAGTTTGGCGCCGAGGCAAGACAGGCTCTTGAGACAGGCGTAGATAAATTAGCAAACACAGTTAGAGTAACAATTGGACCTAAGGGACGTAATGTAGTTCTTTCAAAGTCTTATGGCGCACCACTTATCACAAATGACGGTGTTACTATCGCAAAGGATGTTGAGCTTGATGATCCATTTGAGAACATGGGCGCTCAGCTTGTTAAGGAAGTAGCTACAAAGACAAATGATGTAGCAGGTGATGGTACTACAACAGCTACTGTTCTTGCACAGGCAATGGTTAAGGAAGGCATGAAGAATCTTGCTGCAGGCGCTAATCCAATTGTTCTTAGAAAAGGTATGAAGAAAGCAACAGATTGCGCGGTTGAGGCTATCTCTAATATGTCAAAGACTGTTGATGGCAAGGCTCAGATTGCTAGAGTTGCAGCTATTTCAGCCGGAGATGATGAGGTTGGACAGATGGTTGCTGATGCAATGGAAAAGGTCTCAAATGATGGTGTTATTACTATCGAAGAGTCGAAGACAATGCAGACAGAGCTTGATCTTGTAGAAGGTATGCAGTTTGATAGAGGCTATATTTCAGCATATATGTGTACTGATATGGACAAGATGGAAGCTAATCTTGATGACCCATACATTCTTATCACAGATAAGAAGATTTCTAATATCCAGGAAATCCTTCCACTTCTTGAGCAGATTGTTCAGTCGGGTTCAAGACTTCTCATCATTGCAGAGGATGTTGAGGGCGAGGCTCTTACAACACTTATCCTTAACAAGCTTCGTGGTACATTCAATGTTGTAGCTGTTAAGGCTCCTGGATATGGTGACAGACGTAAGGAGATGCTTCAGGATATAGCTATTCTTACAGGCGGTCAGGTTATCTCTGAGGAAGTTGGCCTTGAGCTTAAGGATGCAACAATTGATCAGCTCGGTCGTGCTAAATCTGTAAAGGTTAACAAGGAGAACACTGTTATAGTTGATGGTTTGGGCGATAAGTCTGCTATCGATGCAAGGGTTTCTCAGATTCGTGGCCAGATTGAGGAGACAACATCTGATTTTGATAAAGAAAAGCTTCAGGAGAGACTTGCAAAGCTTGCAGGTGGTGTTGCCGTTATCCGCGTAGGCGCTGCTACAGAAACAGAGATGAAGGAAGCAAAGCTTCGTATGGAGGATGCTCTTAATGCTACACGCGCTGCTGTTGAAGAGGGTATTATCTCAGGTGGTGGTTCTGCTTATATTCATGTTCAGAAGAAGGTTTCAGAGCTTGCAGAGACTCTTACAGGCGATGAGAAGACAGGTGCTAATGTTATCGTAAAGGCTCTTGAGGCTCCACTTTTCTATATCGCTGCAAACGCTGGTTTGGAAGGCTCTGTAATTATTAATAAGGTACGTGAGTCTGAGGACGGCGTAGGCTTTGATGCATACAAAGAGGAGTATGTAAACATGGTTAATGCTGGAATTATTGACCCTGTTAAAGTTACAAGAACAGCACTTCAGAATGCTGCATCTGTTGCAAGTACACTTCTTACAACAGAATCAGTTGTTGCTGATATAAAGGATCCTGCTGCTGATGCTGCTGCAGCTGCCGCTGCTGCTGGTGCAGGCATGGGTGGAATGTACTAATTTATAATTAGAAATATTTTAATTTGTCTACACTCTGAGGCGTCGCAGTTTGCGACGCCTTTTTTACTTTATAGGAAATTACTTTGTAATTTCTATAAAGTAAAAAAAACAAGCTACGCTTGCATGAGGTGTCTCGCCGGCAGAAGAAGCTAATTGCTTGCAGCAATTGCCGGCTCGCACTGTTTACGTTTTGCACGCAAAACTCTTTCTTGTGTTTTTTAGAGAAAAAAGAAATTCTACCACAGGTAGAGTGACAAAATAAAATTTTTGTTGCATAATTCGAAATATAAAAGAAAAGGAGGGGTGTTATGGATTGCAGTGAATTAGGTATGCTTATAAGAGAAAACAGGTTAAAGCAAAATTTGACTCAAAAAGAACTTGCACAAAAGATGAATGTATCGGATAAAGCGGTTTCAAAATGGGAGAGGGGGGAGTGCTTTCCGGATATAAATCTGTTCGAACAATTATCAAAAACATTAGGGATTCCAATTAATAAGTTAATGCTTCAAAAAGATGATGAAAAGTTAAACAAAGATAGAAGACGTAATAATAAAAGGAAAATTCTATCTTTAATTACCTGGATGTTGATAGGTGCTTTATTGGCTGTAATATATTTTATGCTACCAATTGAAATATATATTAGCAGAAGTGTTAGATTTGTAGTGATTAGTATATATCTAGTTGGATTTATAATGATAGGAGGGAGAAATGAAAAAATTACGTAGACTTATAGTTTTCTTGACAGTAGCCGTGGTATTTAGTGTTAATGTTCAAACAATACAGGCGAAAGAAATTGTTGGAACAAGTATAGTGCTTGAAGAAGGAATTACAAGTGAAGGAGTAGCTTATACTGTATATTTAATTGAAGAACCAACAAACATATATAATCCTAATATAGTTGTTTCGAAGAAGTTTACAATAGGTGTGACGTTTGATGGAAATATAGTTCCGCCGTCAACATGGAGCACTACAATCCAGGAAGGTGCGGTAAGCTATTCTGGGGTTTTGTATTTAGGTACATATTCATATGATAATTTTTTAACTTCCAAAAAGACTGTAGCTCAATATTCTGGTACATTATGTGGTTTACTATAATTGTATGATAAGATATAACTTTTTTTTGTTTTAAGCTCTCTTGCTATAGCATAGAGAGCTTAAATTGTTTTTATTTGTAAATTTGATATTGATTGAAAATACTTATTTCAGTTTTTTGTTTCATTTAATACCCAGTTATGATAGAATTACTTGCGGTATTTAGTAAATAATTGAGGTGTTATATGAGTAAAGTAGCAATTCTTACAGACAGTAATAGTGGCATTACACAAGCTGATTCAAAGGAACTTGGAATCTTCGTTGTGCCAATGCCTTTTTATATTGATGAGCAGTTATATTATGAGGATATTGATCTCTCGCAGGCAGAGTTTTATGAGAAATTAACTCACGGTGGAGAGATTACTACTTCAATGCCTATTACAGGTGATTTGATTGATTTGTGGGATGACATTCTTAAGGAATATGATGAAATTGTCTATATTCCAATGTCATCCGGTCTTTCATCATCATGCGATACAGCAAAGATGTTGGCTGAGGATTATGATGGAAGAGTCGTAGTAGTTGATAATCAGCGTATTTCCGTTACTCAGAAGCTTTCTGCGATAGAGGCCAAAAAGCTTGCGGATGCAGGAAAGAGTGCACAGGAGATAAACGATGCATTGATGGAAATCAAATCTCTTTCTACAATTTACATAACGGTGGATACCCTTGAATATCTCAAAAAGGGCGGCAGGTTGACACCTGCTGTGGCAGCAATCGGCTCTCTCCTCAAAATTAAGCCTGTTTTGTCTATTTACGGCCAGAAGCTTGATAAATATTCAATGGCACGCACCATGAAGGCTGCAAAACAGACTATGATTGAAGCCTTGAAAAAGGATATGAAAAATGTCCTTAAAACAGATAATCTAGATGAGGTTACAATTTCAATAGCACATACAAATAATTATGAAGCTGCCGAGAAGTTTAGAGAAGAATTATTGGCAGAATTTCCAGGCAAAGAAATATGGATTGATCCACTATCCCTATCTGTTTCTTGTCATATTGGCCCTGGCGCATTAGCATGCACTGTGACCAAGAATCTTATTTGATTATTATTAGTTCTTTATTAAGGGCGATAATAAATAAAAGATTGTTTTAGGAGGATTGTTATGGTAAAGGCAGTTGTTGGCGCTAACTGGGGAGATGAAGGTAAGGGTAAAATCACCGATATGATGGCAAGTGATGCCGATATTATCGTGAGGTTCCAGGGTGGAGCAAACGCAGGACATACTATTGTAAATGATTATGGAAAGTTTGCACTTCACACATTACCTTCGGGAGTATTTTACAGTCATACTACAAGTATTATTGGTAATGGCGTTGCTCTCAATATTCCAATTCTTATTAATGAGATTAATTCTATTGTGGAAAAGGGCGTTCCTACTCCGCGTATACTTGTCTCTGACAGGGCGCAGATTGTAATGCCGTATCACATCCTATTTGATCAGTATGAGGAGGAGCGTCTTGGTAAGGCCTCTTTTGGCTCTACTAAGAGTGGCATTGCTCCTTTTTACTCAGATAAATACGCAAAGATTGGTTATCAGGTCCAAGAGCTTTTTGACGATGATTTGCTTGCGGAAAAGGTCAAGAGAACATGCGACCAGAAAAATGTTCTGCTTGAGCATTTGTATCACAAACCTCTTCTTACTCCGGAAGGATTACTTGAGACTTTGCATGAATACAGAGATATGATTGCGCCGTATGTATGTGATACATCTGCGTATCTGTGGAATGCTCTAAAAGAAGGCAAGACAATCCTTCTTGAGGGCCAGCTTGGAACCCTTAAGGATCCTGACCATGGAATCTACCCTATGGTTACATCGTCATCTACACTTGCTCCTTATGGATGCATTGGCGCAGGTATACCTGCTCAGGAGCTCAAACAGGTGGTTACTGTATGCAAGGCATATTCTTCAGCTGTTGGTGCCGGAGCATTTGTTTCTGAGATATTTGGAGATGAGGCTGATGAGCTTAGACGACGCGGCGGTGACGGAGGCGAGTTCGGTGCAACTACAGGGCGGCCACGTCGAATGGGATGGTTTGACTGTGTAGCTTCCAAATATGGATGCAGAATGCAAGGCACAACTGATGTAGCCTTTACTGTAGTCGATGTGCTTGGATACTTAGATGAGATTCCGGTATGCGTGGGCTATGAAATAGACGGCGAGATTACTACAGATTTTCCGGTTACTTCAAAGCTTGAAAAGGCTAAGCCGGTTCTTAAGACACTTCCAGGATGGAAGACTGATATTCGCGGCATCAAGAAATACGAAGACCTTCCTGAAAATTGTCGTAATTACATTGAGTTTATAGAAAAAGAGATTGGCTTCCCAATCACCATGGTATCAAATGGACCTAGTAGGGATGATATCATTTATAGGTAGATTTTTGTGCCCCACGGTTTTGTGGGGCATTTTATTTAAGAAGTTATTGTTTATGGCATTTTCGATTCGCGATGCCGGGGGTTGCCGGTAAAACACTATTTTAAAGGAAATAGATATTATGAATTATAATGTAAAGATTAATGGTATTGAGGTGAATGCCAAATATAGTGAGGATAATGTAAATGAAATTTTTATTCCGTTATTACAATATCTGAGCGAATTACAGAAAAATAAGAATAGACGGATTGTAGTTTTTCTTGCTGCTCCTCCGGGCACAGGAAAGAGCACTCTAAGTAGCTTTTTGGAATTACTTTCAGGAGAAAATGGCGAATTGTGCGATTTGCAGGCAGTGGGAATGGATGGATTTCACAGAAGACAGGAATATTTGACAACTCATTATGTGATGGATGAGGGCGTATCTGTATGTATGGTTGATATTAAGGGGGCGCCGGTTACATTTGACCTTAGTAAGCTTACTGAGGCTATAAAAGCTGTAGCATCAGGAGCTGAATGTAAGTGGCCGTCTTATGACAGGCATTTACATAATCCGGTGGAAGATGTATATAGCCTGACAAAAGATATTATTTTGATAGAGGGGAACTATTTGCTTCTTGATGTAGCTGGGTGGCGAGAACTAGGAAATTATGCGGATTATACCATAAAAATAATTGCTGACGAGCGTTTCTTGAGAGAGAGATTAGTAGACAGAAAAATTAAAAGTGGCAATTCAAAAGAAAAGGCTGAGGCTTTTGTAGATAGCAGTGACATGAAAAATGTCAGGACTTGCTTGAATCGATCCTTAGAGGCGGATGTGGAGCTTGTTTTGGACGGGAATGGCGAGTACCACATGATGAAAAAATAGTATGATAGTAAATATTGTAATGTCCACTGCTGCAATAGTAACGAATGTTATGGTACAATTTGATTAGATTCCTTTTTTAGGGGAACCAAAAGACGGACATTAACGTTATTTATGGGGATGGGTTATGCATAAAATTAATAATTCTAAGGCTATCAAAATTGTAATAATAATAGTTGCAGTAATTCTTCTGGGGCTGTTATTAGTTGTCGCAATAAAAAGAAATAATGAACAGGAAAATGTTGATTCAACTATTGATACTGTGGAAACTTCGACGGATACTGTAGATGAATTCGCAGATACAGAAGAAGAGGGAGAATATATTCTTCTCATTCCAAGGGATGACGTTTACAGTTTTTCTATGACGGATGCTCAGGGAATTATCTTGAATTTTCAAAAGCAGGATGATAAATGGGTTTACGTAGACAATGAATCTGTAGACATTAATCAGGATGAAATAAATTCTGTTTTAGATTATATCACGGGGATAAAATTTACAGAGGTTATTAATACTGATGATGGATCTGAATATGGTTTGGATCAAGATTCACCCATGTTTGTAATTACTGATGCCAACGATAATTCTGTGATTATCTCAGTAGGATATATGGATGACGAGGTGGGCATGGTTTATTATGCTTTGAATTATGATTTTACACATATATATGTTAATAAAGGGAATCTATATAACGTTTGTGCTTACAAAATACAGGATTTAATTGAATAATTCTGCCATTTTCAGTAGTTTACATATTTGGATTGCTGTGATATCATATATCGGTATTAATGTTACTGTAACTCAGGTTTAGGACACTCCGACCTTTCCCTTAGTTACGGCATATTTTCAAAATAGGAGGTAGAAATATGATTACAAAAGAAAAGAAGCAGCAGATTATCAATGAGTATGCTAGAACAGCTGGTGATACAGGTTCTCCAGAGGTTCAGATTGCAGTTCTTACAGCTCGTATTGCCGAGCTCACAGAGCATCTTAAGGCTAACCCGGGTGATCATCATTCTCGTAGAGGTATGATGAAGATGGTTGGTAAGAGAAGAAATCTTCTTGCATACCTTAAGAATACAGATATTGAGAGATATCGTTCAATTATTGAGCGTCTTGGCTTAAGAAAGTAATCTATATGAGCGGAGTGTATACTCCGCTCGTTTTTCTAATGAGAAAGCAATAATCCGAAACCACTGAATTTGGTGCGAAAATGATATGGTCGAACTTTTGTGTAGACGTATTATTCCAGGAAGTGAACGACGATTCGCCTCATTTTCAGTAGTTTCGGGTTTTGGCTAATATATATTTACTAAAGGAGAAAACCATGAAGACATTTACAATGGAGTTGGCCGGTAGAACACTTCGTGTCGATATCGGCAGAGTTGCAGCTCAGGCAAATGGCGCTGCATTTATTCAGTATGGAGATACAACAGTTCTCTCTACTGCTACAGCATCCGATAAGCCAAGAGATGGAATTGATTTCTTCCCGCTTTCTGTGGAGTTTGAGGAGAAGACATATTCTGTCGGCAAAATCCCCGGAGGATTCAATAAAAGAGAAGGTAAGGCATCTGAGAATTCAGTACTAACCGCTCGTGTTATCGATAGACCAATGCGTCCTTTGTTCCCAAAGGATTATCGCAATGATGTAACACTTAATAATATGGTTATGGCTGTAGACCCTGAATGTCGTCCAGAGCTTGTCGCTATGCTCGGCGCAGCTATTTCAACATGCATTTCTGATATTCCGTTTGATGGTCCATGTGCCATGACTCAGATGGGTATGATTGATGGAGAGTTTATTGTCAATCCGTCACAGGAGCAGTGGGACAAAGGCGACCTTAAGTTGACAGTTGCTTCCACCAGAGAAAAGGTTATCATGATTGAGGCTGGTGCCAATATCATCCCAGAGGACAAGATGATTGAGGCTATTTATAAGTGCCATGATGTCAATCAGACAGTTATTGCATTCATCGATCAGATGGTTGCGGAATGCGGTAAGCCTAAGCATGAATACACATCTTGCGCTATTCCGGATGAATTATTTACAAAGATAAAAGAGATTGTTCCACCTGAAGAGATGGAAGGCGCCGTCTTTACAGATGAAAAGCAGGTTCGCGAGGAGAATATAAAGAATATCACAGCTCGCCTTGAGGAGGCATTCGCCGATAATGAGGAGTATCTTGCAGTTTTAGGTGAGGCTATTTATCAGTATGAGAAAAAGACTGTTCGAAAGATGATTCTCAAGGATCATAAGAGACCTGATGGTCGCGAGATCACTCAGATTAGACCGCTTGCTGCCGAGGTAGATATTATTCCTCGTGTTCACGGTTCATCTATGTTTACTCGTGGACAGACCCAGATTTGCGATGTCGTTACCCTTGCGCCACTTTCTGAGGCACAGAAAATCGATGGACTTGATCCATTTATCACAGAGAAGAGATATATGCATCATTACAATTTCCCTTCATATTCTGTAGGTGAGACAAAGCCTTCCAGAGGTCCGGGACGTAGAGAAATTGGTCATGGAGCATTGGCTGAGAGAGCACTTTTACCTGTTCTTCCATCTGTAGAAGAATTTCCTTATGCAATTCGTGCTGTTTCAGAGACATTTGAGTCAAACGGCTCTACATCAATGGCTTCTACATGTGCATCATGTATGTCTCTTATGGCAGCGGGTGTACCTATTAAGGATATGGTTGCCGGTATTTCATGTGGACTTGTTACCGGTGATACAGATGACGATTTTGTACTTTTGACAGATATTCAGGGACTTGAGGATTTCTTTGGAGATATGGATTTCAAGGTTACAGGTACAAAAGAGGGTATCACAGCAATTCAGATGGATATTAAGATTCATGGTCTCACTCGTCCTATCGTTGAGGGCGCAATTGCACGTTGCCGCGAGGCTAGATTCTTTATTATGGATACTTGCATGAGCAAGGCTATTTCTGAGCCTCGCAAGGAGGTCGGAGAGTATGCTCCAAAGATTATCCAGATTAAGATTGACCCGGAGAAGATTGGTGATGTTGTTGGTCAGCGTGGAAAGACAATTAATGAAATAATTGCAAGATGTGATGTCAAGATAGATATCAGTGATGAGGGCAATGTTTCAATTTGTGGTACAGACGCAGACAAGATGGCCGAGGCCAAGAGAATGATTGAGATTATCACAACTGATTTTGAAAAGGATCAGATTCTTACCGGCAAGGTTGTCAGCATTAAGGAGTTCGGTGCTTTTATTGAGTTTGCTCCGGGCAAAGAGGGTATGGTTCACATCTCCAAGATTGCAAAGGAAAGAATCGACCGGGTTGAGGATGTTCTTACTCTTGGTGATACAGTCAAGGTTGTTTGTCTTGGCAAGGATAAGATGGGACGCATAAGCTTCTCTATTAAGGATGTTCAGTAGAATTTGATTTTATTTGGCGCCTGACATATGTCAGGCGCATTTTTTAGGAAAAGATTATGTTATTAAATGTATCGCATGTTAGTAAGTCATACGGTGTCGAAAATATAATAAGAGATGCATCTTTTACAGTTGATGAAGGAAGTAAGGTTGCGATTGTCGGCAACAATGGAACAGGAAAGTCCACACTTCTTAAAATCATTATTGGTGAGATCCCTATGGATGAAGGAATCATTACCTTGAAGAAAGATGCTACATATGGATATTTGGCGCAGTATCAAGAGGATAATTTTAGCTATGATATTTTGCAGACTGTATTGTCAGCCAGGGAAGACCTTCTTGATATGGAAAAACGTCTTTCCGAGATGGAGTCAGAGATGGCCAATCTATCTCAAACAGAAATGACTACATTTATGGAAGGCTATAATAAGCTTCAGCATCAGTTTGATTTGATGGGAGGATATACTTTTAGATCCGAGGCTGTTGGAATATTAAAGGGGCTAGGATTTGAGGGTGATGATTTAAATAAATCCATGACAGAGCTTTCTGGCGGACAGAAAACCCGCGTTAGCCTTGGCAGATTATTGGCATCTAAACCGGATTTGCTGTTACTTGATGAGCCAATAAACCATCTTGATTTAACGTCTATTATGTGGCTGGAGGGATATTTGGCAGCCTATAGTGGCGCGGTTATAATTGTAGCTCATGACAGATATTTCCTTGATAAGATTGCTGATCATGTGGTTGATTTATCCTACGGCAAAACTGCAGTTTATAAAGGTAATTACAGCGCGTTTGTTTCACAAAAAGAGTTAAATCAGCTTACATATCAAAGAAGCTATGAAAAGCAGCAAAAAGAGATTGAACATCAGAAAGCTGTTATAGAAAAGCTACAATCATTTAATAGGGAAAAATCTATAAAAAGAGCTGAGAGCCGCAAGAAAACCTTGGACAAAATGGAGATTATGGATGTACCCGATAAAGAAGCCCCCAAGATGAAGCTTACTCTTGAAATTGAGAAAGAATCAGGAAATGATGTTTTGGATTTTTCTCATGTAAGCAAGTCTTATGACGCCAAGAATATTTTTACTGATTTGTCATTTCAAGTACATAAGGGCGATAAGATTGCAATACTCGGAGACAATGGTACAGGTAAAACTACAATACTTAAATGTATAAATGGCCTAACAGATTTTGAGTCAGGTGAAATTAAATTTGGTACAAATGTTTCTGTTGGTTATTATGATCAGGAGCAACAGGGGCTTACTGAGGATAATACGATTTTTAGTGAGCTTCATGACAATTATCCTTTTCTTACTGAGACAAAGGTGCGAAATACTTTGGCTGCATTTATGTTTACAGAGGATGATGTGTTCAAGAGGATAAAGGATCTGTCCGGAGGAGAAAGAGGGCGTGTTTCGTTGGCTAAGCTCATGCTTTCCAAGTCAAATTTACTAATATTGGATGAGCCGACTAACCATTTGGATATGGATTCCAAGGAAATTCTTGAAAATGCTCTCAGGGAATACGACGGAACTCTCTTGTATGTTAGCCATGACAGATATTTTGTTAATAGAACGGCAACGCGGATTCTTGAATTAAGTGATGGTAAGCTCACTAAGTATCTTGGAAATTATGACGATTATATGTTTAAAAAAGAACAGTTGAAAAGTACATCAATAGATGCTGGCATTTCTGCGGAACAATTGTCTGATGAATCGGCTTCTAAGCTTGATTTTAAAGAACAGAAGAGACTTGAGGCTGAAAAACGTAAGCTTGCTAATAAAATCTCAAAGATTGAAGAGCAAATCGATGAATTGGAAAATCAAAAATCTAAAATAGAGGAAGAGTTTTTGGTTCCAGAGAATATGATTAACTCTGCAAAGTTAAATGAACTTACGACTGCTCAAAAAGAAATAGATAACGAACTTGAAGCTTTGTATAAAGAATGGGAATTGTTAAATTCTTGACATACTTATATACGAATTTTATAATATTTATAGTAATAATTTACTTTTTGAGATAAATTAAACTGATTATATGGAGGCCGATTTTTTGGAAAAACAAATATCTCAAGCGGTTATCAGAAGGTTGCCGAGATACTATCGTTATTTGGGCGAGCTTTTGGATGACGGTGTAGAAAGAATTTCATCTAATGATTTAAGTAAAAGAATGCATGTTACAGCATCTCAGATAAGGCAGGATCTCAATAATTTTGGTGGCTTTGGTCAGCAGGGCTACGGCTATAATGTTGCTTATCTTCACGAGGAAATCGGCAATATTCTTGGGGTTAATGAGACTCATAATGTTATTGTTATTGGAGCCGGTAATTTAGGCCAGGCAATTGCAGGATACGTGAAGTTTGAGCGCGTCGGCTTCAAGATAGTTGGGTTGTTTGATATTAATCCTGATTTAAAAGGGAAGATGATTCGTGACTTACCTGTTCAAATGCTTGATGAGCTACCGGAATTTGTTAAAAATAATAATGTAGAGATAGCAGCCCTTACATTGCCTAAGAACAGTGCAAAAAGTACTGCAATGCAATTGGTTTCGTTAGGAATACATGCTATTTGGAATTTTGCGCATGTTGATTTAGACGACATTCCTGATGTTGTTATCGAGAATGTTCATCTTTCAGATAGTTTAATGCAATTGTCTTATAATATTACTCAGCATAAGAATAATAAATAGAGGTATTTTTATGGCCGGTGACAAGGATTTTTCAAAAGCTTTAGCAAATATTAAAGTGCCAATGTTGATTCTTGATCAAAAATGGCACAGGCTTTTTGCCCTTGGCGGTAAACCCGATGAGGTCAAAAGTCTCGAGGCTCAGGAAAAGGATTTACTTGAGCGAGAGGCTTCATTGAAGAAAGAACTCAAGGACCTGAAAAAGGTCAAAGAAAATCTTCAAAGCTCAGTAATGACAAATATGGAGGGCACATCCGATTTGGTTTCTAAGAAATTGGATGATGACAAACGCCTGCTTGAAGAATGCTTGGAGCGTATATCGAAGGCTGAAGATGAACTTTTGGATTTGCCGGCACAAACAGATGAATGCAATCGTAATTTAATGATTCTTACTATGGATTACTGCTATGACAAGCTTAGAACTAATTCTCTAGAGGCTGATGAGATTACTGAATGGATAAAGGATATTCGCATTCAGCTGAAAAAGAATGTTATACGAAAGAAAAATCGTGAGATTAACAATAAGGAAATATATTCCTACATGCATGATGTCTTTGGTATGGAAGTCCTGAATCTGTTTGACATGCAAAATGGTGATTTTAACCTGAATATTGTAGATGATCAGCTTACAGAGGCTGAGGAGAAAAAGGCTTCGCAGAATTTGAATGATGCGACAACAGACCGGTTAGAACAGCCTGATGTAGATAATCTTGAGGCTGTTGATTTGGATGCAATCGAAAATGAAGTTGCAGATGATTCAACCATTGCCGATGAAGATGGGGCCGGTAAGGATTAGATGTTGTTTTGAACTGTGGTTCATCTGTTGATCTATTGTGAAATTTTTAAGACTAAGCGTCAATCGCTTAGTCTTTTATATGTTTATATGATAAAATAGTTTTGTACTTTCAAATATTATTATAAAGGAGATTTATATGGAGGATGGGTCGAGTCCCTATATTATAATTGTTATTATTACGATAGTTGCTATTACTGAGTTTATTGTTTTAGTAAATAATTATAGGAAATCTAAGCAGGAAAATGTTACAGAGGATGATATCATATCTTTGGTGAACGAAGGCCATGAGGATGGCAATATCCTAAAGTCTGAGGCTGTAATGATTCAAAATATCTTTGAATTTTCTGATACAGATGTCAAGGATATAATGACGCATCGCAAAAATATTGTCGCTCTAGATGGAGAGATGTCTGTTAGAGAGGCTATTTCTTATATAAATGAGCAGCATGTCAGCAGATATCCTGTCTATATGGAAGATTTAGATAATATTATCGGTATTATTCATATAAAGGATTTGCTGATGTATTACGACAAGGATGTTGAGAATATCAGGCTTATAGATATAAAAGATTCGTTTTCTGTAGCTGAATTTGTTCCAGAAACCCATGGGATCAATACGCTTTTTGCTCAAATGCAGAATAAAAAGCGTCATATGGTGATTGTTGTAGATGAATATGGCCAGGTTTCCGGGCTTCTTTCTATGGAGGATATTTTGGAAGAAATTGTTGGCAATATAGAGGATGAGCATGATACCGATGAGAATTCCATCCAGGTTAGAACAAATGATTTTTTCATTATGGATGGCAGTACTACTATAGATGAGGCCGAGAATATTATTGGAGAGCGCCTGTCAGAAGATTTTGATACTCTTAACGGCTATTTGGTCTCGCTCTTGGGTAAAATCCCTGAGGATAATACAAGTTTTACGCTTGAGGACAATAATTTTATTTATCTAATAAAAAATGTACAGTCAAAAGTTATACAGCAAGTTCATGTGAGAAGGAAAAATATTCCTGTAACGGCTGAGTAGAGCCTCGGTCATTGAATAACTACCTTCAATTTGATATAATTTTTCAAGATTAAAGAAAAGAGGTTTTTTTATGTCAGGACATTCAAAATTTGCAAACATAAAGCACAAAAAAGAGAAGAATGATGCTGCAAAGGGAAAGATTTTTACAATTATAGGTCGTGAGATTGCTGTGGCAGTCAAGGAGGGCGGACCTGATCCAAATAATAATTCAAAGCTTCGCGATGTTATCGCAAAGGCAAAGGCTAATAACGTACCAAACGCTACAATCGAAAATGGTATTAAAAAGGCTGCGGGCAGCCAGAATTCAGTTGATTACGAGACAGTTTCATATGAGGGATATGGTCCTAACGGTACAGCAATCATTGTTGATTGTCTTACTGATAATCGTAATCGTACTGCTGCAAATGTTCGTTCAGCGTTTACAAAGGGCGGTGGAAGTATTGGTACACCGGGTTGCGTGTCATTTATGTTCGATAAAAAGGGACAGATTATCATTTCAAAGGAAGATTGTGATATGGCGGCAGATGATTTAATGATGCTTGCATTAGATGCCGGCGCAGAGGACTTTTCAGAGGAAGATGATTGCTTTGAAATCTATACTACACCCGAGGATTTTTCAGCTGTACGCGAGTCACTTGAGGCGCAGAATATTCCTATGGCTGATGCCGAGGTTACAATGATTCCGCAGACATATGTTGAGCTTACTGATGAGCAGGATTTATACAAAATCAATAAGATTCTCGATCTTCTTGATGAGGATGATGATGTTCAGAATGTATATCACAACTGGGATGAATAATAATTACTAGATAGATTATTACTAGATTAAATATAGAGGGGTTAGGGTAAAATGAATAAGATACTATTTGCTGCAAGTGAGTGCGTACCATTTGTAAAAACCGGAGGTTTGGCCGATGTTTGTGGTGCTTTGCCGAAGGAATTTTCAAAGGATTACTTTGATGTTCGCGTGGTATTGCCTTACTACACATTCATTAATGAACAATACAAAAAGGACTTCGAGTATTTGACGAGTTTTCAGATGGATATGGGTCCGCTTGTTGGCAATAAGTACGTTGGTGTTTTTCGCTACGAATATGAGGGCGTGACTTTCTATTTTATAGATAATCACGATTATTTTGATTGTTTCTATCCATATTCTGAGGATAGATGGGATTTGGAGAAGTTTATTTTCTTTGACAAGGCGGTTCTTTCCATGCTTCCGCTTGTGGGATTTCAGCCGAATCTTATACATTGTCATGATTGGCAGGCAGGTTTTATACCTGTATATCTCAAGACAATATTTCAGGGCGACCAGTTTTTCTGGGGCATGAAGGCGGTTATGACTATACACAACCTGAAATTTCAGGGGATGTGGGATACCAAGACCGTTGCCGGAATATCCGGACTGCCGGTCGATTTGTTTACTCCGGACAAGTTGGAGTACAAGAAATGTGGCAATATGCTGAAGGGCGGATTGGTTTACGCGGACTATATTACAACCGTTTCTGCCAAATATTGCGAAGAGATTCAAATGCCTTATTATGGTGAGGGGCTTGATGGCTTACTTAGAGCTCGTCATTATGATATGCAGGGTATAGTGAATGGAATTGATAATTCTGTTTATGATCCTGCCTCTGATGAGCGCATATACAAGAATTACGATATTAATAATTTCCGTAAAAATAAAAAGGTCAACAAGACCAAATTACAAGAGGAACTTGGTCTGGACGTAGATAATAAAAAATATATGATAGGTCTTATATCCAGATTAACCGATCAAAAGGGCCTTGATTTGATTAATTATTGTATCGAGGGAATTGTTGATGATTTTACTCAGCTTGTTGTCATAGGTACCGGTGAGTCTAAATACGAGAATATGTTTAGGCATTACGCATGGAAGTATCCAGAGAAGATCAGCGCAAATATATGTTATGACGATGCGTTGGCGCATAGATTGTACGCGGCTGCAGATGCTTTTTTAATGCCGTCTAGATTTGAACCTTGTGGTTTGACACAGCTTATTTCGTTCAGGTACGGCACGGTGCCGATTGTTCGTGAAACAGGTGGTTTGAGCGATACTGTTGAGGCGTATAATCAATATATGAAAACCGGAGACGGCTTCTCATTTTTGAATTATAATGGTGATGAGCTTCTTAATACTGTTAATTACAGCAAGTATATTTACTTTGAAAAGAAAGCTCAGTGGAATAAAATGGTTGAAAGAGGAATGTCCAAGAACTATTCTTGGTCAGTTCAAAAAGAAAAATACGAGAATATTTATAACTATCTTATTGGTTAATAAATAATAAAAAGAGAATAGTTTCAACGACTATTCTCTTTGTTTTGTGAGGTTTTATTTTGGCAAAAAAGGGGACGAATAATTCTACTAGAAAATCTAATGCTAGCGGAAGAAAATTATCAAATTCAAAATCTTCTAAGACTACTAGTTCAAAGAAGGCACAGGTCGAAGAAATAGAAGATCCATTTTTTGAGGATTCATCAAAAGAGATAATTCTTTGGGGTTCTATTGGACTGTGTATTCTTCTATGTATAGGTAATTTTGGAATTGGCGGAGCACTTGGTAATGCAATTGCCGGCGCTTTGTTTGGTGTGTTTGGAATAATCCAGTACATTCTTCCGTTCATGGTGGCGTTTTCTGCCTTTTTCTTGATTTCAAATTATGGTAATAAAGTAGCAACAGCAAAGGTTATTGCCGGTTTTATCCTTTTAATTTTTATCAGCGTTTTTGTAGAGTTGATTATTCACGGACAGAGTGTTTTATCTCCGGTAGAGGTTTTTGAATACTCTAGAGACAATCATTCCGGTGGTGGTATTATTGCCGGTACGATTATTGTGCTTATATTTGACAGCTTTGGACTTCTTGGCGCATATCTTATTGATATCATTGTAATGATAGTGTGCACCATTATTATCGTCGAGCGGTTCGCTTTTGATAAGGTACAGCGTTCATCTCAATATCATGCAGATAGGGCTGCTGCCAAAAGACGAGCTAGAAGAGAGCGGATGATGCTTGAGCGGGAGGCTAATCAGACCAGATTCAATTCTGATAGGCAGGCTATTATTAATAAAATAGAGGCTGATAAGGAATTAGAGCAGCTTCAGATTAATAATTCTTCCGGAAAACGTACAAGTAGGAAACGCACAGGTATTACATCTAATACAACACTTGTAAATGATTTGCCTGCGACTACTGAGGATAGCGATGCGGTTAATGAAATCAGATTCAATATAGGTGGCACTGATGAGAGTGCAACCGTTACTAAAACAAGTCGTCACAAATTAAAAGCAAATAGAAAATCAAAAAGTGTACATGATTTTGCTGATATTGCTGACTCTAGAGATATTGAAGAAGGATTGTCATCTTCTGAGGTTAAGGAATCGCAATTTAGTTTTCATTCTGAAGAGCCTGTGGTTTCAAAAACTACTTCTTTTGATATGGCATCAAGCGAGATTAAGTTTTCAGGATCTGCATTAATGGATGAGATGCAATCGGAGACAGCCATATCATCAGAAAAATCTGTCCGTCATTCAAAGCCTTCTGTTTCTTCGGCTTCCGAGATTGCACAGACAAGCGAATCATTTAAAGCTTCGATTGATGCTAATAAATCAAAGTCTAAAAAGCCATATAAATATCCACCACTTTCATTATTAAAGGATACTAAAAAGAGTAGTGGTGACTCTAAAGCATATCTCGCTGAAATGGCTGAGAAATTAAAACGTACCCTTGGAAACTTTGGTGTATCTGCAAATGTTACAGAGGTGACATTGGGGCCATCCGTCACGCGCTATGAGGTTGAAATTGCAGAGGGCACAAGAGTATCAAAGGTCGTTAATCTGACTGATGATATCAAGCTGAATATGGCTGTTACCGATGTCAGAATTGAGGCTCCGATTCCGGGTAAATCTGCAATTGGAATCGAGGTTCCAAATAAAGAAAAGACCCTTGTTTCGTTTAAAGAACTTGTTAATTCTTCGGAATTCAAAAAAACAAAGTCAAAAATTGCTTTTTGCGTTGGCAGGGATATTTCCGGCTCTGTTATTATTGGAAATATCGAAAAAATGCCACATTTGCTTATCGCGGGAGCTACAGGCTCCGGTAAATCAGTCTGCATTAATACTATTATTATGAGTATCCTTTATCATGCGTCGCCGGATGAGGTTAAAATGATAATGGTAGATCCTAAGATGGTTGAGCTTTCAATATATAATGGTATACCACATCTTCTTATACCTGTTGTTACAGATCCTAAGAAGGCTGCAGGTGCGCTTCATTGGGCCGTAAAGGAAATGACCGATAGATATGAATTGTTGTCACAGGCTGGTGTTAGAAATATTGAGGGTTTTAATGAAAAGGTTGATTCTGATTCACTTCCTGATAATATTTCCGAGGATAAGCGTGTTCGTATGCCTCAAATTGTAATAATACTTGATGAGGTGGCTGATCTTATGATGGTAGCTGCTGCAGATGTCGAGGAATCTATAGTACGTCTTGCGCAGCTTGCGAGAGCAGCGGGTATTCATCTTGTTATAGCGACTCAAAAACCTACAGTTAATGTTATCACCGGTCTTATAAAGGCAAACGTTCCGTCACGCATTGCTTTTTCAGTATCATCAAGTACTGATTCGCGCGTAATACTTGATATGAATGGGGCTGAGGATTTGCTTGGAAACGGTGATATGTTGTATGCTCCTCAAGGCTTGTCTAAGCCATTGCGTGTCCAGGGGGCATTCGTAACAGATGAAGAGGTTTCAGCTGTTGTTGAATTCCTCAAGGATAATAATGAATCTGATGGATATAATTCAGAAATCCAAGATCAAATCGCAAACTCAGACGTCGGAAATAATTCTGTCTCAATTTCAGGAGAGCCGGATAATTCAAAGGATCCTCTATTTGAGCAGGCAGGGCGTCTTGTTATAGAAAATCAAAAGGGCTCTATTGGTTATTTGCAACGCAATTTTAGAATTGGTTTCAATAGAGCTGCGCGAATTATGGATCAGTTGGCCGAAACCGGCGTTGTCGGTCCTGAAATGGGCACTAAGCCTAGAGAGATTCGCATGTCTATATCAGAGTTTGAAGAAGTTATTAATCAATAGGTAAAGGGAGCATCAGATGAAATCAGACATTCAAATTGCACAAGAAGCGAAAATGGTACACATTAGAGAGGTTGCAGAAAAGCTGGGACTCTCGGAGGATGATTTGGAATTATATGGAAAGTATAAGGCAAAATTTTCCGATGAGCTTTTGGAGAGCATCAAAGACAATCCTGATGGAAAGCTTGTACTTGTAACCGCAATTAACCCTACTCCTGCAGGCGAAGGCAAAACTACTACATCTGTTGGCCTTGGACAGGCAATGGGTGTTCTTGGTAAAAAGGCGTGTTTAGCATTGCGTGAGCCATCGCTTGGGCCATGTTTTGGAATAAAGGGCGGAGCAGCCGGTGGCGGATATGCACAGGTTGTACCTATGGAGGACTTAAATCTCCATTTTACCGGTGATTTTCATGCTATTACCAGTGCCAACAATCTTCTTGCAGCCATGTTAGACAATCATATTCAACAGGGTAATTCGCTTGGCATTGACCCGAGACAGATTGTCTGGAAGAGATGTCTGGATATGAACGACCGAGTCCTGAGGAATGTTGTTGTTGGTTTGGGCGCCAAGGCTGATGGTATGGTGCGAGAGGATCATTTTGTTATAACTGTTGCATCTGAAATTATGGCTATACTTTGCCTGGCCGATGATATGAAGGATTTAAAGGCGCGCCTTGGTCGAATCATTGTTGCGTATACATTTGATGGCAAGCCTGTTACGGCTGATGATTTACAGGCTGTTGGGGCTATGGCAGCACTTTTAAAGGATGCTTTAAAGCCAAATCTTATACAGACATTAGAGCACACGCCGGCAATTGTTCACGGTGGACCATTTGCTAATATTGCTCATGGATGTAATTCTGTGCGTGCTACAAAAGCATCTTTGAAGCTTGCTGATATAACGATTACTGAGGCTGGATTTGGTGCAGATTTGGGTGCAGAGAAGTTTTTCGATATTAAGTGTCGAATGGCCGGTCTTAAACCTGATGCCGTAGTTCTTGTTGCTACTATTCGTGCCCTAAAATATAATGGCGGCGTAGCTAAAGAAGATCTCACGCAGGAGAACTTATCAGCGTTACAAAATGGCATTGTTAATTTGGAAAAACACATAGAAAATCTCCAAAAATATAATGTTCCTGTGGTTGTTACGCTTAATTCTTTTGTTACAGACACAGATGCCGAGACAGAATATGTAAAGGAATTTTGCCAGAAGAGAGGCTGTGAATTTGCCTTGTCACAGGTATGGGAAAAAGGCGGCGAAGGTGGAGTAGAATTAGCTAAAAAGGTGCTGGATGTACTTGAAAATAAAAAGAGTGAATTTGCTCCACTTTATCCGGATAATATTTCTCTTGAGGACAAAATCAAAACTGTAGCAAAAGAGATTTATGGGGCCGATGATGTTACTTATTCTGCTGCGGCAGCAAGAGAGCTTAAACGCTTATCAGATCTTGGCATGAGTGATTATCCAGTTTGTATGGCTAAAACCCAGTATTCTTTATCTGATGATGCCAAGAAGCTTGGCCGACCGGAGCATTTTACCATTAATGTTCGTGAGGTATACCCTTCAGCCGGGGCAGGGTTTGTTGTTGCGGTGACCGGTTCAATTATGACTATGCCCGGCTTGCCAAAGATTCCTGCTGCGAATAATATAGATGTTACGGATGACGGTGTAATTACAGGTTTATTTTAAGAGACTATGAAGTGTATAAAATGTGGACAAGAAATTGAATCCGGCTTAATTTACTGCCCGAACTGCGGGCAGTCTATTGAGCTTGTGCCCGTTTATAACGAATTAGAGGAAGAACTGCTTTCAAAGGTAGTAGAAGACAAAGCCAAGGTAAAAGATGGGAAATTTGCAGAGGGAGTCTACAATAATCCTACGCCTCCGGCTATTGAAGTGACTTTTAATGGCGGTGGAGAAAAGACGACTAAGTTTCACATATCCCAAAAGAGGTTTTATGTTACACTGATTATCTTTTTGGCTATCGCTTTTTTGGGGATTGGATTTGTGTGTTATTATGGCTATACACATACATATGATTATAGGATGAAGCTCGCCGAGGAGGCTGAAAATAACGGTAATTATACCTTGGCTATGGGGTATTATGAGGAAGCTGTATCGTATGACAGTTCTTCATTCGAAGCTATCTATGGCCTTGGTCGTATGTATTACCAAACAAAGCGTTATGAGGATGCAATTACAGAGTTCAAGCTTGCACTGTCACTAGATACTGCTAATGCAGATATATATAAGTATTTGCTGGAGTGTTACAGTGCGTTGGATGATTATGATGGAATTAATTCATTGGCGGAGAGTGCGCCAAACGATGAGATACAGAATCTCATTGCGGAATATATGATTTTGCCACCGGAGTTTAGTCTTGATGGTGGCGAATATCATTCCAAGGTTTCCTTATATCTGACAACATCTCAGGATTATCAGATATATTATACTGTCAACGGCAAGGATCCTATTACATCAGGCAAGCTCTATGTTGATGCAATTGAATTAGAGGATGGCGAAATAACTGTTAAGGCAGTATGTATGAATAAAAAGGGTGAATATTCTGAGGTTGTCAGCCAGGATTATGTAATCACAGATACAACATCATCAGTACCGACGCCTGAGGTTACGCCTGCAGCGGGGGTTTATTATGAACCTACGATGATTACAATTACTGTTCCTGAAGGATACAGAGCATATTATACTTGGGATGGAACGAATCCGGCGGGAGATAGTGGTATTTTATATACCGAGCCATTTCCTATTTTGAATGGTTCATCGGTACTGTGGGTTGTGTTAAAGGATTCAAATGGTAATACGAGTGCTGAGCCGTATATAGGCAATTACGTCTATGTTAACTAATTTTAATTTACCGATTTAACACTTTAACTCAGTCAACAATAGTACTAAGTTTTATACACAAAATGCCTTTATTTTTTGTGCAAATAGGTATATTATAGTCAATGTTTCGCGAGAGCGGGACAATACATTTTTCATAACATTATTCTCCCTTAAAGACAAGCTTCCGCAGGCTTGTCTTTTTTACGTTTTGCAGAAATTACTAATTAAAAATCTTTCTTATTGCTTTATAATTACAACCATTGTTTAAATGGAAGAAATGTTCTAAAATGTTATTCATGAATGTAAATATTCTTTGTGTTGGAAAAATCAAAGAAAAGTTTTATCGTGACGCAATCGATGAGTACACCAAGAGACTTTCCAAATATTGTAAAATCAAAATAATTGAAGTGGCAGACGAGAAAACTTCCGAAAACGCCTCGGATAATGAGATTTCTATTATCAAGGATAAAGAGGGAGCGCGTTTACTCAAGGTAATAGGAGAGCGAGACTATGTTATCGCTCTTGCTATTTTAGGGAAGGAATATGATTCAATTGGATTTTCCAATTATATCGAAAATCTTGGAGTTCAGGGCATCAGCACTTTGAATTTTGTTATAGGCGGCTCTTTAGGACTGTCAGATCAGGTCCTTATGAGAGCTGATTCTCTAATATCTTTTTCAAAAATGACATTTCCGCATCAATTGATGAGGGTTGTTTTGCTAGAGCAAATATACAGGGGTTATCGAATTATGAAAAATGAGCCCTATCATAAATGATAATGAGGTGTTTTTACTATGAGAATGTACGAATTAATTGAAAAGAAAAAATTAAATCAGGAACTTTCTACCGATGAGATATATAGCATGGTAGATGAATATACAAAGGGATCAATACCCGATTACCAAATGTCAGCAATGCTTATGGCTATTTATTTCAACGGCATGAATGTCAGAGAGCGTTATGATCTTACAATGGCTATGAGAGACTCGGGAGATATTTTGGATTTATCATCTATCGATGGAGTTAAAATCGACAAGCATTCTACCGGAGGTGTAGGTGACAAGGTGACGCTTGTATTAGGACCGATCATAGCTTCTATCGGTGTGCCTGTTGCCAAAATGAGCGGTAGAGGACTGGGACATACCGGTGGTACAATTGACAAGCTCGAGGCATTTCCTGGATTTAATGTTGCTCTTTCAGAAGAACATTTTGTGAAGCAGGTCAACGATATTAAAATCGCAGTTACAGGACAGTCTAAGAATCTTGCGCCTGCAGACAAAAAGCTTTACGCACTTAGGGACGTTACAGCTACAGTAGATGAAATATCGCTAATCACTAGCTCTATCATGTCCAAAAAGCTTGCTGCGGGAACTGATGCTATAGTTCTTGATGTGACAGTTGGTGACGGTGCATTTATGAAAGATGTACCATCGGCACTTGAGCTTGCTCGCTCAATGGTGGAGATTGGTAAGCGCGCTGATAAGCAAATTGCTGCAATACTTACTAATATGGATGAGCCTTTAGGGTTTGCTATTGGAAATAATCTTGAGGTTATTGAGGCAATAGATGCCCTAAAGGGCAATGGACCCGATGACCTTATGGATGTTGTCTATGAGCTTGGTTCGCAGATGGTTGTATTTTCCGGGATTGAAACGGATAAATCAAAAGCTAAACAATTAATGAAAGAAGCTGTCGCTTCCGGTAAGGCTTTTGACAAATTTATTGAATTTATCGAGAGACAGGATGGCGATAGTTCTTATGCCAAGGATACTGATAAATTTGCTAAGGCAAAATATATCATTCCGGTAAAGGCAAAGGAATCGGGCTACGTGCATGCAATTAAGGCTGAGGCGATTGGACTTGCTTCTATGTCATTAGGCGGAGGTCGAGAGACATTTGATGATGTTATCGATATGGCCGTGGGCATTGTGCTCAACAAAAAGGTAGGAGACTGTATAGAAAAAGATGAGCCAATCTGTTATATTCATGCAAATGACGAGGGTAAAATCCCGCATGCCATGGACATGATTAATGCGGCAACGGTTATTTCTCCTGATAAATGTGACCCGATGAAACTGATTATAGATATAGTAGAATAGTATGAGTGAGTTTTCTTTGGAATTGGAGATTCCATCTGAATATATAGATAATATATTCGGTGATTTTGACAGAAATATAAAAACTATCGAAAAACAAATGGATATATCATTTATTATGAGAAATGATACTATTAAACTTGTTGGCGATAAAGATAAAGTTGTGCACGCTACGGCTGTTGTAGATGAGCTCTTACATCTAGCTGAGGGTGGTAGCACTATTACGATACAGGATGTTAATTACGTTATGTCATTAGAAAAAGAAAAAATAGAAAGCCACGAGACATCAGAGGCCAGAGGTGAAATTATTTGCCATACAACCACCGGCAAACCCGTAGCTCCCAAGACTTTAGGCCAAAAACGATATGTTGATGCAATAGAAAATAATATGATCGTATTTGGAGTTGGACCTGCAGGTACCGGCAAAACATATCTTGCCATGGCAAAGGCAATTACAGCCTTTAAAAATGAGGAGGTGTCGAGGATTATTTTGACTCGCCCTGCGATTGAAGCTGGAGAGAAACTAGGGTTTTTGCCCGGGGATTTACAGAGTAAGGTTGATCCATATTTACGTCCTTTATATGACGCTTTGTATCAGATAATGGGTGCTGAGGGATTTCAGCGCAATATGGAAAAGGGATTGATAGAGGTGGCGCCCCTTGCCTACATGAGAGGCCGTACTTTAGACAATGCATTTATTATTTTGGACGAGGCTCAGAATACTACGCCTGCCCAGATGAAAATGTTTTTGACACGTATTGGATTTGGCTCAAAAGCAGTAATTACCGGAGACAAAACTCAAAAGGATTTACCAAAAGGCGTCAAGAGTGGGCTGGATGACGCCATGTCTATTCTTAAAAATATTGATGATATCAGTATTTGTGAATTAAAGGCTGCTGATGTAGTGAGACATCCTTTGGTTCAAAAAATCGTAAATGCATATGAGATTGCAGAGAAAAAAGCAGAATCCAAGGGAAAAAGGACTAAGAGATGAAAAACACTGACAGACTTTCGTTGAAACGACTTGCATATGGCGGTGTCATGGCCTTGGTATTTTTCATTGGGACTTTGGTACTTGGCATTATCAATTCGGTTTTGATTGACAAGCTATTATGCATTTTTGCAATTAATATCTGTTTTTTTAGTTTATGGCTTATTGCTATTACCCGCAAAAGGCTTTTAGGTCAGTTGCCGGAATTCAATTATATTTCTTACGGCAAAATAACACTTGTCATTATTCTTGACTGGATAATTGTCATATTATCATCAGCATTTGCGCCTGATTTTTTTGCACCGGTTATGGTTGTCACGCTGCTATCAAATGTAGTTTTTGATGATGGACTTAATAGCGCTCTTGGAATATATTTTGTCGCAATGCTTTCTATATGTGGTGACTTCGGTGTGTATATGGTATTGTGCTATATGCTTTTGATATCCTTTGGTACACTTATTGCTTCTTTTATCAGATCAAAGGATGCCCTCGAGAAATTATATTCAACTATTATTGTATTTGCGGTTAATACACTTGTCTCTGTTGTTTTTTATTATTTTAATTATGTTGAAATATCATTTGCAACGGTTGTGTATGGTTTGGTTGATGGACTTTTGGTTTGTATGGTTTCTGCAACAATTGTGCCATTGTTTAATAGCGTTGTTGAGCGCGCTCAGGTCGAGGGGTATGACGAGTTCTTAAATCCTGATTACGGCCTCAGACAGGATATTCGCAAGTTTTCGTTTATCGAATATCAGCATGCCGAGAGGGTATCGAGGCTTTCAAGAATTTGTGCAGGCGAGATTCATGCAAACGAGGATTTGGCTGCATGCGCCGGATTTTATTATCGTCTTGGCAAAATGGAAGGCGAGCCTATGATTGATAATGCTCTTAGAGTTGCAAATGATCATTGCTTTCCGGAAGATGTTATACAGATTCTTTCAGAATATGGAGGTATAATAAGTCTCCCGAGCAGTAAGGAGTCTGCTATAGTTCATATGGTGGATTCTGTGGTGACAAAGGTTGAATTGTTTGATGCAGATTCAATGAGTTCAACCTGGAATCAAAATATGGTTATTTATCAGACTATTAACGAGCTTTCTCAAAAGGGATATTATGATAATTCCGGGCTTACAATGAATCAATTTTTGATTATTCGCGAGAGACTTGCAAAAGAGGATATATTAAAATGACAATTTATCTTGAAGAAGAAATAGATGTTGATTTGGATTTTGATTACAAAAAAATCGCCGAAGATGTGATAAATACAGCCATATCACATTTAAATTTTCCGTTCGAGGCTGAGGTAAGTGTCACAATTACAGATGCTGCCGGAATCCAGACAATCAATAAAGAGTTCAGAGATATTGATGCTCCTACTGATGTGCTATCTTTTCCAATGATAGACTATGAAGATGCGGGAGATTTTAGTAGAATAGAGGAGAATGATGATTTATTTAATCCTGAGACAGGAGAAGTGATTCTTGGAGATATTGTTTTGTGCCTTGATAGAATTCATTCCCAGGCAATTGAGTATGGACACTCTACACTTCGAGAGTACGCTTTTCTTATAGCCCATTCTATGTTACATTTATTTGGGTTTGATCACATGACAGAATCAGAAGCAGCTGTCATGGAAAATAAACAACGGGAAATATTATCGATACTTAATATAACCCGAGATTAAAGGAGAAAACAACCAATGAAGAAAAAACTAGTATCTACACTACTTGTTCTGACAATGGCTACAACTGCTTTAGTTGCCTGTGGAAAGAGCGATGAAGATGAAACAGAGGTCGACTCAGCATATGATGAGGATGCTGAAGCAGTTGATGATTCTGTGGATTTTTGGGATCAGGTATCAGAGGATGGTCAGGTTCGTAGTTACCTTACCGGAGAATTCGTCGATGCTACATACGGTAGACAGCGTCCTGTTGCAATCATGATTGAGAATACAAAGGCATGCCTCCCACAGTATGGTATCAGCAATGCAGGTGTTATTTATGAATGTGTTGTTGAGGGTGGCATTACCAGAATGATGGCGATCTTTGATGATTATTCAGGGCTTGACCAGATTGGTAATATTCGTAGTTCTCGTCCGTATTATGTATATTTTGCAAGTGAATATGATGCTATTTATATGCACGCAGGAGGTAATCCGGCAGCATTTGAGCTTATTGATGCAGGACTTGTAGACAATCTCAATGCTCTTACACTAGAGGGCACAAAGGGTAAGAGCGCTGCTTTCAGAACCGGTACAAGTGAGCATACTCTCTATACTAATTCAGACGGTATTGATATCGGAATCGAGAAGCTTGGATATGATACAAGCCTTCCATCAGATTATGAGCCACACTTCCAGTTTGCGGAAGATGGCAATGATCTTGAGGATGGAGAAGATTGTGAAGCTGTTCAGCTTTATTACTATACCAATTCTCCATATTGGATTTACAATGAGGATGATGGTCTTTATTATCGTTATGAGTTTAATCAGAAGCAGGTTGATGCGATTACAGGCGAGCAGCTTACAGCAAAGAATATCATCATTGAGACTGTTGACTGGTTTACATACACAGGTTCTCAGTATTTAGGATATCTGCTTTCTTATAACACCGGTACAGGTAAGTATATATCTAACGGTAAGATGATTGACATTACATGGTCAAAGGATGGCGATTCAGATATTACTCATTACTACGATATGAGCGGCAATGAGATTCAATTAAACGTTGGTACTACATGGATTCAGGCTTGCCAGGATGATTATGTAGACGAGAACGTTTACTACGCAGATAAATCAGATTTTTCTAAGGCAAACTAATAATATTTATGACGAGAAATAAAAAAAAGAGCGATGCCGGATTTTTGATGCAGGGAAGCATTCTTGCAATCGCTTCAATAATCAGTCGTATTGTGGGACTCATTTATCGAGTCCCACTTACGGCGACTATTGGCAAAACGGGAAATGATTATTACGGCACCGCATACGAGATTTACAATATTATACTTTTAATATCTTCATACAGTATTCCTCTTGCAGTATCAAAGCTTGTATCTGCGAGAATGGCGAAAGGGCACGTCAAAGACGCAAACAGAGTTTTGCACGGAGCCCTTATTTTTGCGTTGGTTAGCGGTGGCATAGCATCAGCGGTAGTATTTTTTGGTGCTGAGTTCTTTACAGGGACATTATTGAAAACGCCACTTTCAGCCATTGCACTTAAAGTTCTGGCGCCAACATTGCTAGTGGTTGCTATTCTTGGAGTATTTAGAGGTTTTTTCCAGGGACTTGGTACAATGATACCGAGTGCAATTTCTCAGATAGGAGAACAGATAGTCAATGCAGTCATATCCGTTGTTGCAGCCAAGGCTCTTTTTTCCTACGGTAAAACTATCGGAGGAGTCTTAGGTAATTCTTCGGGATATGCAGCGGCATTTGGGGCTGCGGGCGGTACTCTTGGTACATCTTCGGGTGCGTTATTTGCATTGATATTTATTCTATTCATCTTTTTTACTTTTAGAAAAATATTCAAAAAGATGATGAAAAAGGATACGAATAAGCACCAGGAAGACTACAGTGAGATTTTTTCGATTTTGATTATGACAATTATACCGGTGCTTTTGAGCACAACGGTTTACAATATAAGCTCTATCATTGATCAGGGGATATTCAAAAATATTGCCGTGTTGCAGGGGTATGATTCCCTTACAATTAGCGAATGGTGGGGAGTGTTTACCGGCCAATATAAGGTGTTGATTAATGTACCTATCTCTATTGCAAGTGCCATGGCGGCATCCACAGTGCCTAGTCTTACTGCCGCCTTTCATTCAGATAACGGAGATTTAGTCAAAAAGCAGATTAATATGGCAAATAGATTTGTTATGGTTATTGCTTTTCCGTGCGCTATTGGAATGATGGTTTTGGCTTCGCCAATCATGCAGCTTTTGTTTAATGATGATGATAAAACATCAGCGCTTATGTTGATTGTGGGCGGAATGTCTATCGTATTTTATTCACTTTCAACATTGTCAAATGGTATTCTTCAGGGATTGGACAAAATGTCTATTCCTGTTAAAAATGCATTGGTGGCATTGATTGCGCATATTATTTTACTTGTTGTATTGCTTGGAGTATTCAGATTACATATTTTTGCTGTAATTATTGCTACAGCATTCTATGCTCTTTTAATGTGTATACTCAATCAGACTGCTGTTTTGAAATATTCAAATGCTAATATTGATTTTAAACTGGTTGTATTGGTGCCACTTGAGTCATCTGCAATTATGGGACTAGTTGTATATATCGTATATCATATTGTTGATTCATTATTTGCTATTACAATGTCATCTAGAATAGCAAATGCGATTGGTTCTGTGGTTTCAATATTTATCGGCATGGTTGTATACTTCTTTACATTGCTATTTTTAAAGGGTATAGACGAGGAAACGCTTATGAAATTCCCTGGCGGCAGAAAGTTGTGTGACATAGCATATTCATTGCATTTATTGAGGTAGGTCATGAATAAGATTGACACAAAGCTATATGATGTTTGCGTTGTGGGCGCAGGATTCTCTGGACTTGTTTTTGCAATAAAGGTTGCAAGGGCAGGTCTTTTGGTCTGCTTAGTGGACCAAAATAATACAGTTGGTCGAAGAATTCTATCAACTGGAAATGGCAGGTGCAATTTTACCAATTCAAAAATGGGAGAGGATTATTATTACAGTAATTCGGACCTGTCATTTATTACTGATAATCATCAGGATTTAATTGATTTTCTCGGAGAATTAGGTGTTGTTCACAAGAACCTTGATGGATTCTATTATCCGATTACAAATCAGGCAAGGACTGTTAAGGAGGCTCTTGAGCTGGAGATAAATAGGCTTGGAATAGATGTATTTTTGTCCTGTACAGTAAAAGATATCGGTAAAGCCGATATATTCTCGATTTCATCAAATGATTTGGTTATAAAAGCCCAAAATGTTGTAATTGCAACAGGTGGCATGGCTGCGCCTACGCTTGGCACAAGCAAGCTTGGCTATAAGACAGCTTCGAAATTCAAACTTAAAGTAACAGAGCTCGCCCCTGCTCTTGTTGGATTTAGTTCTAAGGATAATAGATTAAAGACCTTGGCGGGTGTGCGAGCTCAGGGATGTGTCAACTATAGGGGCCATAGTTGCACAGGAGAGATTCAGTTCAACAAGGATGGTATTTCGGGCTATCCTGTGATGTGTATCAGCAGATTTGTGGGATTTGATGAATTGCATGGTGGCTTTGATAATGTTTACATTGATTTTATTCCATATCTGTCAAGAGATGATTTAAAGGTAGAGTTTGTTCGTCGCTTTAAAAGAGTACCTGATGACATGATTGCCGATTCCCTTAAAGGGCTTACATCAAATCATATTATTTCAAATGTTCTTCAAGAGGCACGGATTTACAGTGATACTATTGTAAGCAAGCTTGATGAGGAGGACATGGAATATTTGCTTGATGCATTTAAAAACTACGCATTATCAATTGATGGAACCAAGGGTTTTAATAATGCTCAGGTTACAGCGGGAGGAGTGTCTCTTGATTGCCTTTCTGAAAATATGGAATCAAAAAATATCCAGGGGTTGTTTTTTGTTGGGGAGGTTGTTGATGTTGATGGTATATGTGGAGGATATAACCTGCAGTGGGCATTTACCTCTGCTTCACTTGCCGCAGATTTGATTATAGGAGAAAGCAAATGATTCAGCTCAATCAACTAAAGATACCGGTATCCGATACTGAAACAGATATCGTACCTTATATCGCCAAAAAGCTTAAAATTAAAAATTCTGAAATCGTTTCATATAATATTCTAAAGCGTTCTGTTGATGCCAGAAAGAAGCCGGATCTGTTTTATGTGTATTCTGTTGCGGTAGATGTGAGTAATCTGGAAAATAAGCTTTTACAAAAGTTTTCTAAAGACAATCAGATTCATATTCACAAACCCCAAAATTATATTATCGCAAATGAAAGGGTTAAGTCAGATAAAAGACCGATAGTTATAGGTGCAGGCCCGGCAGGATTATTTGCCGGATATATTCTTGCGCTACATGGTCTCAATCCTATTATTTTCGAAAGAGGCAAAAGGGTTGAAGAGCGAACAGAGGATATAATTAGATTTTGGGAGACCGGTGTTTTAGACACAGCATCAAATGTACAGTTTGGAGAAGGCGGTGCAGGTACGTTTTCGGACGGCAAGCTTAATACACTTGTAAATGACAAGCTTGGTCGAAACAAATTTGTGCTTGAAACATTTGTTAAGTACGGAGCCAATTCTCGTATTTTATACGATTACAAGCCTCATATCGGGACTGACGTTTTAAAGGAGGTTATTGCAAATCTTAGAAGTGCAATCATTGAACTTGGCGGAGAGTTTCATTTCAATTGTAGAGTTTCTGATTTTATAGTTGATGATAACAGAATAAGAGGCATAGTAGTTAAGGACCGGGAATACCTTAGCAATCATATAGTTCTTGCAATCGGACATAGCGCTCGGGATACGTTTAAGGATTTATATAATACAGGGATATACATGGAGGCCAAGGATTTTGCGGTTGGATTTAGAATCGAACATCCACAGTTAATGATTTCGCAATCAATGTATGGCGCAAATTATAATATGCTTGAGCCTGCCCCATACAAATTGGCGCATAATCTCGATAATGGAAGAGGAGTCTATTCTTTTTGTATGTGTCCCGGAGGATTTGTCGTCAATTCTTCCTCAGAGGAAAATCGGCTTGTTGTTAACGGTATGAGTTATTCCAAGCGAGATAGCCATAATGCAAATAGTGCAATTGTTATTTCCGTTGGCAAAAATGAATTTGATAAAACTAATCCATTCGGTGGAATAGAATATCAGCGGATGATTGAATCAAAGGCATTTGAGCTTTGCGGTGGCAAAATTCCACAGCAATTGTACGGTGATTTTAAAGCAGGCAAACAGACGCTTTCTTATGGTGAATTTCAGTCGGTTACTAAGGGTGATACTGATTTTGGCATGTTAAGTGATATATTTTCTCAGGAAATCAACCAATCTCTTATTGACGCGATGACGGTATTTGGTACTAAAATAAAGGGATTCGATAGATATGACAGTATTCTTTCAGGTGTTGAAAGCAGGACATCTTCACCTGTGCGCATCACCAGAAACGAGCTGTTTCAATCGAATATATCAGGACTTTATCCATGCGGAGAGGGAGCCGGATATGCCGGTGGAATAACCTCAGCAGCAATGGATGGAATGAAGGTCGCAGAGGCGATTATTAAAGACTTAATTTAGAATAGGCGGGAGAATTAATGGGCGAATATACTCCAATGATGCAAGAGTATCTCAAAACAAAAGAGGAGTACAAGGATTGCATATTATTTTATAGACTTGGCGATTTCTATGAAATGTTTTTTGATGATGCCAAGGAGGTTTCACAGGAATTAGAGCTTACACTTACAGGTAAGTCATGTGGCATGGAAGAACGTGCACCTATGTGTGGAGTTCCGTTTCATTCTGCGGAGCCTTATATCAACAGGCTTGTGGCCAGGGGATACAAGGTAGCAATCTGCGAGCAGGTCGAGGATCCCAAGGAGGCTAAGGGCCTTGTAAAAAGAGAGGTTATCCGTGTCGTTACACCAGGTACAAATATTGATCAGATGGCTCTTGATGAAGGTAGCAATAATTATATTATGTCTCTGTACCACAGTAAGGGAATATTTGGAATCAGCACTTGTGATGTCTCTACGGCGGATTTTTTTATAACAGAGGTTGACTCTCTGCGTAAATTAAAGGACGAGGTCTACAAATTTAATCCTGCAGAGATAATATATTCAAAATCAATGCTCGATGCGTCTGTTGATATGACAAAAGTTTCTGAGCGTATAGAATGTTCCATAACGCAGTTGGATGAGTCGTTTTTTGATGAAACGCTTGCTACCAGACAATTGCTTGATCATTTCAAGGTGCATTCCCTTGAGGGGCTTGGAATTATTGATTTTTCTATAGGCAAAGTCGCAGCAGGTGCGCTCTTGTGCTATCTCAAGGATACACAAAAAAACGATTTGGCTCATCTCACACATCTGACTCCTTATACAGATGGCAAATTTATGCTTCTTGATAATTCCACAAGAAGAAATCTTGAGCTTACTGAGACCATGCGAGATAAGCAAAAAAGAGGATCTCTTCTTTGGGTTCTAGATAAGACCAAGACTGCAATGGGTGCCAGAATGCTTAAAAGCTATATAGAGCAGCCTCTTGTTTCTGTGGATGAAATTATCAAAAGACAGGATGGGATCGAAGATATTAATTCCTCCCTTATAGACAGGGAGGAAATCAGAGAGTACCTTTCATCAGTATATGACCTTGAGAGATTGGTTACAAAAATCACATATCAATCAGCAAATCCAAGAGATTTGATTGCGTTTAAGCAGTCAATCTCCATGCTTGGACCCATTAAGATTATTCTTAACTCTTTCAAATCCAAGCTGATTATGAGTTTAAATGATGATATCGATGATTTAAAAGATTTATTTACATTGATCGATAGCGCCATTGACGAGGATGCTCCTATTTCAGCGAGAGATGGCGACATTATAAAAAGCGGATTTAATGACGAGATTGACAAGCTTCGAAAGGCCAAAATTGAGGGTAAGACCTGGATAGCGGAATTGGAGGCGAAAGAGCGAGAAAAAACCGGTATTAAGACGCTTAAAATTAAATTTAATAAGGTTTTTGGATTTTATCTTGAGGTGACAAATTCATATAAGGATATGGTGCCGGATTATTATGTGAGAAAGCAGACGCTCACTAATGCAGAAAGATATTACACTCCGGAACTAAAGGAATTGGAAGATAGCATATTAGGTGCAGAGGATAGACTAAATACTCTCGAATATGAGTATTTTAAGAGTGTTAGAGACTCTATTGCAGGGGAGGTAGACAGAATACAAAAAACAGCAAAGTCTATAGCAGTACTTGATGCCATAATTTCAATGGGAGTAGTGGCAGAGAAAAATCACTACGTTCGTCCGACAATTGACAACCGGGGTATAATTGATATTAAGGATGGACGACATCCCGTTGTCGAGCAAATGATAGGTGATAATCAGTTTATTTCAAACGATTCATATCTTGATTCAGACCTTAATACTATAGCCATTATTACAGGTCCTAACATGGCAGGCAAATCCACATATATGAGACAGGTCGCATTGATTGTTTTAATGGCTCAGATAGGTAGCTTTGTTCCTGCATCAAGCGCGCATATAGGTGTCGTTGACAGGATTTTTACCAGAGTGGGAGCCTCGGATGATTTGTCTACAGGACAATCTACCTTTATGGTCGAAATGAATGAGGTTGCCAATATTTTACATAATGCAACTAGCAAATCTCTTTTGATTTTGGATGAAATTGGTAGAGGTACTTCGACCTATGATGGATTATCTATTGCTTGGTCAGTGGTTGAGCATATAGCAAATGTAATTCAGGCAAAGACATTGTTTGCAACTCATTATCATGAATTGACAGAATTAGAGGGACAGATTAATGGAGTGCATAATTACTGCATAGCTGTCGCTGAGCAGGGCGAGGATATTATTTTCCTTAGAAAAATAGTTCCCGGCGGCGCAGACCAAAGCTATGGTATTCAGGTTGCCCGTCTTGCCGGATTGCCTGAGGAGGTTCTTGATCGAGCTAGAACAATTGTTAGCTCCCTTAATGAAAGTGATATTGCCGCTGTATCTGATAGAATTGCCATACAGGAGCATATCGAAAGCAGGCTTAAGAAATTCCAGGGCATGACAATTACGGATGAGGAAGCAGAGGTCATTGCAGGCTTAAAGAAATTAGATATCACTAAAATAACGCCGCTTGAGGCGCTAAATGTACTTTATGATTTTCATAAAAGGGTTAATGAATAATGGGAAAAATCAATTTATTAAGTCAGGAGACAATCGATAAAATTGCCGCAGGAGAGGTCGTTGAGCGCCCGGCATCTGTAGCAAAAGAACTCATTGAAAACAGTATCGATGCAGGCGCTACCGCAATCTCTATTGAGATTAAGGGTGGTGGTATCGAATATCTGCGAATAACGGATAATGGCTCAGGCATAGATAAGGATCAAATCCCGATTGCATTCTTGCGACATTCTACAAGCAAAATTCAGTCTGCGGATGATCTTGATTCTGTGCGTTCTCTTGGATTTAGAGGTGAGGCTCTATCCAGTATTTCTGCTGTAAGCTACGTAGAATTACTCACTAAAACAAGGGATTCTTTACTTGGTAGTCAATATATTATTCAGGGCGCCAAGGAGGTTTCTTTTAATGACATTGCCGTTCCTGATGGCACCACATTTATTGTGCGACAGTTATTTTATAATACTCCCGCCAGAAAAAAATTCCTAAAATCGGAGTCTACGGAGGGAAGCTACGTATTCGATGTGGTTGAACACCTGGCTTTATCGCATCCTGAGATTTCATTTAAATTTCTCTTGAATGGTAAGGAAAAGCTTTTGACATCAGGAGGAGGCTCGCTGTCAGATACAATTTATCAGATATATGGCAGGCAAATAGCTTCTAATATTCTTGATATACAATATTCAGATGCAAATATTGAGATTAACGGATTTATAGGTCAGTCTGTAATTGCAAGAGGAAATAGAGCTTTTGAGCATTTCTATGTAAATAACAGATATATTAAGAGCGCAACTCTCTCCAGAGCTTGTGAAGAGGGGTATTACGGATATTTAATGGGGCATCAGTACCCGTTTTTTCTGATAAATATTATTTCAAACAGCCAGTCTGTAGATGTAAATGTTCACCCTACCAAACAGGAGGTCCGCTTTGAAAACGAACCTGAAATTTGTGACATTTTGACCCGTGTAATTAATGACAGACTTCGCAAGAGAGAGGATGTTTTAGAGGCACATGTAGACGAGCCCGAGGTAAAGATTCAGCCTCTTGTAATAGAGCACACCTTTATCCCGCAGATGAACGATGAAACAAAAGCCCCCAAATCTATCGAAGTGCCAAAATCAGAGCAAATCAAGGCCCCAGAGCCTTTTGAAGCATCTCGATTAGAACAAATTAAGGCAAGCATTAATGCGCAAATTCATCAGGATACACCATACGAGAAAAAATTTGAGGAAAAAAATAGGGGTGGAGAGAAGTATGACCAGATAAGCTTTTTGACAAAAGAGGCTGTAAAAGAACACAAAATTATAGGTCAGGTTTTTGATACGTATTGGATTATTGAATACGATGGCAGTATGTATATAATTGATCAGCATGCGGCCCACGAAAAGGTGCTTTTTGAAAAGACCATGAAGCGTCTCAAAAATAACGAGATGACTACTCAACAGATTACACCTCCGGCAATAATCAGTTTGACTCCGCAGGATATACTTTTATATGAGGATTACAAAGATGCATTCGAAAAATTAGGCTATCAAATAGAATCGTTTGGTGGTAATGAGCTTGCTATTACAGGCGTTCCCGGAAATCTTCTGAATCTTAATCCTACAGATTTTTTCAAGGAGATGCTATCAGATTGTGCGGGATACAAGCCGAGCGACTCATTTGATATGATAGTTGAGCGCGTGGCGTCAATGTCATGCAAGGCTGCAGTAAAGGGCAATAATAAGCTTTCAATTCCTGAGGTAAAGACATTGATAGATGATTTGTTAAAGCTGGATAATCCATACCATTGTCCTCATGGCAGGCCTACTATGATATCATTTTCTGAGTATGAATTAGCAAAGAAATTTAAAAGGATTGTTTAATGAAAAAATTAGTGATTTTGACAGGACCGACAGCTGTCGGTAAAACATCGCTTTCTATTAATCTCGCCAAGGCAATTAATGGCGAGATTATTTCTGCTGATTGCATGCAGGTATATAAATATATGGATATAGGCACTGCCAAAATTACAAAAGAAGAAATGGATGGTGTTCGCCATCATCTTATTGACGTGATTGACCCTGGAGAGGATTTTCATGTTGTTCGCTTTAAAGAGATGGTTTTGGATGCAATTGATGACATATATTCACGAGGAAAAATCCCAATCATTTGTGGTGGAACCGGTTTTTACATTCAGGCTGTTTTATATGATATACAGTTTACTAAAAACACTGTCGATTCCGATTATAGAAAGAGTTTGGAAGAATATGCGAATGCAAATGGAAATGATGCCTTGCATAACAAATTAAGTGATATCGATCCTGAATCGGCGATGGCAATACCTGCAGCCAATAGAAAACGTGTTATCAGAGCATTAGAATACTATCATGAAACGGGAGAAAAATTTTCTGTTCATAACAAGATGGAAAGTGAGCGAAAATCCCCCTATAATTTTGCTTATTTTGTACTAAATGATGACCGTGGTTTGTTGTATAATCGCATAGATCAAAGAGTTGATATAATGTTTGAAAATGGACTTCTTGATGAGGTTAAAAATCTTCTTGATATGGGATACCATAGAGGGCAGACTTCGATGGATGGCATAGGCTATAAGGAGCTGATTTCTTATTTTGAAGGGCAGCTTAATCTGGATGAAGCTGTTAGATTAATTAAAAAGAATTCCAGAAATTATGCAAAAAGGCAGCTTACCTGGTTTAGGAGGGAAAAGCAGGTAATATGGCTTGATAAAAACAATTATTCTAATGAGCAAATCTTATCTATTATGGTACCAAGAAAATAGATTTATCTATTTTCTTGTCCTGCGAAGCAGGATTCTTGCGGGAAATTTCATATTTCTCCCGCAAGAAGTCATAGATTGGGTGGGGGCCTTATAAAATGAGAAAAGAAGAGAGAATTGATAATGCAAAAAATCGAATGAAGGAAAATTTGACCGATGAACAAATGGAAAATCTGGCAGCGATAGCTCAGATTGCGGAAAATAATAAAGGCAATTTTTTCCAAACTATATCATTTCAAAATATCTTGATATACTGTTGTATTTTGATAGCATTTATTGTTTATGCTGTTGTTTCAAATTTTGCTTTAAGTGATGTGGTGGATTCGGCGGAAGTTTCCAGTCAATCTGTTTTGGAATTAATGTACGAGGAGGCGACTCTTCGACAAGATGCAATTGGGGTAGATGGGCAAATTAATGCCTTGATTGGAATGGCGACCGTAGGTTATGAATTTTCAGATTCGGATTTTGATGAGCTGAATACATATTTGGATGATATGGAAAGCCATATATCTTTTATTGAAAGTAGTATTTTGGTTACAGAATTATCTGATGGCTCGCAAAAGGCTGCCGATATGCGCTCTGCATTGACAGCGTGGCTTGCATGTGTTGATCAGGAAATATCATATATAAAAGCATATAATTCTGAAATGGCTCAGTCATATTGGATTGGAGACTACTCTACAACCTATGATGCAATGGATACTCAGTTTGATACGGTAGAGACGTCAATAGCATCCTTGGCAGATGGCCTTAATGAATATTTGGAAAATGCTCAGGCAAAGGCGGCGATGAAGGGGTATATTATTTTAGCCTTAGTTGTCGTTGTAATTATTGTGAGTTATATACTTACGTTTATCAGAATTAATAAGGTAATAGTTGGAATTTCATACGAATTACAGGCTATTATAAATAATATCAACAAGGGAAAAGGTGATTTAACCGCCCGTATAAATACAAAAACCAAAACTGAATTGGCGTTGATTTCAGATTGTATTAATCAGTTTTTGGGTACTCTCCAGGGGGTTATTAAGGATGTTAAAAATGGAGCAACTGTGCTTACGACATCTTCTGATAATATGATTGTTAAAATTCAAAGCGCAAGCGATAATGTAACTAATACTTCAGCGGCCATGGAAGAGCTGGCTGCATCGATGGAAAATGTTGCAACTACAACAAGTGATTTGACTGATAGATTATCACTTGTAAAGGAAGCGACTGATGCTATTGATACTCAGGCAAGAGCTGGTTCTCAAAAGGCTGATGAGATTAAAGCCGAAGCAGAAAATATCAAGCGTGATGCAAATAATAAAAAAGAAAATACAGGTGCCAAGATGGAGGAACTCTCAAAAGTCCTCGAGGAATCTGTTAAGGAGTCCGAGCAGGTTAATCAGATTGGAGAGTTGACCAATGATATTCTTGATATTGCAAGTCAAACAAATTTGCTTGCACTTAATGCATCCATTGAGGCAGCAAGAGCAGGCGAGGCAGGAAAGGGATTTGCTGTTGTTGCCGATGAGATTAGTTCTCTTGCTTCAAATTCTCGAGATACTGCAGGAAATATTCAAGAAATCTCATCAAGGGTTACAACTGCGGTAAAGGCTTTGTCAGATAATGCGGTTCAGGTTATTGATTTTATCAATGAAAATGTATTGGCAGACTATGATGCATTTGTTGAGACAGGTGAAAAATACGAAAATACCGCAACGATGATTGACGAGATGCTCGGAACATTTTCTGAGAAGGCTGACAACCTTAATAGCGTAATGCAGGAAATGGCTGCCAGAATTGAGACTATTAATAATTCTGTTAATGAGAGCTCTAATGCAATAAGTATGTCTGCTTCTGCAGCTACAGAAATTGTAGGAGAAATCCAGGGAATCAACGAGGCTATGGATCAGAACAATGATGTTACCAAAAAGCTCAATGCCAGCACTCAGAAGTTTGAGATTGTCTGATTCTAAGCGTGTTATTGATTTTGTGAAATTTGCTTCCTGTGGGATAAATGCAATTCCTACAGGAAGTTTTTGCTCTATTCTGTAGTTGTTAAATTTACATTGACTTTCTTCTGTGACAATATTATAATCACTTTAGCACTTTTAATCGCTAAAGTGAAATTAATTTTAAAGGAGACAGAGAATGAAAGAGGTTTCAAAGCTTCTCGAGGTTAGAGAAAGCGTAAGAGTAGTTGATGCAACACTTCGCGACGGAGGACTGGTAAATGATTTTTATTTTACCGATGATTTTGCGAAGGCTCTTTATCAGACAAATGTAAAGGCCGGTGTCGACTATATGGAGATGGGCTATCGAGCTGATAAGGAGCAGTTTGATGAGTCTAAATTTGGACCTTGGAAATTTTCTTCAGACGAATATATCAGGAAAATCGTTGGTGATAATGATTCAGACCTAAAAATTGCCATTATGGCTGATGTAGGCAGATGCAATTACAAAGAAGATATCCATGATAAGGCTGAGAGCCCTGTTGATTTGATTAGAGTCGCAACATATATTCACCAGTTACCGGGAGCCATTGATATGATTGAGGATGCATACAAGAAGGGCTATCAGACCACATGCAATATCATGGCCATTTCTACAGCACAGTTTGATGATATCAAGGTGGCGCTTGATATTGTATGCCAGACGCCTATTGAATGTGTATACATTGTTGATAGCTACGGATCATTATATCCTGAGCAGATTCAGCGTATTGCGGACGTATATTGCAATGCTGCTGCCAAATATGGCAAAAAGGTGGGAATGCATGCTCATGATAATCAGAAGCTTGCTTTTGCCAATACAATCGAGGCTGTTGGCGATGATGTCGATTTTCTTGATGCGACATATTTCAGTATGGGGCGAGGCGCTGGTAATTGTGCTATGGAGTTATTACTGGGATTTTTGAAAAATCCAAAATATAAGGAGAGGTATGCAATCAAATTTGTTGAGGAATATATGCTACCTTTAAAGGAGCAGGGTATTGTATGGGGATATGATATGCAGTATCTCACCACAGGACTTTTGAATCAGCATCCTAGGACGGCTATCCAATTCACAAAGGATGGAAGAAAGGATTACTTTAATTTCTATCAGGAGATGCAAAATGTCGATTGATAATTAAAATGATTTATATTGCTGATAATAATACATTTGCAATATTGGCCCAGGTATGGTTTTTGACAGCGATGTCATTTCCGGCCCGGGCTATTTTTTTGAGCTGTTTGATATCGTCCAATGCCGAGTCTACTTTTTGATTTAGTCCTTCTATTTCGTCTAAATTGAAGAATAAAATATTTGTATTATCTGTATATTCATTATCTAATGAAATAGTTCTGTCGGTTAGTACAGCAGCTCCGTTCAATTGAGAAGAAAAAATTCTGTCATGTGCACCAGCCTTAAAATTGGGCATAATATTAACCGAGAGTTTTGCTTTTGCAAATAAGGTAAATGAAAAGTTGAAGGGAACCTCTTTGTGTATAGTGGCGTGTTTTAATTCTAGCTCGTCCCAAAGTGAACCATACAAATGCAGATTATGATGGCATTTGTCCAGTTCTTTGATAAGGGTTTTCCTGTTTAGACAACGCACATAGGAATCGGCAAGATAAAATGATTGTGTATGTAGTGGTAAATCGGAATTTATATAGTCGTATAGTTCCTGCTTTGAAAGTTGCTCGACTGCAATTTCAATGGGCAAAGTATTATCAGCTAAAAGCATATCAATCAGGGTATATACATTATCTGCAAGAAATTCGGGGATTTTATGAATGGCAGCCTCTATTCGGGTTGGATCTGTGTACGTACCGGAAAATAATATATCGTAGGGGCGATTTTCGTAATTGTCCCAATCGATGGAATCTTTTGCAAATGCGAGTTCTCCGGTCATAGGAGTAACATGGACGGATTTTATGTGCGGATAATATTTTTCGATGTAGGATTTGTGGTATTCGTCCAGACAAATAACATGGAGATTTGAAAGCTTGTGCTTTATAGAATCATGGTGATATAGTGGATGATCCAAAATTATATCAAAAAACGGGCTGTCGACATGGTCGAGAAAATATGAATCGTCATCCATTAATGCCCTTGGCAAATCGGAATTAAAGTCAATCATTGCATCAAAATGACATCCTACATATTTTTCTAAATCCTCGAGATTATCGTCTGTGATTCTAAAGAATTCTACCTCGTGACCGAGAGATTTGAGCTGTGCAGCAAGTGCATCGCCGAAATATAGATACGAATTGTAGCAAACAGTTTTCATCTCGAAAAATAAGAATTTCATAAGCTCTCCCTTCGGAAAATAGTAACAATATTTTCATAATTATTCTAACATATTACACATATCCTTATGCTATAATTATTTCTAATGATTGGAAGAGGTAATATTATTCACAGATATCTTAGAGAAAAATAGATTACTTAATATTTGCGGACGGAGGACAACATGATAAAAGCGGCGGCATACAATTGCGAAGCATTACAAAATCCATTTTTGTTTGATCGGGTTTATGATATGATTAGCCCTCAGCGCAGGGAACATGTCGATGCAGCCAAAACTCTAAGGGGCAAATGCGAGAGACTTGGAGCATCACATTTGTTGGAAAAGCTTCTTTGGGAGAATCATATCCAAAGACCCTATGTATACGGGGAAACATCTCAGGGCAAGCCGATGTTCATCCAGCCCAAGAATATAGATTTTAGTATTTCACATTCTAATTTTTTTGCTGTATGTGCTATTTCTGATGAGCCTGTAGGTATTGATGTAGAGCGTATTCGTCCTTATGATCCGGATTTAGTCAAAAGATTTTTTACAAAATATGATTTTAAATTTTTGGAATCTGTTTCAAAAAAGGATGCTGACAAGAAATTTACAGAGGTTTGGACGTTTAAAGAGGCTACCTGTAAGATGCTGGATAGGCCGCTTACGCAGGTGCTTCAGTGGATTGATTACAGTGAGTATTGCGATTGCGACAAGGGAGAAATTGAGTGGACTAAACAAGGGTTTGAGTTTAGAGATTTTTATATAACTCTTTGTTATCAGACCAAAAGACAACCTATTCAAATGGGATTATATAATCCCTATGATGGAAAATATTATTGACTTTAAACTCATTTGTGATAGAATTCAATACAGTACAGTTTTGCACTGTAAAGTATTAAAGACGGATGCAATGTTCTGTCACAAAGGAGTTTATTTTTATGGAATCCAGTAAAGTTCTTTCTATATTGGTAGAGAATACACCAGGTCTTACAAGCCGCATCTCAGGCTTATTTTCACGCAGAGGATATAATATTGATAGTTTTTCAGCCGGAGTCACAGCTGATCCACGCTATACCAGAGTTACAATTGTGACTCATGGTGATGATATGATACTTGAGCAGATTGAAAAGCAGGTATCCAAGCTGACGGAGGTTGTCAATCTCAAGGTGCTTGAAAATGGCACATCTGTCACCAGAGAGCTTATGCTTGTCAAGATTTCTGCCAGAAATACCGATCGTCAGGATGTTCTCACTATTGTAGAGATTTTCCATGGCAAGGTAGTAGATGTGACTCATGACAGTATGGTTTTGGAGGTTACAGGTCATCAGGACAAGCTGGAGGCTTTTTTGGATATGTTAGGGGATTATGATATTTTAGAGCTTGCCCGTACAGGACTTACAGGTCTTAGCAGAGGAACGGATGATGTAGTTATTTTGTAATCTAAATTTCCGTAATAGGGGATTTTCATTAATAAATTTAGTAGGAGGATAATTTAATGTCACAGGAAGCAAGAATTTTTTATCAAGAAGATTGCAATCTTTCGCTTTTGAAGGGGAAGAAAATTGCCATTATTGGTTACGGCAGCCAGGGCCACGCTCATGCGCTCAACCTTAAGGAAAGCGGATGTGATGTAGTTATAGGACTTTATGAGGGCTCTAAGTCAAAGGAAAAGGCTGAGAAGCAGGGACTTCAGGTTCTCAATACAGCAGATGCTGCAAAACAGGCAGATATTATTATGATTCTTATCAATGATGAGAAGCAGGCTGATATGTATAAGAAAGATATCGAGCCAAATCTTGAGCCGGGTAATATGCTTATGTTTGCTCATGGCTTTAATATTCATTTTGGTTGTATCAAGCCACCTGCTGATGTAGATGTTACTATGATTGCACCGAAGGCTCCGGGTCATACTGTTCGTTCAGAGTATCAGGCAGGAAAGGGTACACCTTGTCTTGTAGCTGTATACCAGGATGCTACAGGAAAGGCTCTTGATCTTGCACTTGCATATGGTGCAGGTATTGGTGGAGCTCGTGCAGGTATTCTTGAGACAACATTCCGTACAGAGACAGAGACTGACCTTTTTGGCGAGCAGGCTGTGCTTTGTGGTGGTGTATGTGCACTTATGCAGGCTGGTTTTGAAACACTTGTTGAGGCTGGCTACGACCCAAGAAATGCATATTTTGAGTGTATTCACGAGATGAAGCTCATTGTTGATCTTATTTACCAGTCAGGCTTTGCGGGTATGAGATATTCTATTTCTAATACAGCAGAGTACGGTGATTATGTTACAGGACCAAAGATCATCACAGAGGATACAAAGAAGGCTATGAAGCAGATTTTAAGTGATATCCAGGATGGAACATTCGCAAAAGAGTTTCTTCTTGATATGTCACCTGCAGGCCGTCAGGTTCACTTCCAGGCTATGAGAAAGCTTGCTTCAGAGCATCCATCAGAGAAGGTTGGCGAGGAAATCCGCAAGCTCTACTCATGGAACAACGAAGACGACAAATTTATAAATAATTAATTATACCATTTTTGAAAACTTGATTTTCAAAAATGGTATACTGGAGGCCCCTCGCCGAAGGCGATAAAAATGGGGCCGACTGTCCTTGTAAAATACATTTTTGAAAACTTGATTTTCAAAAATGGTATACCGGAGGCCCCTCGCCGAAGGCGATAAAAATGGGGCCGACTGTCCTTATGTTATTTTTAGGGGGTAATATCATGTGATATTACCCCATTAATATTTTAAAATTGAAGTAAATTATTGTGCGGCTCTGAAATTCTTGTTCTTAAAGAATTTATAGAGATGAGATGAAATTTTTATTTGAGTATATTCGTCGGCATATTCTCTAGGCGAATATTCAGTTACAAAGTTGGTGGGAAATCTTTTTTTCATTCCCCTTGATTTACATAAATCAACAGCTTTATTATAGGCTATTGCGGCTTGAGCCTCGCTGGTATATCGTCCAATGATGTAATCACCATTTAAATGTATTTTTGCCACATATTTTTTCTTGCCGTTTTTTTGTTCTTCGTAGACACCGTGATATTTGTTTATGAGAATAATATTTGAATATCGCAAATCAGTGTCATCGCCATTTGCAAATCTGTAATCGCGCCCCTTTACTCCGTATGGTTTTATTCCATAACGAGCGAGGATATTGTATTGCATACCATAGTCACTGACAAACATATGTCCACCGCGATTTTGTATTTTATGGCTTGAGTAGTAGAATAAATCATCATTGTCGAATTTTAATACTGTAGTTTGGTCTAAGAAATATATAAAATAGCCTTTTTCAAGATATATGGGATTTTTGATATAAATATTATTATCCCGATAATTTATTAGTGTTATGCACTTTTCAAAGGATATTAGCTTGATATTATTGTGATAGGATAGCAATGTTATCTCGGGGCTTGACATGATGTTTTTGGCTTCGAGATATGCGTTGTAGCAATCATCCTCGGAATCATAGCTTCCGAGACTGATATGCTTTCCCTTATAAGTGAAGTTACAACGATAATAGATTTCTCCATTTTTTTTTGTCGCCTTGAATACTCCCGGTAGCATATGCACCTCCTGTATTCTCCCTTATCATTATTTTACATTATTGAGAAAATATTTTTCATGAACTATTTGTGATTATTTTTAGGAGTAAAATGAAAACATACGTAGAAAATAAAAGACAGGCATTTAAAGAAGGGTTTAGAGACGGAATTCCTATTGGATTGGGATATTTTGCAGTCTCATTTTCGCTTGGAATATTAGCAAAGCAGGCGGGACTTAATGCATTTCAGGGATTTCTTGCATCCTTGTTTAACAATGCCAGTGCAGGAGAATATGCAATGTTTACATTGGTTGCAGCTGGCGCTACATATATGGAGGTTGCGATTATGACATTTGTAGCCAATGCCAGATATTTACTTATGTCAACAGCTCTCAGCCAAAAGATTCATCCTGACATGTCTATAATTCATAGATTACTTGTGGCATTTGATGTGACAGATGAAATATTTGCTATTTCTATTAATAGACCGGGTTTTCTAAATCCGTACTATAATTACGGCGCTTTTGCAATTGCGCTTCCGGGATGGTCTTTTGGGACGGCACTTGGAGTTCTTGCGGGTGAATTAATGCCTCTTAGGCTTGTCAGTGCGTTTTCTGTCGCTTTATATGGTATGTTTTTGGCTTGCATTGTGCCAGCGGCACGTAAAAATAAGGTTGTTGCAGTATTAATTATAATTTGCTTTGTCGCAAGCTATCTTGCGGCGTCCGTTCCTGGAATATCTTCCATATCAGGTGGTACTCGAACGATAATTCTTACGGTTATTATTGCGGCTATTGCTGCGCTCTTGTTTCCAAGACCATTGATGGAGGATGATGCAGATGAATAATTATGTATATATACTAGTAGCAGCGCTTGTCAGTTATTTTATACGAGTATTACCATTGACGATTTTTAGAAAGCCAATAAAGAGCAGATTTGTAAATTCATTTTTATATTATGTTCCGTATGTTACTCTTGCTGTTATGACATTTCCGGCTATCGTAAATGCTACTCAAAGCAAGATTTCGGGTATCATTGCACTTGTTTGCGGAGGAGTAGCATCATGGCTGAATCTGAGCATGTTTAAAGTGGCTGTTATATGTTGCGCTGTTGTTTTTATTTCTGAGCTGATTTTAGTTTAGTTGTAGTTTAATTATGGTTGAAGTTTTGGAGGCTTTAGGGTTATAATCTTAAAGTCTCTTTTGATATTTATTTATGACTTCTTGGAGGTTTATTGTGTTAGATAAATTAGAAAAGAAATTTGGCAGATACGCAGTACATAATCTTATGATTTATATTCTTGCATGCTATTTGATTGGATATTTATTGCAGTTTGGCAGTTATTTTACCAATGTAAATTATTTGGGCTATCTCACATTAGAGCCTTATTATATTATCCATGGCCTTCAGATATGGAGATTGGTTACATGGGTTATTATGCCACCTAGTACAAGTTTCTTCTGGGCTATTATTATGTTCATGTTATATTATCAGCTTGGAACAGCCTTAGAGCGCACTTGGGGCGCATTTAGATTTAATGTCTATATTTTTGGCGGAATGCTTTTTACAATAATTGGAGCTTTCATAACATACGCTATTGTTGGACCATTTATTTCTATTGGCTCGCTAATCAGCACCTATTATATTAATTTGTCTATATTTTTGGCTTTTTCTGCATGCTTTCCGGATATGCAGGTCATGCTATATTTCATCATTCCTGTAAAGATGAAATGGATGTCGATTTTTTATGTAGTTATTATAGGTTACGAGGTTATCCGCTATTTTGCATATGGATATTGGTTTGCAGCCGTTCCCATCATTGCCTCTTTGCTTAATTTTGTGATTTTCTTTTTCTCTACTCGCAATATGAGTCGATTTAATCCTAAGGATATACATCGAAGAGCAGAGTTTAAGCGCCAGGCTACGCCACCTCGTACCCAGTATCGTGATGGCACGCCTATAGCAAGGCATAAATGCGCAGTTTGTGGACGTACAGAGATTACCAATCCTGAGCTGGATTTTAGATTTTGTAGTAAATGTAATGGGAATTATGAGTATTGCTCAGAACATTTATTTACTCACAGACATGTAGGTAATTAATTACAGAGAGGATATATATAATTAAATGAGTGAAGAAGTAGTTAGCAAGAATTTTATTGAATTGGAGATTGAAAAGGATCTTCAGGAGGGAGTATATGATCATGTGTGTACACGTTTTCCTCCGGAGCCTAATGGATATCTCCATATTGGGCATGCTAAGTCTATAATCTTAAATTATGGTCTTGCTCAGAAATATAATGGTGAGTTTCATATGAGGTTTGATGATACAAATCCTACCAAAGAGCGAGAGGAGTTTGTAGATTCCATAAAGGCTGATATTAAGTGGCTTGGTGCAGATTGGGGAGACCATCTGTATTTTGCATCCAATTATTTTGATAGGATGTATGAGGTTGCGATTGACCTTATTAAAAAAGGATTTGCCTATGTTTCTGACCTTACAGCCGATGAAATCAGAGAGTATAGAGGCGATTTTGAGCATGTTGGAAAAAACGATCCTAACAGAGACCGCAGCATAGAGGAGAATCTTACGTTATTCCAGGATATGAAGGATGGCAGATTTGAGGATGGAGCTCACACATTGAGAGCCAAAATCGACATGTCATCACCTAATATTAATATGCGTGATCCTATTCTTTACAGAGTTGCGCACATGACACATCATAATACAGGAGACAAATGGTGTATTTATCCAATGTATGATTTTGCACATCCGCTAGAGGATGCTTTTGAGGGGATTACACATTCTATCTGCACATTGGAGTTTGAGGATCACAGACCTTTATATGACTGGGTTGTACAGTCTGCAGGATTCAAGAATCCACCTAGACAGATTGAGTTCGCCAAGATGTATCTCACAAATGTTGTAACAGGTAAGCGTTACATCAAGAAGCTTGTAGAGGATGGCATTGTTGATGGATGGGATGATCCAAGACTTGTTTCTATAGCGGCTCTTAGACGAAGAGGATTTACACCATCATCACTTCGTCGCTTTGTAGAACTTTCAGGAGTATCCAAGGCTAATAGTTCTTCTGATTATGCGATGCTTGAGTATTGTATTAGAGAGGACCTCAAGACTAGCCGTAGTCGTGTAATGGCAGTCTTGGATCCGGTCAAGCTTGTGATTGATAATTATGAAAGCGATGAGGTAGAATGGCTGGATGCTCCAAATAATCTTGAGAATCCTGAGCTTGGCAGTCGTCAGGTGCCATTTGGCAGAGAGTTATATATCGATAGAGATGATTTTATGATTGATCCTCCAAAGAAATACTTTAGACTTTTCCCTGGCAATGAAGTTCGTCTCATGAATGCATATTTTGTTACATGTACAAGCTATGAGACTGATTCTGATGGCAATATTACATGTATTCATTGTACTTATGACCCTGCCACAAAGGGCGGAGACAGCCCTGATGGACGCAAGGTCAAGGGAACAATACATTGGGTGGCAGCCAAGACAGCTTTAAATGCCGAGGTCAGACTCTACGAAAATATTGTGGACGAGGAAAAAGGAGTGTATAATGAAGATGGTAGTTTGAATATCAATCCAAACTCTCTTACAGTTCTTAAAAATTGTCTCGTAGAGCCATCTTTGGCAGATGCAAAGGCTTATGACAGCTTTCAGTTTGTACGAAAGGGCTTCTTCTGCGTAGACGCAAAGGATTCAAAAGAAGGTGCATTGGTATTTAACAGAATAGTATCTTTGAAGAGTTCATTTAAGTTACCAACTAACAATTAACTTGTACATCAGAAAAGGATTGGGTTATGAATTTATTATCTGGCATGGAAAAGTTCGGTTTTTCGATGGATGGCGATTTAGATATACTTGCAGAGGAAAAGCCGAAAAACGGACAGGCAGCTGCGACAGGCGGAGCTGCTCCGGTTGAGAAGACTGAAAAGGATTTTATCCTTGACAAAAAGGTTAGATGTCCTATTTGTGATACAGACTTTCCGATTAAGGCGGTTTTGGCGACCAAGCTTAAGAGATTGGAGCCGGACTTTGATCTTCGTCCTAATTATCAGTATGTTGACAAGTGCAAATACGATTTTATATCTTGTCCTAAGTGTGGTTATTCTGCACTTGATACTACTTTCGCCAAAATTGATACTGCTCGTGTAAAGCTTATTCGAAATGAGTTTTGTCCGAGCTTCAAGCCGCAGGATGAAAAGCTGCCGGATTTATATTCATATGAGTATTCTATAGAAAAGTTCAAATTAGCCTTGATCTGTACCATGAAAAAACGAGGCAAGATGTCAGAAAAGGCGTATGTTTGTCTCAAGATAGCATGGCTTCGCAGGGCTCAGATGAAGGAGCTTGAAGCTGACAAGGAGGCCAATAAGGAGCAGATTGCTATTGCAAAGCAGGAGTATGATGGCTTTTATAAGCAGGCATACGAGGGATTTATGAAAGCTATTTCTTCGGAGACGCCTCCATATTGTGGAATGGCATCTGAGGCTGTGGAATTTATGCTTGCCAATATGTCTATGTATTACAAGCAATATGATTCGGCAATGAAACTTATAGCCAGATTGATACAGTCGCCTAGCACATCGCGAAAGCTCAAGGACAAATGCGTAGATCTAAAGGAACAGATTGTTGCTGCACAGGCAGCTCCAAAGAGTGAATAATTAAGTATCAGGAGAATATTATTTCTCCTGATATTTTTCTGTAATCGAGAAAGGGTTACTGCTAATGAATTGGATTAAATATTCTATTAATACAACAACTGATGCAGAGGAAATCGTCAGTGCTACTCTTGTAGACTTAGGTATAGATTCTGTAGAAATTACAAATAATGTGCCTGTTTCGGGAGACAAGCAGGGCGGCGAGTTTCAGGAATTACAACCGGATTTGCCGGAGGATAACGGAGAATCAATAGTTTCTTTTTATTTGGGAGAGGATGAGGACCACGAGACTATCATTTCTCAGGTCAAGTCTGAGCTGTCCAATCTTAGGAATTTTATGGACTTAGGTGAGGGTACAATAGATTCTTCGGTTACTAAATCTGAGGATTGGATTAATAATTGGAAAGAATTTTTTAAATCATTTTATATTGATGATATTCTTATTAAGCCTACATGGGAAGAGGTCGCAGATTATGATGCAGATAAGCTTTTAATTGAGATTGATCCCGGAGTGTCTTTTGGCACCGGCAAGCATGAGACCACGCAGCTTTGTATACGCCAGCTTAAGAAATATTTGCAACCGAATCAAGAGGTTTTAGATGTGGGATGCGGCAGTGGAATACTATCTATTGTCGCACTAAAGCTTGGCGCGGGACATGTCGTTGGTACAGATATTGATGAGGATTGCATTACATCAACCTATGATAATTTTGATGTCAATCATATTGCAAGAGACTTAGGAGATTTTTATGTTGGTAATCTCACTGATGACAGTGTGCTTCAGGATAAAGTAGGTTATGGAAAATATGATATTGTTGTTGCAAATATTTTGGCAGATATTATTATAGGGATGGCACCGGCAATACCATCGACCATGAAAGATGGAGCGTTATTTATATCTTCCGGTATAATCGATTTCAAGGAAAATGAGGTGAAATCAGCTCTCGAGGGAGTCGGACTTACTATTGTAGAGATAAACCATCAGGGTGAGTGGGTTAATATCACCGCCAGGAAGTAATTATGCAGCAAATATTTATTGAACAAGAACCTATAAATGGTAGATTTGTTATCGGTGGAGGAGATGCTCACCACCTGATACGTGTAGTTCGACTTAGAGTGGGTGAGCGACTTAGGGTATCTACATCAGTGGGTGATAATTATATATGTACGGTTGAATCTATCGATGATAAGGAGCTTTCTGTTACAATTGAAAGCGAGGTTCAATCAACAGAGCTGGCAAATCGCATTTATCTGTTTCAGGCTATTCCTAAGGGTGATAGAATGGAAAATATTATCGAAAAATGCGTAGAACTTGGAGTATATGAGATTATACCTGTTGAGATGAAAAATTGCATTGTAAGACTTGATGACAAAAAACGCAAATCAAAGGTCGAACGCTATCAGACAATTGCAAAGTCGGCGGCGGAGCAATCCAAAAGATCAATCATTCCACGTATTCATTCCATAATGAAATATCGTGATGCGATTGATTATGCAAGACAATGCAAACATGTCATTTTGCCTTATGAGAGCAAAAATGGTATGCAGGATACTTTCAACGTTTTAAAAAATATAAATAAAGGTGAAGATATCGCTGTTATAATAGGCCCTGAGGGGGGATTTGACAAATCAGAGATTGATATGGTAGTAGATGATGCCGAAATTATATCTCTCGGAGGCAGGATACTTAGGACTGATACAGCGGCAATATGTTCCCTTAGCATGTTGATGCTTAGATGTGAGGAAATACAATGATATATTTTGACAATTCAGCAACTACCAGATGCTCTGATGGGGCTTTGGAAATAATGAAAGAGGCTTTGCAGGATAATTTTGGCAATCCCTCATCACTTCACAAGATGGGTACGGCAGGAAAGGACTATCTTGCTGATTCCCGTAGGATTATAGGTAATATTCTTGGCTTTAAGACAAGAGATAGAAGCGATTTAAACAATCTAGAAAAATCAATAATTTTTCTTTCAGGTGGTACAGAGGCTAACAATCTGGCTATACGAGGTACAGCTGAGGCCAAAAAGCGCATGGGTCAGCATATCATAACCACTGTTATTGAGCACGCAAGTGTCAAAAATCCTATGAAGGCATTGGAAAAGGAAGGATATGAGGTTACATATCTAGGTACAGACGAATACGGCGTGATTAGTCTCGATGAATTGCGCGCGGCGATTCGACCAGATACTATACTTGTTTCAATCATGATGGTTAATAATGAGATAGGTTCTTTGCAACCTATTGCTGAGGCCGGCAAATTAATCAAGGAGATTAACAGTGATACAGTATTCCATGTCGATGCCATCCAGGCTTTTGGCAAAATGGAAATCAACCCTGTTAAGATGAATATAGATTTGCTTACTGTTAGCGGACACAAGATTCATGGCCCTAAGGGTTCGGGATTTATTTATATAAGAGATGGGCTTAGGATTGTACCTCAGATTCTTGGAGGAGGCCACGAGAGGGGCATGCGTTCCGGAACAGAGAATGTTCCTGCTATCGCAGGCCTTGGCATAGCGGCAAAGGAGGCGTATGACAATCTCGATTTCAATCGCAGACACATGTATGAATTGCGCCATAGGCTAATAGAGGGGCTTTCACAGATTGACGGAGTTTCCATTAATGGACATTTGGACAATAATAGTGCTCCGCATATTGTCAGTGTATCTATCAGAGGCAATAGGACCAAGGCTCAGGTTATTCTCAATGCTTTGCAGGAGAGGGATATTTATGTTTCTGCAGGGTCAGCATGTTCATCGAACAAGCCCGGGATTTCAGAGACATTGAAATCAATTGGGCTCGACCGGGATTTGCTTGAGAGGACGATTCGTTTTAGCTTTTGTCCTGAAAATACAATAGAGGAAGTTGATGCAGCGATTGTTGCTTTAAAAGAGCTGGTGCCTCTTATGGTACTGTAATAGAAAGTAGGTAAATAATGACTTATCAGGCATTTTTGATTAAATATTCCGAAATAGGAGTTAAAGGAAAAAACAGATATGTTTTTGAGGATGCGCTTGTTAGACAGATTAAGTACGCTCTTAGCCATGTAGATGGCAAATTCACGGTCAAGAAACAGAGTGGTCGTATTTTTATATCTGTAGATAGTGAATATGATTTTGATGATACTGTTGATGCGCTTCAGCACGTATTTGGTATTAGTGCTATTTGTCCGACTGTTGTTGTTGAGGATGAGGGATTTGATAAGATGGCCGAGGCTGTCATCAAATATGTAGACGAAGAATTTGAGGATAAGCACTTTACATTCAAGGTCATGGGGCGTCGTGCCAATAAGCAATATCCTATGACCTCGATGGAGGTAGCAGCCGAGATTGGTTCGAGACTTCTTGATGCATTCCCTGAAATGAGTGTTGATGTGCATCACCCTGACAAGCTAATAAATGTTGAGGTGAGAGAGAATATTGCGATATATTCCACAGAGATTCCGGGACCACATGGTATGCCTGTGGGCACAGCAGGAAAGGCAATGCTTCTTCTTTCAGGCGGTATTGATTCCCCTGTTGCCGGTTATATGGTATCTAAGCGTGGAGTTACTCTTTCGGCCGTATATTTTAGTGCGCCACCATATACAACAGAGCAGGCAGAGCAGAAGGTTATAGATTTGGCCAGATTGGTTGCAAAATATTCCGGACCGATAGATTTGCATGTTGTTAATTTTACGGAGATTCAGTTATATATTTATCATAATTGTCCACATGAGGAGCTCACTATCATCATGCGCAGATATATGATGAGAATAGCGGAGCATTTCGCAAAAGAAAATGATTGTCTTGGACTTATTACAGGTGAATCAATAGGTCAGGTAGCAAGCCAGACGATGCAGTCATTGAATTGTACTAATGCAGTGTGCTCTTTGCCGGTTTACAGACCACTTATTGCATTTGATAAGCAGGATATCGTTGATATTTCTGAAAAGATTGATACATATGAGACATCAATATTGCCATACGAGGATTGCTGTACTATATTTGTTGCCAAGCATCCTGTCACAAAACCCAAGCTTGATGTAATAGAAAAGCATGAGCATAATCTTGATGAGAAGATTAATGATTTAGTGAAGGAAGCAATTGATACTGTCAAGATTATTAATTGTAAATAAGATTTATTTTACAAGCGCAGCTTGTTTTTGCTTTATAGAGAATTGCAGAGAATTTTCTATATGATCAAGAAAAGAGCTCCAATCCCAGATTGGAGCTCTTGAAAAATCATATAGATATTACACGATGTAGTCTTTTAATGTAGCCATAACATCTTCAGCATCGCCCTCGGCGTGTACTGTTAAATCGATAGGCTTTGACAAATCTAATGAGAAAATGCCCATGATAGACTTTGCATCAATGACGTAACGTCCGCTTACAAGGTCAAAATCATAATCAAACTGGCTAATTGTATTAACAAAAGACTTTACCTTGTCGATTGAGTTGAGAGAAATTTGAACTGTTTTCATTCTATGTGCCTCCTCCGTAGTTTTTATATATAGTTCAATACTAAAGCAAAGGTGTGTAAAAATCAAGTAATTCTGACGGTTGTTTTAAAAAATGTTCGCTAAACATTGGCGAATATTTACAATTAATGGAAAGGTATAGGTTTTAATGAAAAAAGCTGCTTTACATAACCTTGGTTGTAAGGTAAATGCATACGAAACAGAGGCTATGGAGGAACTTCTTAAAAAGGACGGATTTACCATAGTGGGATTCGATGAAATAGCTGATGTATATGTTATTAATACATGTTCGGTTACAAATATTGCTGACAGGAAATCCCGTCAGATGATCCATAAATGCAAAAAGTTGAATCCTTCAGCCTGTGTTGTTGCTACAGGTTGTTATGTGCAGAATTTTGGCAAAGATATCCCTGAGGAGCTTGGCGCGGATATCATACTTGGTAATAATAAGAAAAACGATTTGGTTGATAGAATTCATGATTATTTCCGTGATTTAGATAAAAGCGATGGCCCGATTGTTGATTATATTGATATCAATAAAGAAAAGGTTGCCTATGAAAATATGGTTATTCAAAAGGATTCTGAGCACACAAGAGCCTTTGTGAAGGTGCAGGATGGCTGTAATCAGTTTTGCAGTTACTGCATAATCCCTTTTGCCAGAGGGCGAATTAGAAGCAGGGATATAGACGATGTGGTTGCCGAGGTGACCATACTTGCTTCAAATAATTATAAGGAAGTAGTAATAACCGGAATACATCTCAGCTCCTATGGAGAGAATGCTGATTATAATCTTATTGATTTGATAGAAGCTGTTGCAAAAGTTGATGGAATAAAGAGAATCAGGCTTGGTTCTTTAGAGCCGCAGATTGTAACTGAGGAATTTGCGAAGAGATTATCCTCTATTGACAAAATGTGTCCGCATTTTCATCTATCGCTCCAATCGGGATGCGATACGGTTCTTGCTCGAATGAATAGAAAATATTCAATCGATGAGTATACAAAGGGCGTAGATATTCTTAGAAGATACTTTGATAATCCTGCTATTACCACTGACGTAATAGTTGGTTTCCCAGGCGAGACTGAAGAGGAATTTATTGCAACTGAGCAATTTGTAAAGCGAATATCTTTTTATGAAATGCATGTTTTTGCCTATTCAAAAAGAGCTGGGACGAAGGCTGCAACCATGAAAAACCAGTTGCCGAATTCTGTTAAGAAGGAGCGCAGCGCCAGATTGATTTCCATAAGCAAGGATTCAACAAAGCAGTATGAGCTTGCGCATATTGGAAAGACTTTAGATATTCTTTTTGAGGAAAAGGTAAATATCGATGGCGATGATTATTATATAGGTTTTTCAAAGGAATATATCAAATGCGCAATCAGAGTTGAGGAGGGCATCGATTATTCCAATATGATAGTCAAAGCCACTGCTAAGGAATTTATGAGCAAACATTTGTACTTGCGTGTTGATATTTAGCGATTTGTATATTAAAATGTATACAATAATGGTAATTGAAATGCCGATTTTTGAGTGATCAATAGTGTGGGATTTTTAGAGACGAGGTAATTATGGCAGATTTAAGTAACACACAATATTTTAAGGTTCAGAAAGACAATGCAGTTGGCGTGAAGGACGTGTTAGAGCAGGTATACAGCGCTTTGTCTGAAAAGGGTTATAATCCTGTGAATCAGATTGTTGGCTACATTATGTCTGGTGATCCTACATATATTACCAGCCATAATAATGCCAGAAGCATTATTATGAAGGTTGAGCGTGATGAACTTGTGGAGGAATTGCTCAAGGAATACATTGACAATGAGAGTTGGAGTAAGTAATGAGCAATAGAATCCTTGGTCTTGATTATGGGACTAAAACAGTTGGGGTCGCTATTAGTGACCCCTTGCTTTTGACTGCCCAGGAACTGGAGACAATAACCAGAGACAGAGCCAGTGCATTGAGGCATACCTTGGTGAGAATCAAGGAATTATGTGATGAATATCAGGTAGAATTAATTATTCTTGGATACCCTCGCAATATGGATGATAGCGAGGGCTTTCGTTGTGAGGATACAATCAAATTCAAAGATCTTCTTGCAAAACGAGTTGATATTCCGATTGAATTGGTTGATGAGCGCCTTACAACTATGTATGCTGATGAGATCTTAGACGAATCCGGCGTACATAAAAAGGATAGAAAAAAGTATATTGATCAGATAGCGGCAGCTATAATTTTACAAGATTATCTTGATAATTACAGAAATAGGTAATACCAATATTATAAAGTGATTCCGAATTAGGAGATTGATTTCATGGAGCAGATTATTTTATCCGCTGATAACGGCGAGGATATAAAGGTATATGTACTTGAAGAAACCCAGCTTTCAGGCAACAAATATTTACTTGTCTGTGACAGTGAGGATGAAGACGAGGATAGCAATGCGTTTATTCTCAAGGAGGTCACCGAGGAAGATTCTGACGTTGTTTACGAAATAGTGGAAGATGACGTAGAGTTTGAGGCAGTGGCAAAGCTTTTTGAAGAAATTATTGGCGATGAAGCCGATGTTGAGTATTAATAATTATTATTTTTAGGAGGTTATTTTTTGAAGAAGAAAACTGAACAGAAGCCTGATAGGCTAAAGATTATTCCACTTGGAGGTCTTGAGCAAATCGGCATGAATATTACTGCTTTCGAATATGGAGACAGTATTATTGTGGTGGATTGCGGACTTTCATTTCCTGAGGACGATATGCTGGGCGTAGATCTGGTAATTCCGGATATAACATATCTGAAGGATAATCAGGATAAGCTTAAGGGATTTTTTATTACCCATGGTCATGAGGATCATATTGGGGCGATTCCTTATGTCTTTCACGAGCTTAATGTTTGCCCTATCTATTCGACGAAGTTGACTAATGGGCTAATTGAGCACAAGCTTGAGGAGCACAAGATGCTCACTAAGGTAAAGCGCAAGGTTGTTAAATACGGCACACATATTAATGCCGGAGATTTTAGAGTTGAGTTTATCCGAACCAATCACAGTATACAGGATGCAGCTGCTCTTGCTATTTATTCACCTGCAGGAATCGTAGTTCACACGGGCGATTTCAAGGTTGATTACACTCCGGTTTACGGTGACCCTATTGATCTTCAGAGATTAGGAGAGATAGGCAAAAAAGGTGTACTTGCGCTCATGTGCGACAGTACTAATGCTGAACGCGAGGGATTTACAGCATCCGAAAAGACTGTTGGTAAAACTATCGACGGTATTTTTTCGGACAATGATAGTACTCGTATTATTATTGCCACATTCGCATCAAATGTTGACCGTGTACAGCAGATTATTAATAGTGCCTATAAATATGGTCGCAAGGTATGTGTTGAAGGCCGCAGCATGGTAAATACAATTGAAACAGCTGCGCAGCTTGGATATTTACAGATTCCGGACAATACTCTTATAGATATTGACGCAATGAAGTCATTTCCGGATGAGAAAATCTGTCTTGTTACAACAGGCTCTCAGGGTGAGTCTATGGCGGCTCTTTCGAGAATGGCCAATGGTACACACAAAAAGGTGCAGATCAAGCCGGGGGATATGATTGTATTTTCTTCACATCCGATTCCGGGCAACGAAAAGGCTGTATCAAATGTAATTAACGATTTGACTATGAGAGGTGCAGAAATCGTCATGCAGGATGTCCATGTTTCGGGACATGCATGTGCTGAGGAGATTAAGCTAATTTATTCACTTGTCAGACCGCAATTTGCTGTTCCTGTTCATGGAGAATACAAGCATCTTGTCGCTCAGGCTAAGATTGCCAAGTCGCTTGGATGGGATAGCGATCATATCAAAATTCTCAAATCCGGAGATGTATTAGAGCTAGGTGACAATTACTCAAAGGTAAGCGGACATGTTCATACCGGTGCAATTATGGTTGATGGTATTGGTGTTGGCGATGTAGGAAATATTGTGCTTAGAGACAGACAGAAGCTTGCAGAGGATGGCATTATAGTTGTTGTACTCACTCTTGATTCTGCTAGTGGTTCTGTCCTTGCCGGTCCGGATATTGTCTCAAGAGGTTTCGTATATGTGCGTGATTCCGGAGATCTTATGGATAGCGCCAGGGATGTTCTTGTTGAAACAATGCAATCTCTTGAGGAGCAGAATGTTACAGATTGGAACAAAATTAAATCAGAGATTCGCGATAATCTTTCTGATTTTGTGTGGCGTGAGACACAGAGACGTCCTATGATTATGCCAATCATTATGGAAGTATAAAATGATTGTTGATGAGAGATATACAACATATTTAAATAGTTTGTATCCTGAATTATCACCTGTTTTGAAGGATATTCAGCAAGAGGCCCTGGATTCATTTGTACCGATAATCAGACCAGAGACAATTAATTTACTTCAGCTTCTTATTAAAATGAACAGGCCGAAGCGAATTCTTGAGGTAGGTGCTGCGGTTGGATTCTCTGCTAATCTTATGGCGGAGACAGCAGGAAATGATACAACTATTACTACAATAGAAAATTATGAGCCACGCATCCCTATAGCCAGGGCGAATTTTGCCAGAACCGGCAGGACCGAGCAAATAACATTACTTGAGGGGGATGCGATGGATATTCTTCCTACGCTAGATGGCCCTTTTGATTTTATTTTTATGGATGCGGCAAAGGGGCAGTATATTAATTTTTGGCCCGAGATAAAAAGGCTTATTGTGGATGGAGGCGTAATTGTAACCGACAATGTATTGCAAGATGGAGACATAATTCAATCTCGCTTTGCCATTACAAGACGTAATCGGACAATTCACAAGCGTATGAGAGACTACTTATATGAGTTGACTCACGATGAGGATTTTTCTACTACGATTCTTCCGTTGGGGGATGGTGTTAGTATCAGCGTGAAAGGAAATAAATGAGAAATATAGAATTATTAGTTCCGGCAAGTAATCTTGAGGTTCTCAAGGTTGCGGTTATTTACGGAGCGGATGCAGTTTATATAGGCGGAGAGGTTTTTGGGCTTAGAGCAAAAGCAAAGAATTTTTCTAGTGAAGACATGGCGGAGGGTATTCGTTTTGCCCATGAGCACAATGTCAAGGTTTATGTCACAGTAAATATTCTTGCTCATAATGGTGATTTGGATGGTGTTAAGGCGTATCTACAGGAGTTGAAGGAGATTGGGCCGGATGCTCTTATTATTGCCGATCCCGCCATCTTCATGTTAGCAAAGGAAATATGTCCTGATATTGAGAGACATATCAGTACTCAGGCCAATAATACCAATTATGGTACATATAATTTTTGGTATAATCTTGGCGCCAAGCGTGTTGTCAGTGCAAGAGAATTATCTTTAGCAGAAATAAAAGAAATCAGAGCCAATATTCCGGATGATTTAGAGATTGAGACATTTATTCATGGTGCAATGTGCATTTCATATTCCGGAAGATGTCTGCTTTCAAATTATTTCACCGGACGTGATGCCAATCAGGGCGAGTGCACACATCCGTGTCGATGGAAATATGCAGTGGTTGAGGAGCAAAGACCCGGTGAGTATCTGCCTGTATATGAAAATGAGCGAGGAACATACATATTTAATTCCAAGGATTTATGTATGATTGAGCACATTCCGGATTTGCTCGATTCCGGTATTGACAGTTTCAAAATCGAGGGCCGTATGAAGACTGCGCTTTATGTTGCTACAGTAGCGCGCACATACCGCAAGGCCATTGATGATTGCATAGAGTCTGAGGAAAAGTATCTTGCTAATCTCGACTGGTACAAGGAGCAGATAGCGGCCTGTACATATCGTCAGTTTACAACAGGATTTTTCTATGGCAAGCCATCCGAGGAATCCCAGATTTATGATAATAACACATATAATGTCGGATATACCTATTTGGGAATTGTTGGAGCCTTTAATTCAAAGGGTTTATTCCAAATTGAGCAAAGAAATAAATTTTCAGTAGGCGAAACTATTGAAATTATGAAACCAAATGGAGATAATATAGAGGTACAGGTGCAGCAAATTATCGATGAAGATGGTAATGAAATGGAGAGCTGCCCACATCCAAAGCAAAAGCTCTTTATTAAGCTGAGTATTGACCCGCAGGAGTTTGATATTCTTAGACGTAAGGAGCCGGAAAGCTAGTTTTATTGACACAAAGGAGAATTAACATGGCAAAGAAAAAATATGTAGCCTATGTAGGTACCTATACTCACGAGACAAGTGTTGGAATATATGTTTATGATGTCGATCCGGACACTGCTGTATTGACACAACAGTCTGTTGCTCCGATTAATAATCCATCAGACATCATTAATTCTCATGATAATAAGTTTTTATATTCCATTGCCGATGAAGGAGTTGCATCTTTCAAGATATTACCTGATGGCAATCTTGAAAAGATGAATCAAGAATGGGTCGGCGGTATGAGAGGCTGCAATCTTTGCGTTGATTCTCAGAATAGATATCTATTTGTTGCCGGATATCACGATGGGCGTGTCACAATGATGCGTCTTAATGAGGATGGCAGTATACAGGGGATAGCAGACGGTATTTTCCATCAGGGTATTGGAAAATCTGTTGCTGACAGACCATTGTATCCGCATTGTACATGTGTTGAGCTCACTCCTGATGAGAAATTTTTATGTGTTGTAGAGAATGGTTTGCACCAGATTAAGATATATGAGATTGATTACGAGCAGGGCAAGCTTCATCTGCAGGATATTGTCAGATGTACAATGGGGTCAGCTCCACTCAAAATGAAGTTCTCAAATGATGGTAAATACGCATATGTTATCACCGAGATGTCAAATGAGATTCTTGTATATGATTATCATATTATAGGCGAGCATGTTGATTTCGAGAATATCCAGACCGTTTCTCTATTGGTAGGTGAGGATGAGGAAATCAGTACCGGTACCAATCTCAAATTTGGAGATGATGATACAATTCTTTATGCTAGTGTTGATGGCTTGAATGCTATTTGCATGTACCGCAGAGATCCCAAGTCAGGCAAGATAGAGTACATGTCACATAGTTTTATTAGTGGCGATTATCCAAAGAGCTTTGCTATTTTGCCGGGAGACAAATATTATGTTAGCTTGAATCATGACACTAATGAGATTCGTAGTTTTTCTATTGATAAGAAGGAGGGGCATTCTCTTATGTTGAATCCTCCGATTAAGATTGCAAAGCCTAACAGTATTATTGTTGTTGAGGTCAAATAGTTATAGCAGAATTTTTATGGGGCTGTTTTATAACAGCCCTTGTTTTTTAGAAAGGATATAGTGTTATGGCGGGTTCTACATTTGGTAAAAATATTACAATTACAACCTGGGGAGAATCTCATGGTAAGGGGCTTGGCGTTGTTATAGATGGATTTCCGGCAGGATTAGATATAGATGAGATCTATATTCAGAGTTACCTAAACAGAAGAAAGCCGGGACAATCAAAATATACAACAGCGCGTGCAGAGGGCGATGAGGTACAGATTCTTTCCGGAGTCTTTGATGGTGTGACTACAGGTACACCGATATCTTTGATTGTCATGAATAAGGATCAGCATTCGGGAGACTATGGTGATATTGCCACAACATATAGACCGGGGCATGCTGATTTTGGATTTAAATCAAAATACGGCATAAGAGATTACCGCGGAGGCGGACGCTCCTCAGGTCGAGAGACAATCGGCAGAGTTGCTGCAGGTGCATTTTGTGCCAAATTACTTGATCAAATCGGTATCAGTTTATACGCATATACCAGGTCGATAGGTGATATTTCGGTAGAAAATTTTTCTCCTGCTGAGCGAGATAATAATAGCCTTTATATGCCGGATATGGATGCTGCTGCACGAGCAGCGGAGTATCTTGAGGCATGTATACTTAATAATGATAGTGCCGGAGGTATTATCGAATGCATTATTTCCGGTGTTCCGGCAGGAATAGGTGAGCCGGTATTTGATAAACTGGATGCAAATCTAGCGAAGGCCCTTGTTTCAATTGGCTCTGTGAAGGGTGTAGAGATAGGGGATGGATTTGCAGCTTCAAAGACTACCGGCAGTATTAATAATGACCAATTTAGAATGGATGGTGCAAAGGTAATCAAGACTACAAATCACAGCGGAGGAGTTCTTGGAGGAATTTCTGATGGCAGTGATATTATTGTAAGAGCAGCTATTAAGCCTACGCCATCAATTTCGCAGGTTCAGCGTACAGTCAATGAATCAGGCGACGAGGTAGATATACAGATTCATGGCAGACATGACCCGGTAATTGTTCCCAGAGCGGTAGTAGTTGTAGAGTCTATGTGCGCAATCACTATAGCTGATGCTATCATGAGTCACATGACGGATAGAGTTGATTATATTAAGGAGTTTTATAGAAATTGAAGTACGAGTTATTAAAAACTGAAGGAAGGGCCAAGCGAGGTAGATTTCATACTGTACATGGTGTGATTGAGACCCCTGTTTTTATGAATGTAGGTACCGTTGCAGCAATTAAAGGTGCTGTATCTACAGATGACCTCAGACAGATTAAGACGCAGGTGGAATTATCCAATACCTATCATTTGCATGTAAGAACAGGCGACAAGCTCATCAAGGAATTGGGCGGCCTTCATAGGTTCATGGCATGGGACAAGCCAATCCTTACCGATTCCGGTGGATTTCAGGTCTTTTCTTTGGCAGGGATTCGCAAAATAAAAGAAGAAGGCGTTACCTTTAATTCTCATATTGATGGTCATAAAATATTTATGGGTCCTGAGGAATCTATGCAGATTCAATCGAATTTGGGCTCTACAATTGCGATGGCATTTGATGAATGTCCGCCTGCTTTGGCTGAGCGCAAGTATGTCGAGGACTCTGTGGCACGTACTACCAGGTGGTTATATAGATGCAGAGATGAGATGAATCGATTGAATTCTCTGGAGGACACAATCAACAAAAATCAGCTTCTCTTTGGCATCAATCAGGGTGCAATCTATAATGATATTCGTATCGAGCATGCAAAGAAGATTTCGGAATTGGATTTGCCGGGGTATGCTGTAGGTGGACTTGCAGTAGGCGAGTCTCATGAGCAGATGTATGATGTCTTGGAGAATGTTGTCCCGTACCTGCCACAGAATAAGCCTACATATCTTATGGGTGTTGGCACGCCTGCTAATATTCTTGAGGCGGTTGATCGAGGCATTGATTTCTTTGACTGCGTTTATCCTAGTCGAAATGGCAGACATGGTCATGTTTATACTGACCATGGCAAGCTGAATTTATTCAATCAGAAATTTGAAAAAGATATGCGACCTATTCAGGAGGGATGTGGATGCCCTACTTGCAAAACCTATTCGAGAGCATATATTCGCCATCTGCTGAAGGCAAAGGAGATGCTTGGTATGAGGCTTTGTGTATTGCACAATCTCTGTTTTTATAACACGATGATGGAAGAAATCAGAGATGCGCTTGATGCAGGTGTTTTTGCAACCTACAAAAAGAATAAGTTGGCATCAATGGAGGCAGGAGAATAATAACTGCCTAAATTACAATCTCTGACTTGCCTATATAATAAATCTTTTGTAAAATAGGTGTTGCTGCGAATAGTAGATATTTGGCAGTGATTAGACTACAGTCAATTAGGAGGATTTTTTAATGGATACTTATGGTTTAATTATTTGGATTGTTGTTCTTTTCGTATTCATGTATTTTTTCATGATTCGTCCACAGCAGAAGGAGCAGAAGGAAAAGACAGCTATGATGGGATCACTTGCTGTTGGTGATACAGTTCTTACAACCAGTGGATTTTACGGTGTTGTAATCGACATTCAGGAAGATACTGTTATTGTAGAGTTTGGTAGCAATAAGAACTGTCGTATTCCAATGCAGAAGGCTGCAATCACAGCAGTTGAAAAGCCTGAGGATGCTTTGAAGTCTGCAGAGGACAAAAAGGAATCAAAGAAGGATTCTAAAAAAGATAAAAGCGAGAAGGCTTAATAGATTTTGTTCTATTTGTATATTGTTTATTAAAATAGAGTTTTGCATTTGCAAAGCTCTATTTTTTATTTCGTCTTCTGAGATAATGAGAGCCCTTTTCTAGTAGAGATTTTGTAGATGATACAGGGTGAGTGAATTTGGCGATATGTCTAAATTGTCCTCTTTCTGTTTCACTTGCATTTTTTATCCAGCGTTGAACATATTCATTGGATAACTGTTCTTTTATCTCAATGAGACGATCTGGTGTGATTTTTTCCTTGATATCGGAAATCATCTCACCGGGATTAATCTGTTCTTTAAATTCGGCGATTTTTTCTGCTCGAAGTTCTTTGCGTACAAAGTTTGCCTCACGACGTTCGGTTACTTTTTCTATACGAGCGATTTTGGCGTCTTCAAAGCTGTTCTGCAGTATGTCATATTTTGCTGCGATCTGATTGTTGATTTCATCATTTATACGCTCAAATTCATTCGAGAAGTTTGTGAGTGCCGATACAGTCAAAGCCATATCCATACCAAATATAAACATAAATATTAGCGCGAGCAATTCGATTATTACTGATGGAATTATCGATACAATTCCTATGATTGGTGGAATTACATATTGTGTAATTATTATTCCGGCAAATCCAAAACACATTGTAAATATGAGGCATACACGTCCGTTAATATTCAAAGGTAAATCAGAATAGTCCCACCATCTGGCGTGGAATTTTTTCTCTAATATATAAGAGGTAGTGTATTCCATTATGAATGAGCCTATGGCAGTTCCTACAAAAATCATAGGATAGCTTGCATTTGTCAAAACATCGAATGGAAGAGCATACAGCACAATATGTGCAATCAACGCTCCTATACCATACATTGGAATACATGGACCATATAGAAAGCCTCGATTTTCCCATTGATTTTCATGCAAGGTGCAATATATTGATTCATATATCCAACCTAAAAAGCTATATATTATAAAGTAGATAAAATACTCGCAAATAAACATCATTCCCTCCGAAATTATCAAGTAAAACTGTTGTTATTCACAGATTGGTTTAGTGTGTGAATAATAGTAAATTTATTAAGCTGCGTAAGAAAATCACATTGATAATTATAATTGAATGAGAAATTAAAATAAAGTTTATAAATGATGTTGACATAGAGATGGCACAATGCTATGATTACTTCAACACAATAAAGTATTAAACTGATGAGGGAGAGGAGTACCTCTATGTGATGCCTTATAGAGAGCCGCGATGGTGGGATGCGGCAGGATAGCATTTTGGGAATGGACTCCTGAGGGCGTGAGGAACGGCATTTGCCTAGTATTTCACGACGTATGACATACGTTAGTTGTCAGGGATATGTTAGTATCCTAGTAAGAGCATGTATATACATGAATTCAAGGTGGCACCGCGGATTTGATTTTATTCGTCCTTGATAGAAATTATTAATTTCTATCTTGGGCGTTTTTTTACTTTATAGGAAATTACTTTGTAATTCCTATAAAGTAAAAAAACAAGCTACGCTTGTAAGAGGTGTCTCGCCGGCAGAAGAAGTTAATTGTTTGCAGCAATTGCCGGCTCGCACTGCTGGAGTTTTGCAAAGCAAAACTCTTTCATAATAGGAAATTACTTTGTAATTCCTATAAAGTAAAAAACAAGCTTCGATTGTAATATGTGTATTTAATGCTTGAGATAGAGATCTAACAAGAGAGGAGAAAAATATGATTAAAGAAGCTATCGAAAAAATTGTAAACAAAGGGGACCTAACCTACGATGAGGCATATGCCGTAATGAATGAGATTATGGATGGTGTTAGTACACCTACACAAAATGCAGCATTTCTAGCAGCATTATCAACCAAAAGTGCCAGAGCAGAGACTACTGATGAAATTGCAGGCTGTGCTGCTGCAATGAGAGAACATGCAGTTAAGGTTGAAACCGGTATGGATGTTTTTGAAATTGTTGGAACGGGCGGAGACAATGCTCACAGTTTTAATATTTCGACAACATCTGCACTTGTTGCTGCAGCCGGGGGTATGAAAGTTGCAAAGCACGGAAATAGAGCGGCGTCTTCACTATGCGGAACAGCCGATTGTCTTGAGGCGTTAGGAGTGAATATTCAGCTTGAGCCTGAGAAATGTATAGAGCTTCTTGAGAAAGTTGGAATGTGCTTCTTCTTTGCTCAGAAATATCATACATCGATGAAGTATGTTGGTGCAATTAGAAAGGAACTGGGCTTTAGAACAGTGTTCAACATTTTGGGACCTCTTACAAATCCATCGGTTCCTACTATGCAGCTTCTTGGAGTATATGATGAATATCTTGTAGAGCCGCTCGCACAGGTGCTCATTAGCCTTGGCGTAAAAAGAGGTATGGTGGTATATGGTATGGATAAATTAGATGAGATATCCCTTAGTTCTGCTACAAAGGTGTGCGAGATAAAGGATGGATGGTATAAAACCTATGTTATTAATCCGGAGGATTTTGGATTGAACAAATGTACCAAGGACGATCTAAAGGGAGGCACACCTGAAGAAAATGCCAAGATTACCCGCGCGATACTAAATGGCGAAAAGGGTCCAAAAAGAGACGCCGTACTTATGAACGCAGGAGCATCTCTTTATATTGGAGGAAAGGCTGATAGTTTTGCCGCCGGAATAAAACTGGCTGAGCAATTAATAGATTCAGGCAAGGCACTTGAGACTCTCGAGAAATTTATAGAAGTTTCTAATAGCTGATTACGGAGATGGCAATGAATATTTTAGATGAACTGGCAGAGCATGCCAGATACAGAGTCGCTGAGTTAAAGAAAAATGAATCATTAGATTATGTTAAGAGCAAAGCGTTATCTTTGCCAAAGGGGATGTTTGAATTTGAAAAGGCTATTAATAAAAAAAATGACTTAGCCTTTATATGCGAGTGTAAAAAAGCATCACCTTCTAAGGGGATTATTGCAGAGGATTTTCCTTATCTTAAAATAGCTAAAGAGTATGAGGACGCAGGAGCAGATTGTATATCAGTTTTGACAGAGCCAAAGTGGTTTATGGGAAGCGATGATTATCTTTATGCTATAAGTGAAAATGTTTCCATTCCATGCCTTAGGAAAGATTTTACTGTTGATGAATATATGATATATCAGGCAAAGTGTCTTGGGGCAAAGGCAATCCTATTGATTTGTTCCATTTTGGATAAAAATCGTTTGCTTGAGTATATAGATATATGCGACAGTCTTGGTATCAGTGCTTTGGTTGAGGCACATGATGATAGAGAAATCGAAATGGCGCTTGATTGCAAGGCAAGGATAATTGGTGTCAACAATAGAAATTTAAAAGATTTTTCCGTTGATACCAACAATAGTATGAAGCTGCGAAAGCTTATCCCGGATGATGTTATTTATGTATCAGAAAGTGGAATTAAGGATGCAAATGATATCAGCTTGCTTCGTATGACAGGGGTAAATGCGGTACTTGTCGGAGAAACATTAATGAAGGCAAAGGATAAAACTATAAAATTAAATGAGTTAAAGGGAGTTACAGGACTTAATTTAAATGGCTTGAATTGAGAGGAGAAATAAAATGTCAAACAGTAAAGGAAGATTCGGTGTTCACGGTGGACAATATATTCCTGAGACCCTAATGAATGCAGTTATTGAATTAGAGGAGGCGTACAATAAATATAAGGGTGACCCTCAATTTAATAAGGAGTTGACTGAATTACTTAATAATTATGCCGGAAGACCAAGTCTTTTATATTACGCTCAAAAGATGACAGAGGATTTGGGTGGGGCAAAAATTTATCTTAAAAGAGAAGATCTAAACCATACCGGTTCTCATAAAATAAATAATGTTTTAGGACAGGCATTGCTTGCAAAAAAGATGGGCAAGACTCGCCTTATTGCAGAGACAGGTGCAGGACAGCATGGAGTGGCAACTGCAACTATTGCAGCATTACTTGGAATGGAATGTGTAGTGTTCATGGGAAAAGAGGACACTGAAAGACAGGCACTGAATGTATATCGAATGAGACTTTTGGGGGCCGAGGTCATTCCGGTAACATCAGGAACCGGCACATTAAAGGATGCAGTCTCTGAGGCAATGCGAGAGTGGACTTCTCGAATAGAGGATACACACTATTGTCTGGGGTCTGTAATGGGACCTCATCCATTTCCTACCATAGTACGAGATTTCCAGGCGGTTATTTCTAAGGAAATTAAAGAGCAAATTTTAGCGTCTGAAGGACGACTCCCGGATGCTGTTGTAGCTTGCGTCGGAGGCGGCAGCAATGCCATTGGAACATTTTATAATTTTATAGACGATAAGGATGTGAAGCTGATAGGATGTGAGGCTGCGGGACGTGGAATTGATACTTTTGAGACTGCGGCTACAGTCAATACAGGTAAAATAGGAATTTTTCATGGAATGAAGTCATATTTCTGTCAGGATGAATATGGACAGATTGCACCGGTATATTCTATTTCTGCAGGATTGGATTACCCGGGAGTTGGTCCTGAACATGCTCATTTGCATGATATAGGCAGAGCCGAATATGTGCCGATTACAGATGATGAGGCTGTAGATGCATTTGAGTATTTATCAAGAACAGAGGGAATTATTCCGGCAATAGAGAGTGCACATGCCATTGCGTATGCCAGAAAACTGGCGCCGACTATGGACAAGGACAAAATTATTGTGGTGACAGTTTCGGGCAGGGGTGATAAGGATTGTGCAGCTATTGCCCGCTACAGAGGAGAAGAAATCTATGAGTAAAATATCAGAAGCATTTAACAATAAAAAGGCTTTTATACCATTCATTACCTGTGGGGACCCTGATTTGGATACTACTAAAAAGATTATTTATGAACTTGAAAAAAATGGAGCAGACCTTATTGAGCTTGGCATCCCTTTTTCAGATCCAACGGCGGAGGGACCTGTAATTCAGGGGGCTAATATCCGTGCTCTTAAAAATAATATTACCACTGATGATATATTTGATATGGTTAAAAGCATTCGAAATGATATAAAAGTTCCAATGGTATTTATGACCTATGCAAATGTTGTCTACTCATATGGTCTCGACAGATTTTTTAATAAGTGTCGTGGCGTTGGTATAGATGGAATTATTCTTCCCGATGTTCCTTTTGAGGAAAAAGATGAATTCGATAGTGTAGCAAAGAATTATGGAATAGATTTCATTTCTATGATTGCACCTACATCTGAGGATAGAATAGACAAAATTGCATCTCAGGCAAAGGGATTTATTTATATAGTATCAAGTCTGGGGGTTACCGGTACTCGAACAGAAATCAAGAGCGATATTAAATCGTTGGTTGAAAGAGTGCGCCAAAATACTGATGTTCCATGTGCTGTCGGATTTGGAATTTCTACACCTGAACAGGCGGCAAATATGGCATCGATTTCAGATGGAGCAATTGTTGGTTCGGCAATTGTCAAGGTGATAGAAAAATACAGTAAAGATGCTCCTTCACATGTAGGTGAATTCGTAAGAAGTATGAAGGAGGGATATAATGCATCCTAGTCTCGATGAAGTAATTGACCTTGCAAGGTTAAATCAATATAAAAGAATTCCTGTTATGATGGAGATTTTATCAGACAGTTTTACTCCAATTGAGGTGGTTCGTATTCTGAGAAATGCCAGCCATCAATGTTATTTGCTTGAAAGTGCCAGCCAGACCGAGACGTGGGGAAGATATTCTTTTTTAGGCTACAATCCAAATCTTGAGATAACCTGTCAGGATGGATTATTGTCTATCAGGGAAAATAACGGTAAGGATAAGATTCTCGTTGAGGAAAGAAAAGTTACTCATCCAAATGCTACCCTTAGAGAAATTATTGCAAAATATAAAACGCCAGCTCTTTCGCAATTTCCTACATTTACAGGTGGTCTTGTAGGATATTTTTCTTATGATTATATCAAATATGCAGAGCCCAAGCTTGGTCTTGAAAATCAGGAAGATGATGATTTTAAAGACATGGATTTGATGCTTTTTAATGATGTCATTGTCTTTGACAATTTCAAGCAGAAAATATATCTGATTACCGGTGTAATGCTTGATGAGAATGGATATAAAGCTGAAGATGATTTTGCTTCTTTAGAGGAAAACTATGATGCCGCAGAAAAACGCTTGCTAGATATTAAAAATCTGCTTTGCAATGGTGAAAAGAAAAGATTTGAACCATTGAAGCTTGTTACAGAGATTAAGCCAAAGTTTACTAATGAAGAATATGGCAAAATGGTCGAACGTGCCAAGAATTATATAAAGGAGGGAGATATATTTCAGGTCGTTTTATCCAACCCTTTGACGGCCAAGGCCAGTGGAAGTCTGTTTGATACATATCGACTTCTTAGAGCTAGCAATCCGTCTCCGTATATGTTTTATTTTTCAAGCAGTGATATTGAAATTGCAGGAGCATCTCCGGAGACATTGGTAAAGGTTGACAATGGCAGGGTGAGTACATTTCCTCTTGCAGGCACGAGACCAAGAGGTAGGAATGAGGCTGAGGATAAAGCACTGGAAAGAGAGTTATTATCTGATGAAAAAGAACTCGCTGAGCATAATATGCTTGTAGATTTAGGGCGTAATGATATTGGAAAAATAAGCAGGCTAGGCTCGGTGAAAGTCGATAAATACATGGATATAGAAAGATATTCTCATGTTATGCATATCGGTTCAACTGTAATAGGTGAGATGGCAGATGATAAGGACGCTATTGATGCTGTTGATGCAATTTTGCCGGCGGGGACTCTTTCGGGTGCGCCAAAATTCAGAGCATGCCAGATTATCGAGGAGTTGGAGCATAGCAAGAGGGGCATATATGGCGGAGCTATAGGGTATTTGGATTTTGCTGGAAATCTGGATGTATGTATAGCTATCAGATTAATTTTTAAAAAAGATGATACAATATGCATTCGCTCGGGAGCGGGAATAGTATATGATTCTGTGCCTGAAAATGAGGCAATTGAATGTATCAATAAAGCCAAGGCTGTTGTGAATGCGGTAAAGATGGCAGAGGGAGGAATAGAATGATATTACTCATAGATAATTACGACAGTTTCTCCTACAATCTCTATCAATTTATTGGAGAAATTAATCCGGATATCAGGGTTGTGCGAAACGATGAGCTTTCCTTATCAGATATTGAAAGGCTTTCACCCTCGCATATTATTATATCTCCCGGCCCGGGCAGGCCAAAGGATGCCGGTATTTGCGAGGATGTTATTGCATATTTTGCAGGGAAAATACCAATTCTTGGTGTGTGTTTGGGGCATCAGGCAATATGTGAGACCTTTGGAGCTACAATTACATATGCCAAGGAATTGATGCATGGTAAGCAATCAGATATTAGCTTAGACTGTGATTGTAAAATATTTAATGGGCTTAAACATAATATTTGTGTGGCGAGATATCATTCTCTTGCTGCAGACGCAGATTCAATGCCGGATGAGCTTGCTGTTGTCGCGACTACCGATGATGGCGAGGTAATGGCGGTCAGTCATAAAAGGTGGCCGATATATGGATTGCAATTTCATCCTGAATCTATTCTCACACCGGATGGAAAGCGAATGTTGAGAAATTTTCTGGCGCTTTAATACATTAAATTAAAAAAGTGCTTGCATTCTATAAAAATATATTGTAAGATTTCATACAAGTGACAAAGGCGTCACAGATTAAATCCTAACGCTAGGATTCTATCTGTGATGCCTTTTTTGTATTTTTACTTATTTACTTTACAGTTGTGGAAGGAGTTGCAAAGTAATGGATAATCAGCAGTTGGGATTGTATAATCCGGAATTTGAGCATGATAATTGTGGTATTGGAGCAGTTGTTTCTATTAAAGGAATAAAGACTCACAAAACAGTTTCAAATGCTCTCAAAATTGTTGAGAATCTTGAACATCGTGCGGGAAAGGATGCCGCAGGAGAAACTGGCGATGGTGTTGGTATTTTACTTCAAATCTCGCATAAATTTTTTAGCAAGGTTTGTAAACAAAACGGTATCAAGATAGGTGGAGAACGTGACTATGGTGTAGGAATGTTTTTCTTCCCTCAGGATGAGCTTGCCAGAAAGCAGGCTATGAAGATGTTTGAGATTATTGTTGAAAAGGAGAATCTTGAATTTCTCGGTTGGCGTCAGGTACCTACAAATCCGGATATTCTTGGCAAAATGGCATTAGATTGCATGCCTTTTATTTGTCAGGCATTTATCAAGAGACCCGCAGATTGTAATAGGGGTTTGGATTTTGATCGCAAGCTTTATGTAGCAAGAAGGGTATTTGAGCAGACAGCTGACGATACTTATGTAGCTTCTCTTTCAAGCCGAACAATAGTCTACAAGGGAATGTTTCTTGTAAATCAGTTGCGTTTGTTTTTTGATGATTTGCACGATGAAGACTACGAATCTGCAATTGCGACTGTTCACTCGAGATTTTCAACCAATACAAATCCGTCTTGGGAGAGAGCTCATCCAAACAGATTTATTGTTCACAATGGAGAGATTAATACTATCAAGGGTAATGCCGATAAAATGCTCTCGCGTGAAGAGACTATGTATTCTGAGATATTAGAGTCAGAAATGTCAAAGATTACTCCGGTGTGTAATCAGGCAGGATCTGATTCTGCAATGCTTGATAATGCATTGGAATTTCTCGTTATGAATGGTATGCCTCTTCCACTTGCTGTTATGATAACTATTCCTGAGCCTTGGGTGAAGAATAAGGCCATGGATCAGGATAGAAGAGATTTTTATCAATATTATTCGACCATGATGGAGCCTTGGGATGGCCCTGCATCTATCCTGTTCTCGGATGGAGATATTATGGGGGCTGTTCTTGATAGAAATGGACTCAGACCATCAAGATATTATATTACCGATGATGATTATCTTATTCTTTCATCTGAAGTTGGTGTATTGCCTGTTGACGAGAGCAAAATCAGACTTAAGGACAGACTAAAGCCCGGAAAGATGCTGCTTGTAGATACAGTTGCAGGCAGACTGATTGATGATGATGAGCTTAAGAAGACATACGCTAAGAGACAGCCCTATGGTCAGTGGCTGGATGCAAATCTATTACATTTGTCTGATATCAAAATTCCTAATGAAAAGGTTCCTGTATATGAAAAGGAAGAGAGAGATAGACTCCAGAAGGCATTTGGATATTCCTATGAGGAAATCCAGTCTACTGTTTTGCCAATGGCTTTAAATGGAGTAGAAAATACAGGGGCAATGGGTATAGATGTACCGCTTGCTGTTCTGTCAAGTCATCATCAGCCTTTGTTTAATTATTTTAAGCAGCTTTTTGCACAGGTTACCAATCCTCCGATTGATTCAATACGTGAGGAGATAGTTACAGCTACAACTATTTATCTTGGAACAGCCGGTAATGTGCTCGAGGAAACAGCTGAAAACTGCAATATGTTGCAGATTAATAATCCTATTCTTACAACTACGGATTTGATGAAGATTAAGTCTATGAATTTCCCGGGACTTAAGGTCGCAACTGTTCCTATCATATATTATAAAAACACCTCATTGGAAAAGGCTATTGAGAGAGTCTATGTAGAGGTTGACAGGGTACATCATGAGGGAGCAAATATTATCATATTGTCTGACAGAGGAGTTGACGAGAATCATGTTGCCATTCCATCGCTGCTTGCCGTCGCCGCTGTTCAGAGACATTTGGTTCAGACTAAAAAGAGAACCAGTTTGTCATTGATTCTTGAATCCGGAGAACCTAGAGAGGTTCATCATTTTGCAACATTGCTTGGATATGGTGCATCTGCAATAAATCCGTATCTTGCACAGGAGACAATAGGTGAGCTTGTTGAAAACGGAATGCTAAAGAAGGATTATCATGCAGCAGTTGATTCCTACAATGAAGCTGTAATAAATGGTATTATTAAGATCGCATCCAAAATGGGCATTTCTACTGTTCAGTCATATCAGGGAGCCAAGATTTTTGAGGCAATAGGTATTAGTTCTGATGTGATTGAAAAATATTTTACTGGCACAATAAGCCGCATACAGGGAATTACAATAGAGGATATCCAGGAGGATGTTCAGTTACAGCATAATAAGGCCTTTGATCCATTGGGGCTTAGTCTTGATGAGACACTAGACTCCAGAGGACAGCATAAGATGCGCGCGGGTGCGGAGGAGCATCTTTATAATCCTGCGACAATTCACCTTCTCCAGCTTTCTACACGGACAGGTGACTATGATACATTCAAGGAATATACCTCTCTTGTTAATCAGGAGGATAATGTCAGAAACCTTAGAGGATTGATTGATTTTAATTATCCTAAAAAGGGAATCAGTATTGAACAGGTAGAATCAGTAGATTCAATTGTTCAGCGTTTTAAGACAGGCGCTATGAGCTATGGGTCTATTTCAAAGGAAGCACATGAGACCATGGCTATTGCCATGAATATGCTTCATGGAAAATCTAATTCCGGCGAGGGTGGTGAAGAGGAAGAACGCTTTACCATCGGCAAGGATGGACTCGACAGATGCTCAGCTATTAAGCAGGTTGCATCCGGAAGATTTGGTGTTACAAGCAAGTATCTGGTATCGGCTAAGGAAATCCAAATTAAAATGGCACAGGGCGCAAAACCGGGAGAGGGTGGTCACCTGCCTGGTAAGAAGGTGTATCCGTGGATTGCCAAGACCAGATTGTCCACTCCCGGAGTAGCCTTGATTTCGCCACCACCTCATCATGATATCTATTCTATAGAGGATTTGGCTCAGCTTATCTATGACTTAAAGAATGCAAATAAAGATGCACGAATTTCTGTAAAGCTGGTTTCGGAAGCAGGAGTAGGTACGATTGCCAGTGGCGTTGCAAAAGCAGGTGCTCAGGTAATACTTATTTCAGGATACGATGGTGGAACAGGTGCTGCACCAAAATCATCTATACATAATGCAGGTCTACCATGGGAGCTAGGTCTTGCAGAAGCTCATCAGACATTAACAAAAAATGGTCTGCGCAATAAGGTTGTCATTGAAACAGATGGAAAGCTTATGAGTGGACGTGATGTTGCTATAGCGTGCGCTTTAGGTGCCGAAGAATTTGGATTTGCCACAGCACCGCTTGTTACCATGGGATGCGTTATGATGCGAGTATGCAATCTGGATACTTGTCCTGTAGGCGTTGCTACCCAAAATCCGGAGCTAAGAAAGCGATTTTCCGGCAAGCCTGAGTATGTAGTGAATTTTATGCGTTTTATTGCGCAGGAACTTAGAGAATACATGGCCAAGCTGGGATGTAAAACTGTAGATGAATTGTGCGGCAGAGCTGACCTTTTAAAGCTAAAGGATAATTGCACAAACAGAGCCACAAAGCTCGTGGATTTATCTGCAGTGCTTGATAATCCTTTTGCCGGAGAAAAGATTAATTACAAGAAGAAAAATGTTTTTAATTTCCAGCTGGAGCAAACCATAGACGAAAAGGTTTTACTCAAGAAATTCAAGTCTGCTCTTGATACTAAAGAGAAAAAGACGGTGGAAATTGATGTAACAAATACTAACCGCTCGCTAGGTACATTATTTGGAGCAGAAATAACAAGACGTTTTGGAGAGACTCTGGATGAAGATACTTACAAGGTTGTATGTCATGGCGCCGGAGGACAGTCTTTTGGAGCATTTATTCCAAAGGGTCTTACTTTGGAGCTTGTGGGTGATTCGAACGATTATTTTGGCAAGGGGCTGTCCGGAGGAAAGCTTATAGTCTATCCTCCTAAGGAAGCAAAATATAAATCAGACGAAAATATTATTGTAGGAAATGTTGCTTTGTATGGTGCAACCAGTGGAAATGCGTATATTAACGGAGTGGCAGGAGAGCGTTTTGCTGTCCGTAATTCCGGAGCAACTGCCGTTGTTGAAGGATGCGGCGATCACGGATGTGAATATATGACAGGAGGTAGAGTTGTAATACTGGGAAATACCGGCAAGAACTTTGCTGCGGGAATGTCCGGTGGCATAGCCTATGTTCTAGATGAGGATGCAACATTGTACAAGAGATTAAATAAATCACTTGTCAGCCTTGAAAATGTCACAAATAAATATGACGTCTTAGAGCTCAAGAGCATAATAGCCGATCATGTTGCTGCGACCGGTTCTGTTAAGGGAGCTTATATTTATGAGCATTTCAGCGAATATTTGCCAAAATTTAAGCGTATTGTCCCACATGATTACAAGAAAATGATGCAGACCATTGTACAGATGGAGGAAAAGGGATTGTCATCTGAACAGGCACAGATAGAAGCATTTAATGCTCTTTGCAGATAGGAGGAATAGTATGGGAAAGCCAACAGGATTTTTAGAGTATGAGCGTGCAGAGGCCCCAGCTATTAAGCCTCTTGAACGCATTAAGAATTTTAATGAATTTCACACTCCATTATCGAAGGAACAGCAGCAGACACAGGCAGCTCGCTGTATGGAGTGTGGTGTACCGTTTTGCCAATCAGGCATGACGATTAAGGGGATGACCTCTGGCTGTCCGCTTAATAATCTTATTCCGGAATGGAATGATTTGGTTTATCAGGGAAATTATGAAATGGCCTATAGACGCTTGCATAAGACAAGCAATTTCCCTGAGTTTACATGTAGAGTATGTCCGGCTTTATGCGAAAAGGCATGTACCTGTGGACTAAATGGAGAGGCTGTCTCTACCAAAGAAAACGAGATGGCTATAATTGAGTATGCGTACGAAAATGGTCTTGCTGATGCTAAGCCGCCAAAGCTTCGCACGGGTAAAAGAGTAGCTGTTGTTGGATCAGGCCCATCAGGTCTTGCTGTAGCCGACCAGCTTAACAGTAGGGGGCATCTTGTTACAGTATATGAGAGAAGTGACAAGATAGGTGGACTATTGAGATATGGCATACCCAACATGAAGCTCGAAAAGCAATATATTGATCGCAAGGTAAAGATAATGGAGGCTGAAGGTGTAGATTTCCATGTCAATGCCAATGTTGGAGTGGATGTGAAGGCATCAGATCTTATCTCTAGGTATGATGCTGTTATTCTTTGCTGTGGTTCATCTAATCCGAGGGATATTGATGCTGTTGGAAGGAAGGAAGCGAATGGTATCTATTTTGCGGTAGACTTTTTGACCTCTACTACAAAGTGTCTTTGGGACAATGAGATGCATTTGGTTGATGGTAAGTATATTTCTGCTAAGGGCAAGGATGTAATTATCATTGGAGGTGGCGATACAGGAAATGACTGTGTGGGTACATCAATACGTCATGGTTGCAAGTCGGTTACTCAGCTTGAAATGATGCCAAAGGCTCCGGACACAAGAGCGGAGTCTAATCCATGGCCTCAGTGGCCTCTTGTTTGCAAGACCGATTACGGTCAGCAGGAGGCGATAGCCAAATTTGGGCATGATCCGCGTATTTATACCACAACTGTCAAAGAATTTAAAACTGACAAAAATGGTAATTTGAAATCAGCAATTTTAGTTAGCCTTGAGTCTAAGACTGACGCTAAATCTGGACGCAAAAGTATGGTCCCTGTGGATGGAACAGAAAAAGAGGTTCCATGTCAGCTTTGTCTTATTGCAGCAGGATTTTTGGGCTCACAGAAATATGTTACAGATGCATTTAAAGTTGAATTGGATTCGCGTACAAATGTTGCGTCAATTTCATCACATACCTTTGCAACAAATGTTTCAAAGGTTTTCTCATGCGGTGATATGCATACAGGGCAATCGCTTGTTGTAAAGGCTATTCGTCAGGGCAGAGATTGTGCCAGGGAAGTAGATGAATTTTTGATGGGATATACAAATCTCTAAAAAAAATTAAAATTAGCAGTTGACAAATTATTGTCAAACGAATATTATCGTAGCATAAAAATTAAAACGAACAGCAAAGGCGCTGTAGATAACACATTTATGTGTATCTATGGCGCCTTTTTCGTTTTTACTGGGAAGGAAATTAATATGTGTTCAATAATGGGATTAAGCAAATGCCATATTTCTATGAGAGAGTTTGAAGAGGCATTTTCAAAAACACTTAGCAGAGGACCTGATATGCAAAAGGTGATTACAATCAATGATTCAGTCCTCGGATTTCAAAGATTATCGATTATGGGCCTTACAGAAGAAGGAATGCAGCCCTTTGAGTTAAATGGAAATTATGTAATTTGCAACGGTGAGCTTTATGGGTTTAAAACTGTTCGAGAAAGTTTAAAGGCGGATGGTTATAAATTCTACAGTGATAGTGATTGCGAAATAATTCTTCCGATGTATGAAAAGTATAAAACAAAAATGTTTGAACTTCTTGATGCGGAATTTGCAATGGTCATATATGACAAGGATTTGGATGATTTCGTGGCAGCAAGAGATCCAATCGGAATTCGACCATTGTTCTACGGCTACGATAAAGCCGGTTCTATAATGTTTGCTTCAGAAGCCAAAAATCTAGTTGGACTTACTGATGAGGTGAAACCTTTCCCACCGGGACATTATTATTATAAAGGCAAGTTCATCTGTTACAGAGATTTATCTGCCAGACAAAAATATAATAGCGACTCAGTTGATGAGGCTTCAAAAAAAATAAAGGAATTGCTAATCGATGGAGTGAAAAAGAGACTTGATGCTGATGCCCCGGTTGGCTTTCTTTTATCAGGCGGACTCGATTCATCATTAGTATGTGCTATCGCCGGAAAACTTCTCGATAAGCCAATAAAAACATTTGCAATCGGAATGAATGAGGATGCAATTGATTTAAAATACGCAAAAGAAGTTGCCGATTATATTGGTTCTGAACATCACGAAATAATAATCAATAAACAAATCGTCCTTGATTCTCTTGAAGAGGTTATTGCTTCTCTTGGAACATATGATATTACAACAATAAGAGCAAGCATGGGAATGTACCTGATTTGTAAAGGAATTAAAGAAAAATTTCCTGAAATTCGAGTTTTGCTTACCGGAGAGATTTCTGATGAAATCTTTGGATATAAATATACAGATTATGCACCTGATGCGGAGGAGTTTCAAAAAGAAGCTGAAAAGCGACTCAGAGAATTATATATGTATGATGTGCTTAGAGCTGACAGGTGTATATCAGTTCATTCAATGGAGGCAAGAGTACCATTTGGTGATCTGAAATTTGTGGATTATGTAATGGCTATTAATCCGGAAATTAAAATGAACAAATATGACAAAGGCAAGTATTTGTTACGTCACGCGTTTGAGGGCGATGACTACCTACCGCAGGATATTCTGTTTAGGGAGAAAGCAGCATTTTCCGATGCGGTAGGCCACTCCATGGTGGATTACTTGAAAGAATATGCAAATAGTATCTACTCGGATGAAGATCTTTTTAAAGCAAAGGAGAAATATACATTTGCTACACCATTTACAAAAGAGTCTTTGCTTTATAGAGATTTATTTGAAAAATATTATTCAAATCAGGCGAGAATGGTAGTCGATTTTTGGATGCCAAATAAGACGTGGCCCGGATGTAATGTGGATGATCCGTCTGCAAGAGTTCTTGCTAATTATGGAAATTCGGGAATATAGATTCCTGTTTTTCATCAGAAAAACAGGAATCGTAACTACCAAGAAATTGTTTTTCATCAGATAAACATAAGTTTTTTATTAATTAGAAAAATCCAATTAAAATCAAGGAGGAAATAAAATGAGTAAGGTAACAGAAATTTTTGGAAGCAAAGTTTTCAATGATGAAACTATGAAAGAACGTCTTCCGAAGGATGCCTATAAGGCATTGCGAAATACTATTGAGGAGGGACGTCCACTTGATAGAGAGCTGGCAAATGTAATTGCACATGCTATGAAAGAATGGGCAATTGAACTTGGTGCCACACATTTTACACATTGGTTCCAGCCAATGACAGGCGTCACAGCTGAGAAACATGATTCATTTATTCAGCCTGATGGTGGTGGAAAAGTTATCATGACTTTCTCAGGTAAAGAACTTGTAAAAGGCGAACCGGATGCATCTTCATTTCCTTCAGGTGGCTTGAGAGCAACATTCGAGGCAAGAGGATATACAGCATGGGATCCAACTAGCCCTGTTTTTGTTAAGGATGATACCCTTTGTATTCCAACAGCATTTTGTTCTTATTCGGGTGAGGCGCTCGATAAGAAGACTCCGTTGCTTCGTTCAATGGAAGCTTTGGATAAGCAGGCAGTTAGAGTATTAAAGCTATTTGGACATGATGATGTCAAAAGAGTAATTACAACAGTAGGTCCGGAACAGGAATATTTTTTAATAGATTCTAAGATGTATAACAAGCGTCCGGATTTGATTTATACAGGACGTACATTGTTTGGAGCAAAGCCTCCAAAGGGACAGGAACTTGATGATCATTATTTTGGTACAATCAAGCCAAGAGTTTCTGCCTACATGAAAGAGTTAGACGAGGAGTTGTGGAAGCTTGGCATTCTCGCAAAGACTAAGCATAATGAGGTAGCTCCTGCACAGCATGAGCTTGCGCCAATTTTCTCAACCACTAATATAGCAACCGACCACAATCAGCTCACAATGGAAATGATGAAAGTTGTAGCTAAGCGCCATGGAATGACTTGTTTATTGCATGAGAAGCCTTTCGCCGGTGTCAATGGTTCAGGCAAACACAACAACTGGTCTATTTCAACTGATACAGGAGTAAATCTATTAGAACCGGGTGCAACTCCTTCCCAGAACACTCAGTTTCTACTTTTCCTTACAGCTGTTATTAAGGCAGTTGATGAGTATCAGGATTTACTCCGTGTATCTGTTGCTTCTGCAGGAAATGATCACAGACTTGGTGCAAACGAGGCACCACCGGCAATCATTTCAATGTTCCTTGGCGATGAGCTTGAGGCAATTGTAGAGTCGATTATCGATGGTACAGATTATACAGATGTTAAGAAAAAGAAAATGAATATCGGTACATCTGTTGTTCCAAGTATTTCACAGGATACAACAGATCGAAACAGAACTTCGCCATTTGCTTTTACAGGAAATAAATTCGAGTTCAGATCTCTTGGCAGTGCAGCTTCCATTTCAGGACCAAATACAATTTTGAATACAATTGTTGCAGAAGAACTTGAGAAATTTGCTAGTGAGCTTGAGAAGGCCGACGATTTTGATAAAGCTTGTGACGCTCTTATTAAGAGAGAGCTTACAGCTCATAAGAGAATTATCTTTAATGGAAACGGATATTCTGAGGAATGGGTTAAGGAGGCAGAAAAGAGAGGACTTACAAATCTTAAGTCAACTGTCGATGCCCTTCCTGCATTTATTTCTGAGAAATCTGTATCAGTATTTACAAAGCATTCAGTTCTTACAGAGCAGGAAATCTTTAGCCGATATGATATTCAGCTTGAGAATTATTATAAGGTAATTGATATCGAAGCACTCACAATGGAGGGCATGGTAAAGAAGAATATTATGGCTGCTGCAAATGAGTATCAGCATTCTCTTGCAAATACAATAAATGCAAAGGCTGCTACGGGATTAAACATCGATTCTTCAGTTGAAAAGAAGCATCTTGAAAGAGCTTCAGAGCTTACATCTCAGATGGATGAACGCTTGGAGAAGCTTAGCAGCGATATAGAAAAGAGTAGTGATTTGACAGAGACATATGATTTGGCTAAGTATCATCACGATGTGATTTTTGCTGACATGAATTCGCTTAGAGAGGTTGTCGATGAGCTTGAGACAGTTATTCCAAGTGATATGTGGCCATATCCAACATATGGAGAGATTCTTTATTCAGTAAAGTAATTTAAATAAAATATTAATACGCAATGGCGCGTACGAATCAATGAATTATGTTGATTTGTGCGCGCTTTTAAATTGATTTAAAATCGTTGGAATTTTTCTACGGTTTTGAAAATAAAAAACGGAGGGAAAATATTATGGAAGAATATACCGGATTATTATTTGGTGTTTGGTTCTTAATAGGAGCCGCGTTGGTGTTTTGGATGCAGGCAGGATTTGCCATGGTTGAAGCGGGGTTTACCAGAGCAAAAAACACCGGAAATATTATTATGAAAAATCTTATGGATTTTTGCATAGGAACAGTAATGTTCATCTTTTTGGGATTTGGATTAATGTTTGGGGAAGATTGTTTATTCGGTCTTGTAGGAAGACCGACACTGGGTATTCTTACGGATTATGCAAATTTTGATTGGAGTAATTTTGTATTTAATCTTGTATTCTGCGCGACAACAGCAACAATCGTAAGTGGTGCAATGGCTGAACGAACAAAATTTATTAGCTATTGTATTTATTCCGGTGTTATTTCACTTGTTATTTATCCAATTGAGGCGCATTGGATTTGGGGAGGCGGCTGGCTTGCAACTCTTGGATTTCATGATTTTGCCGGTTCATGTGCAATTCATATGGTAGGCGGAATCTGTGCTCTTATCGGAGCAAAGATTTTAGGACCTCGTATTGGCAAATTTAGTCATGATAGCAAGGGTAGAATTACCAAGGTAAACGCTTTTCCGGGCCATAATATTGCCATTGGAGCTCTTGGTGTATTTATTCTTTGGTTTGGTTGGTATGGATTTAATGGCGCCGCTGCTTCATCAGTAGATCAGTTGGCATCAATATTTGTTACAACAACTATTGCTCCTGCGGTTGCAACAGTCACAACTATGATTTACACATGGGTTAAATATGGTAAACCGGATGTATCTATGTGCCTTAATGCATCGCTTGCAGGGCTTGTTGCAATTACAGCTCCTTGTGATGTTACAAATGTAGTTGGGGCTCTTATAATTGGTATTGTTTCTGGATTTCTTGTAGTATTTGGTGTATGGCTTCTTGATTACAAGCTTCGTGTTGATGATCCTGTAGGGGCTGTTGCGGTACATATGATGAATGGAATCTGGGGAACAATAGCAGTCGGCCTATTTGCCACAAATTCTGCTCCGGGTTATTCTATTGTTGATGCGAGTGGCAATGAACTTGTTGGTCTGTTTTATGGTGGCGGATTCAAACTACTCGGACTTCAGTTGCTTGGTGTAGTTACTGTAGGAGCATGGGCTGCTGTTACAATAACAATTACATTTTCATTAATTAAGGCTACTATCGGTCTTCGTGCATCACAGGAAGAGGAGATTGTAGGTCTCGATAGAACAGAGCATGGTTTGCCTTCAGCTTACTCAGGATTTAATATGCTTGAGGACGACTTTGATACAGATGAATTAGATGAAGAGACAGCATCACTTATTTCTGAGACTCTTGAGGCAGCAGGTCTTGCTTCTATGGAAGATGCGGTAGAGGTTGAGTACGCTCCATCTCAGATTACTGCATCAGGAAGACCTCGTATGACAAAGGTTGAAATTCTTTGTAAGGAGCGTAATTTAGAGAAACTAAAGAACGCCCTTATGAAGCTTGGAATTACTGGCATGACAGTCAGCCATGTTATGGGATGTGGCGTTCAGAAGGGTGCACCGGAGTATTATAGAGGTGTTGCTTTAGAGCCGGCTCTCCTTCCAAAAATAAGAGTGGACGTTGTTGTATGCAAGGTACCTGTTCAGCAGGTTATTGATACTGCTAAAAAGGTTCTCTACACAGGCCATATTGGTGACGGCAAAATTTTCGTTTACGATGTTGAACAGGTTGTCAAGATCAGAACAGGAGAGGAAGATTTTGCTGCTCTTCAGGACGTGGAATAGTACTGTTTTAGGGGTTGAAATCAACTTTGTGCTATGCTATACTTCGTTTGTTGCTATCAAATATAAGTGGCGACACATAACTTAGGAGGTTATTATGGAAGTATTAAAACTTGTTCTTCAGATATTATTAGTTGTTATTTGCGTGGCACTTACAATTATCATTCTTTTCCAGGAGGGTAAGTCCAACGGACTTGGTTCTTTATCAGGACAGCAGTTTGATTCATACTGGAGCCGCAACAAGGGTCGTTCGAGAGAGGGCATCCTTGTCAAGGTTACAAGTGTGTGTGTAATTTTATTCTTTGTTCTTTCAGCTGTTCTCAATATTGGAAGCTTTTAGGATTATGATTTTATGCCACCCATTTTGGGTGGCTTTTTTTCTTTGTGAAGAATTATTCTGTAATATCTTTTAAAGTACAATTGTTTATTGTTTAATAGAAAATAGATTAATGTTAAAATCATTTATAGTGATTTTTAGAGTCTAGTAGGAGGAGTATGAAAGAATTAGATAAGCAAAAGCATTATTTAATGGATGTTTTTAAAAGCCAATCCTATATTCCAATGAAAAAGAAGGATTTAGAGCTTTTATTAGATGTTCCCAAAAATAAAAGAGATGAATTTGCAGCTGTATTGGATGAAATGATAGATGAGGGACAGATTGAAATAACAAAGCGTGGCAAGTATCAGTTGGCTTCAAATCGTCCAAAATTTATAAAGACTAAGGACCATAAGCGTAAAAAACTGACAAAGTCCGAGGCAGCTAAAGCAAAAGATATCAATCGCAAAAAGAGTGGCCCAACTACAGATTCATCAACAGACAAAGAAGTTTCATTTGATGTAATCGGTAGATTTATTTCCCACAAAGATGGATTTGGATTTGTTGAAGTAGATGGTCAGGAAGAGGATTATTTTGTTAGTAGGGACAATACCGGCCTTGCTATGCAGGATGATACTGTAGGATGTGTTTTCTGTACAACAGTACCGGGCAAAAGACAGGAAGTCAGAGTGGTGCGAATTATAACTCATGGTTTTACAGACGTAGTTGGCACCTACGAGAAAAGCGAGAATTTTGGCTTTGTTGTGGCTGATAGTCAAAAGATGCAGCGTGATATTTTTATACCTGCCGGGAAAGACATGGGGGCTGTCAGTGGACACAAGGTTGTATGTCATATTGATTCTTACGGTGATGATTCTCACAAGCCGGAGGGGACTATAACGGAAATATTAGGTCACAAAAATGACCCCGGAGTAGATATTTTATCTATAGTTAGAAGTTTTGGAATTGACACGGATTTTCCTGACAAGGTTATAAAACAGGCGTCTACAGTTTCAAAGCCTGTTTCTGAGGCAGACATGGCAGGCCGCAAGGATTTTAGAAATCGTACTGTGGTGACAATAGATGGTGAGGATACCAAGGATATAGACGATGGTGTTTCCCTTGAAATGGTTGATGGCAATTACGTTTTAGGCGTTCATATTGCTGATGTGACAAATTACGTCCAGGAATCATCGGCCCTTGATGTTGAGGCATTAAATAGATGTACCTCAGTATATCTTGCAGACAGAGTTATTCCAATGTTGCCGCATACTCTTTCAAATGGTATTTGCTCTTTGAATGAGGGAGTGGATCGCTTGGCGTTATCGTGCATTATGACTTTCAATAAAAAGGGGGAGCTCATTGATCACGATATATGTGAATCTGTAATAAACAGCAATCATAGAATGACCTATACCAGTGTATATGCAATTATGACTGGAGATGAGGGTGAAAGAGCCAAATATCCTGATGTTGCTGACATGATTGATGGAATGAGAGATTTGTCCGGCATTCTCAGAGATAAAAGAAAAAAACGAGGCAGTATAGATTTTGATTTTCCGGAAACGCATATTTTAATTGATGAAAATGGAAGGGTTACCGGTCTAGTGCCCTACGAGAGAAATGATGCTCATAAATTAATTGAGGATTTTATGTTGGCAGCTAATGAGATTGTGGCGGAGCATTTTAATTTAATGGAGTCACCATTTGTGTATCGAGTACATGGAGCACCTGAGCCGGACAAGATACAAGCACTGGGACATTTCCTTGGTGCGTGTGGCTATGTGTTAAAGGGCAACAAGGATAATATCCATCCAAAGGAAATTCAAAAGATGCTAGAGTCTCTTACAGGTCACGAGGAAGAGGCTGTCATTACAAAAATGACTCTTAGAAGTATGCAACAGGCTAGATATGATACCGAGTGCAAGGGACATTTTGGACTTGCAGCTAAGTATTATTGTCATTTCACATCTCCTATAAGGCGTTATCCGGATTTGCAGATTCATCGTATAATAAAGGATCATCTCAGAGGCAGAATGAATCAACGCAAGATTGATCATTACAATTCTATTTTACCTGAGGTTGCTGATAGAACCAGCAAGTTGGAGCGCAGGGCAGAGGAATGTGAGCGTGAGGTAGATAAACTTAAAATTGTTCAGTATATGAAGGATTATATTGGGCAGACTTTTTCCGGCAGCATATCATCTGTTACAGGATGGGGTTTATATGTTGAACTGGATAATACCGTAGAGGGCTTGGTTCATGTATCTACACTGTATGATGATCATTACGACCTTGTGGAGGAGAATCTTACGCTTGTTGGAGAGCATACAGGTCGTGTGTTTAAGTTGGGACAGCCGGTGACTGTTATACTTGATTCGGTTGATGAAAATGCCCGGACTATCGACTTTATACTTGAAGAATTCAAAAGATTTTAATAAAGGACAGTACAATGAATAAAGAAGGCAGAAAACTTATAGCAAACAATAAAAAGGTTTATCATGAATATTTCCTGGAGGAAGAATATGAGGCCGGTATTGAGTTGCATGGTACAGAGGTAAAGGCTATCAGGCTGGGACAGTGCTCGATAAAGGAAGCATTTGTGAGAATTGATAATGGCGAGATATTTATTTATCAAATGCATATTAATCCTTATGAAAAAGGAAATATTTTTAATAGAGATCCACTTCGTCCCAAAAAACTTTTATTACACAAATCAGAGATTAATAAATTACTCAGCAAGATAAAGGAATCGGGCTATACAATTGTTCCCGTAGAGGTTTATTTGAATAACGGTCTGGTAAAATTAAAGATTGCACTTGCAAAGGGTAAAAAACTCTATGACAAGCGAGCTGATATTCAAAAGAAAGATATGAAGCGAGAAGCTGAGAGAGATTTTAAGGTTAGGAATTTACGATAGATGGATAAAATAATACTTGCATCAAATTCACCGCGAAGGAAAGAGCTGCTTGAGCAGGTTGGTATAGATTTTGAGGTTAAGGCGGCTTCCGTTGATGAGATTACCTCCCAAACATTGCCACAAAAGGTTGTAGAGGAGCTTAGTTATATAAAGGCAAGGGCGGTTGTACAAAATAATCCCGGAAGGATTATACTAGCAGCTGATACCGTTGTGGCATTTGATGGGCAGATTTTGGGAAAGCCAAAGGATGAAGAGGATGCCTTAAGAATGCTTCAGAGTCTATCCGGCAGGAGTCATTATGTGTATACCGGTGTTACTTTGATAGACGAGGATAATACTTGCACGACATTTCATGAATGCACCGAGGTTAAAATGTATGAGAATAATGATGACCTTTTGAGAAGATATATTGCGACAGGAGAACCTATGGATAAGGCAGGAGCTTATGGTATCCAGGGAAAGGGAGCGATTTTGGTTGAGAAGATCAACGGTGATTACAATAATGTGGTTGGACTGCCGGTTTCGCGTATTTTTAAATTGCTTTTTACTAAATATCGTTTATAATAAATAGGTAATTCTTTGGGCTAGTCATGGTTTCGACAGGGGTCATGCAGCGGAAGAAGCGAGTCCCACGGCGATGGGTTAAATGGCCAAACTTAAAATTAAACGCTGAAGATAATTTAGCATACGCTGCCTAGTTGCAGCAGTCTGACCTAGAGCACCTACACTTTAGGATCCAGACTTCGACTCTGTAGGAAACGACGTTATCAAAGCTTTGAGATGGCGGGCGTAAAATGAAGCTACTAAAGCATATATCCTGTTTGTGGGAGCTATGTGGAGGGAATGTCAAAATACAAACTACACTCGTAGAAGGGCCGGGAATTGGCTTTTGGACACGGGTTCGACTCCCGTCTAGTCCACTTATTTTTTAGAGCATCCAATCGGATGCTCTTTTTTACTATATAGGAAATTACTTTGTAATTCCCTATATAGTAAAAAACAAGCTATGCTTGTAAGAGGTGTCTCGCCGGCAGAAGAAGTTAATTGCTTGCAGCAATTGCCGGCTCGCACTACTGGAGTTTTGCAAGCAAAACTCTTTCTTGTACTATATAAGAAATTACTTTGTAATTCCTACAGAGTAAACTATTAGTAAAATCTTACGAAATGTTAGTTCGGATTGAATTCGAGTATATTATCATGCTAGAATTTTTATAAAGTTATGGGGGAAAGGTGTTTTATGAGAAAAAATATGTCTTTTGAGGAGCGACAGGCTTACAGGAAAAGAAAAAAGCTCCTTCGTAGAATTCAGGTATATTCAGAAATTGCGCTTATAGTTTTAGCGTTTGTAGTGGGGATAGGCGCGGTAATTACCCATGTAAAAGGAAAAGATAATAGCACATTGCAGGTTGCTGCTGAGGAGAATTCATCTGAGGCCACAACTGAGGCGGATACAACTACGGGGCTTAAGGTATCAGCAAAGGCTTCGATTGAAGAGGATGATTCGGCATCGGAAGATGACACAGAAAGTTCTGCCACTATTGCCGGCTACTCTGCATCCGAGACAGATTCGACTGTCAGTCTTGCATCTGATTCTATTGTCAGTTCATATTCAATACTGATTAATAATGATACAAAGGAAATAGTTGGTGCTAATAATGCGTACGATACTATTGTTCCGGCTTCAATGACAAAGGTAATGACTATATTGACGGCGGCAAATAATATTACAGAGGAACAGCTTGATGAAGTGGTTACTATGTCTTCTGAGGCAATTGATTATTCCTATGCCGGTGGCGGTTCTACTTCCGGTTTTGTCGAGGATGAGGAGGTTACCGTAAGAGATTTGTTTTATGGAACTATTTTGCCTTCGGGAGGCGATGCGGCTGCACAGCTTGCTATTTACGTTGCAGGTGATATAGATACATTTGTTGGCATGATGAATGATACTGCTGAGCAGCTTGGTATATCATCCACAACGCATTTTACAAATCCTGTTGGATTTTATGATGAGGATCATTACAGCACAGTATATGATATTGCTATTATAATGATGGCTGCTTTGGATAATGATTTTTGTAACGAGGTACTCAATACAAAGGTTTATAATTCCACAGCCACTAATGTGAATCCTGAGGGAATTACGATTTCAAATTGGTTTTTGCGCAGAATAGAGGATAAGGATATAGGTGGAACAATTAACGGAGCAAAAACCGGCTATGTAGATGAGTCGGGAAGTTGTGCAGTCAGTTCCATGACATCTGACTCGGGCGTGAATTATATATGCTGTACGGCCAAGTCGAGTAGCTCATGGCAGTGTATTTATGACCATGTCTTTATTTACAAGAATTATACAGAATAAAAAGAGGATTCAGTATCTGGTTTGATTGATACTGAATCCTTTTCTGATATAGCTTGTGCCTATTTAAATAATTCCAAAATCTGATTGAAATGGTCTATATAGCATATTGGATTGAATTGCTCAAGCTCAGATTTATCTCTGAAACCATAGGTACAAAGAACGTAATCTAATCCTGAGTTGATTGCTGTAGTAGCATCTACATCTGAATCTCCCACATATAGCACGGACGATTTGTCGCTGATGTCAAGCGCTTCCATAGCAAGGTATATTGGCTCCGAATCAGGCTTCCTTTTGTGAATTCCATTGTCGCCAATTATTGTTTTGATATGAGGATAAAAATAATCCTTTAAAAGCATATTGCTGGCAGTCTGTCCCTTATTTGTTACAATAGCCATTTGTATTCCGATTTCGGATAGTTTTTCTGTTGTCTCAATAACGCCGTCGTATGGTCTTGTTTTGATTTGATTATGTGTGTTGTAGTAGGCGACAAAATCCTTGAAAATGTCATCAAACAGTGGATCATCAAGACCGAGGGGTAGAGCACGTTCAACAAGCTTTTTGAGGCCATTTCCAACAAAACGACGTACATTTTCGATGGGGTGAGTCTCTTTGTGATAGAGCGCTAATGTATGATTCAAACTGTCGGTCAAATCCTCAAGGGTATATAAAAGTGTCCCGTCTAAATCAAAAAGTATAGTATTATATTTCATATGAAATCCCTTTTGTGTTATGATTATAGTGATTAAAAATGATTATTTCGTTATCTCTATTAGAATATACCAATAATCATATTTGTAAAGGATAATTTTATGGATTTTACCATTCGACAGGCTACGGTTAATGATGCCGAGGCAATTTGCAATATTTACGGTTATTATGTAGATAATACATTTGTTACATTTACGGAGATTAATCCTACTGTTTCAGAATATAGAGATTCTATTATACAGACGCTCGAGTCCTATCCATATATTGTTGCGGTCGATTCGTCCGGTCGTGTTATTGGAATGGCATATGCCGGCAGATTAAGACACCATGATGCTTACAGATTTTCTGTTGAATCTACGATTTATCTGGCTCACGATACTAAAAGACATACCGGCGTTGGACGCGCTTTGTACGAGGAATTGGAGAGTCAGCTTCGAGCGATGGGATATAAGTATATGTATGGTGTTATTACAGATGATAATGATGCCAGCATAGCTTTTCATGAGGCGCTTGGTTTTGAAAAGGTAGGACATTTTTCTAATATTGGCTATAAATTTGAGACTTGGAAAGGAATAGTGTGGTACAGAAAGCTTATCGGCGATTTGAATGATATGACACTCAAGGGATAATGTTATGAGAAAGAGCTTTAAAAATATTTTTGTTTCGATTCTTTCGATATTTATAACTCTTATTGCGGTAGGAATTATTTATATTATTTGTTCCAGAAATAACCATGTTACGGTAGAGGAAGGCGAGACTTATACGAGTGAAGAGGTTGAAGAGCTCGTAGAGGATGCAAAGGAAGAGGGACGCCAGTCTGTTCTTGATGAATTGAGAGCTTCTCTTACTGAGGGGAATGCTGTCATTTCTGTATTAAAGGATTTTTATCCGGATTATATTATTGTGGCCGCTAATAGTAAATATAATTTTGTCCCGATTGATCACAGCCTTTCTATGAATGATTACAATATTGATTGCCTTGTGGAGGATGAAGCTACCGGTTGGTATCAATATACGCAGGATGGGACTGTTACGTCACATATGGGTATTGATGTATCATCTCATCAGGGGGATATTGATTGGCAGGCAGTTGCTGATTCCGGAGTTGAATTCGCACTCATCAGAGCGGTCTACAGGGGATATGGTACAGGGAAGCTTGTGGTAGATGACAATTGCATTCAGAATATTGAGGGTGCCCAGGCGGCTGGAATTAAGGTAGGAGTATATGTATTTTCTCAGGCGATAACCAATGCAGAGGTGTTGGAGGAGGCGACCACGGTAGAGACGTTACTGGAGGGATATACGCTTGACCTACCGATAGTATTCGATGTAGAGAAGGTGAATGACAGTAGTGCCAGAGCTAATCAGCTGACTGTCGATGAGAGAACAAATATAACGAAGGCATTTTTAGAAGAGGTTAGCAGCAAGGGCTATGACACCATGATCTATCATAATACAGAGATGGGTGCCATGCTCCTTGACCTGACTCAGCTTACTGACTATTCGAAGTGGTTTGCAGGCTACAACAAGGAATTCTACTGGCCATACGAGTATGATCTCTGGCAATATTCCGAGTCGGGTTCGGTTGATGGCATCAGTGGAAATGTAGACCTGGATATTTGGCTTAGTAATTATCCGTATTAGGATAATAATAGACTGGTTAATCTATCATTATCATGCTTATTCATAAAACAAAATCTTATAAAATGCTCATCTAAATAAGGGAATGTAGAACAATCTCTTATCATCATGCATTGTTTTATGCATCGGTCAAATAGTATTTGACTGTTTAGGTTAGAATCAAGGATTTTTAAAAGCATGAAATTGCCCTGAGGCCTGTATGCCTTATATCTTGTAGAACTATTAAAAATCTCATATAATCGTGTTCTTTCTGAGGCAATCAGGTTTCTGGTTGCCTTTATATATTCTTCATCTTTGAACATAATATTGCCAGCAACAACAGCAATTGAATTGATAGTCCAAGGGTCCTTGCGTTGATTCATTGTCTGCATTAAATCCGCGTTAGAGCAGATGGCGTATCCCAATCGAAGTCCCGGAGCTGCAAAAAATTTGCTTGTACCGCGAAGTATTACGATGTTCCCATATGTGCGCGTGAGGCTGACGGATGAAATCTCGTGAATGTCCTCTACGAATTCAACATATGTCTCATCAACCATAACAAAAATACCGCATTCTTTGCAGACATCAAGTATTTTTCGCATATCATAATTATTTATTGCTGTGCCGGTAGGATTATTAGGATTGCAAATTACCAGCAAATCGATATCCTCTGTCAGCTTACCTATAAAATGATTAACATCCAATAAAAAGTCATTTTCTTCTCTGAGTGGATAGTAGATTGTCTTGCCACCACCGAGAGAAATCTCGCGCTCATACTCAGAGTATGTTGGACCTAGAATCATGGCTTTCTTAGGTTGCTCAATTTGTATAAAAAGAGAAATCAGCTCAGTAGAGCCATTTCCTACGATAATATTTTCTACTTCGGTGCCGCAGTAATTAGCAATACTTTTTCGCAGGGAAAGATAATCCCTATCCGGATATGTTGTAATGCAATCTATCTGTGATGCAATCTCACCCCTGAGACGAGGGGAGATTCCTAGAGGATTAACATTAGCAGAGAAGCTGATAATGTCCTCTTTTTTAATTCCATATATCTTTTCGATTTTTTCTAAATCACTTCCGTGAAAGTGGTCTTTATGCTTAATCATATTAAATACATCCTTTCGCTGCTATTGTAACATAATTAAGTCATTTTGTGCGAAGAGATGTTTTAACGCACAAGATGTTGTGGTATAATTTCTAATATATATCCTAGTTTTAGTGTGCATAAGGGAGTTATGTTTTGAGAAAGAGAATCTATCGCATATCTGAAGATAAATTTGATGACTTAAAACCGAATATAGAGTTTGACAGTGATGAGCTTTTACTGACATGTTTTGTGGGAGAGGAGTTTACTTCGCACATTTCATTTAAAAGCACTAATGGTGTTGCTCTGAGAGGAGTTGTCTATTGCGACAATCCATACATAAAGATTTCGGAGCCTTGGTTTACCGGACAAGAAATCAAATTAGAATTTTCTGTAGATAATATCAATTTCAAAGTTGGGGAGATTTTGTCGGGCAATTTCACAATAGTTGCTGTTGGTATCGAAAAGACAATCCCTTTTTCAATTGAATATATCAAGCCTGTCCTTACTGTTTCAACAGGTCGAATCAACGATCTGAAGGAGTTTGCGGATTTTGCTCAGGCACATTTTACTGAGGCGGTTGGTGTTTTTTATTCTGATCGATTCGAGAGCTTTATCGAGGATATGGATAAGAAAACGCGGTTATTATATCGCGGATTCAAATCTGTTCCGATTTCTGCTATTAATGTCGATGAGTTTCTCGTGGCAGTCGGCCAGAAGGCTCGGATGGTATTTAATGTTGATGAGTGTCAGTATAAATACTACGAAGTAAATGAAAATATCAAAGGCGAGATAGAGATAACTCGTAGCTCCTGGGGCTACATTGATATTTCCGTCACCTGCGATGCAGACTTTGTTTCAATCGAAAAGGACCATATTACTTCTGACTATTTTCTTGGTTCGATTTTTAATATGAGTTACTACGTGCACAAAGAGAGGATGCATTCAGGACTCAATTATGCTCGCATATCATTTGATTATCGGGATATTCATAGGGAGATTACCATACTTGCTACAGCGGACAAAGAAGGAGTTACTTTAAGCACTCCTACTCACGATAGGAAAAAGCTTATTTTAAGACTCTGCCGCGACTACGAGCAGTTTAGGCTTCGCAGGATTACTACAGGTCAATGGTGCAATGATACCAATAATTTTCTTGAGACGCTTAATGATAATTCCGAGAATGAGAATTTTATCCTTTTGATAAGGGCGTTGCTTTTTATTACAAACAAGCAGAAGCAGGAAGCTCTTTGGATTATCCAGGATTTGAAACGTACAATCGATGATAAACGTAGTTCGGATTGGGCATTTCTACTTTATTTATGTACGCTTATAGAGCCCGAGGAGGCGTATGTTGACAGGCTTACTGATAATATTGAGAGCATTTTTAGAGAGCATCCGGATGATGAGAGAATCTTTTGGTTCTTGCTTAATCTCAGAAAGGAATATATCAAGAATCCTTCTGCCAAGTTAAGAGATATTTTCTCGTGGATTGACGAGGGGCATGATTCGCCGATGCTGTATGTAGAGGCATACTATATCTATATACAGGATCCGTATTTGCTATCGGCTTTCAATGAGGATACGCTCAAAATTTTAGGATGGGCCAGAAAACGAGACGCTCTTACCAAATCAATTGCTATTCAGATGATTCATATCCTTGAAGCAGAGCGTGTTTTTAATCCGAAAGCCATGCCTATTCTTGATAGTTGCTATGAGATTTATCCGGATTTGCAGCTATTGATGTCGATAGTTACCTATGTTCTCAAGGCTCCTAATAATAATGAGAAATTTCTTAAATGGTACAAGCTTGCCATCGAGAATAATTTGCATATTTCCGGAATATTTGAGGCATACATGAATGCTATGCCGGCATCATCTGTAGAGAAATTGCCACAGATTCTTACCATGTTCTTCAGATACAATAATGATTTGACCTATGATAAGAAGGCTCTTCTCTATGCCAATATTATTTTGCATAAAAATGAGGATAAGGATACATATGACCAATATGAGCGGACTATTGAGACATTTGCATTAGAGCAACTCAAGCTAAAGCGTTTAGATGATAATCTTGCAATATGCTATCAGTGCCTTATGGAGATGGGGATATTTGACGGAGAGGTAGCAAGGCTAATCTCAGAGCTGGTCTTTAAAAAGAAGATTGGTGTTATATATCCTAATGCTCGTCGCGCCATTATGTATCAGGAGGAATTTAAGCATCCGATTATTGCTACCATAAAGGAACATACCGGTTATTTAGAGTATGTTGGAAGTGAGGGGATTATTCTCTTAGAGGATGAAGAGGGCTTTTTGATATATGACGAGGATGCATATCTTATAGAAGATATATTAGATGCCTCGGAATATATGGCCAAATTACACGAGCTGTCGCCCCACACGTTTCCTTTTATACTTACAGACTTTGTTGCTAGAAAAAGTGCTGAGGAATTTACCTCTGACGATGTTGCAGGAGCGGAGAGTATACTTCATTCTCCCATAATATCAGATGAGTTTCGCGGGAAACTTTATCCTGTTTTGATTCAGTTTTTGAGAAATCAGAACAGGGAAGGGATTTTGGAAAGGCATTTTTTGAATGAGGCTGATTTATCCAAGCTTTCGGCAGATGTCATAGCAGATGTCTTAGATGTGTTTGTTACAGGATGCAAGTACGAAGAAGCTTATTACATGTTGCAGCATACAAATGGTACTAGGTTAAAGCCGGAGGTTGCCACGAAGCTCTGCCAATTCATGATTAATAAGGTAAAGGATGAGCAGGATGATTTCCTTATTTGTCTTACTGCGGGGCTTGTTAGATGCGGGCAGGTTCATGGAGACATGATTTATTACCTTATAAGATGGTACGTTGGGCCGACTCCTGTAATGATGGATATTTACAACAATGCCTATGAAAAAGGTGCGGATGTTGTTGAGTTTGCTGAGAGAATTATTATTCAGGCTTTATACCGGGATGACCTGCCGGAGGGAATAATCGATGTTTTTGATTCATACATGCAGCGCAAGAATAATCGCATGATAGTTGAGGCATTTTTGACCTATGAGGCGCACGATTATCTGGTTAATGATACACAGGTTCCGGAGAATGTTTTTGCTTATATTTACAATCGATTTACAAGAGGGCAAAACGTTAACGAAAGTATGAGAATTGCGCTACTTCGCTATTTATGCCTTGAGGATAATCCTGACAAGGATGATATAGATATGCTTGATATTCTCCTTGGGGATTCGATTATCAGGAATCAGTATTTTGGATTTTTCAAAAATTGTCATCGCTCTCTCAAAATTAAATACCATTTATATGATAAATATTTCATAGAATATCGCGGTGATGCACATACAAGAGTCTCTATTATATACTCAGTCAATGGTGGGCAGTCTATTGAGGAGGACATGATAGAAATGTATGATGGATATTATGTTAAGCAATTCATTCTATTCTTTGGAGATGAATTAAAATACGAGATTTGGGATGGCGTCAATGAGGATGAGCCAACTGTCGCTCAGTCATACGTTAAGGGAGATGACGTAGATGATGATATTAAGGGGCGATTTGGTTTGATGAATAATATCGCAAGACACAGAGTGTATAACGATAGGGATGGTCTGGGAAATGACCTGAAAAAATATCAGGGCTTGGATACAGTTACCGGAGAATTGTTTTCAATGATTTAATCAAGGGAGATAGTTGTTTAATACAACACGAGGAGATATATGGAATCGACTGACGGAGCATATATAGGCATAGATCTTAGTTCCAAGAATACTGTGCTTAGCATTTACAAATCGAATATGGACGAGCCGGCTACAGTAAGCACTGTTTTAGGACAGGAGAATTTTACTATCCCTACAGTTGTTGCCAAAAGATATGGTATGGGTCAGTGGTTCTTTGGCGAGGAAGCAATTAGAAAGAGCAAGACAAAAGAGGTAGCTCTTGTAGATGATTTATATAATCTGGCATTGAGGGGGGAGGATGTCGTAGTTGATGGCGCCACTTTTGAGGCTAGAGAGCTATTGGTTATCTTCTTTAAGAAGCTATTCTCTATTCCCGGCCCTATGGCAGCTATTTCTAATATTGAAAAGCTTATTATTTGCGTTGATAATATCAATCTCGATGTCATGGAGACTCTTAATCATGTGGCATCCAAGCTATCTGTTTCATCAGATGATTTAATGCTTTTAGACAGGCGTGAGAGTTTTTATTATTACGCTCTTTCTCAAAAGCCGGAGTTATTCTTATATAATGTAGCTCTGTTTGATTATAGTGGCTCCAATATGGTTTCCTGTATCCTGTCACGTAACCAGAATACGCGTCCACAGATGATTAATATGGATATGATTAATCATGGAGAGATTGGAGATAATAGAGATATAGCTTTTGACGGTATTATTACGGATACCTTTGGGTCCAGTATCATTTCTGCCGTATATTTGGTTGGTGATGGATTCGACGGAGAGTGGATGAAGACGTCTCTTACCCATCTCTGCAGAGGTCGCAAGGTTTTTCTTGGCAAGAATCTATATTCTAAGGGGGCTTGTTACGCCGGAATAATTAAATGTGAAAACAGAGATTGGCCATTTATTTATATAGGTGATAATGATTTAAAGCTTAATCTCTCTATAAAGATTCTGGATAATAACGAAATGAAGTTTTTTACTCTTATTGATGCTGGAGAGAGCTGGTACGATGCCAAGGGCGAATGCGAGGTTATTTTAGATGGCGAGCACGAGGTGGAGTTCTATTTGCAGAGGCCGGAATCCAGAGAGGCTCATGTGGAGGTTTTAGAGCTTTCGGATCTTCCATATAATAGAGAAAACAGGACAACGAGACTGCGAATAGAGGCAGCGCCCGTTTCTGATGTCGCTGTTTCTATTACAATTACTGATTTGGGCTTTGGGGAAATCTCACCATCCTCCGGCCTGAGCTGGAATCATACAATTTCAATCAAGTAGGTGCTTATGAGTACATTAATTTATTGCAGAAATTCAATAGCGGCATCACCATATTTTATTGAGGAAGCTTCCTTGAATATATATTCACTTGAGGAATTAAGTTACTATATTCTCAATAACGTTTATTTGCTGTCCAATAAATTTATGTCTGTTGAGCTTTGCAATTGGATTGGAAGAGAACTCAAGCAAAAAAAGCTTGCAGACGAGCTTCTTAGTCTAGTTCAAAGCAATTCGCCTTTACATATTTTCGTGGGGCATATTCTTGCCAGCAATGGATACGCATCACAAAAGGAGATAAAGGACTTGCTGGCTATTGTTTCCACATTCGAAAACAAGACGGAGGCCGAGCGAAAAAAAATGCGAGCAGACAGACTTATGAATGGCGGCAAGATTGTTGACGCTATTTATGAGTACGAGACATTACTTTCAGATGAGGTATCCAAGACCATGTCTAAATCAGTCGAAGGCAATGTCTATCATAATTTGGGATGCGCCTTTGCAAAGCTGTTTTTGTTTGATGAAGCTATAAAATGCTTTGATGAAGCATATATGAGAAATCAAAAGATGCAATCACTGTATCAGCTTTTGTATGCGATTCGCTGCAATGGCGACGATGAATTGTTTGATTCGTATGTTTTGAAATATCAGATTCCTAAGGAATTTGTTGACGAGGTATCGCGTGTTATTGCAAGTGTTACGACTCGTGAGGATATAGTTGAATTTGACAAGGCGATAAACGAATTACAGTATGATTACGACAATCCAAATCGCCTCATGGATATCGCAGCAGCCACCTTTGATAAGTGGCGAGTAGAATATATAAAACTTTGCAGGATTTAATTTATGGGGTTTTACAGGGGGATTAGCTATGGGAATATTTTCTAAAAGAAAAAGTAAAAAAGAACAGAGAGCTGCGCAGATAGATGATGCTTTTAATAGGGTTTATTCTCAGATAGACAATATTGATTCTTGGGAGGACCCTAAGAAGCTTGAACATTATATCTTAGATTCGTGTGAACAAATAATTGCTTCCACTAAGGAAATGGAAAGAGAAAAAACAGAGTATCGTATTGTGACAGCGTATCTCAACGATATAAAGAAAATAGAAAATCTTCCTAAAAGTCAGGCTACTGACTTGAGAAATACAGCGGGGCGTATTGTGGAGCTGGAAAGCAATATCATATCGTCACAGTCTGCTACATACAATATTTCGGATGAGCAATTTGAGGTTATAGCAGAAGATGAGCAATCTATGGCTGAGATAATTAATCGGTTTGCAGAGGATGAAGTATATCAGGCTAAGTTAAAAAAGAATCTTGCATATCTTGAAGGTGAAAAAAGCCGATGGGAAATTGAGCGTGAAGAACTTATAATGCAAAAGAAAAGTCTTAGAAGAAGTTCTCTCATTTTAAGCACAACCTTTATTGCTTTTGTTATGCTTTTGGTTGTTATTATTATTTCAACGAAAGCCGATTTATCCGGATGGCTCTTCTCACTTTTCTTTATATGCGCCATGGGAGGTTTTTTGATTTTTCTCAGACAAAATTCTCTCCAAAAAGAAAATCATGAAGCTATTGTACATTTGAATCAAGCTATAAGTGTTTTAAATGTAGAGCGAATGAAATATGTCAATTTGACAAATGGTATTGAGTATCAAAAGGATAAATATCATGTTAATAATGCTGCAGAGTTACAGTATGTATGGGAGCAATACATTGACAAGGTAAAGGAACAACAGCGTTATCTGCAGAATAATGATGATCTGGAATTCTACAGTGAAAAATTTGAGCGATTGTTAGCGTCGATGGAATTGCATGATGAGAATATTTGGCTAAATCAGATACATGCTATCATCAGTCGAGAGGATATGTCTGAGATTCGCCATAGACTGGTTTTGAGAAGACAAAAGATAAGAGGACGTCTTGAGGATAATAGAAGAGTTATTCAGCAGGAGCGGGATGAGATTGACAGATTGATGAAAGCCCATGAACATTATCTGCCTGAGATTCAGGAAATAATCAGGTCGGTAGATAAACTTTGTGGCACATCCGCAAGTGGAAGTGCCACAAAAATCAGTTGATTGAATTGAATAAACTCGTACCAGGCTTTTGCGTTACTCGGATTGTAATATAAAGTCTAAGTAGACAGGATTGTGGTCGGAATATGCAAATTCCGTATCAAGAACCTTTGATTCTACAACCTCTACATTTGATGATACGATAAAACCATCAATTGTAAGTACGAATGAATCCTCAGAATATGCAGAGTCTGCATTTCGGCATGATGGCACAGGATTATCCTTGTCTAGCGGTCCGACTACAGTAAAGTCATCATCCAATAGATCTGAAGGAAATGCTACAGCCCAGTTTTCTGTAATATCGCTGCTTCCGAAATATACAGATGAATCTCCGAGCATGTCCTTATTCATATCACCTCCGGCGATTATGTAATTTCCGGCAGCAAGTTCCTCAGCCATATCCTCGTTTAGCATTATAACTTGATTTTCGGCAGTGGAAGGGTCTGTTGTGTATGCTGAGAGATGTACATTATACACCACTAGCTGCTTACCATCTTCAACATCGATATAATTTTTTGAATAGCATCTATCAAGGTCGATGAATTTTGAAAAACCTTCCTCTATAGGAAGTGATCGCCTTATAGAATCTGTTATGGTAAATGTCGATGTTGTAAGCAGTCCGGCTTTTGATTTGCCGTGAGGCTGTGTTAATGGATACATCAAAAACGGGCTATCGTAATTTTGTGCGAATGTATATGATAGACTGTCGTAGCCCAATTCGGCGAGGGTATCGATAATTAATTCTTCCTCATTCACGTGATATGATCGGGTTGAATCAATATCGACTTCCTGAAAAAGCATTATATCTCCTGAGAGTGTACTTACAGCATTTACAGATCCTGTGATATTGTCGTAAACGGCATCTTTTGAATAAGCCCAGGATTCAGTTCCTCCGTCCATAAAGAAAGAGAAATCCGCTGAATATGCGCCAAATCCCAGATTGGCAGATGTAATTCTGTAGGTTGTATCGGTATCGATTACATTTGTGCTTGCCGATCCGCTTACTTCTAATTGCAAGTTGTCATCAAGCCGGTAATAGGCGATGAAAACATACGCAAAATAAATTGCGACTATAAGAATTAGTGCCAGTACAAAAATTAGAATTGGTTTTATGATTTTTTTAATCATGTCTCCTCCTGATTTTTATATTTGAAATTGGCGATTGTATTGCCAACTTCATTCTTAATTTATAATACCTATAATACCATAGAAAAAGTATTTTTATGGTAGTTTAAACTTAGTTTGTGAAGAAAATATGGACTGAGAATAGCGATAAGAAATGGGATAATTTGTCTGTAAATAAAAATAAAATAATTAGTCAAGAAAAAATTTATAATATTAATAGATTTTTGTCAGATAAATTGCTAAAATAAAATTAGATTTAAACACTAGTAGGTAAATCGCATGGCTAAATATAATATTGGTGGTGTAATTTTTAATGATGAGGCTAGTGCAAAAAGGGCAGCCAAAGAATTAAAAGCTGTCGAATACATCTTAGGACAGCTCAAGGAAGCTGACGAGCATGGAGTTCTAAAAGTATACAATAAACTTTTGGACCAGAGGATGTTTTCAACCGTGATTGGAATCGGCTTTCTCGAACAGCTGCGTAAGAATCTATTGGACTCCGGTGCTTTTGCAGAGACCGATATACGACCGGTATATAATCCTGGTACTGATGATATTTTGCCTGAAGATGAGGGGCCGGTCACAGATTCTGGTGAGACTGCAGAGCCGTCGGCTGATATTACTTTTAATACTGAGCCTGATGATTCATCATCAAAAAAAGATGTCAAAGCCAAACTGCATAAAAGTAGCAGGAGATTCAAAACTAAATCTGATAGTAAATCTAAAGATGCAGTGGATGATCCTCAAAGAGAGATTAAAAAGCTTAGAACTATCAATAGAATCCTTCTTGTGGCCTGTATTACACTTGCACTTTGTGTTATTGGCATGTTTTATATTAGCACTACGATTAATAGTCCTACTATACTTAATTACGAACAAGAAATACTTAATAAGTATTCTTCCTGGGAGCAGGAGCTTACGGAGAGGGAGCAGGCTGTCAGAGAGAAAGAAGTTAACCAACAATAATTTTACAAGGATGGGGTTGATGTTATGGCAAAGAACAAAATTCTTGTGGCTGATGATGAAAGCCGAATGAGAAAATTGATTAAGGATTACTTAGTCAGGGAAGATTATGAAGTTGTAGAAGCTGAGAATGGGGAACAGGCTCTTGACATGTTCTATATGGATAGCGAGATTTCACTTATCATACTGGATGTCATGATGCCAAAGGTTGACGGCTTTGCAGTTCTTAAAGAAATCCGTGAGACTTCTTCAATTCCGGTTCTTATGCTTACTGCAAAGGGAGAAGAGAATGATGTACTCAATGGTTTTGAATTAGGAGCTGACGAGTATATCAACAAGCCATTTTCACCAAAGATTTTAATGGCCAGAGTAAATGCAGTTCTTCGCAGAAGCACGGATGAGGCGCTTGGCAAAAAGGTGGTTGAGGCCGGAGGAATTCAACTTGATGTTGATGCCCATGTAGCGACCAATGATGGCAATCCGGTAGAGCTTTCGGTTAAAGAATTTGAACTTTTGTATTATTTCATCAATAATGAGGGCATTGCGTTATCTCGAGAGAAGATTCTTAATCATGTATGGGATTATGATTATTTCGGTGATGCAAGAACAATAGATACTCACGTTAAAAAGCTTCGTAGTAAACTAGATGATAAGGGCAATTATATTAAGACTATTTGGGGCATGGGGTATAAGTTTGAAGTTGATGCACAAGTCTAACAAAATTAATCGCCAAATTGTAGGTTTAATAACATTCATCATATTTATTACATTGTTTATATGCTGTCTGTTAAACACCTACTTTTTAGGCGATTTTTATTTGTTTCAAAAAAGAAATGACATGAGGATGATATTCTGGGAGCTGAAGAGTCGTTGCGAAGCTGACAATTTGTACAGCGAAGAGAATGAATCGGATTTGTCCATAGTGTTTGATAATTATTCTGTATCTGTTTTGGTTACTAATTCCGAAAGTGGTGATTTTATTTGTTCAAATACTGACGAACAATCACTGCTTGATCAATTGGATTATTCTTTGAATTTGGAGAAAAAGCCCAAGAAGATTTTGAGGGAGACCGGAGACTATAGTATTTTTACGCAGAATTATCCTAATACAAATGAAGACTATATGGTTTTAATCGGTTACTTACCGGATAAAAGTGTAGTCTTTATTCGTGCTACAATGGATGGCATAGAACAGACTGCCGATATGGCGAATATTTTTCTTATTTACACTTCGGTTTTCGCTATTATTTTGGCTATTTTTATCAGCAATTATTTAGTTACCAATATGACCAAGCCACTATTTGATATTATTGGTATCACTAAAAAGATTTCCAATTTTGAATTTGATACAAAATATAAGCCTCAAAAGATATATAACGAGCTGGATGATTTGGGTGAGCATATAAATGAGATGTCTACAACCTTAAAGAGATCGATTGATCAGCTTCGCTTAGCAAATGAAAATCTTAAAAAGGACCTTGAGATAAGAGAAGAAAACGAGAATATGCGCAAGGAATTCGTGTCAAATGTTTCTCATGAGCTGAAGACCCCGATTGCGCTGATTCAAGGATATGCCGAGGGTTTACAGGAAGGCATAATGGACGATGAAAACAGCCGTCAGATATATTTGGATGTAATTATTGATGAAGCCAATAAAATGAACAGACTTGTCAGAGAGATGCTTATTCTGAATCAGCTTGAGGCGGGCAGAATGAATATGGACCTTGTTGATTTTGATTTAACGGAGCTTATAGACGGGGTCGTTGAAAGTAATAGAATTTATTTAGATGCACAGAATATTACCTATTCCTTTGTCAATAAGGAAGTATGTATGGTGAATGCGGATGAGTTCTTAGTCGAGCAGGTTGTAACGAATTTTATCAGCAATGCGATCCATTATGTTATGAATGAAAATGTCATTGTAGTTAAATATGATTTTGTAAAAAAAGGAAAAGTTCGAATAAGTGTATTCAATTCCGGAAATAATATTTCTAAAAAGGATTTAAAGAGGATATGGGAGAAGTTTTACAAGGCTGATAAGGCTAGAAGTCGTGAGTATGGTGGCAGTGGTATAGGGCTTTCTGTTGTCAAGGCAACCATGGAACTTCTACATGAAAAGTATGGTGTGGAAAATCTTCCTACGGGAGTTGAGTTTTGGTTTGAGTTATCTTTGACAAAAGACACAAAAATCATACAAAATTCATAAAATTTTCTGAATTTATTTATTGAACAGTACACATATTAATGCTAACATACTATCAATGATTGGTATATTCTTGAGGGGTTTAGCATGAAATTTAAGAGATTTGTGCTACTGGTTTCAATAATGTGCATTCTCTCATGTACCACAGGTTGCGGAGAGACTTTGTATACCATGACAACCGATGAGGAGACTATTGTCACATTATATGCGGCCAAGATGGTCAGCAAATTTAACAAAAATCAGACTACCGGTATTTGTAATGCCAGGATTCGTGACGGTGAGCTGGATGATGCCTATGGAACTACCGATGATGAAGCTGCCACGGATGAATCAGATACTTTGGAAGATGATGCTACAGATTTGACCGAAGAGGTGACAGTTGATCCTGAGACCGGCGAGGAGATTATTTCTGATACTGATTCGGAGACTTCTGAGGAGACGCAAGAGGATGTAGTATCGACCGACTCAGGATATTCATTTACTGATGCTATCGGAATTGATGGCATGGAGTTTACGTGTTCTAAATTTGAAATTAGTAATGAGTTTAAGCCTTCATCTTCATTTGTCCTTTCTGCTGTAAGTGGAAAGAAATATTTAGTTTTAACTATTCAGGGTACCAATACGTCAGATTCAACTATTGATTTTTCTGATGTGGCAACCAGAAAATATAGTCTTTCATTAAATGGAGGAAATGCATCTAGCAGTCAATATACGCCGTTATCTAATGATTTGTCACAGTATGATGGCTCGCTGGCAGTTGGAGAATCCAAGACATTTATCTTGGTATTTTTATTCAGCGATTCGTCAGTTGAAAATATAACATCACTTGAACTTTACGTTGACAGTGATGGCTCCACACGAGGCACGGCCATATAAATGAGAGGAGATTTGCATGGATACTAATATTTTATTGGAATCAGGTACTAATGAGCTTGAAGTTCTTGAGTTCAAGGTTGGCAAAAATTTTTATGGAATTAATGTTGCCAAGATAAGGGAAATATTGTTATATCAGCAGGTTACCCCGCTTCCTAATGCGCACCCTTGTATCGAAGGAATTTTTATGCCAAGAGATATTATGATTTCGGTAATTTCTCTTCGTAAATGTCTCGATATTCATGATGAGACGAATGGTGACGGATTATTTATTATCACTAATTTTAATAACTTAAATACCGCTTTTCATGTTGACGAGGTGCTAGGAATACATCGTGTCTCATGGGAGGATATCATAAAACCGGATGCGACGATTTCTTCCGATGAATCCGGAGTTTCTACCGGTGTAATTAAATTGGAGGATAGATTGGTTGTTATTCTCGATTTCGAGAAAATTGTTACCGATATCAATCCTGAGACCGGTCTTAAGGTTTCTGATATGGATGATTATGAGTCCAAGGATAGAAGCAAATCGCCGATTTTGCTTGCGGAGGATTCGCCACTTCTTTCTAAGCTCATTGTGGAGTGCTTGAAGAAAGCAGGATACACGAATCTTATTGTAAATATGAATGGTCAGGAGGCATGGGACAAGCTCGTCGAATTCCATAAGGCCGGAACCGTTTTGGATAGTGTACATTGTATTATTACTGATATCGAGATGCCTTTGATGGATGGACACAGGCTTTGTAAGCTTGTAAAAGAGAATGAGACCCTTAAAAATATTCCGGTTATCATTTTCTCATCTCTTATCAATGACGAAATATATAGAAAAGGCGAAAGCGTTGGAGCTGACGAACAGCTTACAAAGCCTGAAATTGGTAAGCTTATTGGCGTCGTAGATAATTTGGTTGCTAAATACGAAAGCGCTAGAAAGGGTTAATATTGATTCCAATTTAAGGGGTGTGCTGTGTCACATCCCTTTATTTCTTTATAGGGAATTTACTTAATTAATAGTTATTGGGAGGATTATGAATGTCTCAGTCAGAGGACTATCTTGATGGGCTACTTAATTCAATAAATAAGGCTAAGACAGATGTGGTTCAGGTTGAGGAGAATGCTCAGAAAAAGCAACAGGAGATAGTCGAAAGCAGAAAGGCTATATCACCGGAGGATGATTTTTTTGCAGCAACAGGTATCAACGCAGAGGAAACCCATCGTAAGAGCTCACATCCATACCTCAGGAAGGTGCTTTCTGAGGATGATTTCTTGCGCGAATTTGAAGAGGAAATGCTTCAAGGAGATACAGATGCATTTCTGGAGTCTTTTGAAAAAGAAATTGATGATGAAGAGAGGTCTTTCGAAGAGACGGGTAAGATGCCTGAATCTGAGGGCGTCGTTCGCTCTCTTTTAGATGATATAGATGAGGTCGTCGATAAAGCCAAACAAGAGCTTGATGATGAGCCTCGAGAGACAGAAGTTGAAGATAACGCCATTGATGGCCCAGAATATAATGAAGCCGTTGATGATGTAGAGATTGACAATTTTTCCTTGGAAGATGCGATGTCATCTGAAAGGGATTTATCATCAGAGATTAATGAAACTGACAGTCAGGATGATGCTAAAGATGATGGATCTGATGATCTTGATAATTTAGATTTAGATAATCTGATGGATAATATCGAGGAGCCCGAGTTGACTCCAATAGAGGAAGATGAACCGAATTTGTCTGATGAAGCCGAGGTAAATGAGACTTCAGATGACGGAGATGATTTGGGATTTTCTTTGGATGATGCCTTGGGGGAAGACGGCAATGACGAGCCTCTCGATGAGTCGCTGAAGGAATTTATGCCGGATGAAATGGATGCGCTTGATGCGGCAGAGTTTGGCGATGGCAACGAGGAACCCGATTTATCCGGGGACGGTGATTTAGATTTAGAGAATCTTCTAGGTGAGGACGAGGATTTAATGGACATCCAATCTCTTCTTGAGGAGGAAGGAGTCCCGGGTGGTGATTTAGATTTAGATACAGAGGCTGAGACGACTGCTGATGAAGAAAGCTCCGATGACGGCAAAAAGGGCAAAAAAAAGAAAAAAGAAAAAAAGGATAAAAAGGCTAAAGGTGAGAAAAAACCAAATCCCATTATAGAAAAATTACTTCTTATCATATTTGGCCCGCCTGATGAAGACGAAATAGCTGAGATGGAGGCAGAAAAGGCTGCAAAAGAGGCAGCTTTAAAGCCTGTAGAGATAACATATGACGAAGATGGTAATCCTATAGTTCCTGAAACTACAGAAGAGGATGGCAAGAAAAAGAAAGAAAAGAAAAAGAAGGAAAAGCCGCCAAAGGAAAAGAAGGAGAAGAAAGAAAAGCCGCCGAAAGAACCAAAACCTAAAAAAGAAAAAAAGCCAAAAGAACCTGATAATTCTCCTAAAATTCCTATTCCAATTATTGCCACTTTTTTGGTATTATCTATATCAATAATAGGTGTAGTTTTGGTTGGAATGAATTACATGGGCTTAAAGAGGCATATGGCTGAGGCTATGGAGTGTTTTGAAGCCAAGGATTACATTTCGGCATATGAAAAGTTAAATGGTTTCGATTTGACTGACGATGATGATATTCTTGTTCGAAATCAAGCTAGAGTATTGGCTGATGTCCAGCAATGTCAGAATGAATACGAGTCCTTTATTGAGTATCAAATCTATGATTTCGCATTGGATTCACTTATTAAGGGCGTGGGCAGATATGAGAAATACAAGGATGAGGCCGAGGAATATGGCATATCTGAGGAATATGATGCCTATGGACAATTGTTTATTTCTGAGCTTTCAGAAACTTACGGCTTATCGGAGGAGGAAGCATTAGAGATTTTCAATCAAAAGAATAGACATTACTACACTGTAGAATTAAGAAAGGTACTTATAAGACTTGGTCTTGAGTAAAGATTATGATTGCAATACTAGATTACGATGCCGGCAATATCAAAAGTGTAGAAAAAGCATTTAAAATCCTTGGTGAGGATACTGTCCTCACCAGGGATTTTGCTGCGATAGAAAAGGCTGATAAGGTCGTCCTGCCGGGGGTTGGTTCATTTGCTGATGCGATGAATCATCTAAAAAAATATGAATTAGATAAAGCTATACGGGATTTTGTTACAAGCGGAAGGCCTTTCCTTGGTATTTGTCTCGGGCTTCAGGTCCTTTTTGATTCAAGCGATGAATCTATAGGTGTAGAGGGATTACATATTTTAGAGGGAGAGGTTTGTAGGATACCTGCTTCAGATGGTCTCAAAATCCCTCATATAGGTTGGAATTCTCTTGATTTAATCAATAAAGGAAGATTGTTTAATGGAGTAGAAAATGGTTCCTTTGTGTATTTCGTTCATTCGTATTATCTCAAAGCTTCGGACCCATCTATAGTGCGGGCTACCACTGAGTATGGCATTCATATACATGCATCTGTAGAAAAGGATAATGTCTTTGCGTGTCAGTTTCATCCTGAAAAATCATCGACAGTAGGATTGAAGATTCTTAATAATTTTGCAAAGCTTTAGGATATATGGCATAAAGGAGAGAACGATGTTTACAAAAAGAATTATACCCTGTTTGGATGTGAAGGATGGCAGGGTTGTAAAAGGTGTAAATTTTGTAGATTTAAGAGATGCAGGAGATCCGGTGGAGATTGCTGCGGCTTATGATAAGGCAGGCGCGGATGAGGTGGTTTTTTTGGATATAACCGCCAGTTCGGACCATAGAAATACTGTGGTTGATATGGTCAGGAGAGTTGCTGAACAGGTTTTTATTCCCTTTACGGTTGGTGGCGGGATTCGCACCGTGGATGATTTTAGAGCCTTGCTTAGAGAGGGGGCAGACAAAATTTCTGTTAATTCTGCGGCGATTGATAATCCAAGACTTATTAGCGATGCCGCTGATAAGTTCGGTAGTCAATGTGTGGTTGTTGCGATAGACGCTAAAAAACGTGATGACGGTGGCTTTAATATATATAAGCATGGCGGTAGATTGGATTGCGGAATTGATGCAGTGGAATGGGCAATAAAGGCTGAGAGCCTCGGGGCTGGAGAAATTTTGCTTACTTCGATGGATTGCGATGGTACAAAGTCCGGATTTGATTTAGAATTGACGAAAGCTGTTTCTCAAGCTGTAGGTATACCCGTTATTGCATCAGGTGGCGCAGGAGAAAAAAAACATTTTCTTGAGGCCTTGACGCTAGGAGGCGCAGATGCGGCTCTTGCCGCTTCACTTTTCCATTATAAGGAGTTGGAGATAATGGATTTAAAACAATATTTGAAATCCGAAGGGGTGTCTGTGAGAATTTAGGCTTTAATCTGTTTGTTAACAATAATTACACATTTGTTTGATAGTATATTAGTGAGTATAAATAGGTTTTATTTTCTGTAGAATTTCTGTAGAAATATAACTTGTTGATAACATAAACAAAGAACAAGGATGTTCGAGTTTTTTTCAAAGGAGTGATGTTTATGTCTTTAACTATCAATTCATTTAACAATAATTCTATTTATTCATTGTTTGGAAGCTCTGGCTCTACAAGCAGTTCTGCTTTTGGTGGACTAGAGAGCTCTCTTACAAATTTAGCCCAGATTAGATCAGGTTCATATGGCAAGCTGGTTCGTTCGTATTACTCAAAGTATGACAGCGATGGAAATTTAAAAAGCGGCTCTTCAAAATCTTCATCCAATGCAGATACCTCTAATTTGAGCAAAATTAGGAATGATGCCGCTGATTTAAACAAGGCCACAGACAAGCTTCTTGCCAAGGATAAAAATTCTATTTGGAATGAGACTACGTCTACAGATGAAGAGGGAAATGTAACCAAATCCTATGACAAGGATGCTATTTATAATGCAGTTTCTGATTTTGTGAAATCTTACAATTCGTTAGTTGATAGTGGACAAAAGGCGGATGGTATTAATATTCTTACTCAGGTGGCAGGGATGGTTACTATATCTGCAAAATCTGCTCAGACTCTTGGAAAGGCCGGCATTACAATCGATAGTAGCAATCATTTGAGTGTTGATGAGGATTTTCTTAAGAACAAAGCTAATATGACTTATGTCAAGGATTTGTTCAATGGTACTGGCAGTTATGCATATCAGATTGCGACAAAGGCTTCAATGACAGGTACTTACGCTAGTTCTGAGCTGTCAAATATTACAGGTAGAAAGTCATATACAAGCTCAGGAGATTATTCACTTTCTGCAAATGATATGATAAGCGTATTTAATACTACAACCTAGAATATTAATAATATGATATTAATTTCATATAGACATTACATATGGGTTCGGTTATAATTCTTGCGGGAAATTCAATATTTTCCGTGCGATTCTTAATCTAATTATAGGAGGGACCCATGGTAGTAAAATCTTTAGCAAGAGAATTATCAGAAACCAGTTATCCGGGCAGAGGCATTGTCATTGGTCGATCAAATGATGGAACCAAGGCTGTCGCTGCCTATTTTATTATGGGGCGTTCTGAGAATTCCAGAAACAGAGTCTTTGTAGAGGAGAGTGAAGGTATCAGGACCGAGGCATTTGATCCCAGCAAGCTGACAGATCCAAGCTTGATTATTTATGCGCCGGTTCGCGTACTTGGGAATGATACTATCGTTACCAACGGAGATCAGACTGATACAATCTATGATTATATGAAATCAGGAGAGACTTTTGAGCAATCACTCAGACGAAGGAAGTTTGAGCCTGATGCGCCAAATCTTACACCTCGTATTTCAGGCCTGCTTCATGTTGAAGATGGCGACTTCAGTTACGTAATGTCGATTCTTAAATCAAACATGGGTGATGCAGATTCTTGCAATAGATACACCTTTGATTATTCTAATCCTAAGGCCGGTTCAGGTCGATTTATTCACACTTATATGGGTGACGGCAATCCATTGCCTTCATATGAAGGTGAGCCTACACCAATTGAAATCAATGGCAATATAGATGAGTTTACAGAATTAATTTGGAATAATCTTAATTTTGAAAACAAGGTTTCTTTATTTGTTCGTTTTATTGATATTGCTACAGGCAATTACGAGACAAGAATTGTAAATAAAAATCAAAAATAACATTTTTCTGCCCCTGCAAAGAAGGGGATTGCAGTTGATTTGATTGATTTATCGCACTAAGCGATATATATAATGGAGGATTGAATGAAAGAATTAGAATTAAAATATGGTTGTAATCCAAATCAAAAGCCTAGCAGAATTTATATGGAGGATGGCGAGCTGCCTATCGAGGTGCTTTGCGGAAAGCCTGGATATATTAATTTCCTTGATGCATTTAATGGATGGCAGCTTGTGTCGGAGTTAAAAAGAGCCACAGGACTTCCTGCTGCAACATCATTTAAGCATGTATCGCCTGCCGGCGCAGCTGTAGGACTACCACTTTCTGAGGTAGAAAGAAAGATATATTGGTGCGATGATTTGGATATGGAGTTTTCCCAGCTTGCTAATGCTTATGCCAGAGCCAGAGGGGCAGATAGAATGTCTTCTTTTGGAGATTTCATTTCATTGTCAGATGTTTGTGATGTCTCTACAGCAATGCTTATAAAACGCGAGGTATCTGATGGTGTTATTGCGCCCGGATATGAGCCTGAGGCTCTTGAAATATTAAAGACAAAGAAAAACGGAAACTATGCAATTATAAAAATTGATCCTAATTATGTTCCAAAGAAAATAGAAAGAAAAGAAGTATTTGGAATTACATTTGAGCAGGGCAGAAATGAGCTTGTGATAGATGATGATTTCTTTTCTAATATAGTCACCGAGAATAAGGAATTGACCGCTCAGGCAAAAATTGATCTTGCAATTGCTATGATTACCCTGAAATATACACAGTCAAATTCGGTGTGTTATGTGAAGGACGGTCAGGCGATAGGAATTGGAGCGGGACAGCAGTCACGTATACATTGTACTCGTCTTGCAGGACAGAAGGCCGATAATTGGTGGCTGAGACAATCGCCAAAGGTTCTTGGACTTGATTTTGTTGATGGAATTAAGAGAGCTGATAGAGATAACGCAATTGATTTGTATATAGGAGATGAGTTTGAGGATGTTATCGGAGACGATGTATGGCAGAAGACTTTCAAAACTCGTCCATCTGAATTTACAAGAGCGGAAAAGAGAGCGTGGCTTGATAAAATGACTGGGGTATCTCTTGGAAGTGATGCGTTCTTCCCGTTTGGCGATAATATAGAAAGAGCCCACAAGTCTGGCGTTGTATATGTTGCTCAGCCTGGAGGCTCTGTTCGTGATGATAATGTAATTGAAACCTGTAATAAATATAAAATGGTAATGTCATTTACAGGACTTAGACTGTTTCATCATTAATATTTATTAGGTTAAACCGTCTGGTATATTCATTGGCGTAGCCTTTATTGGTTTTGTCTGTGACTACAGCCCTTAGAATATCGCTTGAGATAATATCAAATTTATTTATTAGGTTATTTGGCTCCGTGATTAATGGCACGGAGCCATTTTTTTTGATATCGGCAAGGATCTGGCTGCCATTTTGACTAAAGCCCAGCATTCTACTGTATGTAATATAATTATTGCTTTTGGCCTCTTTAAAATCCTTTGTTGTAATACCAAGCAAAATATGACAAAGAACCCTGCTGATTCTTGAATGGGTTATGTTTTTGGTCTTTAGTAAATCACAAAATTGATTGAAGGAAATGTAATTTTTGATGTTATTTTTTATTCTATCGTTTAATTCTCGTGAACAATCTGAATATTTTACAAAATCATCATCTGATATTAGTTTATAGTGGAGCATTTGTGAAATATCATCGCAGTCTATAAAGGTGGATTTTGAGTAGATAGCTTCGGTTTTCTTTGGCACTGCTACAAGGCATTTGTTTTGAACGTAATTTGCTCTTATAGCTGAGGCAGAACTGATATCACCTGATAGCTTGGTTTGATTGTAATTATTATCGACCCTTTTCATTACTTCAACATTCATTTTCAGTTTGTGAGTGTATATATAATGGCAATATTCAAGCCCGAGAATATTGTTGGGGCTTTTTAGTATTTCAGCCGGTACATGAAATGAAAAGGCTTTTGCTCTAGCTTCGGCAAAGGTGAGGCCTGCAGACATGGATGTTCGGATTTCGTAATCAAATTCTTCTCTGGATTCAACATCGGCAAGTGCTATGGCAGCAGACATGAATAGGTCTAAATTATCACTTTCCCCTGAAAATAATAATGTATCTACAATACCGGTAGAGTTAAGTAATTCTACAGCAGCTGAGGCGAATTCTCTTGCTGAGCTTGTGGCAAAAACTGTAGGGATTTCTAATATTATATCGGCTCCTGAAACAAGGGCTGCGTTAGCTCTTGTGTATTTATCATAACAAGCGATTTCGCCTCTTTGCGTAAACGAGCCGGACATGGCAATGATTACCTGACTGGCGCCGAGGACATTTTTTGCATAGTCAATTTGTAGTTTGTGCCCGTTATGAAATGGATTATATTCAGCAACTATTCCGACAACCATATTAAACCTCCGATATTATCTTTATTGCTAATTTTATGTTATCACATTGTGCAATACTTTACTTTAGCATTTTGAAAATGTAAATCTGTGTTTTAATTGAAAAAATCGTTGTTATGAACTGTTTTAGTGATATAATATTTTTTGATTCACTTGAATATCAGTATATTTATAAGAAAGGAATTATATTTATTATGAAAATTCTAGTTATCAACTGTGGTAGCTCATCTCTTAAGTATCAGGTTATTGATTCTGAGTCTGAGCAGGTTCTTTGCAAGGGACTTTGCGAGCGTATCGGTATTGATGGACGTATTGTTTATCAGAAGGCAGGCCTTGATAAGGAGACTACAGAGATTCCAATGCCTACTCATAAGGAGGCCGTTGCAGCTGTAATCAATGCTATTACAAACGACAAGACAGGTGCTATTTCTTCACTTGAAGAAATCGATGCTGTTGGTCACAGAGTAGTACATGGCGGAGAGAAATTTGCGGAATCTGCGCTTATAACAGATGAGATGATTAAGGTCGTAGAGGAGTGCAATGATCTTGCTCCGCTTCACAACCCAGCAAATATCATCGGTATTAATGCATGCCGTGAGCTTATGCCAGGCAAGCCACAGGTTGGTGTATTTGATACAGCTTTCCATCAGACAATGCCTGAGGAGGCTTATATGTACGCTGTTCCTTATAAGTATTATGAGGAATATGGCGTTCGTCGTTATGGTTTCCATGGTACGTCACACAGCTATGTTTCAAAGCGCGTATGTGAGATTGATGGAGCAGATTTAAATAATTCAAAGATCATCGTTTGCCATATCGGTAATGGTGCAAGCTGCTGTGCTGTCTTAAATGGCAAGTCAGTTGATACTTCAATGGGACTTTCTCCACTTGAGGGACTTGTTATGGGTACTCGCTCAGGCGATATTGATCCATCAGCTGTTGAATTTATGGCAAAGAAGGAAGGCCTTGATTTTGCAGGCGTTATGAATGTCCTTAACAAGGAGTCTGGAGCACTTGGTATCTCCGGCATTTCATCTGATTTCAGAGATCTTATTGCTGCATCGGCAAAGGGCGATAAGAGAGCAAAGCTTGCAATGGATATGATTGCTTATCGTATTGCAAAGTATGTTGGTGCCTACGCTGCAGCTATGAATGGTGCTGATATTATTTGCTTTACAGCCGGTCTTGGAGAGAATAACGCAGGTCTTAGAAAGGCTGTTTGCGATCACCTTGGATTTATGGGTGTTGAGCTTGATGATGTCAGAAATGATGTCGCAGGTGAGGAGAGACTTGTATCATCTGATTCTTCAAAGGTTAAGGTTTATGTTGTTCCTACTAACGAAGAGGTTATGATTGCCAGAGATACCGCAGCCATTGTTTCGGGTAAGTAGTATTCTGGGTGGATTTGTTTTAGATATCACAATGAATTGCTTGTATGAATAAGCATAAAGTGGTTGACATTCATTATTTAGCTATGTATAATTGACAGAGTGTGGATAGGAGATATTTATGAAGATTTCTATTAAAGATATTACTTCATTACCCAATCAGAGTAAGAAGTTTCAGGGGTCTTGCGACCTAGCAGATTTTTCTTATCTCGGAGAGGATTATTCTATCGACCATACAGAGCCATTTGATATAGTTCTATCTATGATTGGTACCGGAAAGCTTCATATTACATTTGATACGGTTATTAATATCGTTGGTCATTGTAATAGATGTCTTGCTGATGTCTCATTTGATGTAGCTGTTTCTGTTGATGAGACCATTGAGGTTTCTGAGGGGCAGGTTGTAATTGATGAGGATGAGGGGCCGTACTCTTTCATTGAGGATGAGGATATTCTCGTAGATGAGCTTATTTTAAACGAGATCTTAGTTAATTTCCCGGCAAAGATATTGTGCCAGGATGACTGCAAGGGCATATGTTGAATACATTAAAGGATAAAGGAATATTAGATGATTTGTAATTAAGGGAAAGGAATTATAGCAGTGATAGATATTTACAACGAATTGGGTGTTAGCGATTCGGTATATAATTTTGGTGACGCAATAATTAAAGATTTAAAAGAGCGTTTTGACAAAATTGATGAGACGGCTGAATATAATCAGCTTAAGGTTATAAAAGCTATGCAAAAGCATAGAGTATCAGCTGAGTGTTTTAATACATCTACAGGATATGGATACGATGATGTTGGACGAGATACTCTTGAGGCTGTTTATGCATCTGTTTTTAATGCGGAGGATGCTTTAGTAAGGCCTCAGATTACATGTGGAACGCATGCTCTCGCTCTTGCACTCATGAGTAATCTTAGACCGGGAGACGAGCTTTTATCACCTGTTGGCAAGCCATATGATACTTTAGAGGAGGTTATAGGAATACGACCTTCAAATGGTTCTTTGGCAGAGTATGGAATAAGCTATGCTCAGGTTGATTTATTGGAAAATGGTGATTTTGATTTTGACGGAATCAAGGCTGCTCTTAATGACAAGACCAAGCTTGTAACTATACAGCGTTCCAAGGGATACGCCAGCAGACCGACACTTTCTGTCGAAAGAATCGGTGAGCTTATTTCTTTTATAAAGGGCATCAAGCCGGATATTATCTGTATGGTTGACAATTGCTACGGAGAATTCGTAGAGCGTATCGAGCCTACCGAGGTAGGGGCTGACATGTGCGTAGGTTCTCTTATTAAGAATCCGGGAGGAGGCTTGGCTCCTATTGGTGGCTATATTGTAGGAACAAAGAAGTGTGTAGAAAATGCGGCACACAGGCTCACCAGTCCCGGACTTGGCAAAGAAGTAGGTGCTTCGCTTGGAATAATGCAATCATTTTATCAGGGATTTTTCCTTGCACCTACGGTTGTTGCAGGAGCTCTGAAAGGAGCAATATTTGCGGCAAATGTTTATGAGCGTCTTGGATTTAAATGCGTACCGAATTCTACAGAGGAGCGCTTCGATATCATTCAGGCAGTTTCCTTTGGCAAGCCTGAGGGATTGATTGCATTTTGCGAGGGAATTCAGGCCGCTGCTCCTGTAGATTCCTATGTTACACCGGAGCCGTGGGATATGCCGGGTTACGATAGTCAGGTTATTATGGCTGCCGGGGCATTTGTACAAGGCTCATCGATAGAATTGTCCGCTGATGGACCGCTTAGAGCGCCATATACAGCCTTTTTCCAGGGAGGATTAACTTGGAATCATGCCAAGCTTGGAATCCTTAAATCGCTGCAGAAACTTGTAGATGCTAACCTTGTGAACCCATCACAACTGTGTTAGAATTTTTTCTAGAATGACCTAAAAGAGGAGGATACTCATGGCTAATTCCTATGGAATTGATATTGGAACAATGAATTTAAAAATATTTGGTGGAAATAATAATGAAATCACCAATATTAAAAATACAATCGCAGTAATAAATAAGAATCAGATGTATTCATATGGCGACAAGGCGTATTCGATGTTTGAAAAGGCTCCGGATACAATCGATGTATCATTCCCGATTATTTCCGGTGTTATAGCTGATTTTGATAATATGCAGACTATGCTTTTTGAGGTCCTTGAAAAGGACCTCAAGGGCAAGATTAAGGGTGCCGACATAGTCGTTGCGGTACCAACCGATATTACAGAGGTAGAAAAAAAGGCGTTTTCTGATTTGTTTAGCAAGTCCAAAAACAAGCCTCATTCTATCAGAGTCTGCGAGAAGCCTATCGCATGTGCAATCGGTATGGGACTTGATGTTTCTGAGCCTACCGGTGTCATGGTAGTAGATCTTGGTGCTGACACCACCGAAATTTCTGTTATTTCTTTAGGAGGACTTGTCCTTTCAGAGCTCCTTCCGTTTGGCGGTAATCAGATTGACGAATCTATCGTTACCCACCTTAAGAGAAATTACAATTTAGTGATAGGCCAAAAGACTGCTATTCAATTAAAGGAGCAGATAGGTTCAGCATTAAAGGGACGAGGTGAGAAGCTTACTGTTGTAGGACGAGATGTTGTTAGCGGCCTTCCTGTAGAGATGGAAATAGAAAGTGATGTAATCTATGAAGCTATGAAATCTGACTTAGAGAGCTTTTGTAACAATATCAAGCTTATACTTGAAAAGGTTCCGCCAGAATTGGCAAAGGATATAGTTCATTCGGGAATTTATCTTACAGGAGGTACTTCTCAGCTTCATGAGATAGCTACTTTGTTTACTAATGTTACCAATATCAAGGTAAATGAGGGAGATTCTCCTGAGGAATCATGTGCCAGAGGACTTGGCCAGGTGCTGGGTGATACCAAATACAGACAATACGGTTATAGTTTACGAACTAGAATCTTCAAATAAGAGGTTATATGAGACAGAGAAAATCAGGGGGAGGAATTCCAAGTAAATATTTGCTGACTGCAATGACAATTCTTTGCGTAATGCTTTTATTTATCAGTTATTCGACAGGCTTTTCCGGTGGCCCTTTGGAAGTTATTGCCAATCATATTTTTATACCCATGCAAAAGGGGATTGATTACATTGGCAGTACCATATCCATTTCGTCAGCTGATACCAAGACCAAGGAAGAGCTCATTGCCGAGAACGAAAGCTTGCAGGCAGAGGTCGATAATCTAAATGCTCAGATTAACAGTATGCAGCTCAAATTAGACGAGTTGGATGAGCTACAGGAATTATATGAAATGGATCAGACCTATTTTGACTATGAGACGACAGGTGCTCGTATCATAGGAAAGGGTACATCCAACTGGTTTAATACCTTTACAATCGACAAGGGTTCTAATGATGGTATAGAAGTTAATATGAATGTAATAGCCGATGGAGGATTGGTTGGTATTGTTACATCTGTTGGCCGTGATTATGCTGTCGTTAGAGCTATAATTGATGATACTTCAAATGTGAGTGCAACGATTTCATCCACAGATGACAATTGTATTGTTTCAGGTTCGCTAGAGCTTATGACATCCAGCAATTTAATCACATTTTCTAATCTTGATGACGACGATGATGCTGTTGCAATCGGGGATATTGTTGTTACATCTAACATTTCAGACAAATATCTTCCGGGTTTATTGATAGGATATGTTTCTTCGGTTGAACAGGACGAGAATGACCTTACCAAATCCGGTACAGTTACACCGGTTGTTGATTTTAAGCATTTGTCTGATGTTTTGGTTATATTGCAGCTGAAGGAGTCATATGAGAGCGAGTGATTTTAAAATTTATCTCAGGAGAATACTTATTATCGCAGTTGTAATATATATTTGCTATTTATTACAGACCAGTATTTTCTCGAGATTTCAGCTTGCAGGGGTAACTCCTAATATTTTGCTATGTGTTGTTTCTACCTACGGTTTTATGAAGGGCAAAAGACATGGCATTTTAATAGGATTCTTTGTGGGTCTGATTCTGGATGTATATTCAGGTACATATTTTGGAGTATTTGCTTTAATATATATGTACATAGGTTTTTTAAATGGATTATTTAAAAAGCAGTTTTTTGGAGATGATCTTAGGTTACCACTTACTTTAATTGGTGCCAGTGATTTTATATATGGAATTGTTTCTTATCTAGTGCTGTATTTTGTGCGCCAGCGATACAGCTTTGGATTTTATGTAATTAACATTATTTTGCCTGAGGTTGTATACACATTACTTGTTTCAATTTTTGTTTATTACATAATTTTACACGTTAATAATTGGGCAGAAAAATTAGAGAAGAAAGGTTCTGATAGAATTGGAACGTATTAAGGACTTTTTAATTAATGCATTTTCATCACGTATTCGCGTGGTTTCGGCAGTAATGATCATCTTTGCTGCCGTTCTTATTTCGCGTCTTTTCTATTTACAGATTATCAATGGAAGCGAGTACCAGGACAATTATAATTTAAAACTTGAAAAGACAGAGTCAATCGAGGCTACTCGTGGTAATATTTACGACAGAAACGGGCAGCTTTTGGCGTACAACGAATTGGTGTATGCCGTGACAATTCAGGATACAGGAACATATTCATCAAGCACCGAACGTAGCCAGTCTCTTAATTCTGAGATTGCAGAAATCATTACTAAGCTGGAGGAAAATGGTGATACTGTTGACAATGATTTCGATATTTATCTTGATTCGTCGGGCAATTTCCAATTTTTATCAACATCTACCTCAAGTATCAATAGATTTAGGGCCGATATTTTTGGCCGCTCCAGCACGGATGATTTGACATACAATGAGGATGCCGGATTCGATGAGGCGACAGCTACTGCTGCACAGATTGTTGAATATTTAGAGGGTGAGGAAAAATATAATATTTCTACGGAGTACAGCAAGAAACTACGTTTCGAGATTATGGTAGTCCGCTACAATATGAGTCAAAACTCATATCAGAAATATATTTCTACATCTATAGCTTCTGATGTATCTGAGGAATCTGTTGCTTTTATCGAGGAAAATATAAATGAACTTACAGGCGTTGATATAGAAGAAAAGTCTTTAAGACGATATGTAGACAGCGAATACTTTGCTCACATAATCGGATATACCGGTCAGATTTCGACTGCAGAATATAATGAGTTGTCTGCAACTGACGATACAGTTGAAACCACAGATATTATTGGTAAATCCGGCATAGAAAAGGTTATGAATGATTATCTTGCCGGTACAAAGGGATACGAGACGCTTTACGTGGATAGCGTTGGTAATACTATTGCCGAGGGAGAGTCTGTAGCAGCTGTATCGGGTAATGATGTTTACCTTTCTATTGATAAAGATTTGCAGAAGGCAGCCTACATACTGTTGGAGCAGGAGATAGCCGGTATTTTGTATTCTAAAATAGAAAATATTAAGACCTCCAGTTCATCATCTTCATCTGATGTTGTTATTCCTATCTACGATGTTTATTATTCGCTAATTGATAATGGAGTTATTGATACTCAGGCATTCGAGGATGACAATGCCACATCTACCGAGAAGGCAGTATTGTCCGCCTATGAGACAAAGGAGGCCGAGGTTTTAAGTACTCTTAAAGCTCAGCTTAAGTATAATAATGAAACGGTTTACTCTGATTTAAGTGATGAGTATCAGGCATATTCTACATATATTGTCACTATGCTAAAAAGTCTTGGTGTATTTGACTCATCTGCAATTGATTCTTCTGATGAGGTGCAGGCACAGTGGACATCAGAAAGCATGGCGGTCAATAAATATCTGATTTATGCAATCGAGCAGAATTGGATTGATATTACTACATATGAGACAGAGGCAAAATATGCAGATACCCAGGAATTGTATGAGGATTTGGTTGATTACATAATTGATTATTTATCTACAGACAGTTCTTTTTCTAAGCTTGTATATAAATATTTAATACTTGATGATGGAATATCAGGAAATCAACTATGTGTTATTCTCTTTGACCAGGGTGTGCTTGATGAGGATGAATCAAGCTATGAAGGTCTTATGAGTGGTTCGATTTCATCTTATGAATTTTTGAAATCAAAAATTAAGTCACTTGAAATTACACCAGGACAGCTGGCACTTGATCCATGTTCCGGTTCGACTGTAATTATAGATACAAATACCGGAGAAGTTCTTGCAATGGTTTCTTATCCGGGATATGACAATAACAAATTAGCTAATTCTGTTGATGCAGATTACTATTCGTATCTGACAAATAGTGGTTCTAATCCTTTGTACAATTACGCCACACAGCAGCGTACAGCGCCCGGTTCTACTTTCAAGATTGTCAGCTCGACCGCAGGTCTGGCAGAAGGGGTAATTACTACAACTTCCGAAATTACTGACCTTGGTCAGTTTACGAAGGTTTCGAATAATCCTAAATGTTGGGCTTATCCAAGCAACCACGGAAGCATCAATGTGTCTGAGGCTATAAGAGATTCATGTAACTACTTCTTTTATGAGGTGGGTTGGAGATTATCAGGTGGTGACAATAATTATGATGATGCCACCGGTATCAGTAAAATCACAGAATACGCTTCTTTGTATGGATTGGATGAAACTACAGGTATTGAGATTGAGGAAAATTCTCCGCATATTGCAACTGAGTATCCTGTCATGGCTGCAATCGGTCAGTCAGATAACAACTATACAACAGTTGGCTTGGCAAGATATGCGGCTGCGATTGCCAATAGTGGTACAGTATATAATCTTACACTTTTAGATTCGGTAAGAGATTCGGATGGTAATATTCTTGAGAGTTACAGCCCAACTGTCAGAAATCAAATTGATGTGCTAGACAGCTCTGAGTGGGATGCTATACATAGCGGTATGAGAATGGTAGTTGAGTCACTTTCTTCATTCGACGGATTTTCTGTTGAAGTGGCAGGTAAAACCGGTACCGCACAGCAGGTGACAACCAGACCTAACCACGCTTTATTTATTGGGTACGCACCTTATGATGATCCTGAGATAGCAATTGCTACACGTATTGCCTACGGTTATACTTCTCATAACGCCGCAGAAGTATCAAAAGATATTTTGGCATATTATTTTGGAGTTTCTTCTACCGAGGATTTATTGGATGGAGAGGCTAATACAGTTTCAGATTCTGAAAACGAATTTACAGATTAACGAGGTGAATTAATGAGTAGCGAAGCAGTTGTATTAAAAAGCAATAAATACGGTCTTTCGATGCAATTAGACGCGACCATTCCGTTTGAGGAACTAGTTAGAGCGATTTGTGAAAAATTCGCCCAATCTGCCGATTTTTTTGGTGAAGCAGAAATGATTCTTGAAACTATGGGAAGAGAGCTTACGGCTGATGAAGCATTAGTAATTATTCAGGCTATTGAGCTCAATTCCCGCATTAAAATTATTCTTTTAAATGAGAATGGTGAATTAAAAGATACGCGAATGAAGGGGCAGATTGACAGGTTTTATACCGAGGAGATTTTTGAAAATGCCAAAATTATTCGCGGTAGTATTATAAAGGAAGATATAGAGGTTTCCGATTCAAGTGTTGTTGTACTGGGTGATGTAAAATCAAAAGCTACAATCAAAGCAAGAGGAAATATCATTATTTTTGGGACATTGTCCGGTCAGGCTCACGCAGGATATCCTGACAATACAGGATGCTATATAGTGGCCGGTCAATTAAATACAAAGTCTGTTACCATTGGCTCAATCACAGGTGAGCCTGCGGTACAGGAAAAATGGTCACTTCGTATACGTAAATCAGATGACGAGCCGATCGGTATAACTGTATGGCATGGTGAATTATTGGCTGAGCCAATTAGCTCTGGCTTACTTAAAAAGGTGAAGGCGTAATGTTTCATAATTACAAATTAAAAAATCTCGACATAAAGTTAATAATAGCGGTTATTGCTTTAACCATTATAGGTATTTTTATAATTGGAAGTGCCAGTGAGTCTAATCAGCAAAAGCAAATAATTGGTATGATTCTTGGAATCATAGTAATGGGTGTTATGACAATTGTTGATTATGATTTTATTTTGCATTTTCATTGGATATATTATGGTATGACTATTGTCTTGTTAGTATTGGTCCTTATTTTTGGTAGCACTTCCGGTGGAGCAACCAGATGGATAGATTTAGGAATTCGTTTTCAGCCTTCTGAGCTAGGAAAGATTCTTTTAGTTCTATTCTTTGCATGGTTTTTGATGGAGCATGAAGAGGACATCAATAAACCTAAGATAATTTTTATCACAATGCTTTTGGCCGGTATTCCGTTATTTTTAATAGAAAAAGAGCCGGATTTATCGACTACTATAGTCACTTTGATGATAATTTGTGTTATGATGTTTGTAGTAGGTTTAAGCTATAAACTTGTCGGAATAGTACTTGGTATATCGATTCCTACAATTGTTATACTGATTTTACTCGTAATGCAGGATGGTCAGACGATACTGGATGAGTATCAGGGCAAGCGAATTCTTGCATGGCTCAAGCCTGACGAATATCCTGCCAGCTCATATCAGCAGCAAAATTCCATCATGGCTATAGGCTCAGGCCAGCTATTTGGTAAGGGATTGTACAATGATTCCTTCGATTCAGTCAAAAATGGAAATTATATTTCTGAGCCACATACAGATTTTATCTTTGCTGTAGCAGGAGAGGAGCTTGGATTTGTTGGCTCTGTTATAATTATTGCTTTGCTTTTCTTTATAACAATTGAAATTTTGTTTATAGCAAAAAAGGCAAAGGATGTTTCAGGAAAGCTTATATGTGTTGGAATTGCGACACTTATTGGATTTCAGAGTTTTGTTAATATCTGTGTTGTTACAGGTTTAATGCCAAATACAGGCTTGCCATTGCCGTTTGTAAGCTATGGATTGACCAGTTTGGTTACTATATATTTTGGTATTGGAATTGTCCTCAATGTTGGATTACAGTCCAAATATAATAACGGGAGGTTATTTTAGATGAATATAGGTTTGGTTGCGCATGATTCCAAGAAAAAGCTCATGCAGAATTTTTGCATAGCCTATAGAGGTATTCTTAGCAAAAATGAAATATACGCCACGGGTACTACCGGCCGATTGGTCGAAGAGGTGACCAATCTCAACGTTCATAAGTACCTTGCTGGACATTTGGGGGGCACGCAACAATTAGGTGCACAGATTGAACAAAACGAAATCGATCTTGTTATTTTCTTGCGTGATCCACTTACTGTTAAGAGTCATGAGCCGGACGTGAATAATATCGTCCGTATTTGTGATGCCAATAATATTCCTTTGGCTACGAATCTTGCCACTGCAGAATTGCTTATCAAATCACTTGACAGAGGAGACCTTGAGTGGCGTGAAATGTATAAATAGATTTTTTTCTTTAATTCTTGTTTTTACAATTTTAATAGCTTTTACAGGATGCTCAAAATCTGATGATAGTGTAGCGACATACGATATATATGATTCATCATTTGTATATGGAGTAACAAGTAATGGATCTTCGTCATCGACAGTTGATTTTTTTGCTAAGGATTTATGCGTGCAGTCCACTGATGATTTAGGAACTTCTTCAGTTGATTCGCAGGTTGCGTCTGCTGCCGGTGCATTTAATCTCACAGATCAGACCACTGTATACGCTCAAAGCGTTCATGAATCAATGTATCCTGCATCTACAACCAAAATTATGACAGCCTATATTGCCTGTATGTATGGTGATTTGGATGAGTATTATACCGTTAGTGCAAATGCTGTAGATCAGGCCAGTGATTCTTCTGTGTGCAATCTCAAAGAAGGGGATATTATTACACTTAGAGATTTGCTTTACGGGCTTATGCTTAGATCCGGAAATGATGCGGCAGTTGCAATTGCTGAGGGAATGAGTGGAGATGTGGATTCGTTTGTTGCTATTATGAATTCCACAGCAGCTTCACTTGGTGCGACAAATACTAATTTTGTCACCCCTAATGGATTACACGATGAAAATCATTATACAACAGTATATGACATGTATTTAATTCTTAATGCTGCATTGGAAAATGAGGATTTTTATACCATTTTCACAGCCACCTCATACACAGCCAGCTATACTTCAGGCGGGGCTGCATATACGCAGGAGTGGACTACAACTAATCAGTATCTTGCAGGTAATGTATCAACTCCAAGCGGTTTTACAATTTTAGGAGGTAAAACAGGTACAACTGGAGCTGCGGGATATTGCCTGGTGCTATTGTCAGAAAATACTGACGGAGACAAAATAATATCAATTATATTTAATGCAGACTGTCGTTCGAATCTTTATTTGTTGATGAACGAAATATTATCCAACTATTGTAATTAAATTTGGTTACTATTCACCGATAGTGTTTTTGAGGTAATTTTGTTTAATCCTGGTTTCTATTATGATATGATATTTATATAGAAATTTTGTTGCGGTTTTTACATTATCTTTTAGGGAGGTATCTGACTATGGTAGAGATTATCGCAGGAGAGAAGGGCAAGGGTAAGACAAAATATCTTTTAGACAAGGTCAACAGCGACATCCAAAAGGTTGACGGCTCTATTGTCTACATCGACAAAAATACCAAGCATATGTACGACTTAGATTCAAAGATTCGACTTATCAATATGAATGATTATCCAATCGATTCGACAGATGAATTCTTAGGTTTTCTTAGTGGTGTATTATCACAGGATAATGACATCCAAGAGGTTTTCTTAGATAGCTTCCTTACAGTTTCTGATGCTGATTCCAACGAAAAGCTTACTTCAGCAATTGATAAACTTGATAAAATCTGCAGCTTATATAGTGTTAAATTCGTGTTATCCGTTAGTAAAAACGAAAAAGATCTACCTGAATGTGCTAAAGGAAAGATTATTATTTCTTTATAATGATAAATTGGGGGCACTTAAATAGTGTCCCTATTATTATGGGTTCTATGAAAAAGAGACAAAAACAAAATGACAATATAATTAAATATCCAAAGCAAATCCATTTTTCTATCGGTATGGTAATAATCGGTGTTATGTTTTTTTACATGGCTTATCATATGTTTACCTATATTACTGCTGATAATATTACTGTATACGAGGTATCCCAAGGCTCTATTTCCAGTAATTTGGAATATAATGCATTAGCTCTTCGTGATGAAACTGTTGTATATGCGGATTCTGCGGGAGATGTACTTTATCTTGCAGAAAATTTAGGCAGGGTAAGTGTTAAATCCCAGGTTTACGCGTTAGATACAACAGGAGAGATTCTATCGTCCATAGCAGATGAGACTGTTACTGATGATATTACATTGGATTCTGATTCTTATACCAAGCTTCAGTCGCAAATTACCAGCTTTTCTACGGATTTTAATGGCATAAACTATAGCAAGGTCTATAGTTTTAAAACTGAGCTTGAGTCGCAGGTAGAGCAGCTTTACAATATATCCGCGATGGATTCTATTGATGATTCACTACAGTCTGCCATTGATTCAGGTACATTTACAATATATAATGCCTCCACTCCCGGTCTTGTGACATATAGCATTGATGGATATGAAGATACAACAATCGATAATTTTACAGCAGATTCACTTGATTCATCCAAATATTCTGCAACCAGCCTCAAATCACAGGATTCTGTTGTGGCCGGACAGGCTGTATACAAGCTAATCACATCCGATCATTGGAATCTTGTATGTGAGATTTCAGAGGATTTGTATAATGAGTTATGTGAAGAAACGTATTTAAAAATTGAATTTTTGGAAGATGAGACCTATACCTGGACGACAATCGATTTTAGTCAGCAGGCAGGAAAATATTATCTTATAATGACACTTGATGATTCTATGGATAGATTTGCTGATGATCGATTTATTCATATCAAAATAATCGACAATGATATTTCAGGTCTCAAGATTCCTAATTCATCAATTGTCACTAAGGAATTCTTTACAATTCCTAAGGACTGTTTCCTTAGTGGTAATAATAGTGATGATGTAGGCATAATGGTTAAGAGCGATGAGGGGACAGATTTTATTTCGCCTACAATCTACTATGAAACTGACGATTATTATTATGTGGATGGAGAGGATGTCAGCCGAGGTGATTTGGTTGTTATGCCAAATTCCACTGATACATATACGATTGGCACCGATACAGCATCTTTAGAGGGCGTATATAATGTCAATAAAGGCTATGCTGTATTTAAGCAAATTGAGATTCTATATCAGAATAGTGATTATTCAATTATTAAGACCGGTACGGATTATGGTATTGCAATGTATGATCATATTGTATTGCAGGGGGATGAGGTCGAAGAAAATTCGATTATAAACTAAAGATATAAGAGGATATACAAATGAGAAAAGAAGAATTATTAGAAAATCTTAAATCTGTTGAAGAAAGAATTGAAGCTGCATGTGACAGAGCAGGGCGAAATCGTGAGGATGTAACACTTATTGCAGTCAGCAAGACCATGCCAATTGAAGATTTGCAGGTTATATATGATTCAGGAATACGACAATTTGGCGAGAATAAGGTTCAAGAACTTACAGGCAAAATCGAGACCATGCCATCTGATATTAACTGGCATATGATAGGGCATCTTCAGCGCAACAAGGTTAAATATATAGCCGGCAAGGTAAAAATGATACATTCGGTTGATAGTTACAGATTAGCTGAGGAAATTAACATCCAGGCCAAGAAAAAGGGTGTGATAGAGCCTGTTTTAATCGAGGTAAATGCTGCTGGTGAAGCTTCAAAGTTTGGAGTGCGTCTAGATGAGGCGAAACAACTTTGCAATGAAGTAGCTTCACTGGACTCTGTAAAAATCATGGGACTAATGACCATAGCACCAAATGTTGTGGTTCCGGAGGAAAATCGCGAGATTTTTCACAAAATAAAGGGTCTAGCTGTTGACATTGAAAAGGAAAACATTGATAATGTAGATATGAGTATTATATCTATGGGGATGACTAACGATTTCGAGGTTGCCATAGAAGAGGGGGCGACTCACGTGAGAGTGGGTACAGCTATCTTTGGCAAGCGAAATTATAACATTTAGTATAGTCAAAGGAGTAATGATATGTTTGAAAAAATGTTAGCTGCTATGAATCTTAGTGACGATTATGATGATTATGATGATGACGATTTTTACGAACCCGAAGAAAAATCATCATTTTTCGACAAATTTTCTAAAAACGAGGAAGATAAAAGGCCTGCACTCAATAAGCCGGTTGAGCGAGATAATCGTTCATCCAGACCAGCGCCTAAGATTACACCAATGAGAAATAATAAAGGGAAAGGACCTGTTATGGAAGTTTGCGTAATTAAGCCATCAAGCTTTGATGACGCTAGGGAAATTTCAGAGACATTACTTGCCGACAGAACTGTTCTCCTCAATATGAAGGGAGTCGATTTAGGAGTAGCTCAGCGTATTATTGATTTTACATGTGGTACCTGCTATGCAATCGAGGGTAATCTACAGAGAATAGAGGATTACATTTTCATTATCACACCTTCTGGAGTAGAGCTTTCAGGTGATTTGGCTGACATAGTTGATGCTTTTGATTTCACAGGTATTCAGACAGCATTCTAATTGATTTGATTTTATTTGCACCAGATTATATATCTGGTGCTATTTTTTCGTAAGGAGAATCTATGGCTAAGGACTTAACAATTAATTACAATGATAAACCATGCTATACAATTCATTTTCGACCTGATTTTTCGGACCTTCTGGCAGTCTTTCAGGAGGATTTACATAGGGATTATGACGGTATTTGTATTGTTACCGATTCCAATGTTGCCGACTTATATTTGAATGAAGTTACATCGATTTTTAAAAAGACCAATAGCTTTATAGGAACTTTTATATTTCCTTCCGGCGAAGAATCCAAAAATCTCGATACAGTTAGTCACTTATATGAGTATCTTATTCAGAATAAATTTACAAGAAATTCTTTGCTTGTGGCTCTTGGCGGAGGTGTTGTTGGTGATTTAACCGGATTTGCCGCAAGTACCTATCTTAGAGGAATTGATTTCATACAGGTTCCAACAACGCTTTTATCTCAGGTTGATAGCAGCGTTGGTGGTAAAACAGGCGTTGATTTCAATCATTACAAGAATATGGTTGGTGCATTTTATATGCCGAGAATTGTTTATATGAATATTAATACAATCAACACTCTCAACCAGGATAATTTTGGTTGTGGAATGGGAGAGGTAATTAAAAGTGCGCTTATTGCGGATAAGGATTTCTATCAATGGCTAAAAGATAATAGCGAAAGAATCCTCGATAGAGATTTCGATAGTCTGGAATATGCCGTATATAAATGCTGCCAAATCAAAGGTCATGTAGTTGAAATTGATCCAACAGAAAAGGGAATACGAGCGTATCTTAATTTCGGACATACATTAGGTCACGCGATTGAAAAATTATGTGATTTTCGGTTAGGTCATGGGCAGTGTGTTGGTCTTGGAATGATTTGCGCCAGCTATTTATCTGAGCAGCTAGGCTATATATCGGTTGATGAGTCTATAGATATTACAAATACAATTGCACTTTTTAAAATGCCTACGACAATTACAGGCTTGGATAAAAATCAGGTTTTACTCGCCTCGAAATCTGACAAGAAGATGACAGGCTCCAAAATAAAATTCACCGTGCTTAAAAATATCGGTGAGGCAGGTTCTTATTTGGATTTTACAGATGAGGATTTATTAAATTCACTTGAAAAGGTGCTGATCTAATGACAGAAAATAAATCTAGAAAAATTATATTTATAATAACCGGTTTGATAATTATGATTGCTGCAGTCTGGTTTGATCAATTTACAAAAAACCTTGCTGTATACGCACTTAAGGGCCATTCAGATATTATTATAATTGACGGTATTTTACAGCTTCATTATTTAGAAAATACCGGGGCGGCATTTTCTATGCTTGAGGGAAAGCAGACATTTTTTGCTATACTCACTCCGATATTACTTTTAGTGATGCTTTACGTATTTATTAAAATCCCGTACATAAATCGTTTTAAGCCTATTTCATTCATAGTCTTATTTGTCATGGCAGGTGCAATTGGCAATTATATTGACAGAATAGTTAATCACTATGTTGTAGATTTTATTTATTTCTCGTTGATTAATTTTCCTGTATTTAATGTTGCGGATTGTTATGTTACAGTTTCTATAATATTGTTCGTGATTTTAATGATTTTTTATTATAAAGACGAGGATTTTGAGATTATTAAAAATAATCTGAGGTTTAAATGATGGATGAATTTATTCTTACAATTGAAGATTCATCGGATGAAGGTATTCGTATAGACAAATACATTGCAAATGCTCTTCCGGAAAAGTCGCGAAACTATTATCAAAAGGCTATTGATAATGGCTTTGTTTTAGTTAATGGAAAATCAATCAAAAGTAAATATCAAACTAAATTAGGGGATGAAATTATAGTAAGCATAGAGCCCGTTAAAGAAATTGATATTGTTCCCGAGGATATCCCTATAGAGATACTCTATGAGGATGATGATGTAATCGTAGTAAATAAGCCAAAGGGAATGGTTGTGCATCCTGCTCCCGGGCATTATAGTGGCACACTAGTTAATGCATTGATGTTTCATTGTAAGGATTCTCTATCAGGGATTAACGGGGAAATCCGTCCCGGAATAGTTCATCGTATTGATATGAATACCACAGGTTCGCTTTTGGTCTGTAAAAATGACATGGCTCATAATAACATTGCGGCACAGATTAAAGTACATTCAGTAAATAGAATATATAAAGGGATTGTTATTGGCAATTTCAAAGAAGAAACGGGTACTATAAATGCTCCTATCGGGCGAAATCCCAAGGATAGAAAGAAAATGGCTATTGTTACAGGCGGAAGAGAGGCAATCACCCATTTCACCGTTTTAGAGCAATACAAGGGGTATTCGTTTGTTCAATTCAGGCTTGAGACAGGTCGTACTCACCAGATTCGCGTTCATATGGCTCATATTGGCCATCCATTACTCGGAGATGATGTCTACGGAAAGTCATATAAAGACCTCCAGGGGCAGACACTTCATGCGCAAACAATTGGATTTATACAACCTTCAACAAAAAAATATGTTGAGGTTGATGCTCCATTACCTGATTATTTTATTGAATTGCTAGATAAATTTCGAAAGATGAAATGAATTCCTATTGCATTTCCTGCAATAGGAATTTTTTACTATACTATATAGGAAATTACTTTGTAATTCCCTATATAGTAAAAAACAAGCTTGTATTTGTTTTATTTGATATCTTTTCTACTGAAATCCACAGCATTTCTAGCTTGCTTTTTGTGCTCATCTTCAATAGCTGCGTAGTAATCGATAGTGGTATTGATGTTTTCGTGGCCAAGTACATCTGCAACTAGTCTGATATCGCCAGTTTCGCGATAGAGAGCAGTACCATAGGTACTTCTAAGCTTGTGAGGTGTGATTTTCTTATTTGGCACGACTATTTTTGCATATTTTTTTACTAAATTTTCGATAGCATCAACGCTAATTCTTTTTCCTTGAAGGGAATAGAAGAGTGCTGTTTCGTGGCCTTCCAAAGGCTTGATATATTCGCGTTCGCCATTAATGTAATCTTTTAAAACATCTGCAACTTCTTGATTGAAGTAGATAACGTCCTGTCCGCCTCCTTTTCTAACAATTGTTAAAGAATTAACATGAAAATCTACATCATTTAAATCAAGGCCGTTGCATTCGCTGACGCGTATGCCTGTATTTAGCATCAATGTAAGTATTGCCAGGTCACGTCCGCGTGTTTTTTGATTGTACATTCGCTGGCGCTCAGATGTGAAGGCGGTTCCACCTTCAATGGCATCAAGAATTGCCTGAACCTCATAATTGTTCATTCTTATGATATTTTTGTCTTTTTTGAGCTTAGGCAATTCGACTGTAGCTGTTGGATCATCATCAATGTTATGTCTAGTATAATGATATTTGAACATGCCACGTAATGGAGACATTTTACGAGCGATTGCTTTTTTATCATTTTCATGTTGCTCACCAACAACATTCAATTCTAAATAACGTTGATACTCAATGATATCATCAGCTGTTATTTTATTTATCACGTCATAATCGATTTTTTTGAGGTCGGAACTATCAATTATAGGGTTAGAGGCTCCTAAAAATCGAAAAAAAGTCAGCAAATCATATGAATATGAAATTAAAGTGCTAGGCTGGGTTGTGTGTTCTTTTGAATAAATATAATCAGCAGCGCACTTAGGAAGCTGTGATATTAATTCGCGTAATTTGATTTTTTGATTCTTTGTTTTGTCTTTATAGAATTGTGAATCTTTTCCCATATTGTGTAAATCCTCCCAGAATTTGAAACTAACAGTGATAGATAAATATGCTGTATTTTTAAGCTTTTTGATACTATCTATCGGATAAACAGATATTTATCCGATAGATACATTTTAGCTTTCACTACTCTTTTTTGTCAATAGATATAACCCATTTATATAATAAATATGACTAATCCGGAATCGTATTCCGAATTAGTCATATTTTACTTTTACCACTTCTTTTTGAATTTTTAATTTTGTTGGCAGCAATCATTGGATTATTAATTGGCTTAGCAACCATAAAATAATCTTTAAGCTGCTTAAGTTTAGGCTTTTACTATAGAACAACCTGATTACATTTACTAGCAAATGGACCTGGCAGAGGCTTAAGATTTCTAGTCTCTCCTAAGTAATCCCGATCAAACACAATATCACTTCCATCTGGATTTTCAAATCTTTCCTCAGGCTCAAAAGCTTCTCCGAGGATATCTGAATTAATCATTCCTACATTGAAGTCATCCAAAATATCATAAATGTTTGTTTCAAGAATATACTTACCATCTTTTTCCTCAAGACTTACTTTTACTTTTTTCTCATCTTTAAAACAACTGCTCTCCTGCTTCCAGGCTTTTGCTCCAGAAAGATATGCATTTCCATCAATCCATACAGGCAGATGCGAGAAATGTGCCTCTTGCATGGTAAACATATTGGCAACACCATCCAAATCGAATGGTTTTACCCAATCTTCATAATTAGGATACTCATCAAATACATCTGTTCCAGCAACCTGATTATCATCCATAATAAATCCCATATCTTCTTTTGAGACAGTCTCTTTAACCGGATAATACTGAACAAATATATTGTTGTATACTCTGTCATCTCCATGAAGGATTGTCATAAATCCTGCAACCTCAGTACGATGTTTTATATGATATGGAGTATATCTTACTGCAAGCTGTCCATTAGGTAGCGGTATATCTGTTCCACCTCCAATTGATGTCAATGCACCTAAAAACAGGTTGTGAACAAGAGCCACTCCTTGTGTAGCAAGTCTACACGAAACCTTTGATAAGCAAATATTGTTATCTATAAGCGTTGGTCCATGTCCCACCTCAATAAAGATGTCCTGGCTTTGCATCGCGCCTAAAGCCGGCTTTATTTCTTCACTTGGAGCATGATTATCATGGAACAGATTCTGTGTGATTCTTGTTCCCTGAGCTTCCCAATCACACCAAATTCCCATTGTTGAATGATGGATATGGTTTCGTCTAACAATAACATCAATTGCTGCATGTAATTTGATACCTGCAATTTCTGCACCGCCGAGTTGCTGCATATTGTTGATATGATGAATATGGTTATCTTCAATTATTGAGAAAACACAACCTTGTCTACCTACAATACCAGTTTGCTCGCAATGATGTATATGACAACGCCTTACAATATGACTACCGATTCTTTCTTTTGTCCAGCCATGATACTGTCCTCGACAAACAGCATCTCGTTCCATTTGAGTTGGGCTCTTTACATGTTTTGTAGTAAAGTAATGATTATTTTCAGGATCAAGATATTTACCAAGTGAAATGCCGCAGCACTTACTATTACTCAACTCGCAATCCTCTATAATCCACCCTTTTGCCCAATGTGGACCAACCATACCATCCTGGTATGCTGCCGGAGGTGCCCATGTAGTTGCAGCTTTATCAAATTTAAATCCACTTACAGTGATATAATTGACTTCATTTTCAGTAGGCATAAAGCAGTTTCTTCTTACATTAATATCTACATTCTCTTTGTTAGGATCCTTTCCCTGGAAATTTGCATATATGACTGTCTTTCCGTCTTTTTGCTCAGTATACCATTTATATACAGACCACTCTGGTTCCCATGAACAATCATATACTTCCCCTTTAAGGCATTCCTCTAAAGATTCAGTTTCATATAACTGTCTATCATTCAAATATACTGCACCCGTGTGGCGCACTACCGGAGCAAAATACCAATCCCCACCTACAAAAGTTGTATATGGATTATAGTCATTAAAAATGCCATTATCTACTTCACACATCCACACATTATCCTTGTAATGTTCCCATTTATCCGGTGTTTCAGCTCCAGTGATGTGTGCGCCAAGTGGTTTTTCACTTCTGTATACAATTCTGTTTTCTTCTGTACCGGCATACTTAGGCTTTACATGTTCCCTATAAATACCTGATGCAACAACAACCTCATCTCCTGGTTTAGCAACCTGTGCGGCATCATTAATTCTTTTAAATGGTGATTCTTTGCTTCCATTTCCATCTTTAGGAGCATTGCAATTAACATATAAAATCATTTTGGTTCCTCCAATTTTTTTTATTTATCAAATTCTGCATTTGCTTTTTCTACATTCAAGAACATAACTACGAAGAATTCTGCAATCAAGAACACGAACGGAACAAGTACATACATCAATGTTATTACAGAAAGAGCACTATCTGGTTGAATCTCTGCTGTGCCATCATACTGCCCCCATGCAAGCAACCATCCAGCAACTGCTGTACCAACTCCAGATCCAACCTTCATACCCATTGAAGAACATGAAAACATTGTTCCATCAATATGAACACCATCTTTCTTAAATGTATAAGTTGCGGCATCTGATATGATAGCGTTCAAATCTCCTAATAAAGGAGAACTGAACAATCCTTTTAATACGATAAAAATAAGCATTAATGGAATCAGCTTGTTATAACCTGCGAATACAACGACACCAGCTGCTACAGCTGATAACCCAACTCCCATTAGGTTTGTTTTGTAGATACCAAATTTCTGTACTATAGCCGGAACAAAAAACAGTCCCACAACTGAAGGTAGCATTGCTGCCATTGAGAAATTGCCATATGTTCCTGCATCACCTAACACATATGTACAAAAGTACACACCTGCTGTATTCATAATAGACATCGAACAATATGTGATAACATATACTCCAAGAATCATTAAATAATACTTATTTGATAAAAGATACTTAAATGAATCGAGCATACTTATTTTATCATCTTTAGGCGCTGTATTGTCTGTCGTATTCTCCGCCTTCTCCTCAGGTAATTCTTTTACCATTAAACAACTGATAGTGTTAACAACAACTGCAACTAAAGCATAAATAATAGCCACCATTCTCCAGCCTGTAGCTCCGCCGCCAAAGCTTTCG
>FLNY01000114.1_pt1 | contig 179158 bp, 140 predicted proteins | sample 1140381 | NCBI WGS metagenome assembly FLNY01 (sample SAMEA3878172, study PRJEB12797) | bioreactor metagenome | biome: Moose rumen | place: Sweden | collected 2011-10 | reverse complement strand
GCACTCGATGCTGGAAACCATTTCCCGGGTTTCTGCCACCACCATTCCGCCGGCTCCCATGTCGTACCAATAGGCAAGCGTCTGGAGGGAGTCCTGCTCCAGCAGTTCGTGTTCGTTGATGGCATAGAGTGCCTCTCGGGAGCGGTCGTACTGTCCCAGATAATAATAATAGGTAGAGAGGACCATCTGATACTCGGAGCGTGCATAGGCAGTGCGCCCTTCCGTGCATTGCTGCAGCAGTTTCTCGGCACGGTCGCGGCAGGTGTGGAACTCCTTGTTCCTGCTCTGCCGCTGGCAGAGTTTCATCTTCTGGACGAGCGCTATGGCCCGTTCGGTCTTGTCGGAGGAGTACTGTTCCACGCTGTCGAGCGTTGTCCAGGCCTCGCCGTACCACATCAGCGCCGTTTCCACAAAGGCCCTGTTGTTCCAGGCCATGGCATGCTGCCGGCTGCGCAGGGAGGAATGGGCCAGCGCCGAGTCGGTCAGTTCCTGCATCGACGCCAGATTGGAATACCGCAGCGCAAAGGCCGTGCTGTTCCAGTGGTCGGCCTGTTCACCGTCGTGGCGGGAGGTGCACTGGCAGAAAAGTAAAACAGCCCCAAGCAAGCACGAGAATGTAGCGAGAAACCTGTTCATTATCTTTCTTTTGAGCGTTAAAATTAAGAAGAAAATCCGAATTGGCAAAAAGTTTTCCCGTGCAAAGCGTGCAAAATTTTGCCGTCGGTCGAATTGCAATTTCAGCCGGTTTTGCAATCCGTTGGTAATCAGTAAGTTGGCAATAGCCTGAAAGTCGGTTTGCAACTGAGCCCCAAACGCAATCCGTTTGGGCCCCGGTTGTCGGGCGTTTGGGGCTCTTTCGCACTGCGTTTGGGACCCAAACGGAAAACCGCTGAAAAACAGGCTGAAAATCGATGGCCGATGTTTGGGTAAGAACTGCCTTTTTACTATCTTTGCACAGCAATATTTGCACAGGCCGTGCTCTGCTCGGGACGAAATCCGAAGCGTGCCGCAACTGCTGCAAGACATCAACTGCAAGACATCATGCCTGGGAAAAACATCAACAAAGGATGGCTGGCCCTGTCGCCGCTGGCGTTTTTCGTCGTTGCCTATGCTGGGGTTGCGCTCAGCGTGGGCGATGCCTACAGCGTGCCCATTGCCGTCATATTCCTTGCCACATGCCTCTACGCCACCGTCGTTGTGGCACGGGGCAGCGTGCAGGAACGCATCGCAGTGTTGAGCAGCGGCGCTGGTTCGGCCGATGTCCTCCTGATGATATGGGTGTTTGCACTGGCCGGTGCCTTCACGGCTACCGCCAAGGCGATGGGCTGCGTGAATGCCACCGTGGGCGTACTGCTCAACATCCTGCCCGACAACGCCCTGCTGCCCGGGCTCTTCGTGGCGGCATGCCTGGTGTCGTTTTCCATCGGGACAAGCGTCGGAACGGTAGTAGCCCTCGTCCCCATAGCCGCCGGACTGGCACAGTTCTCCCCCGTCGCCCATGCCGTGCCCATAACGGTGGCGGCTGTGGTGGGAGGCGCATTCTTCGGCGATAACCTCTCGTTCATATCCGACACCACCGTGGTGGCAACGAGTACGCAGGGCTGTAACATGAAGGACAAGTTCAAGGCCAATGCCATGATAACCGTTCCAGTGGCGGTAATCGTAGTGACCCTGTATGCATTTGTACCGCTCTTCCCTGACGAACTGCAAGTTCCAGCCCCCACATCGGCCGACATCCTGCTGGTGGCACCCTACCTGCTGGTGGTCCTCCTGGCCGTTGTCGGTGTGCATGTGCTGGTGGTGCTCACCCTGGGTGTGATTGTTACGGGACTCGTGGGCGGACTGTTCGGCTCGTTTACGCTGCTCTCCTATATGGAATCCATCGGACAAGGCATGCTCGACATGGGAGAACTCATCCTCGTATCGCTGCTGGCCGGCGGACTGCTGAAGACCGTCGAGCAGGCCGGCGGCATCGACTTCGTAGTGCAACGGCTCTCACATCGGCTGCGAGGAAAGCGCAGTGCCGAGCTGGCCATGGGCGGACTGGTCTCGTTAGTGGATGTCTGCACTGCCAACAACACCATTGCCATCCTCACCGTCGGAGGCATCTGCAAGCGGATGGCCACCGTCTTCGGCATAGACAAGCGTCGCAGCGCCAGCCTGCTCGACACATTCTCCTGCTGCATGCAGGGATTGCTCCCCTACGGAGCACAGGTAATGATGGCCGCAGGCCTGGCAGCACTGAACCCGATGGAGATAATCCCGCACCTGTACTACACCTTCCTGCTCATCATCGCGCTCCTGCTGGCCATCGCCTTCAGGTATCCGCGAAGACTAACCGACACAACAACATGAGAAAAACCATATATACACTCCTTCTCTGCCTGGCTGCCGTCACGGCAAACGCACAGGACCTGACCCTCTGTGAGGACTCCTGCACCCATGTTCACGGCATAGACCTGAGCCACTATCAGGGAAATGTGTTCTGGGAAGCCGTCGGAAGCAACACCAACATGCAGTATGTCTACCTGAAGGCGACCGAAGGCGGCGACAACATCGACGGAAAGTACAAACAGAACATCGACCTGGCGCACCGCTACGGCCTGAAAGTCGGCTCCTATCACTTCTACCGTCCCAAGACACCACAGGCTCTCCAGCTCGAGAATTTCAAGCGCCAGTGCCGCCCGGGCGACCAAGACCTGCTCCCGATGATTGATGTTGAGACGCTCGGAGGACTCGACCCGGAAGTGTTTGCCGACTCGCTGCTCCTCTTCCTCAAACTGGTGGAGGAAGCCTACAAGCAAAAACCGCTGGTGTATACAGGAGCAAACTTCTACGACAAGTACCTGCTGGGCAAACTGGACGACTACAAACTCATGATAGCGCAGTACACCAGCTACGAGCCTACACTGAAGGACCACCGCGATATCTGCATGTGGCAATACACGGCGAAGGGCAGAATCGTCGGCGTCAACACCTATGTGGACAAAAGCCGCTTCCTTGGCAAGCACCGTCTCAGGGAGATTCGCTTCCGACACAGATAGCACCCAGTCCGGAACCTCCCAACATAAAACTGACAACCTCCTACCAAAGACCTAACAAACTCCCAACATAAACCATGAAAACCAGACATTTTCTCATTGCAGCCATCCTCCTGCTGTCCACCACCGTTATCCAGGCACGCCCCAAGGAGGTCACCATCAAGATAGTAGAGACCACCGATGTGCACGGCGCTTTCTTCCCCTACGACTTCATCACCCGCAAGCCCAAGAAGGGAACGCTGGCCCGTGTGAGCACATATCTGAAGGAAGTGCGCAACGCCACCAACGGGAATGTGGTACTGATTGACAACGGTGACATCCTGCAAGGCCAGCCCACATGCTACTACTACAACTATGTGGCCACCGACAAGGAGAACATTGCCGCATCGGTTGTGAACTACCTGCGCTACGATGCCCAGACTTTCGGCAACCACGATGTGGAAACCGGCCATGCAGTCTATGACAAATGGATTACGGAAGTGGCCTGCCCGATGCTCGGAGCCAACATCATCGACACCAAGACCGGCCAGCCCTATGTTCGGCCCTACACCATCGTGGAGCGCAGCGGGGTGCGCATTGCCATCCTCGGCATGATAACGCCGGCCATCCCGAACTGGTTACAGCCCAACATTTGGGAAGGATTGAAGTTTGAGGAGATGGTAGGCTGTGCCCGGAAGTGGGTTCCCTATGTCAAGGAAAAGGAGAAGCCGGATGTCATTGTGGGCCTGTTCCACAGCGGCCGGAGCGGAGGCATCGTGACAGATGAGTACGAAGAAGATGCGTCTTTGCGGGTGGCACAGGAAGTGCCGGGCCTGGATGTGGTATGCTTCGGTCACGACCACACCCGATACGACGGCATCCTGAAGAATGTTGAAGGCAAGGAGGTAGTCTGCATCGACCCAGCCAACAACGCACTGGCCGTGGCCGAGGTGGAGATAAGGCTTGTCCGCCGCCACGGAAAATGGCAGATTGCGGCAAAAGAAGGCCGGATTGTCGATGTTACTCCCTACGCAATAGACGAAGACTTCATGCAACACTTCCAGCCACAAATTGACGAAATCAACCAGTTTGTGAACCGGAAGATTGGCGTGTTCGAGGAAACGGTCACCACGCGCGACTGCTTCTTCGGCAGCAGTGCGTTCACCGACTTCATCCTGAACCTGCAACTGGAGATAACAGGAGCCGACATTGCCTTCAACGCACCGTTGCAGTTCAACACCACCATAGAGAAAGGTCCGGTCTATGTCAGCGACATGTTCAACCTCTATAAGTTCGAGAACCAGCTCTATGTGATGCTGCTCACGGGCGAAGAGATTAGGAAACACCTGGAGATGAGCTACGACCTGTGGGCGAACACCATGACTTCACCCGACGACCACCTGCTGCTCCTGAGCGAGACCACCTTCGGCGACCAGCAGCGGCTGGGCTTCAAGAACTTCTCTTTCAACTTCGACTCCGCCGCTGGGATTGATTACATCGTCGATGTGACCAAGCCTGACGGGGAGAAAGTGAAGATCCTGCAGATGAGCAACGGCCAACCCTTCGACGAGAACAAGACCTATCGCGTGGCCATCAACAGCTACCGCGCCAACGGAGGGGGCGAACTGCTCACGCGGGGGGCTGGCATCCCAAAGGAGGAACTGGACAAGCGCATCGTCTTCCGCAGCGAACGCGACCAGCGTTTCTACCTCATGCAGGAAATAGAAAAGCGCGGAACAGTGGCACCCAAGCCCAACAACAACTGGCGCTTTGTGCCAGAGGAATGGGTAAAGCCCGCCGCCACCCGCGACAGTCTCATCCTTTTCTCCCGTAAATAAGCAAATCCGTAAATGTGCAAATCCGCAAATAAAGATCTCCTCCCCTTGGAGGAGCCCAGGAGGGGTATTAACTACTGGTTTGTTTTCCATCACGGCATGCTGCTCCTGAAGCGTAACTGCCAAGGAGCCGAGGCCCTTCCATCCGGCACGGAGCCACCATGTCCGATACCGCAGGGGTCAAGGCTCTTCCGATTTAACACCGACGAAGGGTTCGAGGCACGCTGTTTCCATGCCGCCGAAGCCGCCGGCACGGCCGTCTGCGAATGGGTACCGTTGCGGCAAAGCTTTCCGCTGCTGGGACCAACGCTCTACAACATTGCCGGCAAGGGAGCCGAACTGACTTGGTTTGACGAGCATACGCGCTTCTGCTCCCATTGCGGCGCACCGCTGGTGGAACTCACCCCCATCTCGAAAGTGTGCCCACAATGCCGCCAGGAGTTCTGGCCACAGCTGTCGGTGGCGGTCATCGTACTCATTCGCCGAGGGCATCAGGCATTGCTGGTCAGGGCAAAGAACTTCCGAAAGCATTTCTTCGGCCTCGTGGCCGGATTCGTCGAGACGGGCGAAACGCTGGAAGAGGCTCTGCTACGGGAGGTAAGGGAAGAAACAGGACTGCACATCTGCAACCTCCGCTACCGCTATTCGCAGCCGTGGCCCTATCCCTCCGGATTGATGATTGGCTACTTTGCCGACTACGAATCAGGCGAACTCCGCATCGACGAGAGTGAACTGATTGAGGGAAACTGGTTCGACCGCGACAATCTTCCTCCCCTGCCCGACCCGTGTTCCATTGCACGGCGACTGATTGAGGAGTGGATTACCGAGGAAAAATAGTCAGCAAAGAGGGAAATATACAGGTTATTGCACTTCATTAGAAAACATCCAATAATCAACTGGAACACAGATGGTTATTGGATGCATTCATTTTCTATTTGAATATGTCGGTCCTCGTCCAAAGGAACGAGCAGAATTCCTCCAAAATCTTTACAATAATTCCGGTCATTTCCGGTACTTTTTGTGCCCGAAAATTAACATTTCAAACATTATTTAACCATAAAATGCCTTGAAAGAGCATCGTTTTCGGCAAGCAAATACCAGGCGTTCGCAGGACAACTCCCAGGCAGTTGCACTCCGAATCCTAGGCAAACGAAAAATCAGCGGGCGGGAAACACCGAAAAAACGCCTGCAACTTGCTGACTGTCAGCAGAACTCTCGAATACGGGCATTTCCCCGCCCTGGTGGCGTTGGAGTCCACCGAAAGTATTTTAACACGGCAAATGCAATGCCGCATTCACGATTTTAGTAAGAAATCGCGACAAACCAAAAATACGGACACGCCACGAATACAAACAAGGTTTACGCGGTTCTTTTCCCGTTTAATTGCAACTCCCCTCAACATTCAAATCCTCCACTCGCCGGAGCGCTGAAAAATAAAACGATTATTTTTCTTCATTCCTTCCGTTAATTCGTAACTTTAACTTCGTTGAAATTCCTTTCACTCGGCAATGAAAAGTAAGAATTTTCCATTCTTTCTTTTCTATTGCACTCGTTTATTCGTAACTTTGCAGTCTGAATAAACCAAAAACAAGATAGAAATGCTTACATTAAGACTGATTAACGAACAGACAGACCGCGTCATAAAGGGCCTGGAAAAGAAACATTTCCCCGAGGCCGCACAGGCCATCGAAAAGGTAAAGGATATCGACCGCAGCCGCCGTGAGGCACAGCAACAACTGGATGCCAACAAGCAGGAGGCCAACCAGTTGGCCAAGCAGATTGGACTGCTCATGCGCGAAGGCAAGAGAGAAGAGGCCGAAGCCATGAAACAGCGCGTTGCCGGCCTGAAAGGCACGGAGAAAGACCTGCGCGAACAGATGGAACAAGCAGAGAAAGACCTCACCGAACTGCTCTGCCAAATACCCAACATACCCTACGACGAAGTCCCCGAAGGACGCTCGGCCGAAGACAACCGCGTGGTAAAGAGCAACCTGAAGGAATGCACCCAGAGCGACTTTGTTGGCAACTGGGACGCCAATCCGGAGAACACCGAAGCCAAACTGCCCCACTGGGAACTGGCGAAGAAGTACAACCTGATAGACTTCGACCTCGGTGTGAAAATCACGGGGGCAGGCTTTCCCGTCTACATCGGCAAGGGTGCCAGGCTCCAGCGGGCGCTGATCAACTTCTTCCTCGACGAGGCACAACGCAGCGGCTACACCGAAATAATCCCGCCCACCGTGGTTAACGCCGCCTCAGGATACGGCACCGGACAACTGCCCGACAAGGAGGGACAGATGTACCACTGCGAAATTGACGACTTCTACCTCATCCCCACCGCCGAGGTTCCCGTCACAAACATCTACCGTGATGTCATTCTCGACGAGAAAGACCTCCCCATCAAGAACTGCGCCTACACCGAATGCTTCCGCCGGGAAGCCGGCAGTTACGGCAAGGATGTACGCGGACTGAACCGTCTCCACGAGTTCGCAAAGATAGAAATCGTACGCATCGACACGCCGGAGCACTCCAAAGAGAGCCACAAAGAAATGCTGGCCCATGTAGAAGGCCTGCTGCAGAAACTCGAACTGCCCTACCGCATCCTGCTGCTCTGCGGCGGCGACCAGTCGTTCACCTCCAGCATCTGCTACGACTTCGAAGTATACAGCGAGGCACAGCACCGATGGCTCGAGGTTTCCTCCGTCAGCAACTTCGACACCTACCAGGCCAACAGGCTCAAGTGCCGCTATCGCAAGAGCGAGAACAAGAAAATCGAACTCTGCCACACCCTCAACGGATCGGCACTGGCACTCCCCCGCATCATGGCTTCCATTCTCGAGAACAACCAGACTCCCGAAGGCATACGCATCCCAAAGGCATTGGTGCCCTATTGCGGATTCGAAATCATAGACTAAACCAACACCCGCAAACCCCATAACCAACCACAACATGTATCAGATAGTAGCCAAGCAACAACTTTCCGAGAAAGTGTTCCTCTTTGAAGTGGAAGCACCACTGATAGCAAAGAGTCGTAAACCCGGCAATTTTGTCATTATCCGGGTTGACAAGCAAGGCGAGCGTATACCGCTAACCATAGCCGAAGCCGACACCACACGAGGCACAATAACACTCGTTGTGCAGGCCGTCGGCGTGTCAACCAGCAAAATGGCCCACCTCAATGTGGGCGACTCCTTTGCCGATGTGGTTGGTCCGCTCGGCAATCCCACGCACATTGAACGCTTCGGTACCGTTATCTGCGCCGGCGGCGGCGTGGGTGTTGCACCCATGCTACCCATCATCCAGGCACTGAAAAAAGCCGGCAACCGCGTACTCTCCGTACTTGCCGGACGGAGCAAGGAACTCATCATCCTGGAGGAAGAGGTACGGAAATCGAGCGACGAGGTCATCATCATGACCGACGACGGCTCCTACGGACAGCAAGGAGTGGTCACCGTCGGCATCGAACAGCTGATACAGCAAGAACACATAGACCGCGTCTTTGCCATAGGCTCTCCCATCATGATGAAATTCTGCTGCCTGCTGACTCAGAAATACGGCATTCCGACCGATGTATCGCTCAACACCATCATGGTGGACGGAACGGGCATGTGCGGCGCCTGCCGCCTGACCATCGGCGGAAAGACCAAGTTCGTCTGCATCGACGGTCCTGAGTTTGACGGCCATCAGGTGGATTGGGACGAGATGTTCAAGCGCATGGGCACCTTCCGCCAGGCCGAACAGGAAGCCTTCCGCAAATACAACGAAGCCGCACAGCAAACAACCGGACAACCAAACGGCCAAACAACCAAACAACCAAACAGCCAAACAGCCAAACAGCCAGTATCAAGCGAAAGCCTTACCGACCGTGATGCGCAGTGGAGAAACGACTTGCGCAGTTCGATGAAAGCAAAAGAACGCATGGCCATCGAACGCGTCATGATGCCCGAACTGACTCCTGACTACCGTGCGACGAAACTCCACGAGGAAGTGAACCAGGGGCTCACAGCCGACCAGGCAATGACAGAAGCCAAGCGATGCCTGGACTGCCCGAAGCCCACTTGCATGGAAGGATGCCCTGTTAGCATCAATATTCCGTCGTTCGTCAAGAACATCGAGCGCGGGAATTTCCTCGGGGCGGCAAGCGTTTTGAAGCAAACTTCGGCCCTGCCGGCAGTCTGCGGCCGCGTGTGTCCCCAGGAGAAGCAGTGCGAAAGCCGCTGCATCCACTTGAAAATGAATAGCAAACCGGTCGCAATAGGCTACCTGGAACGCTTCGCCGCAGACTATGAAAGGGAAAGCGGACAGGCCTCCCTGCCCGAAATGCAACCGAAGAACGGCATCAAGATTGCCGTGGTCGGCTCGGGACCGGCAGGCTTGAGCTTTGCCGGAGACATGGCCAAGCAAGGCTATGAGGTGCATGTCTTCGAGGCACTGCACGAGATTGGCGGTGTGTTGAAATACGGAATACCGGAGTTCCGACTGCCAAACAGCATCGTAGATGTGGAAATCGACAACCTGAAAAAGATGGGCGTGGAGTTCCAGACCGACTGTATCGTGGGCAAGACCGTCACCGTCGAGCAACTGGAGGCCGACGGCTACAAAGGCATTTTCATCGGTTCGGGCGCCGGCTTGCCCAATTTCATGAACATTCCGGGCGAAAATGCGCTGAACATTATGTCGAGCAACGAATACCTCACCCGTGTAAACCTGATGGATGCAGCCAACGATTTGACTGACACTCCCATCAACTGCGGCAAGCATGTGCTTGTGGTGGGTGGCGGAAACACTGCCATGGACTCCTGCCGTACGGCCAAGCGACTGGGCGCAGAGGTGACTATTGTCTACCGCCGCAGCGAAGCCGAGATGCCGGCACGCCTCGAAGAGGTGAAGCATGCCAAGGAGGAGGGCATCAACTTCCTGACGCTTCACAACCCGATAGAATATCTTGCCGACGAGAACGGGGCCGTCCGTGCTGCCGTCCTTCAGGTAATGGAACTGGGAGAGCCCGACGCCAGCGGCCGGAGGTCGCCCGTCCCCGTAGAGGGTAAGACCGTAACCATAGATGTAGACCAGGTAATCGTGGCCATCGGGGTCAGTCCCAATCCGCTAGTGCCTAATTCCATCAGTGGATTGGAGCTGGGCCGTAAGAACACCATCGTGGTGAACGAAGGCATGCAGGCCAGCATTCCAACCATATTTGCCGGCGGCGACATTGTCCGCGGAGGTGCAACCGTCATCCTTGCCATGGGTGATGGCCGCCGCGCTGCAGCCAGCATGCACAAAAAACTGAGCCAGGCATGAATGGAATCTACACCATCCTGCTCCTCCTGATGAGCAATGTGTTCATGACGCTTGCCTGGTACGGACATCTCCGCCTTCAGGAAACGGGGCACACCAGCAACTGGCCGCTGATTGGAGTCATTGGCTTTTCCTGGTCGATAGCCTTCTTCGAGTACTGCTGCCAGGTGCCTGCCAACCGCATAGGGTTCGTTTCCAACGGCGGCCCTTTCACGCTGGTGCAGTTGAAGGTCATTCAGGAGTGCATCTCGTTGCTGGTCTTCGCCATCATCGCCCACTTTCTCTTTCAGGGCCAGCAGATGCAGTGGAACCACTGGCTGGCATTCATCCTCATTGTCTGCGCCGTCTATCTCGTATTTATGTAATAGGTCATGAGCGCACGGAAGCCATTCATCCTCGGTCTGGCACTGGCCACCCTATTGTTTTGCTCGTGCCTGCAGACACCCAAGAAGCCGCAGCAATTACCCTTCTGGGTGGAAGACTCTGTGTCGCAGCAGCCCGCTGACAAAACGGCGCCGAAGCCCGGAAATAAAGAGGAAGAGCCCTACACGAAGACCTACGAAGACGCATACGAGAAAGGTTATGAGCATGGCTACGAGGAAATGCCCGACCTTCCCGACGACAAGGTGAGCCAAGAGCAGCGACAGGCCTTTGAAGACGGCTATGAGGAGGGACTCGACGACAGTTACGACGGATATGAGTGACAGGAGAATCCGGCAACAGTTCGGCAAGGCCGTGCGGGAATTCGCGCTCATCGAGGACGGCGACGCCATCCTGATAGGCCTCTCGGGAGGGAAGGACTCACTCCTGCTCACAGAATTGCTGGCACGCCAGAGCAAGATTTTCAAACCGCGCTTCACGGTCGAGGCTGCCCATGTCAGGATGGAAAATGTGGAATACGAGAGCGACCTCTCGGCGCTCCGGCAATTCTGCGATGTCCTGGGAGTGCGCCTGCACATCCTCACGACGGCCATTCCACAGCCCACAGCCGACCATCCTGCGCCCCAGCCCTGCTTCAGATGCTCCTGGCAGAGACGGAAAATGCTGTTCGGCCTGGCACAGGAACTCCACTGCAACAAGATTGCCTTGGGCCATCACATGGACGACATCATCCACACTGCCCTGCTCAACCTGTTCCACGAAGGGCGCTTCGGAACCATGCCGGTACGGCTGAAACTCGGGAAAATGCCGCTGACCATCATCCGTCCGCTGTGCATGATGAGCGAAGCCGACATTCAGGCCTATGCCGAAGAGCGCAATTATCCGCGGCAACGGAAGAGATGTCCCTACGAGCAGGAGTCGCAACGGGAGGAGATGAAACAGTTGTTCCAGCACATCGAGAAACAAAATCCCGAGGTGCGCCATTCCATCTGGCACGCACTGACAAGAGACGGTAAGCTGGTGGAACCTTGACACAGGAAGAGCCGGCACATGACTTTTGTCGCAATATTTTACGAAACAACCCCTCAATTTTAACATTTGTAGGGAAAAATAAATTTTCCAGTTGGCAAAAACCGGCAAATCATGAAGTTTTTCAAATAACGCATAAGCAACTGGGCACCAGCAACTTGACAGAAATCAGAAAACATTTTGCCGCCATACAAAATCCAAGAGGGCCTCACTTGAGTCGTAAGTGAGGCCCTCTTGCACTATAAATGGCAAGCATTCAGACGGCAAAAGCCATCCTTTTGCAGCGGAAATAGTAAAGAAATAAGACATTTCCTCCCTATTCCACGCCCCCGACACCATGATTTTCCACCTCCGACAGCATAATTCCCCAGCTGGAACCGCCGGTTTTCCCGACAGAGATTTGTAGCGATTATTTACCAAATCCAGGCACAATAAAAAACACATCTGAAAGAAAAAGAGCGTAAAAATCTTGCGCGTTAGAATTAAAACACCTATATTTGCTTTTTCTAAACTTATTGTTGCACAAACCTTAACCCTAAAAACCATGAGTAAATACTTTGCCCCATCAGAACTGATTATCAACGATGACGGTTCTTGTTTCCACCTTCACCTGAAGCCAGAACACCTTGCCGACAAGGTTGTTCTCGTAGGCGACCCCGACCGCGTGTCCCTTATTGCAAAACATTTCGACAGCATTGAGAACGAAGTGCAGAGCCGTGAGTTCCACACCATAACCGGAACATACAAGGGAAAACGCATAACCGCCCAGTCACATGGCATCGGCTGCGACAACATCGACATCGTGGTGAACGAGCTTGACGCCCTCGCCAACATCGACTTCAACACACGCGAACTGAAACCCGAGCACCGCACGCTCACCATGGTACGCATCGGAACCTGCGGCGGACTGCAGCCCTACACACCGGTAGGCACATTCATTGCCAGCGTGAAGAGTATCGGCTTCGACGGACTCCTCAACTACTATGCAGGACGCGACGAGGTGTGCGACCTCGAACTGGAAGAAGCATTCAAAAAGCACATGGACTGGAACCCGCAGAAGGGTGCCCCCTATGTGGCCACAGCCTGTCCGGAACTCATCGACCGCATTGCCGGCGAAGACATGGTACGCGGAATCACCATCGCCTGCGGCGGATTCTACGGCCCCCAAGGCCGTGAGCTGCGCATACCGCTACAAGATCCCAAGCAGAACGAAAAGGTGGAATGCTTCCACTACGGCGACCTCGACATCACCAACTTTGAAATGGAAAGTTCAGCACTGGCCGGACTGTCTTCGCTTCTCGGGCACAACGCCATGACCTGCTGCATGGTCATCGCCAACCGCCTCATCAAAGAAGCCAACACCGGATACAAAAACACCATCGACTCGCTGATTCAGAAAGTCCTCGACCGCATCTAATGCATAACGAAACAATTTGCGCACTCGCCACACCGACGGGAGGCGCACTCGCCATTATAAGAATCTCAGGAGAAAAAACTCTTGAGATTCTTAATAATGTGCTGTCCAAAGACCTCCGGAAGACTCCTGGAAATACTACACACTACTGCCGGATAGGCACCGACGGGGAAACAATCGACGAAGCCATGGTCAGCCTCTTCCGCACACCCCACTCCTACACGGGGGAAGACTGCGCCGAAATAACCTTCCACGGCTCACCATACATAGCCCGACGCATACTGAACCTGCTGACCGACAACGGCTGCCGCATGGCCCGTCCAGGCGAATATACCCAACGGGCATTCCTCAACGGGAAGATGGACCTTTCCCAGGCCGAAGCCGTTGCCGACCTCATCGCATCGACCAACAAAGCCACCCATCAGCTGGCCGTCAGTCAACTGCGGGGCAACATATCTTCACGGCTGGCACTGCTCAGGGAAAATCTACTCCACCTCACCTCCATGCTGGAACTCGAACTCGACTTCTCCGACCATGAAGAACTGGAATTTGCCGACCGCGGCGAACTCCTCACGCTCGCCGAAGAAATCGGTAGCCACATCCAGCAACTAACCCGCTCGTTCGAGCAAGGCAAGGCCATGAAAGAAGGTATTCCCGTGGCCATTGTGGGAAAAACCAATGTCGGGAAATCAACCCTGCTCAACGCACTGCTCAAGGACGACCGCGCCATCGTCAGCAACATACACGGAACCACCCGCGACACCATCGAGGAAGCCATCGACATCAACGGAGTGAGCTTCCGCTTCATCGACACCGCAGGCATAAGAAAAACGGCCGACACCATCGAACAGATTGGTATCGACCGGACCTATAAAGCCATCGGGAACGCCCGTGTCGTGCTCTGGCTCATCGACGCAGCACCCACAGCCGCAGAACAGGCCGAGATGAAAGAGCGCACAAGGGGAAAAACACTCATCACCGTGCAAAACAAGATAGACCAGCCTGCCGGTGAAACACATCATCTGGAAGCCGCCGACATCACCATCAGCGCCAAGCAAGGCACACATCTCAAGCAATTGGAAGAACTCATCTTCCAAGCCGCTCACCTGCCCGACCTCAGCGAACACGAAACCATCATCAGCAACGCCCGCCACTACGACATCCTCTGTCAGGCAGGCCAACACATCCGCCGCGTCATCGAAGGCATGCAAGACAACCTCTCCGGCGACCTCCTCAGCGAAGACCTCCGCCAAACCCTTTCCATCCTTGCCGAAATCACCGGCGGCCAAATCACCACCGACGAAGTCCTCGCCAACATCTTCTCCCACTTCTGCATCGGCAAGTAGAAAAGGCAACAATTCAGTGACAGATACAAGAAGGAGGATGCGCGACAGTTCAACGCTCAGACAAAGCATGTCTTGGCCATCGGACGGAGAAGGACACGCGAGGTGGCAGCGTATCATTCCACTATCAGAAAGGAGCATGGTGAACGAAGAATGCCCATCGACAAGCGAGGGGACTATGCAGTGGAAGGCCAAGACTGAAGAGCGTAAAAAGAGATTAGGACTGTTCGGCTATAAGCTGTCATGTTAGGCAGCAGCATGAGATTCGACAAAAGAAAGGGGATAAAAGAGAGAAAAAGCAAGAAGAAGGTCAAGTGAGCCTACAATCTCCTTAGGTGTTCCCAGATAGTGTGTGGCTATCGTTCGGACAGTGTAGCGACTCTTATGACATACTTCAGGGAGAATGTAGCCATACTCTAAGCTGCTTCCTGCCTTACTCCTGAATATGGTTAGAGTAAGCCAGCAAGCAGGCTAAAAGCAGACTGGAGTATGGCTGGAGTTGGGAATGCAAGGACATTCTGTGGAAGAATGCCTGTTTTTACAATTTAATTGTGGTTTTTGTGCCGATTTTTGCGTTTCAGATGGCATTTTATGCGAAAATTAAGCAAAATTTGTAAAAAAAATCAAAGAAACCTGAAGTTTTTTGCACTTGTTTGACTTTTTTTCATTAACTTTGTCGCCGACTCTTTGATGTCTTTGGGGAATTTGAAACCGCAAACGTGTTTGCTAAATCTTATTAGCTGATTTTCTTTGCAATGACATCTATGATGCAATTGAGTATTCGTGTCCAGTATACTACAAAAATGCTGCAAGTCTTTTAAATAATCCATCAGACCCCAAAACTTCTTATTTTGCCAATAAATGGGAGGTCGACAAGTTTAAGTTAGCATCTAAACTGTCTTCAATGAATATAAATGATAGTCAGCGTTTGACGCTTGCACTAATTAATTATTGGAAACCATTTTATAAACATGACATCGAACTTAATCTTGAAGAATGGGCAGAAAACGAATTGTGGAATTGGTAGAAATTATATATCTAAAAACATACATGTAATAATTTAATAAAGAAATGAACATATTGTATAAAGCTTGGATTAACGAGACAGGTGAAAAAGCACCTGCTACGGTTTCAATTGAACCGACAATAAGATGCAATATGCATTGTCCTATGTGTGACCGAACGCACAAAGAGGATTTCCATAAGCACTTGGAAAATGAAATGCCTACAGATATGATAATTGATAACATAAAAATCTTAGGTGAGATGGGGGTAAAACAGGTTCTTGTGATTGGAGGAGGAGAACCTCTTTTTAGAAAAGATATTGTAATGATACTCCAATCCATAAAAAAACAAGGAATGATCTGTCACTTATGGACAAACGGAACTTTATTTGTGCCTGAAAATGCTCCTGAAATAATTAAGAATATAGACATCTTGACTATTTCCTTGGATAGCTGTTACGAAGAAGAGCATGATAAATCAAGAGGTATAAAAGGTTCATATAATCATATTATGGAAACCTTGAAATTGATTAAGAAATATCGAAATAAAAACTTGCTACTTAGATTCCACAGTGTTATCTCAAAATACAATATAGATCATTTAGAAGATATGATTGATTTTGCTCTTAAGCATGGTGCTGGAGAACTTGGCGGGGCTATAATAAATCCTTTCGATTTTGCGCCCAAGGATATGACCTTCAACCAAGAAAATCAAGAAATGGTGAAAAATAAAATTAATGTTTTTATAGAAAAAGCAAAGCAAAATGGCATTGCATTAGCTGGAAGTTACAATCCAATCTTTGACAATAAGATAAAAGAATACGTATCAAAGTATAATCTTTCTAATGATTGTGACATTCCTACAACTTGCTTTGGGCTATGGTCAATGTCGCAAATTCGCCCAAATGGTGATGTTTCAATCTGCTGTTTCACATATAAACCCATTATTGGCAACCTTCATAATCAAAATTTTAGAGAAATTTGGAACTCACCTAAAGCTAAAGAGATGAGGTCTTTGGTAAAGAGGGGAAAATTATTGGATAGCGCATGTAAAGGCTGCTCTTTAGGGAAAGCAGAACTTTTGAACATGACAATTACATGCGAAAATGCAGATGTATTACTGGATCAGATAGTTTTAAGTTCTAGATAATGTCATATTACATTATAAAAAACGACAGAACTTCAGATGTATCTGTATCTGCATATCTGCTAGATAAAGAAAATATACATATCGTTCTTTTCTCTCCACCGAGCAAATATGGCTCCATGTGGATAAGGTGGCAATATCGATATATTACGAACGATGCATATTTATTGGATGAAGCTTGTCTATTATCATCTACCAGCTCCTTTGATATCTGGGATGTGGTTCTAAACGTAAGAAAAAGAGACATTAATTTTTTAATAAAAGGTGTAACAGAAACGAGTAATAATTGGTTTTCTGAAGTAGGTGAACATGATTGTCTTGAGGAGGCTTTGCCTTTTTCATTCATAATACCAATGATAAGCGAAGGCGCAGCAAATAGATACCTGCCTTCTGTTCCAAAGTGGCTCGTAGGAAGCACGATTTATGAAATATTTGTGGACAGATTCAGAAAGCACAAAGATACTGAGGGGTGCCTTCCGTGGTCAATGCGGCCGCCATCAAATGATTTTTACCATCTTTCAAAATTTGGAGGAACATTGCAGGGTATCATTCATTCTATTATTTTTGATGGGTGCTATCTAAAACAACTTGGAATAGGTTGTATTTATATGACTCCTCTATTCCAATCACCTTCTAATCATAAGTATGATGTAACAAATTATTATGAGATTGACAAAATGTTTGGGAATGATAATGATTTGGTAAATCTAGTAGAAGTTGCACATAAAAACGGAATACGCATAGTCCTTGATGGAGTTTTTAATCATTGCAGTGATACTTTAAAGGTAAAAGGAGATAATGGTGAATTTGTTAATATATTTGACGATTTAAGAAAGAGCGGGAAAGAATCGAAATACAGTAATTGGGTTGAATGGGAAGACAATAATCATTGGCGTGGGTTCGCAAATCTTTCACATATGCCTATACTGAATACTGAAGACGATGAATGTGCAAACTATTTAATCAATGCTGCAGTCTATTGGACGAACAAAATTAAAAATGATGGATGGAGACTAGATGTAGCAAACGAGATAGGTACATCGTTCATTAAAAAATTGAAAGAAAGATTATTAGCCGTTTCACCAGACACATGGCTTTTAGGAGAAATTTTACATAATGGACAAAAATGGATTGGTGATAACAAATTATCTGGTATAACAAATCATCACTGGAGAGAATGTGTAATAAAGTTTATAGTAGGTGAATGGACATCTGATGTATTTGACACACATTTACAATCATTATGGTATCAATATCCATCAACATTATATCCGGGAATTATTAATTATTTAAATAATCATGACACACCAAGAATATTGACAAGCATCCATAAGTATTATGATTACAGTGCTTCTATTGATTTAAATATTCTTGCTGCAATATTATTATTTACCTCTGTCGGGACGCCAATGATTTTTTATGGTGAAGAAATCGGTATGGAAGGAGAAGGAGACCCTGATTGCAGAAAATGTATGGAATGGGATGTTTCTCAATGGGAACCAAATATAGTGAAAAAAAGATTGAAGTTGAAAGATGTTTATACGAAATTGATAACTTTAAGAAAAAATAATCCTTGGTTATCATATGGCGGATGGAAAACAATAAAAAGAGGCTCAGACTATTTATATGTTTACAAAAGAATAGATTGCATGTCTTATACTATGCCAAATCTTAAAACAAAAGAAGCTATAGTTGTAATTAATGCAAGTAATGAAGACTATAATTTAGACATATATGACTATCTTGATTTTGACTCTTATATTGACTCCCTAAATGATATAGAAATTAAAAAATGTGATTTTTGTAATAAAGTAATTACTGCACGGACAGGGAAGATATTTATATCTTGTTAATTATAATATGAACATATTTGATAATATTAAAGTTATCTGGCGGTTTGTTCAGAGTGATTATGCCCGTTATGGAAGAAAGCCTGTTATAATTAATATCTTAAAAGATGTCATACTTGGCTGGAATCACAGTTTTACATATTGTTTTTGGCTTCGTTTTGCATCAAGATCTAATCTGTTTTCACCAATCGCCAATTATATGCATAGAAAACTATCAAAAAGATATGGAATTCAAATATATCCTTCAACTAAGATAGGATATGGTCTGTGTCTAGGGCATGGAATAAGCATAATTGTAAATCCCACAACAATCATAGGTAATAATTGCAATTTATGCCATTATACTACAATTGGATCTAATCATGGAAAAGCTGCAAAGATAGGTGATAATGTTTATATAGGTCCTAATACGACTATTGTTGAGGACGTTAAGATTAGCAATCAAGTTACAATAGGAGCTGGAGCCATAGTAATTGACGACATTCCCGAAAACACCACAGTAGCAGGCAATCCTGCAAAGCCAATATCAACGAAGGCTCCTGGACGATATGTGCAAAATCGATTTGAAGGATATATACTATTACCTCAGGAGGCTCCTCAATACTTGAACAACTCTGACATTTCTTATATAGATATATTTATTTACTAAAACAGTAGCATTAATTATACAAATAAAAAACGATGTCATATCTATTTTCTTCAGAATCGGTATCGGAAGGTCACCCAGACAAGGTGGCTGATCAAATTAGTGATGCCCTGGTAGACCAGTTTCTTGCCTACGATGAGAAGGCACATTGTGCAATTGAGAGTTTTGTAACTACTGGTCAAGTGGTTATAATGGGTGAGGTCAGCTCAGACACATATGTTGATATTAATATGATAACTCGAAAAACCATCAATAACATAGGCTATACAAAAACCGATTACATGTTCGATGGTAATAGTTGTGGGATTTTAACAGCAGTTCACGAGCAAAGTGAAGACATCTATCGAGGAGTGAATAGAATAGAAGAGGATAACCAAGGTGCAGGTGATCAAGGTATGATGTTTGGTTATGCCACTAATGAGACAGAGAATTATATGCCAGTTAGTATATATCTGGCTCATCTGATTATGCACACTCTTGCAGATATTCGCAAAGAGGGCAAAGATATGACTTATCTGCGCCCAGATGCCAAGAGCCAGGTAACGGTACAATTCTCAGACGATGGTATTCCCGAACGCATCGATACCATCGTGGTTTCGACCCAGCACGACGAATTTGACGAGGACGAGAAGATGCTTGCCAAGATCAAAGATGACGTCATCAATATCCTCATCCCCCGCGTGAAACAGCAGATTCACTCGCAAAAAGTACTCAATCTATTCGGTCCTAATATTAAATACTACGTTAACCCTACTGGTAAATTTGTTATTGGTGGGCCTCACGGAGATACAGGGCTTACAGGCCGAAAGATTATCGTTGACACTTACGGAGGCAAAGGAGCTCACGGAGGTGGCGCCTTCTCTGGAAAAGATCCATCGAAGGTTGATCGCAGCGCAGCTTATGCTGCGCGCTATGTAGCCAAAAATATGGTTGCTGCTGGAGTTTCTGACGAAATATTGGTACAATTGAGCTATGCAATAGGTGTCGCTCAGCCCGTAAATATATATGTAAACACATACGGTAAGAGTAAAGTTAATATGACTGATAGTGAGATTGCTAAAAGAATAGGAAAACTTTTTGATTTACGGCCAAAGGCTATAGAACGTATGTTAAGACTTAATCAACCAATGTATTTGGAAACTGCCGCATACGGTCATATGGGGCGTAAGAATGAGATTATACAAAAAACCTTCACAAGCATGTACCATGAACCGAAAATTATTGAGGTAGAGCTTTTTACTTGGGAAAAACTGGATAAGATAGAGGAAATTAAGAAAATGTTTAATTTGCCCTACTAATGCAGAAAAATACTTCAATTAAAGTTAATATGTGGGGAATGTGCATTGGCGAACTGTATTGGTGCCCAGATATTCATAATACACTATTCTCTTTTTCTAACTCATATTTAAAGAATAATCTAAATGTTTTTCCTGTAATTGCGGATAGAAAATCAGCTATAACAAATAATACTTTTTATGGGGAAATAAATCCTATACATAAGTTGCTGCCTTCTTTCTTATCTGAGTCTTTGTCCGACTCATGGGAAAGAGAATACATAGTTACACAATATAAAGATAGCAAGCGATTGTCCCAAGAGACATCTCCCATTGAGAAACTTGCATATATCCGCAACAGGTGTCTTGGAGCATTAGAATATTATATCGATGATAGCCTCAATTACGATAATGACTTAAATTGGTTCAATCAGATTGCAGAAGAGTATGAAAAACATCTAAGGGAAATTAGGATACCGTCACTTTTCAAAACAGATTTGGAAACAATTTGTTCATTTGGAACTTCTTCTGTTGGCTTAAGACCCAAAGTTTTATTGGCATTATCAAAAAAAACGGGAGAAGTAAGATCGGGTCAGATTGAACAAGATATTAACTATGAACATTATATACTTAAGATAGGAGAACCGAAAAATTGCATCGCTGAAAAGGAAATATCATATTATCAAATTGCCCTAAATGCAGGTATTAAAATGATGCCATCCTATTTAATAAACATCGATGGAGAAGGTCATTTTATAACTAAAAGATATGATAGAGCAAATGGGTGTAAAATACATACGCTTTCTTTCGCAGCCATAGCGCCAAGATCTTATAGCTATGAAGATTTGTTTAAAGTTGCAGTAAGTTTAAAATTGGCAAGAGAAGACATAATTGAATTGTATAGGCGCTTATTGTTTAACATTGTAACTCATAACATTGATGATCATGCTAGAAACTTTTCTTTTATAATGGATGCAAAGGGAAACTGGTCACTGGCACCAGCCTATGATATTACGTATCCTATTACAGAACATAACAATCACAACATGACTCTTAATGGCAAGAATGAAAGATTTAGGATGGATGACATTCTGTCAATAGCATATTCATGTAATATTCTTAACCACGAAGAGATATATCATCAAGTGTTATCTTCTGTTTCTAATCTTAACGATATTCTAAGAAAGAATGGTGTCTCAAAGAAATTGAGTGATAATATATGTAAAAGAGTGTCTGAAAATATAAGGTGTTTGCAATCATAAAATAAAGCGGAATCCGAAAAGCTTAAATAGAGTAGGAATAAACCCTGTAAATTGTTACATTATGGAAGTAAAATTTCATGTTGTGGAAGGTGGCGTTGAAGAGAACAACATCTTTACCTACGCTAATTTCTGTCAGAACGGTCCTTGTGATATGTGCTGGGGCGATCTGAGTCTTTAACAAACAGGTGGGGATGCGCAAAACTATGCGCATCCCTATAATTGAATCCAACAATACCATATATGTACTGGTCAAAATATAACATCTTAACACATTCTGAGAAATTCGGTTACCTTTTGTTCAATACTTTCTCCCTGGTATTCATACAGATTGGCGAACAAGACATAAATGCGTGGCATGCCCTGAAACAATCGCCCGAGAACTATAAGGATTTCAAGAACTGGGAGTATTTGGTCAAGGCCCGTATTCTGGTTGAACAGCCCGAAGACGATCTGAACGTTTATCTCGCCGACGTACTGAAAAACCGATACAACAGTGCCGACGTGGCACTGACCATCCTACCCACTCGCGGTTGCAACTTCGGATGCATCTACTGCTATGAGCAAGACCGCCCGATGAAGCATATGGACGAGCAGACAGAGCGGTCTGTCATCGCCTTTCTCAAGTCTAATATGAACATGAAACGTCTAAGTGTCGTGTGGTATGGCGGCGAGCCACTCATCAATTTCCCAAGTGTCGAACGCTTGTCGAAGGCTTTTCTCCAGATGGGGGTAGAGTATTCGGCCAAGATGGTCACCAACGGCTATCTGCTCACCCCAGATATTGCCGACAAGATAGAGTCGCTTTGCATTCGGAATATCCAGATTACCCTCGACGGCTCAGAGGCAGTCCACAACCAGCGGCGCATGCTGTTAGGTGGGCTGCCCACCTACCGAACCATTATGAACAACCTAAAGTATCTGTTGCAGGTCAACAAGTCGGTTACCATCGATATTCGCACAAATGTTGACCGTCGCAACATGGAAGAGTATGACACCTTCTATCAGAACTTCAGGGCCGAGGTAGACAGTACCCGGGTCAATTTGTATCCCGGCTTCGTGTCAGACCTACTTTCTTCCGAATGTGTTTCTGCCGAGCACAACATCAGTGCTGGAGGCTATAAAGCCCAGTTTGCGCTCGACATCTACGACAAATACGGTATCGAGATTAAGTCGTTCTTGCCCAAATATCGTCGCCACAGCTGTGTGGCTAGCAAGTATTGGGCTTTTGTCATCGGTCCTGAGGGCGAACTCTATAAGTGCTGGAGAATGGTGGGCAACAAGCAGCAAGAGATAGGCAATGTGAACAACTTAAAGATAGACATGGCCAAGTTCTCACGTTACATTACCGGGGCCGATTATACGCTTGACCCCAAATGTCTTGCCTGCGAGTTCATCACTCTTTGTGGCGGTGGCTGTCCGCTGGTCAGGATGCGCAATAAATATGAAGGGCTGACGATGAACCACTGTTGCCCGGAGAAGAGCCACATGGAGCAGTTGATGGAGATGCGTTACGACATGTATCTGAAGCAAAAGGCAGCAAAACACGGATGAAGGTCTATGTTGAGACATATGGATGCAGAATGAACATCTGCGACAGCGAGGTTCTGGTAAGTATCCTAGAGGCATCTGGCTATGAGTACACCCCACTATTGGCCGAGGCCAACGTGGTGGTACTGAACTGCTGCTCGGTGCGCGAGGTGGGGCATGCCAAGACCTATCAGCGCATTGGCGAACTCGAAAGTTGTCTTAGAGACGATGTCGTCTTGTGTATTGCCGGATGTATGTCGACCCAGCTGCAAAACGACCTTTTCGATACCTACCCTCGCGTAAATATAATTATCGAGCCCACGGCCTATCGATTGTTACCCCAGGCTCTTGCCAGCATCGGAAGTGGCCATTTGTATGTCAGGAATGGGCAGCAGAGCGAGGTCTATGATGATGTATTGCCCACAAGGGTGTTAGAAGACAGCGTCACCGCTGCCGTTACCATTATGAAGGGGTGCGACCAGTATTGCAGCTATTGTATCGAACCCTATACCCGAGGCGAGCGCACCAACCGTAGTTATGAGGCCATCATGGACGAGATCGCCGAGGTGAGGCATGCCGGCTATCGTGAGATTACCCTTTTCGGACATATCGTCGACCTCTGGGAAGGCGAAAAACAGGGTGCCCGCATTGGCTTTGCTCAACTGCTCGACGATGTTGCGAAAGCCTGCCCGGAGCAGCGTGTCAAGTATATCTCGTCGCATCCGCTGACCTACACTGACGAGATTGTGCAAGCCGTCAAGGCCAACGACAACATCATGCGGGTGGTACACCTCCCTGTGCAATCTGGTTCCGACAAAGTGCTCCGCAACATGAACAGACATTATACTGCCCAGCAGTTTCTGCAGAGAGTCGCCGAGATTAGAAACGAGATTCCCGATATGCAGATTATCACCGACATTATGGTAGGTTTCCCTGGCGAAGATGATGATAACTTCCAGCAGACGCTCAACTTGTTGCGGCTGTTGCAGTGTGCCAATGCCAATGTGTTCGCATTTTCCATGCGCAAGGGAACTGCAGCCTACAAACATTTCAATGACAACGTTTCTGAAGCAATAAAAAAGGAGAGAACAGAAATGGCCAAAAGCCTTGTCGGCCAGATTCGTTCTGTAGAACAACAGAAATTAATCGGCACAACCCAGATTGTCATCTTGGAATCAGAGGGCAATGACTTCTGGTATGGTCGTGACTTGTATCATCGCACCATTGCGGTGCTCCCGACACAGGAAATGGCCATAGGACAGGAATTGTCTGTCAAGGTCAGCGACCTGAAAGGCCAACAACTAATAGGCATAGCTCTATGAGAATACACATTGAGAACATCGGTTGTTTCAAGAACCTAGTCGACTCTGAGCGGCTGTATCACGCACTCGAGACTGCAGGATTCCAGGTAACGTTCGGCCCATTCGAGCACGATGCCGACATCGCCATCATCAACACCTGTGGTTTCATTGGCGATGCAGAAGAAGACTCGGAATCGCTCGTGCTGCAATATGCCGACAGAAAGCGCGAAGGCTACATCGCTCAACTATGGGTCATGGGCTGCTATGGACAGAAATACGGCAAAGCACTGAGAAACAAGATTCCAACCATCGACCGTATCTTTGGCAACTTCGACTGGCAGAACATTCTCCGTGTATTGGGTCATGAATACCCAGCAGGCATACAGCGTCACATCACCACCCCTTCTCACTATGCCTATCTGAAAATATCCGAAGGCTGCAACCGCCCCTGTGCCTACTGCATCAAGCCCATTCTGAACGGCCGTCTATCCTCCATCCCCATCGACACCCTTTTGGAAGAAGTAAGGTGGATGGTGAGCCAAGGGGTACGAGAGTTGCAAGTTGTGGCTCAGAACCTGACCGACTATGGTTTAGACCTGTATGGCGAAAAGCGCATTGCTGAGCTGGTGGCAAGGATAGCCGACGTGCCTGGGGTCGACTGGATCCGGCTGCACTATGCCTATCCTTTAGGCTTCCCGAAAGAGTTGCTGAAAGTCATTCGCGAACACGAGAATGTTTGCAACTATCTTGACATGGCCTTGCAACACTGCAACACCGAAATTCTGAAACGCATGCGGCGCGGTGGCTCTAAGGAATATCTCACCGACCTGCTGGCCGAAATACGCGACAGCGTTCCCGGCATCTATCTGCGCACAACCATGATGACGGGTTTCCCTGGCGAAACAGTCGAGATGTTCGACGAGTTGTGCCAGTTTGTTATGGAGCAACAGTTCGAGCGCATGGGTGTGTTTCGCTATTCAGCCCAGAAAGGCTCATACAGCGACAAACACTATGTTGACGACATTCCCGACGATGAGAAAACACGAAGGGCACTGCATCTGATGAAGATTCAGAAAAATCGCTATCTCTCGCTCCACCAGTCTCTTCTTGGCACCACACAGCGGGTGATTGTAGACGAGTGCGTCGCTGGCAAATACCACTGTCGCACCGAGCATAGTACTCCGATGGCCGACCCGAAAGTCGTCGTTGATGGCAGCCACCATCTGACCGTAGGCTCTTTCTGTCAGGTGCGTCTTACCGACATACTGGGGAAAGATGTCGCTGGCAAGGTCGTATAACTTCATCTAACCAATACCTATGAACATCTATTCAGAACACAATATATCGATTATCGACGACCCACGATCCGACATGAAAATCGTCTACCTGCCACTGGCAGGCTTTGCTCAGCTGATGACAGTTACTGAAGTCAGCGAACTAACCTCACAACTGCAAAACCGCTCCGAGAGCAATGCATCAACAGCTGTGAATGCAGTCATGGAAAGACTGCACCACCGAGAAAAAAACGTCTATCTCACCCAACACTCCGTTGACGGACTGAGAAGCCTGATGCTACTGCCCAACAACAAGTGCAATTTCAAGTGTTCTTATTGCTACTCTGCCAATGGCAGAAACAACGGAGAGATATCGCTACCCCTGTTAGAAATCGGACTGAACTATTTTCTGAATCCAGACCGAGCCAAGGGCGAGCGGCTGTCGATCTCTGTACTTGGCGGAGGCGAACCACTGCTTTCATGGAACATACTAAGACCATCGCTCGAAAAGGCCATAACGCTTATTGAGAAGCGTAGCGCCCCATGTCCCATTTCCTTAGTGACAAATGGTTCTGTGTGCCACGATGACATTATGCAGTTTTGCCTGGTCCACCACATCAGCCTAAGCGTGTCGTTCGACATTCTTGAAGATGTGCAAAACGCCCAGCGGGGATGTTGGCAGGAAGTGTCAACCAACATCAACCGCTTTGCCCAAGCCGGAATAGATGTGGCCCTGAACACCGTTATCAGCAACGATAACGTCAGAAGAATGACCGAGATGATAGCACATCTGGCCAGCCATCATCCGCTGGTCAAGAAGGTATCGTTCAAAACACTGATTACCAAGGACTATTTCCACAGCATCGACAACCGCAAAGCCTATTACCAAGCATTTATTACCGAATTTTTCAAGGCAAAAGCAGCAGCCGATGAGTATGGAATATGGCTCACCTGTTCGTATATGAATACCTGTCTCTGCCTGTCCGACCGCTATTGTCCTGGCAAATTTGTCATCACCTCCGAAGGCGACATCTCGACCTGTCACACCGTGGGCTCGAAACGCGACGAGCTGTATAACGAGTTTGTCTTTGGCCACATTGACGCAACGACGGGTGAAGTGCATGTCGATGAGGAGAAACTACGACAGATTCTCTCATACGACATGACCAAGAGTGGCAAATGCCAAGACTGCCCAGCCCGATGGCATTGCGCCGGTGGTTGCTATGCCGACCATTTTCATTTGAATGAGGTAGAACACGAAGCTTATTGCGAATCCATGAGATCGTTCCTAACCTCTTACCTTATCTACAAGTACAAGTTATGAATAACGTATTTATCAAAAGCAACGGCTGTGCAGTCTTGATGCATGAGACAGAACGCATAGCGAAATATTTCACTGCCAACGGCTGGCTTTTGGCTGAATCACCGGCCGAGGCCGATATTGTAGTCATGACCTGCTGTGGTGTTACCAACAACGAGGAAGATCAGACCATCGGCATGATTGGCGAGTTGGAACAGCAGCGTCGTCCAGGCAGCAAATTCTTCGTTTCAGGCTGTATGCCCGCATTTGCTGCCGAACGTGTGATAGAGGCATCGCCAACGGCCGTCATCTTGAAATACAGAGAACTCGGCGCACTCGATGGTATTATCGGTGCCGAGAAACCTTTCCACACAGTTCATTACAACACAGACCCACTGTTGAAAAAATGCGGAGAAGAGGCAGACCAGACCGACGACGACCTGCGGCTGATGCGTAAAATAGACGAGACATACCACTCTCACGAATGTGAACGCACCTGGGAGTTCTCTACGCTGCGCAAGTATATGTGGCAAGACGGACGCACCTATCAGATCAAGGTGTCTTACGGTTGTCCCGGACATTGCAGCTACTGCGCCACCAAACTGGGCATTGGTGAATTCAGGAGCATTGACATGGGGCTTGTCATCAAGCAGTTTCGTGAGGGTTGGCAGAAGGGATTCACCCGATTCCTGCTCATCGGCGACGAAATAGGCACATATGGCCGCGACATCGGCACGTCGCTTATTGACCTGCTGCAACAGATGTATGACCTATCTGAGGGTCGTGCCACGGTTGCCATACGCTATATCCATCCCGACATTTTCGTGAAACAGTATGAGCAACTATCGTTCTTCTTTGCCAATGGCTTTGTCAACTACTTCTGCTGTGCCATCCAGTCGGGAAGTCCCGAGGTTCTGAAGCGCATGAACCGCAATGCTTGGTTAGAGCCTTTCATCCGTTGCATGGAAGATATCAATGCCAATGGCTACCCCGTCAACAAGCACACGCAGATTATCGTGGGCTTCCCTGGAGAAACTGCCGAGGATTTCCTACAGACGATGGATGCCCTGTGTCGCTGTCAGTTCGACCATATCAATATCAATCTGTACAGCCCCCGCAAGCACACTGCAGCTTGGAGTATGACCGACGATGTATCTCTAGACGAAAAAGCTTTCAGGGCCGCACTCATCCGCCACAACATGATGCTTAACAAAAAAGCCCTTTTATACGATGCCATCAAAAAAACCATAGAAGCATAATGAATTCCAACTTAGTAAATATTACGGAATTGTCAGATTCGCTGAGTCAGATCATTCCTATCATCAGGTCTATAGAGGAGCATAGTGCCCCTGCACCCTTTACATATATCAATATCATTATCTCACTTATTGCTGCCCTTTTCGGCTTTGGCTCATTCCTGTATGCCAAAAAGACTGCAGACAATGTCAGTAGATTGTCGAGAAAAACACAGATTGACTTATGTGAGGATCTGTTACGAGATAGCCTTCAAATAGTTGTCCGGCAACTTGTCGCTCTCAAAAGAATAGAGAAGGATGGTTGGGGCATTACAGAAGATACGTTGAAAGACATCAATTACTGGCCATCAGAAATCTACTTCAAACAGGATGTGTACAATAGCAACAGTAAGATATACAAGATGATATACAACATCAAGCGAAGAATGCAAGAGTATAATAACAAGATACTAGATTGTCAACAGGAAATTTCCAAAGGAAAAAAATCGGTAAAGAGAAACTTACAGAACTTTATGAAAAAAATTGGATGAATTTGTATAAGGCATATGCCATATACGAAAAGTTGAACAGGGAAATTAAGTCTGGAGTAGCACCAAAAAAAATCGAAAAGATATATTCAGAATTGCACGAATCATACTACAATAACCTAACATCAAGGGAACCTCCCATATCATTGGATGAGAATCTAAAAAAAACTTATAATGAGATAATAGTCGAACTATACAATAATCACAAACACAAACAAAATGACGACCCTTGGAGCAAAATACATGCTATAGAAAAGAATATAGCGGATGTACTCAGCCAAGATGCAGCTCTTCACGAGGAAACTATGCGTATCGAAGAAGGCCAGCAGTCAGCAACATAGCCCCCACTATGCGCAAGCGTATCTACATAGAAACTAACATTGCTGAAGACCTGCGCAACGAGGTGTTTCGGCATGACTATACCCCCTCTCTAAACAAGAGTATGACAAGAGACGAGTACGGATTTTGGCATGCTACTGGTAGGGATATTGTGTTAGATGACAGTATTACCAACAAGAAATTCTACAGGAAGGGGTGGAAAGAGGTGGCGCAGAACGATGTACAGGACGTCAAAGACACATTATATATAAAGGAGGATGTGAATCATCACGGGTTGTCGGTCATCGTTGCGTCGCCATCCACAGACCATCCATTGCCTGCGGTTGTTATTTGCCTGGGCGGACCGCAGACTCCTGTTCCCAACATCTATGAGGAAGACTCTGTCTACCAAATACTGATGGACAATGGTTTCGCCCTCATTATTCCGTTGCGCCGAGGAGTCATAGGCATCTCAGAAGAGTGGCAGGCGGCATTAGACGGCCATTACGGCGACTATGATGTCCAAGACACGTCAGAGGCCGCAACGTTTGCCGTGGACAATCACCCCGACATCATTGACCCAAACTGTGTCAGCCTTTATGGCGGCAGCTATGGAGGATATGTGGCACTACTCATGGCTGGGAAGAACAATGCCAACAGGCGTTTCAAGGCCGTCGTTGCTCACTGTGGTGTCTACGATCTGGCCACCTATCCCTGGCACAACCAAGGCATTCCCGAAGAAACCATGGTGACCTACGGCAACACGACTAACCGAGAAGAATACATCGCAAGGGTGGCATCGATATCGCCTAAGTCATATGTTGACAAATGGAGTAGTCCAGTGCTCCTAATTCACCATCTGAACGATACAAGCTCTTGGTTTGGTCAGTCGGTGGCGGCCTATAACGATGCAATCCGTTACGGAAAACAGGCCGACCTGATGATTGTGCCTGGTCCCCATACCTACAAAATAAAGCATCATAATGTTTTATTCCATCAGATTATATCATTTTTTAAATCCAATTAGATTTATGCTAATGGCGAAAGACTTTCTCTTATCCCTATTGTCCACTTCTACAGTATCTGGTTTCGAACAGGGAGGTTGCGATTTGTTCGAAACTTATCTCAAACAATATGTAGATAAATGTCATCGTGATGTTGTCGGGAATAGTATTGTAAAGTTAGGGTGCCAGGACGGCTCTAAGTCAATACTTATAGAGGCGCATATTGATGAAATTGGTTTTCAGGTATTATATATCGGAGATGATGGAGGCGTTTTTCTCAGAGCAAATGGCGGTATAGACATGCATTGCGTTCCAGGAAGCCATGTTGAAATACATGGCAAGAAGGGGAAAGTAAACGGTGTCATAGGTAAGACTCCAATTCATCTCTTAAAGAGCAAAGAACGCGAGAATGTTATAGAACTGTCAAATCTATGGGTTGACACAGGTCTCCTCGTTGAGGAGGTTAAAGAAAAAGTGAGAGTCGGCGACCCTGTCTCTTTCAAATCAAACACGGAGTTCTTGGGAGAGCATCGTATAACTTCCAAAGCCTTGGACGACAAAATAGGTGTCTACATTGTAGCAGAAGTTATCCGACGACTGTATGATTGTCGCGATGGATTGAAATGCCAGATATACGGAGCGGCTACTGTTCAAGAGGAAACAGGATGCAGAGGGGTGCAAACCAGCAGTTTCGCTATCATGCCAGACATCGCTATCTGTATAGATGTCGACTTCGCGACAGATGTACATGGATGTAGAAAAAACAAGTTTGGAGATGTGAGTTTAGGTAATGGCGTTGTCATTTCATACTGTCTGGATAGTGACATGTCTGTGGCCGATAAAATGATTAGTATAGCAGAGGAAAAAGGAATTCCTGTTCAGATATCTGCACGGCCACATGCTACTGGGGGAACGAATGCTTCAAGAGTTCGATTTCTAAGGTCAGGTATTAAAACGATATTATTGGGCATACCATGCCGTTATATGCATACACCTGTGGAGGTTTGTGATTTAAGAGATGTTGAGTCTGCTATAAAATTGATTGTTGAATATGTAAAGAGCTTTTCTGATAATCAAAGTGCAACAGGTTCTAACACAAGAAACAATGGATAATGAAATTTATTCTTAATCTCTTTTTAGAATAATGATTATTTTTGAATTTGTACACTAAATACCTTATTAATATGGAAAATATTTTTCTCGTAATTATTTCTTTTATTGTTTTAATGTTTGTATTGGCACTTGCCAGAGTTATCTTCACCTTTGTACTTGATATTGTGGGGCATGGTATTCTCCCTTTCTTGATAGTTCGTTTTATCACTTTTACGATGGAACATTGGATGGGATCTACGATTGCTTGGATTTTGAGTATTGCTGCTGGAATTATTTGGGGAGTGTATCCCAGACTTAAGCAATTGGTAACCGACCCACATGGTACTATTCAAGATATTCGTACAAGGGAAGAGCGAATAGCACAGGAGAGGGCGGAGTTCAACCGAAAGTATAGTCAGCACGGGAATAATGGCGATTATGTAAAAGAAGAGGTGGAGCGTTGTGATACAGACAAATATGAATAAATAATACCTCAATACAATGTAATCTTTGTAGACTACTTGGCATCTCGTTTATGGTTATGTGAACTATTGGTAGGTAATCTCTTTATTATTATTGGTGTCCGCTAAAAACTTTGGTGATTTCAGGGACTACTATTTTTCTCGGACAGCCGATGTGCTGGACATGTAAGTAGCCATTGGGGTGATATAAAGTGACAGAATATGCCTCAAAATAGCAAATATAGCCATCCACGGTTAAGTTTATGTCGTGTGAGGGGCGGAATTTTTAGCGGACAGCCGTTGTAGCCTCTTAAAAGGGGGCTTGTCTGTTGCCTAAACCAGTATTATTCGACACTAAAACATGTTTAGCGGACACCAATACTTTATTATATTTTTCCTTTTTTGTGCGGAACTTTGTATAAAATATTACAATAGAGGAAAGATTGTTGAGATTATATTTGTAATAATGGAAGATTTTTTTTTAATTTTGCAGCCGATAAACATAATTCTATCACAAAAAACAAATTGTAGTAAACAATGAACAAAATGACAAATGGACTATTGAGATGCCGAGCGGTTTTAAGACAATGGTAAAAACAGTGTCTGTGAGTCGATGGGGTATTATTGTATTTTGTTGTTCCGAGCGTTCATTGACTTGTTGCTACAAATAGTCTGATAATGTGATAGAGTATCTTCATAAAAGAACTCTATTGATACCGCAGGTTGGTGCTGATGCACTTGCCTGTTTCTCTTATGTCTTACAGCCTAATGTATTTCTAGTACATTCTGTAGTTCTTCTGCTTCCTCAAGCAACTTCTGCGGATTCTGCTTAGCAAGATAGTTCAATCTCTCTTTCCCTCCATCTTATCTATAAAGGTCTTATATATCAAAGTATAAGCATCACTCACATTGAATGTTATGCCTGGACGCAAGAGAGATTGCATATCGTTGGTAAATTCTGGATCTTCCATCTTCTCCTGCATGTTATTGACAAACTGCTTGTAAGACGGAGCCTTTTCGACCACAAACTCCATATACTTCTTATAGCAATGAAGGACTTTATCAACATCCACATCCTTGCGTTGTAAGGCAATACTCATCTATAAAATCAAAATCCTCTTTGCGTCCATTTACCAAAGCATTGATTTCCTCTTTTGTAAATTCAAGGCATTCCTGTTTCTTATCATCTATATCAAGAAGTTTAATTTCATCGGAACTAGTATAGTCTCCTATCTCATAATAGCCAAAACCTAATCTTGATGCCACCCTATCAGATAGATGTAGGAAAATAACAACTGTACAAAGATTCCTAAAGGTTAGTTTTTGATATTTCACCAACGATTCTACAAGAACACACAACTGCCATGGTCTATCTGTAGCATCTGACACAAAGGCACGGAACTGGCATGCACCGCGACAAATGTAATTCTCAACGAACAACCCTATTTGAGCATCCTCCATTTTTTTCCACGAGTTTTCATCTGAAATAATATCCTCACCTTTCAGAACGCGATTTTGTAGTTCCTGTAAGATCTGCAAATGAGATGAATTCTCTTGGCACACTTGAAGGTATGCCAAATACTTCAACATATCGAGAGTATTAAAATGCTTTAAATCTGCTAATTCCATAATAAAAGAATATATTACATGTTTCTTTATCTATAATATTTCAGCACCTCAAAAATAGCATATAAAGGTAAAAGCCATTTTTGTCTATATTTCATCTGTGAAGTTCAAAACAAACCATTAAGTTTGAATATGGTGAACTCTTGCATCATAGTTTTATCGCAGTCTTCAGCTCATTAAAGCGCCCGTTCATATACCTGTTCATATATATCCACTTCTCGCTTGGCTATACCCAGGCGAGTGGCTATGGACTTCCAATGCTTCACACCAGCCTTCACTTCATCGATGATACGCACGGCTTCGTCTTTGTCTATCATATACTCCTCCGAGGAATCAAGCAACACCTGAAGGTCCGCATGATTCGTTGTGGAGTTGATGAGCAAAGACTGGTATTCATTCAGAGTCGGATTCATATCGTATGCCGGTGATAGCGTCCAGCCCCGTGGAGTCAGGAGGAATCCGTGGTTGCGGAAATGGTCATCGCTATTACCGATGGCTATATTGAATGCCACTCGACGATAGAGCTGACGCAGGTTCTGCTCCACGTCACAACAGTTCTGGAGGATGAAGTCTACGATGTCCAGATAGCCGTTACCCGTTTTGGCATCACAGCCATCAGTCAAGCCCAGCAGGGTCATGGCTGATGCGAAATGCTTTCTTCGACCATCGGCTGTCCTGTCGAAACGCCTGGAAAGTAAGGCATGGTATTTCCCACCTGTCTCAATGACACTAGTCTCTGCAGCTATGACTCCAGCCTCTTTCGCCAACAGATGACTGTGGTGTTCCCAAAGACCTACATCATAGTCATCGTTCCTTGACGGGAACTTGGCTACGCAAAGCCGGCCTTCATCATTAATCACACCAGCCTTGGGACGGGCACCGCCAAGCGAAGTGCCAGGATGAACGAGTTGCAAGAGCCATTTCTTCTCAGGCAACTGGTTCTGCTCCTCACTCTTCTCAATCTCCATACTGGCTGCCACCAATGCCCGTATGTCGGTCAAAGGGGGAATACGAAGCGATTCCCCACAATTGATGTACTCTCCATCTTGTTTTTCCTTAAAGCGGAAACCACCCATACGGGAGTAGTCATCGATACCCATGAGGTAATCAAACGACGAAAGCTTACGTACCGGGCGTTTCTCTTCCGTAGCAAGGATTTGTTCGCGACGGTTAAGCAGTAATCTTCCCCAACGGTCAGGCAAGGCATCGCCGAAACAGCTGAAGATGTCCCTGTCTGGCTGGGTATATTGCTGACCAGGATAGTTGTTGATGTCGGCACTCAGAAAGAGGCTGCCATACTGACGGAGCCAGTCGTTATCATACTTGAACGAATAGGAGTCTGAGCCACGGAGGGATTCATAGCCAAGTTCACCGACCAGCATTGGTTCGTCAAGCCAGTCAAAATCCGCATATACATACAGTGTCTTCATACCTTATTGTTTTTTTGAAGCACGTTCACGATGTTTCAGTGCAAGATCCTGTAAGGCTCTACCCATTTCATCCTTCTTTGCCAACAACAAGATGTCATCATCCAGCTGAAGGGCATAGAGCACACGCAAATAGATACCGATAGCAACAGTCGGCGCACCTTTCTCTATCCTGGCAATGGTCATAGGCGAACAGGTCGCACGTTCAGCCACCTGAGCGACACTAAGATCACGGCGCAATCTGGCAAGTCTGATTTGCTCACCAACTGTCTGCATCTTCTGTTCCAGTTTTCGGGGCAGTTTATTACCCATCGTTGTTTTACTCATATAGGGATATAATTATGTATTACGAGTGCAAATTTAATGTTTTTTCTCTATTTTATGTTAGGTTAACGGAAAAAATAATTCATTTTACAAGGCATTTTTAACAATTCAAGTCATCTTTTGGGACAAAAAGCATACTCCTTAGACACTCCATCGCATCACAACCCAAGAAATCCTCTGCAATATCTTTTAGCTCTTCTGCACAAAAAGTGGCATAGATAACAACCTATGAGATTTCAACCAAGATTATCAGTTATTTGCGATTATAAAGCAATTCAAAACATAAAACATACTATTTTTGATGCACAAAGCAAAATAAATGGGAAAACCTTTGGTTATATCAGATTATTTTAATACTTTTGCATCGTTTTAATGGTATATTAAAATGAAGCATAATGGTTAAAACGAAAGATATAGTCATATTAGGACGACCCTTACAGCTGCAAGAACGAAGCAAAGCGCAGATGAAAGGTGTTACTATCGGGGACTCTCTTGCATACAAGTTCTACGATGGCGAGTTCCATGGAATGTCACTACTTTTCGCAGAACCCAAAGGCAAGATTGCTTCGCCACGCAGTCTATCTGTCACAGCCAGCAATCTTACTTCGTTGTTACAGCGTCCCACGGTATTCTTGCTGCCGACATGTCCGGCCTATGAACGGCAAAGGCTCATCGATAAGGATGTTTATTTCATCGCATCTGACAAATACGTTCACCTGCCGATGCTTCTGGCTAACGAGCGTATTCGCAAGACCAAACAGGCAAAGGCTCTTACACCGGTAGCCCAATACCTGCTGCTCTACCATTTACAGATAGAAAGTATCGAAGAACTTGCAGCACGAGACATAGAAGACAAGATGCCTTATTCATATGCAAGCATCACGCTTGGCATTACTTGCCTTGAAGACCTGGGGCTGTGCCAGAAGGTGGCTGATGGCTCCAAGCGGAAAGTCATCCACTTCGATAAGACGGGGAAGGATCTGTGGGAACAGGCTCAATCCGTCCTCATCAATCCTGTTGAAGAACGCATCTTCTGTGATGACTTGCTTTCAGATGAACACTACCCCACATGTGGCATCAATGCCCTGGCACATTATACATGGCTCAACCCTGACCCGGAAAGGATCATCATGATGACCGTCAAACAGCTCCGTGACTTCAGGAGTACAGGAACCTTGGTACGTCCTAATGAGTTCGACGGCAACATCATCATTGAGGCATGGAAATACCCGCCTGTCACCAAAATTGGTACTGAAGCCGAATGGGTGGACAGGCTATCATTGGCCGTTTCGCTCCGTGAGGATGCAGACCCACGGGTGGAAGGCGAAGTTGAACGATTAATTAATGATATAGAATGGAAGGATTAGAGAAATTCCGTGAAGCATTTGAAGCTTACTCGGAGAACTACGTTATCATCGGTGGCACGGCTTGTGACATCGCTATGACCGGGACGGCAGTACGTCCTCGTGCAACCCACGACATTGATATGATTGTCATTGTCGAAAAGATGACCGCTGACTTTGCCGAACACTTCTGGCAGTTCGTGCGTGAAGGTGGTTATCGCCCTGAAAAGCGCAAGCAGTTTGAAGGTGAAGCTCCTAAGTACGAGCTATACCGCTTTGTCAATGGCAAACCTGACTATCCCGAAATGATTGAACTGCTGTCACGGCATCCAGACATTCTCGGCGAACCGAAGGGACTGACCATTGAGCCGTTACCTGTGGACGAGGAAACGTCAAGCCTGAGTGCCATCATCATGGATGATGATTTCTATCACTTCACCATCGACCACAGCAAACTGACCAACGGGCTTCGTCATGCTGACTCAGCAGCCCTCATCGCCCTGAAGTCACGTGCCTACCTTAATCTTTTACAGGACAAGGACAATGGCAAGCATGTCAACAGCAAGGACATCAAGAAGCATCGTTCTGACGTGCTGAAGAACGTGGTCATCATGGAAGACAGTCAGATTACGGCTCCAGAGCCAATCGTCACTTGCATAAAAGAATTTGTCGCCTCAATCAGAAATGATTGGGATGCCCTCTCAGAGCCTCTTGCAAAGGCTCTTGACCAGGCTCCTTCGTTCATCGAGGCCCTGCTTGAACAATTAGACGGATTATTTGCCATAGAACAGTCATGAAGATACAGTATGCGTCCGACCTCCATCTGGAGTTTGCCGACAACTGGCGATACCTGAAGGAGAATCCCCTGCAAGTGACAGGGGAAATTCTCGTTATGGCTGGCGACATCGGCTACTTGGGGGATGACAACTATACCAAACATCCCTTCTGGGACTGGGCATCGGAGAACTACCAGCAGGTAATAGCCTGTATGGGCAACCATGAGTTCTACAAGTTCTACGACATCGCAAAACTGAACGATGGCTATTGCCTTGAAATACGCCCTAATGTCCACAGCTATTATAATGCCGTAGTACATATAGGTGACATTGACTTCATCATAACCACATTGTGGGCCAGGATCCCCCTGAAGGAGGCATATTATACGGAACAAGTGGTAAGCGACTTCCGGCGCATCATCTTCAATGGCGATATTCTCACCTTTGCTGATTTCAACCGCGAACATGAAAGGTGTCTGGCTTTCCTGAAGAACGCTGTATCAAGCAGCAAGGCCAGAAGAAAAATTGTCGTAACCCATCATGTCCCATCCTTCCAGATGCAATGCCCCAAGTTTGCCGATAGCCAAGCTAACGGAGCTTTCACGGTCGAACTGGAAGACTACATCAAGGATAGCGGCATCGATTACTGGATATATGGCCACTCCCACTACAACGTGGATGCCGAGATAGGCAATACCAAATGTGTGTCCAATCAGTTGGGGTATGTATTTCATGGGGAGCATGAATCATTCGAGCCAGGTAAATATATCGAAGCATAACAACCCATGAAATTCTCCATGATATGTTCACTCAGTTCTCTGAAATATCTGCTCGATTCATCCAGGTGGACAAGTCAAAGGGTGTAAAACGCTTACTTTTTTCGCCACAATATATTGAGCATATTATATCAACATTTAACGAAATATTCAACCGAATGAAAGAACAAAAGAACTTATCCTATAGTTTAAGAAAGGTGGCACATTCCTTCAAAAGCAGCTTAAACTCTATGTTTTTGCCGATTTTGAGCCTACCTGGGGCTTTTGTTACCTTAACAAATGTTAATTACGTTAAAAATGCGATTTTTGGAAGTTATTTTGAGCAGTTTTCGCACTTTTCTATCGTTTAACACCTAACTATCTGATAATCAACGATGTTTATTTCCTGCGTGGGAAAGTAGATTTAGCGTGGGAAAATGACACCTTATAAACAAGAGGAGCATAGGTTCGATATTCTTACCTCAAGAATGCACATTTCCCGGAAAATACTTACCTTTGTAACGGATTTTTACCCGGATACGGTTTATCACCCTCCGGCAGCAATACAAATACAAATATGAGAACTATCAAACTTTTCCTGCTGATAGGTGCGGCATTGATAGCATGCAGGGCAACCGCACAGTGTAAGGCCAATACGGGAACTGACGACAACAGCGATTTTGTTACAATCACGGATGTGGTGCCCGATGTGATTCTGGAGATTCGCTACTACGGAACCTATAACTTCGTAGGTTCGCGCATAAACGGCTATCTTGAGCCGACGGCACTGCTCACCAAGAGGGCCGCAGACAGCCTTCTGGCTGTGAGCAACGATGTAAAGGCCCTGGGCTACCGCCTGAAAATATACGATGCCTACCGCCCGCAGTGTGCCGTCGACCACTTCGTACGCTGGTCGAAAGACACGGATGCCACCGAGATGAAACCCTATTTCTATCCCAACCTTGAAAAGGATGTACTCTTTCCGCAGGAATACATCTGCGAACGGAGCGGGCACACCAGAGGCTCCACGCTGGACCTTACACTCTTCGACATGGCCAGCGAGAAGGAGCTGGACATGGGGGGCACCTTCGACTGGTTCGGACCAGAAAGCCATCCTGACTTCGGAGGAAACCCAGAAACAGGGGAGTATACGCCCAACGACCGCATCAGCGAAACGCAGTTCAAGAACCGGCTGATACTGCGCAATGCCATGATGCGCCACGGGTTCAACCCTTTCTCCATCGAATGGTGGCACTTCACCCTGAAGGACGAACCCTATCCTGACACCTATTTCACCTTCCCCGTGAAGCAGACAAATCCAGCATGCCATCATGCAGGCAACGGTTGCAAGCACAAGCAAGGGAAGAACAAGGAGAATTGTAAAGAGAATATTTGTACATCTGAAATTCCTTAACACGACATGGATTGGCTCACTAACTTATTTTCCAATACAGACTCTGTAGCACACATCGTACTACTCTACTCCGTAGTCATCTCCATAGGCGTCATGCTGGGCAAGTTAAAGGTGGCAGGCATCAGCCTCGGAGTCACTTTCGTACTGTTTGCAGGCATTGTTGCCGGCCATGTAGGATTCACCGGCACCATGGCAACGCTTAACTTTATTCAGGAGTTCGGTCTGGTGCTGTTTGTATTCTGCATCGGTCTGCAGGTAGGTCCTGGTTTCTTTGAGACCTTCCGTGCCGGTGGTGTCAAACTCAACGGACTTGCCTGCCTCGCAATCCTGCTCAACATTGCCGTGATGCTGGGCTGCTACTATGCTTTCTTCGACACAACAGACCGCAACAACCTGCCGATGATGATCGGAACGCTTTACGGCGCGGTGACCAACACCCCCGGTCTGGGAGCCGCCAACGAGGCACTCAGCGCCTCCATGGGCGACAGTGCTCCCTCCATCGCTTCGGGCTATGCCTGCGCCTACCCCCTGGGCGTCATCGGAATCATCCTGTCGATGGTGGCCATCAAGCACATCTGCAAGATTGATTTGAAAAAAGAAGAGGCAGACCTGCAGGCGGCCGAGGCCGACAATCCGCACGCCAAGCCCTTCACCATGCGCCTGAAGGTGACCAACGAATTTCTGGTAGGCCGCACGCTGATGGAAGTGAACGAATTTCTGAAGCGTGACATTGTCTGCACCCGTGTCCTCCACGAAGGCAACATACTCATTCCAAACAGGGACACCGCCCTTTTCGTAGGCGACGAACTGCTCGTGGTGTGCGCAGAAGCAGATGCCGAGGCCATTCAGACCTTTATCGGTCCGGTAATAGAGGAACCCTGGAAGATTGAAGACGAGAAGATGCCGATGGTGTCTAAGCGTATCATCGTGACCAATCCGAAGATGAATGGCAAGACACTGGGCAAGATGCACTTCTCAAGCATCTACGGGGTGAACATCACCCGCATCACTCGCCACGGCATAGAACTGTTTGCCAGTCGCAACCATCACTTCCATGTGGGCGACCGCATCATGGTTATCGGTCCGGAAGACAATGTAAACCGCGTGGCAGAACTGATGGGCAACTCCGTAAACAGGCTAAACGCTCCCAATATTGCCACCATCTTCATCGGCATCATCGTGGGTATCATATTCGGGAGCATCCCGTTTGCCATCCCAGGCCTGCCAGTGCCGTTGAAACTGGGCATCGCCGGCGGTCCGCTTATCATTGCCATACTCATTGGACGCTTCGGACATTTCATGAAATTGGTGACCTACACCACGACGAGTGCCAACATGATGCTACGCGAAATCGGGCTGGTGCTGTTCCTTGCCAGTGTTGGCATCAAGGCCGGGGCAGGTTTCTGGGACACCGTGATAGCCGGCGACGGACTGAAATATGTCTGGACCGGTGCTCTGATAACGGTCATTCCCATCCTCATCGTAGGCTGTCTGGCACGCTGGAGATACAAGTTCAACTATTTTACCATTATGGGTATGATTGCCGGTTCGTACACCGACCCGCCAGCACTGGCCTACGCCAACGGCGAATGCAGCAAGAGCGCACCTTCGACCAGTTATTCGACGGTGTATCCACTGACCATGTTCTTGCGCATATTCACGGCACAATTGCTTGTCCTGCTCTGTGGATGAACTCGAGAATAAATAAAAATAAAAATCCGATGGCCGGCCGGCTATCGGATTTTTATTTGCCCCTCATGGTTGACTAGGATGTCTGCCGTATAGTTGATGGACGACGGTGGAATGACCAGATAGGCTATGAAGTGAAAACCTTCGCCGTCAACCTTCTGATAGAGGATGTCACTCAGTACGCTTTTCTTCAGGACATCGTCCGGCACCAGCCCGCTGAAGTGCGACTTGAGGAAGTCGCTGGAAAACAATTTGCGCGTTCCCTGGAAAATGTGTATGTTCAAGATGTTCTCATAGTAGACATTGTCGATGGCAATTCCGCCCTCGGCATAGGTGGTGTTCACCACGCGGTAAGTCGTAGGATTGACCTGCACATAGATGTGATAGCGCGCATTGTCGTAGGAAATAACCGTGTCCCGCCTTATCAATTCCCGCTGGTGGAGCACGGCCGGTGCTGAATGGGAGAAATAGACGGAGTCGAAGGGTTCAGTACTTTTATACAGTTTCAGCGGTTCTCCGTACTGGTTCTGGACCACAAAGCGGTTGGCAGTCTGTTTCAGGATGGGATATGCCTGCAAAGTCGAGGCGTGTATGTAGAAAGTATCCTTGATAATCTGGAACGAAAGCGGCATGGCCGTCGTGTCGGGATAGAACACTGAATCGCCTACTATCTGGAAGAAAGGTGCATCGTCGTCACTGTTCCGCCAGACACCTTGCAGCAGTCGCTTCGCCACGGTGTCCTCCTGCGGTTCCCCGTCCCTACCGGACAGGTGCAAGTCGCACGATGCCATCGAGAGCAACAATACTGCCGATACTATATATAGTAGGTTTTTCATCTTTCAGTTATTTGCAGTCTGCAGTTAATCAAAACAAGCAGCCTCGGCGAAGGGCCTTCCTTCCAGGTCACGCCGGGCCTGCACAAGAGGCACATCGACGGATGGCCACTCGATGTTCAGTTGAGAATCGTTCCAAAGGATGGTCTCCTCAGAGGCCGCATTGTAATAGTTGTCCACCTTATAGGTGAAAATCACCTCTTCGCTCAGTGCTATGAAACCATGTGCAAAGCCTCTGGGGATGAACAACTGACGGTGGTTTTCGCCGCTGAGCTCCACAGCCACATACTCCCCGAAGGTGGAAGACGACCTGCGACAGTCGACGGCGACATCCACGACCGTGCCCTTAACGACACGCACCAACTTTGCCTGAGCATGCTCCCCACGCTGGTAGTGGAGGCCACGGAGCACACCCTTGAACGACTTGGATTCGTTCTCCTGTACAAAGTGAACGGCACCGATGTGTGCTTTGAATTCGTCCTCACGCCAGGACTCGAAGAAATAACCGCGTGAATCACCCAGCACTTTGGGCTGGATAATCCAGATATCTGGAATGGATGTCTGTATGAACTGCATATATGGTAAGTTTTTGTTTCAGTATTTCCGTTGGGAATCCATGTCCCTGGCTTGCTGTCAGATTTTCACCGAGGAGATATCGACCAGATTGTTCACGATAGCATAGATAGTCAATCCTGCCGGTGAGTGTATCTGTAACTTTCGTGCGATGTTCCGACGGTGGGTGATGACGGTGTTAATGGCGATGGAGAGGTGGTCGGCAATTTCCTTGTTGGTCATTCCCTGGACCACACCGACAATGACTTCCTTCTCCCGCTGGCTCAGCGAATCGCTGTCGCTGCCCTTCGATATCATGTTGGATATCTTCATCGAGACATCGTTCTGCCGTGTCTGCTGTTCGAGGTGGCGTATGGCAGGAATGAAAATCTCGTCCTCGACCCTCGCATGCTGGCTGAGCCATTCCTCGCAGTTGTAGATGTCGTAGAGGGTGGCGCTGAGCTGGTTGTTGCGTAGTCCGCTTGAAGGCAAATACTTGATGATGATGTTCTTCAGTTCCTTGAGTTTCTGACCGGTCTGCCCGTGATGTTTGGAAAAGGTTTCAATGCCGTAGTCGCCCTGCACTTCATTGTCCAGCAGGGAGCGTACATAGGGGAACACCGTCTTCTCCTCGTATTTCATGTGCTGCCGGATGCTGCGGGCATACTCGTCGTACAGTTTCATGATGAGCACCGCCAAGTTGTCGTCCATGTCGAGTGCTTCGGACAGTTCACGCCTGATGAAGGGCAATTCGAAATCCAGATAGTAAGCGTGCGAGGCCTGCAGGTACTGCAGCAGTGTAGGGATGGAGAGTTGCTTTATCTGGTCGGCGTTTTTGTAGCCATTGATTGTAAAATTGACCACGGCCAAGAAAGTGCCGGTATCCACTCCCTGGCTTTTGCACACCTCGTTGACGGTATTGTCGCCGAAGCCCAGATTGATGCCGAACGAGCCAAGACTCTGCAGGATGTTGTAGTTGTCGCTGATGATGGTTATCATCTTGTCGTCGGCCTCGTACATTTTCTGGTTTTTCATTGCTCTTTTATCTATGGGCAACACCCTCAACACGCCTTGCGTAAGAAAGCCGTTGAGGGTGCAGCATGTCTGTTCTTGTTTGCTTTATTTGGCGAATGCTACGGACCGTGTTTCCCTGATGACTGTTATCTTCACCTGTCCGGGATAGGTCATCTCGTTCTGAATCTTCGTAGCAATCTCTCCACTGAGTTTCTCGGTCTGCACATCGTCGATCTGGTCGGCTCCCACGATGACGCGGAGTTCCCTTCCGGCCTGGATGGCATAGGTCTTGGTCACACCCGGATAACTCATGGCGATGGCCTCAAGGTCGTTCAGTCGCTTGATGTATGCCTCCACGATTTCGCGGCGAGCACCGGGCCTTGCACCCGAGATGGCATCGCACACCTGCACGATGGGAGCCAGCAGGGTGTTCATTTCCATTTCGTCATGGTGGGCACCGATGGCATTGCAGATATCTGGTTTCTCCTTATATTTCTCTGCAATCTTGGCTCCGTAGAGTGCGTGGGGCAGTTCACTCTCCTCGTCGGGCACTTTCCCGATGTCGTGGAGGAGTCCGGCACGCTTTGCCTTTTTGGGGTTCAGTCCGAGTTCGGATGCCATGACGGCGCAGAGATTGGCTGTCTCGCGTGCATGCTGCAGGAGGTTCTGCCCGTAGCTGCTGCGGTATTTCATCTTTCCGATGATACGGATGAGGTCGGGATGGAGGCCGTGTATGCCAAGGTCGATGGCTGTGCGCTTGCCGGTTTCTATCACTTCGTTGTCGAGTTGCTTCTTCACCTTTGCCACGACTTCCTCGATGCGTGCCGGGTGGATGCGTCCGTCGGCCACAAGCTGGTGCAGTGCGAGTCGGCATACCTCACGGCGGAGGGGGTCGAAGGCACTGATGACGATGGCTTCCGGTGTGTCGTCGACGACGATTTCCACGCCTGCGGCAGCCTCGAGGGCACGGATGTTACGGCCTTCGCGTCCGATGATGCGGCCTTTTATCTCGTCGTTGTCGATGTGGAAGACGCTGACGGAGTTCTCGATGGCTGTTTCCGTTGCCACGCGCTGGATGGTCTGGATGACAATTTTCCTTGCCTGTGCATTGGCATTGAGCTTGGCCTCGTCCATGATTTCGTTGATGTAGCTGGCAGCAGCAGTGCGGGCTTCGTCCTTCAGGCTGTCGACCAGCCGGCTCTTGGCTTCCTCGGCACTGAGTCCGGAGAGTTCTTCCAGTTTGGCACGCTCCTGGCTCTGCATTTTCTCGAGTTCGTCCTGCTTCATGTTAAGCAGTTTCTTCTCGTTTTCAAGGCGTTGCTGCGTCTGGTCCAGGTCCTGCTTGCGCCGGCCTATTTCCTCCTGGCGTTGGTTGAGCGATATTTCGCGCTGGCGAAGGTGGTTCTCGCTCTGCTGGATTTTGTGGTTGCGCTGCTGCACTTCCTTTTCCAGTTCGCTCTTCTTGTTAAGGAATGTTTCCTTCACTTCGAGCAGTTTCTTCTCCTTGATGACCGAAGCCTCTTTCTCGGCAGCGGCCATCATTTCCTTATATTTGCCTGTGATAATATACCTGAACAGCAAATATCCCAGGAAGCATCCTACCAGGAGTGCTCCCAAGCATATCAAAATGGTTGTTGACATAGGTGTTTATGGTTTGTTTAATGAAAATTCCTGACTTTACTTGCTGAGTGCTTCTTCTATTTCACCAGTCAACTTGTCCAGGATTTCACTAAACGGCCCTGTGTCGTTACGGCGTGCCTCACGCTCTAGCGACACAGCTATATCGAGCATTACAGCAAACAATATCTCCTTTTCCGACCTTCGTCCGTTAAGGATTTCGTTGTAGGTGTTCACCTTGGAGTTGATAACCTTTTCCGCCCGGCGGTAGAGTTCCTCTTCGTCGCGGGGCACTTTAACGGCTATTTTCACTCCATGGAGATTTACCGATATATTCTGTTTTGGTTGTCCTTCTGGCATTGTGCTGGTTATTTTTCACTCAGCAGCGTGATACATTTGTTCACATCGCGGATGAGCTTGGCTATCTTCTTCTGTGCGGTGTCCACCTCTGCATCAGTTACCTCGAGCATCTTCGCAAGTTTCAGGCTGGTAAAGTTGGTCTGCGACTGCGTCAACATGGCCTTGAGGTCTTCAATCTTGGCTTCCTGCTGGGCCACGGTGGCCTGCAGGGAGTCAATCTGCTGCTTTGCCTCCGAGTAGTTCAGGATGAGCTGGCGGATGCGGGTGGTGAAGAGATTTAATTTCTGCTCGTTCGTTGACATAACGCTACTTTGTCCGACAAATTTAGCTTTTAATCTGCAATTGGCAAAATAAAATGGCCGGTTTTTTCATTTTTCGCAGAAAGAGAGCCTTTTTAAGCCTCTTCCTTTTTGCGCGGTTCCTTCTTGGCCAGCATCACAATCTGATAGACGAAGTCGGTGGTCCAGCGCTGCGAGAAACCCAGCCGGGCATTGTACTTGCGGAGGTCGGCAACGGTCTTGGCAACGGCAGGATCGTCGAAGGCGCTCTTCGTGAAGATGTCGGTCATGGTCTTCTCGGTCATGGCATAGATGGTGCGCTTGAAGATGGAGGGCACACGAAGTTTGAACTTCATCAGATTGCCGGTGAGCATCATCAGGCTCTGCGTGAAATTGTTGAACTGCAGCAGATAGACCTGCACATCCTGCAATTTCCGGCAATTCTTCCGGATGCTCGTGTCGATTTCCTTGAAGAAGCTATCGTCGGTTTTGTAAAGTTCTTTTACCATTTTCTTGCATCGTGCCTTCTCGTTAACGCCCAGCCGATTGTTCAGTGTCGGGATATGAAGCGACGACTTGAAAAGCCGCAAGTCGGGAAGAGCAGATAAATTATTGATTCCCACTTCATTGGCTATTGATGCCTGAAAATAAACTCTAATCAGTGTCATGTAGTCTTCCATGCCACGCTTTGACTGTGAAGACTGATTGCGCTTGAATATTCCTGAAAAGATTCCCATATACTTTTTGTAAAGATTTTTTAATGGTTTTACTACTTGGAAATTATGTATTTCTGCGCAAAATTACTACTTTCCCGACTTCCGTCAAAAATTATTTCGCAGAATTTGTCGGATTGCGTGGTTTTCGCTTGTTCGGCAATGGGCACAGACAAGAATTGCCCCTACCCGAAAAACGGCATAGAGGCAAGTTCGCTTAAAAGCGTTGTAAACAGTTGAAAGACAACGACTTGTAAGCATTCGGAGGCTATCGGCCGGGATATGTTTTCCGTTTTGGCTCCAAACGGAATGCAATTGACGCCCAAACGCACTCCGTTTGAGCCTCACTCGGCTTGCGTTTGGGCTCTACTTGGAAATTCACTGTCGGACAATGGCTGCAAATCCACCCTAATACATTGTACGACAGTGGCTTACATGAATTATTTCAGGTAGGAGCGTTGTAACTATTTTACATAATTATGCCGAATTGTTTTTGCAGTAAGAAAAATTGTTCGTATTTTTGTGCCCCGATAATATAATAATATATTATAACACGCCAGACATGAAACAGTACGCCAAAGGTAATGACATGATACGCTACTCGGTGATTGCGTTGGACTTTCTCCTCGTAAATCTGCTGTTGGTGGTGTTCTATAAGTTAACCACAATGGTGCCCATCACATTCCGCATCGAACGGAACTATGTGCTGCTTTCCACCAACTTCGCCATGCTCGTGGCGCAGTATTTCTATTCAAACCTCATCTACTATCGCAGGCAAAACATCCGCCTTATCATCGTGCGCGTACTGAAACTCACCATCATGCATGGCATACTCATGTTCCTTCTTATAAAGCTGGCCGTGGGCGGAGGCGGGCTCTTCAAGGTGATGCTGCTGTTCGTCATTGCCGAATATGCCCTGCTGCTGATTTCGCGGCTGATAGAAATAAGGGTGGTCAAGCACCTCCGGCAGATGGGACGCAACCAGCGCCATGTCGTGTTCGTAGGAAGCGACCCCGCCAATCTCCTCATATACAACGACATGATATCCGATGCCTCTACGGGCTACAAGGTGCTGGGCTACTACAGCGACGCCCCCATTGCCGACTGCCCTTCAAGACTGGAGCATCTGGGCAGCCTCGAGCAACTGAAACAGGAAATGGAGGACGCCAACGGTCGGCTCAACAATGTGGATGAACTCTATTGCAGCCTCTCACACAGCCTCTCCGATACAATCGTAGGCATCATGCGATTCTGCGACGAGAACATTATCCACTTCAGATATGTTCCCCGGCAGTTCGGCAACTTCCGCCTGAACCTCAAACCGGAGCAATATGGCGAGATGACCATCTTCACCAACCACAAGGAGCCCCTCTCGCTGATTGAGAACCGAGTGCTGAAGCGTGCTTTCGACATTGTGTTCAGCCTCGCCGTCTGCATCTGCCTGCTCCCGCTCTTACCCATATTCGCCCTTATCATCAAACGCCAAAGCCCGGGTTCCCTCTTCTTCGTACAGGAACGCACGGGACTGAACGGTGAGACCTTCAAATGCTACAAGTTCCGCTCCATGCACATGAACAAGGACGCCGACACCCTGCAGGCCACCAAGGAAGACCCGCGGAAGTTCGGCTTCGGAAACTTCATGCGGAAGACCAACATCGACGAACTGCCGCAGTTCTTCAATGTGCTCCGCGGCGACATGAGCGTCGTCGGACCGCGCCCGCACATGCTGCGCCATACGGAAATCTATGGAAAACTCATCGACAAATACATGGTGCGCCACTTCTGCAAGCCAGGAGTAACAGGCTGGGCACAAGTGACGGGATTCCGCGGAGAGACCAAGGAGCAATGGCAGATGGAAGGACGCGTGGAGCGCGACATCTGGTATTTGGAGAACTGGAGCTTCCTGCTCGACATCGAAATTATCTTCAAGACCGTCGGCTCCGTTTTCATTCCCGACAAGAAAGCATATTGACAATTAACGACAACCGATAGACAATAGCCATTACACTTAAGGCAACCAAGCAAATAAAATGAAAGGAATAGTACTGGCAGGCGGATCCGGCACACGCCTCTACCCCATAACGAAGGGAATAAGCAAACAGCTCATCCCGATCTTCGACAAGCCGATGATCTACTACCCCATCTCCGTTCTGATGCAGGCGGGGATTCGTGACATACTCATCATCTCCACGCCCTACGACCTGCCGGGGTTCAAGCGCCTGCTGGGCAACGGCGACGACTACGGCGTAAGATTTGAATACGCCGAGCAGCCCAGCCCCGACGGACTGGCACAGGCTTTCATCATCGGAGAAGAATTCATCGGCGACGACAATGTATGTCTCGTGCTGGGCGACAACATCTTCGCAGGCTCCGGATTCAGCAAGATGCTGAACGAAGCCGTGAAGAACACCGACAGCAACCAGGCCACCATCTTTGGCTACTATGTCAACGACCCGCAGCGGTACGGCGTTGCTGAGTTCGACAATGAAGGCAACTGCCTCAGCATAGAGGAAAAGCCCGAACACCCGAAGAGCAACTATGCCGTGGTGGGACTCTACTTCTACCCCAACAGCGTGGTGGAAATCGCAAAAAGCATCAAGCCCAGCAAGAGAGGCGAACTGGAAATAACCAGCGTCAACCAGGAATACCTGGAACGCCGGCAGCTGAAAGTGCAGGTGCTGCAACGCGGCTTTGCATGGCTCGATACCGGCACACACGACAGCCTCAGCGAGGCCAGCACATTCATCGAAGTGATTGAAAAACGACAGGGACTGAAGATTGCCTGTCTGGAAGAAATAGCCCTGCACCAGGGCTGGATAACTCCGGAGAAAGTCGTAGAACTGGCAAAGCCCATGCAAAAGAATGCCTACGGACAATACCTCCTGCAGATAGCAAACACGAAAAACAAACAATAACAAAATAAAAAACACAAAAACAAAAAAATGGAAGACATTAAAAAGAACTACAATGTAGAAGGCCAAGAGCAGGAAGAACAGTCGCTGTTTAACTTCCAAGCCATCTACACAGCACTCGTACTGAACTGGAAATGGTTCGTACTGTCGCTCATCATCTGCCTGAGTCTTGCAGCCATCTACCTCCGCTACAAGACACCTGTGTACCAAACCTATGCCAAGCTCCTTATCAAAGAGGAGGAGAACTCACGCAGTTCCCGCAATAGCCTGATGTATGCGTCCAACCTCGGTACGATGACCAACTCCAGCGGTATCGACAACGAGATGGAAATCCTGAAGTCAAAGACCCTTGCCGAAAAGGCGGTTAAAGACCTCAAGATCTATGTTACCTATAAAAAGTCGGGAAAGATTAAGGACCGCACCATCTACAAAACACAGGAAATCAATGCCGACCTGGACGAGGAAAGCCTAGATAACCTCTACTACCCCATCAGCCTTGAGGTTAAGCACACCAAGAGCGGCTACAAGGTGACTGGCCAGTACACCACACCCCAGATGGAAGAATGTACCATCAATGCCACCTACAAGAACCTGCCCATTCAAATCCGCACCAAAGTCGGATTTGTCAAACTGGCACAAAACGGAAACAGAATACTTGAAGAAGGAGATCATATTAAAATTATCATCTCCTCACCCAAGTCGATGGGAGGTCTCTATTCTGGTTTGCTGGGCGTTTCGCAGACTTCGCCGACAACAACCATAGCACAGTTGACCCTTCCAAACGAAATTCCATCGCGAGGAATAGACTACCTCAAACAACTCGTAGTGTGCTACAACCGCCAGGCCAACGAAGACAAGAACGAGATTGCCCTCCGTACGGAGAAGTTCATCAACGGCCGTCTGGAGAAGATTAACGCCGAACTCGGACAGACCGAAGGAGAACTCGAGAACTACAAGAGAAACCAAAACCTCGTGGAACTGCGTCTTAATGCCGCCCAGAACATCGAGAGTTCCGACGAATACAAGCAGAAACTGGTGGAAGCCGAGATTCAGGTCGAACTGCTGAACAGCATCGCCAACTACATGCGCCAGCCGGAAAACAAGTACCAGCCCCTGCCATCCAATGTGGGACTGACCGACAATTCGGCAATCGCCCTTATCAACAAGTACAACGAGATTGCCATCGAGCGTAACCATCTGCTTCGCTCCGCTTCTGAGGCCAGTCCGACCGTGGCACCGCTCACAGCACAGCTCAACGACCTGGAGGCCAGCATCAAGCGCGCCATGGCACAGTCGAAGAAGAACATGCAACTGCAGCGCGACGCCGTAAAACGCCAGTACAATGAATATACGAGCGACATCCGCCAGACACCTTCCCAGGAAAGAGTGCTCACACAGATTGCACGCCAACAGGAAGTGAAGTCCGGTCTGTACCTCATGCTGCTCCAGAAGAGAGAGGAAAACTCTATCTCACTGGCAGCAACTGCCGACAAGGGACGACTCATTGACGAGCCTCTGTACGGCGGAAAGATAAGTCCGCGCTCATCGCTCTACCTCTTGCTGGCTCTGCTTGCAGGTTTGCTCATCCCAGCCGTTATCCTCTTCCTCAACGAGTTCTTCAGATATCGTATCGAAGGACATGACGATGTGGCCAAACACACCACCCTGCCCATCATCGCCGATGTAGCAGTAGCTAATGAATCTGCCAAGACAAAAGCCGATATCGTTGTACACGAGAACAAGAACAGCACGATGGAAGAAATCTTCCGCTCCATGCGTACCAATTTGCAGTTCATGCTTAAGGAAGACGAAAAGATTATCCTCTTCACCTCTTCTACTTCAGGTGAAGGCAAAACATTCAACGCTGCCAACCTCGCCGTGAGTTTCGCACTGCTCGACAAGAAGGTAATCCTTGTCGGTCTTGACATCCGTAAGCCCCGTCTGGCCGAGTTGTTCGAAATCAACGACCACCACCACGGAATAACTCCATTGCTGACTCACGACAATCCAGAATGGGACGAAATCCAAAAGCAAATCATTCCTTCCGGTATTCACCGCAAACTGGAACTTCTCCTGGCTGGTCCTATCCCACCAAACCCGTCAGAGTTGGTTTCGCGCCAAGCACTTGACAATATATTTGCACAGTTGCGTGACCACTACGACTACATTCTCATAGACACAGCACCCGTCGGACTGGTCACCGATACCCTGCAGATTGGTCGCGTGGCTGATGCAACCGTATTCGTATGCCGTGCTGACTACACGCCGAAGGAATGCTTTAACCTCATCAATTCAATTGCTGGCGAAGGTAAATTGCCGAAGATGTCGATTGTTATCAACGGCATTGACATGTCAAAGAAGAAATACGGCTACTACTATGGCTACGGTAAGTACGGCAAGTATGGTCGATATGGACGCTATACCAAATACGGAAGTGCCGGTGGTTATGGTTCATACGGAACTTATGGTGCCTATGGCAACAGCAACTATGGCGACACCAAGGATAACTCCGTAAAACTCTAATTCACTAAAGCATCTGCAAGGAACCCTCAACAGACACTCATCCAACTATGGTAATAGCAGTAGATTTCGACGGAACGATTGTTGAAAACCGTTATCCAAAAATTGGTGACGAACTCCCCTTTGCGTGCGAAACACTTAAGATGTTGCAGAAAGACCAGCACCATCTCATCCTATGGACCGTTCGCGAAGGGGTAGCCCTTGAAGAAGCCGTTGAATGGTGTCGTAAACGCGGGGTCGTGTTCTATGCAATCAATAAGGACTACCCTGAAGAATCCGATACGAAAAGCGAGTATTTCTCCCGCAAGATCAAGGCAGACATCTTCATTGACGACCGTCAGGTGGGCGGACTGCCCGACTGGGGACAAATCTATCACATGATTCGGGACAACAAGACCATCAAACAGCTCATCCGAGAAGAAAGCCGTTCGCAGGTAGACCGCCGCGAGACAACAAAGAAGAAGCACTGGTGGAGCAAGTGAGAACATGAAAAAGGAAAACTTGCGCATAGTATTCATGGGAACTCCTGCGTTTGCCGTGGCTTCGCTTGCAGCACTCGTCGACGGTGGATACCATGTGGTAGGGGTTGTTACCCAGCCCGACAAGCCAGTAGGGCGGCACGGTTCGCTGTTGCAGGCGCCACCGGTGAAACAATATGCCTTGTCAAAAGGGTTGCCAATACTGCAGCCCGAGAAGATGAAGGATGCGGATTTCCAGCATGCCCTTGCCCAAATGAATGCAGATGTGCAGGTAGTCGTGGCCTACAGGATGCTCCCCAAGGAAGTCTGGAGCATGCCACGCTTCGGCACATTCAATGTTCACGCATCGCTGCTGCCACAGTACCGCGGTGCAGCTCCTATCAACTGGGCCGTCATCAACGGCGAGACGGAAACCGGCATAACCACCTTCTTCCTGGACGAACAGATTGATACAGGGCGCATGATCCTGCGTCAGTCCATCCCCATTGCCGACGATGCCGATGCCGGACAGGTATATGATGACCTGATGGACCTCGGTGCCAAGTTGTGCCTGCGTACCGTCGATTTGCTGCTGGAAACTGACGGCAATGTCCCCTCACTCGACCAAAAGGACTTCATCAGTGAAACCACATTGCTGAAGCCTGCCCCGAAGATTTTCAAGGAGACCTGTCAGATTGACTGGTCCCAGCCTGCCAAGCGGGTCTACGACTTCATCCGGGGCCTGAGTCCCTATCCAGGGGCCTGGGGGAAAGTAGAAGCGGCCGAGCAGATGGAACTGAAAATCTTCAAAGCTTCCAAGACAGGACAGCCCTGCACAGCAGCACCCGGACGACTCATGACCGACAAGCAGCGCCTGTATGTTGCCACGGCGGATGAATGGCTCAGCATAGAAATGCTCCAGCAAGCCGGTAAGCGCAGGATGGATGCCGCAGACTTCCTCAACGGGATGCGCCAGAAACTTTAACCTATAGACGCTCCATGACGCGCGAAGAAGACATTCGACAGGCTGTGGCTACGCTACGAAAAGGTGGAGTCATACTCTATCCCACCGACACTATCTGGGGAATAGGCTGCGATGCCACCAACCCGGATGCCGTACAAAGAGTGTACGAGATAAAACATCGTACCAATTCCAAGGCGCTTATCTGCCTGATTGACTCCGATGTGCGTCTGCAGCGCTATGTCCGCAATGTGCCCGATGTGGCATGGGACCTCATGGAGTATGCCACGCGTCCCACCACGCTCATCCTCGACCATGCAGTCAATGTGGCACCGAACCTTGTCGCCGACGACGGTTCGCTCGGCATACGCATCACCAGAGAGCCTTTTTCCAAGGAACTTTGCTATCGTTTTCAGAAGCCTCTTGTCAGCACAAGTGCCAACATAAGCGGAGAGCCGGCACCACAGAACTACGCCGACATTGCCGAAGAGGTGAAACAGGCGGTCGACTATGTCTGCTGGAGCCGCCGCCAGGAGCACAAGCCGCACGATCCCAGTTGCATCATCAAGTTGAAAGAAAACGGCGAGGTTACCATTATCCGCAAATAGCATCCCCAAAATCATTCACATGAGCCGAATCGACCGAATAGCCCAATGGCGTCAGGAGCACATCTCCGACAGGAATGCCACGCTGATACTGGCTTTCTTCATTGGACTGTTTGCGTCGCTGGCAGCCTATGTGCTGCATTCACTCATCAGGCTGATACAATATTTCCTAACGGAAGAATTCTCCATCAGCACCTACAACTGGCTCTATCTGCTCTTTCCAATAGTCGGCATCATTCTGACCACGCTCTTTGTCAAGTACATCGTCAAGGACGAAATATCCCACGGCATCACCCGCATCCTCTATGCAATCTCCTCAAAGCAGAGCCATCTGAGGGGACACAACTGCTGGACATCGGTCGTGGCATCGGCCATCACCATCGGTTTCGGCGGTTCTGTAGGTGCCGAGGCTCCCATTGTGCTGACAGGTTCGGCCATTGGCAGCAAACTGGGACAGCTCTTCAACCTGGAGAAAAAGACCCTCTTGCTCCTGGTGGGCTGTGGAGGTGCCGCCGCCATAGCCGGCATTTTCAAGGCACCCATAGCCGGACTGGTGTTCACCCTGGAGGTGCTCATGGTCGACCTCTCCATGGCTTCACTCCTTCCCATCCTGACATCGTGCGTCACAGCTACCTGTTTCACCTATATCCTGACAGGCACCTCCTCGTTCTTTGCCTTCGAGCTGGAGACCGACTGGGCACTGAGCCATATTCCGGCATGTGTCCTTCTGGGCATGTTCTGCGGACTGCTGAGTCTCTATTTCATGCGGACGATGTCGGCCTGTGAGAATATCTTTGCCCGATTGCGCAACAGCGCCATTACGAAACTGCTGCTCGGAGCCACCATATTAAGTACGCTCATCTTCGTTTTCCCCTCACTCTACGGCGAAGGCTATGAAGCCATCAACATTCTTCTAAGCGGCAAATTCCCGTCTGAATGGGAAACGCTGATGGACAACTCCATGTTCTACGGTCACGGCAACCTGCTCCTGCTCTATGTGGCAGGTGTCATGCTCACAAAGGTGTTCGCCACTTCGGCAACAAACGGTGCCGGCGGTGTGGGCGGAACCTTTGCGCCGTCGCTGTTCATCGGAGCCTTTGCCGGTTTCTTCTTCTCCCGCCTGTGGAATCAGGAGGGGGTGGGCGTCTACCTTCCTGAACGCAACTTCGCGCTGCTGGGCATGGCAGGCGTGATGGCTGCCGTGATGCATGCGCCGCTGACGGGCATATTCCTCATTGCAGAGCTCACCGGAGGCTACGGGCTGTTCATTCCGCTCATCATTGTGAGCCTGTGCGCCGTCATGGTCATCAGCCTCTTCGAGCCGCACAGCATCTATGCCGTCCGGCTTGCTCGCGAGGGGAAACTGCTGACCCATCATACCGACCGGTCGGTGCTCACCCTTATGTCGATGGACAGCCTTATCCAACGCGACTACTCCATCCTGCGCACCAACGACACACTGGGAAAACTGGTCCGCACCATCAGCAACAGCGAAACGAGCTTCCTTCCCGTCACGGGTACCGACGGCACGCTGCTGGGCATTGTCGACATCACACAGATACGCCATCTGATGTTCCGTTCCGAACTGTACCAGCGGTTCACGGTGGCACAGGCCATGCAGGCGCCCAATTCGACGGTGCGCACTTCCGACCCCATGAGTGCCGTGATGCAGACCTTCGAGGACAATCCGACGGAATACCTGCCTGTCATCGACATGGAAAACAAGCTGGTGGGATACATCTCGCGCACGCGTACCTTTAATCTATATAGGAAACTCGTGGCAGACTACTCCACCGAATAAGCCGCGAAAAACACAAGACAGGATGAAAAACAAGCATATTGCCGTAATCGGTGCGGCCAACATCGACATCATTGCCACCCCCGAAAGCGAATACATCCCGGCCGATTCCAACCCCAGCGTGGTGCAGATTGACTACGGCGGCGTGGGGCGCAACATTGCCCACAACCTCTGCCTCATGGGCATGGAGGTGAGCTTCATTACGGCTTTCGGCGACGATGCCATGGCCGATGCGCTCCGCAGCCATTGCAAAACGGTTGGGATGGACACCAGCCGGTCGCTCATCATTCCCGGCACTCGCAGCAACTACTTCATCTGCGTGAACAACCACAAGGGCGAGATGGTGGCAGGCGCATCCGACATGCAGCTCATGCAGCAGCTCGACCCGCACCACATCATGTCGCAGATGGACTTTCTCAACAGCCTCGATGCCGTCGTGGCCGACTGCAACCTGAACACAGACACGCTGCAGGCCATCGTTTCTCACTGCAAGATTCCCGTCTACATCGATGCCACCTCGGCTCCCAAGTCGCGGAAGATAGCCGCACTGCTTTCCCTACCCCACAAGGCTCCCGTCATCCTCAAGCTGAACCGTGCCGAAGCAGCTGCCCTTGCCAGCGGCTGCAACATCGTGGAGGAACAGGCCGACTGGTTCATACGGCAGGGCATCAGCCATCTCTACATCACCCTTGGCAGCCAGGGAGTCTACTTCACCGACGGCATCGACCACTGCCTGCTCCCCGCCCACAAGGCTACCGTGGTGAACACCACCGGCGCAGGCGATGCCTTCATGGCCGGAGTGGTCTGGGCCGAGCTCTCCCAGCTGCCCATGCGGAGTGCCGCCGCCATCGGGCTGGAAACGGCGCAGCTGGCGTTGCAGAGTCCTTCGGCAGTGAACGAACATGTAAAGGAAATCACAAGAAACACACAAAATACATCATTATGAATCCCTATTTAGTCATTTCAGAAGAAGTTAAGGCAGCCCTGCGTGAGGGCAAGCCCATTGTCGCACTCGAGTCTACCATCATATCGCACGGCATGCCCTATCCGCAGAATATGGAAACCGCCCTTGCCGTTGAGCAGACCATCCGCGACAACGGCGCCACACCAGCCACCATTGCCATCATCGGCGGCAAGCTCAAGGCCGGCTGTACCCCCGAGGAAATAGAATACCTGGGCAAGAAAGGCCAAGCCGTGACCAAGGCATCGCGACGCGACCTGCCGGTGCTCATCGCACGCGGCGAAGACGGCGCCACAACCGTGACCACCACCATGATCATTGCCGCCATGGCAGGCATACATGTCTTTGCCACGGGAGGCATCGGAGGCGTACACCGCGGTGCGGAAACCACCATGGACATCTCTGCCGACCTGGAAGAACTGGCCCACACACCCGTAATGGTCATCTGCGCCGGCGCCAAATCCATCCTCGACCTGCAGCTGACACTCGAATACCTCGAAACTAAAGGTGTTCCCGTCATCGGCTACGGAACGGAAGAACTGCCCGCTTTCTACACCCGTGAGAGCGGTCTGAAAGTCGACTACCGCATCGACACCCCGGAGGAACTGGCTGCTGCCTTCCGCGCAAAGATGGAAATGGGGCTTGAGGGCGGCATGCTCGTCACCAACCCCATACCTGAGGAGTATTCGCTCGATGCCCGCTACATCAACGAAGCCATCGACCGTGCCATCGAAAAGAGCAAGGCCCTCGGCATCAAGGGCAAGCAGACCACACCTTTCCTGCTGGCAGAGATTAAGAGCATCACCGACGGAACCAGCCTCGATGCCAACATCCAGCTCGTCCTGAACAATGCCCGCCTGGCAGCAAAGACTGCCGCCGCCCTTGCCGGAAAATAACACTTGGAAAAAATCTGCCTGACAGGCATTTTGCAAAAGGGGCTCAGTTGCATTGCAACCGGGCCCCTTTCGTCATACATTTAGGCCCCAGTTGCAGTCCAACTGGGGCCTAAACAAAATACGATTATATACTTCTGGAAATCAATGCATTAGAGGGGTGTAAGAAAACAGTCCTGTACAATCCGATCAGATTTCCCATCCCACAGCCGAGGCGCCCAGCACCGCTGCCGAAGCACCGTTCAGACCGCTGATGAGGAACTTGGCCTTTCCGCGGAAGATGGGCAGCACATGCTCGTCATAGCTGCGCTTGATGGGATCCATAATCAGATCGCCCGCCTTGGTCATACCTCCGAAGAAGATGAAAGCCTCGGGCGAAGAGAAGGCTGCGAAGTCGGCACAGGCCTCTCCGAGCATCTCACCGGCACGCTCGTAGATTTCCTTTGCCAGTGCATCTCCCTTGCCGGCGGCAATCGAGACATCGAGCGATGTAATCTTCTCAGGGTCCAGGTCACGCAGGAGCGACTTGTCCTTGCGGGTGGCCAGCAGTTCGCGTGCGGAGCGAGCCACACCCGTTGCCGAGCAGTATGCCTCGAGGCAGCCGTGGCGTCCGCAGCCGCAGAGACGGCCGTTCTCACGACGCATGATGACATGTCCCAGCTCGCCGGCAAATCCGTCGCATCCGTACACCAGCTGTCCGTTGATGACAATGCCCGAACCTACGCCGGTACCAAGCGTGATCACGATGAAGTTCTTCATACCGCGGGCCACGCCGTAGATCATTTCGCCGATGGCTGCGGCATTGGCATCGTTGGTCAGTGCCACGGGAACACCCAACGCATCGGAGAAGAGCTGTGCAAGGGGCACAACACCGTTCCTGCCCCACTCCAGGTTCGGGGCAAACTCGATGGTTCCATTGTAGTAGTTGCCGTTCGGGGCGCCGATACCCATCGCCTCGATGGTGTCGATACCTCCAACTTCGTCGATGATAACCTGCAGAGCTTCAACTGAAGCACGCACATAATCCTTCACATCTGGATAGCCCTGTGTCTTGATGGCGGTCGTGGCACGGATTTCACCGCGGCTGTCGACAATGCCAAACACAGAATTAGTTCCACCCAGATCCAAGCCTATCACATAAGGCTTCTTTTGTCCATGTTCGTTCATAGGTAAAAATATAAATGTAGAATAATTGGTTTTCTGCTATCGCAAAAATAACGAATAAATTGCAGACAGAAAAAGTTTTCACTGTAAAAATGCAGAAAAGAAAAGGTTTCTCTCCCTTGACACAAGGAAAAGGAACCTTCCGCCCCGCTAAAACGCATGTCTGTTGGACACACCCCATCGGCAAAACACAGACAAATATTTGTTTTTCCGCACACTTATTCGTAACTTTGCCGTCTGTATGGCACAACTGTTTCCGATAGACTTTCTCGGCACCATCCTCAAGGGTATGCTCATCGGCATCATAGCCTCGGCACCGATGGGACCAGTGGGCGTGCTCTGTGTGCAGCGGACATTAAATAAAGGCCGCTGGTACGGATTCGTCACCGGTCTCGGTGCTACCGTAAGCGACCTCATCTATGCCCTCCTCACCGGTCTGGGCATGAGCTTTATCATGGACCTCATCAGTGAGCCCACCACACTCTATGTGCTCAAGATAGTGGGCAGCGTGGTGCTCCTCCTCTTCGGAGTCATCTGCTTCAGGGCAAACCCCACCCGCAACATGCACATCAGCGGCAACAAGAAAGACTCATACATCCACAATGCGGTGACCGCCTTCCTGCTCACACTGTCCAACCCGCTCATAGTGTTGCTCTTCATGGCCACCTTCGCACAGTTTGCCTTTATCGTACCCAACCAGCCCATCGTCATCAGTCTCGGCTATATCTCCATCATCGGAGGAGCCATCCTATGGTGGTACGGACTGACATGGCTCGTCGACCTCATCAGGGAAAAATTCGACAAGACGGGAATCGTCATCATCAACAAAATCATCGGAAGCCTCGTCATCGTCTTTTCCTTCGTCATGCTCATCGGAACCGTATTCAACCTCTACTCCATCTATTGAGCGTAACTTCAAGCATCACAACCTTCCGCCATGCACATCGCACAAGAACTCCGCAAGAACAACATCGTTGAATACCTGCTCTACATGTGGCAGGTGGAAGATATCATCCGCGTCTACGACTGTAATCTGTTCAAGGTGGAACAGGGCTATCTCTCGCAATTCAAACTTGAGGACGACGACCGCGATGAAGTGGTCGACTGGTATGCCAACCTCATCACCATGATGAACCGCGAAGGCAAGCGCCAGCAGGGGCACCTCGACATCAACCGCATACTGGTCGGACAGCTCCAGGAACTGCACGAGGCACTCCTCGAATCCACACGGTTCCCATTCTACACTTCCGCCTACTACAAGACACTCCCTTTCATCGTCGAACTGCGCAACAAGGGCAACAAGGAATACAGCGAGATAGAAACCTGCCTCAACGCACTCTACGGTGTTATGATGCTACGCCTACAGCAAAAGGAAATCTCAGATGACACGAAACACGCCATCGAGCAGATAACTCTCCTCCTGGGAATGCTCAGCGACTACTATCAGCAGGACAGAAAGGGAGAACTGCAATTGGAGGAAGACCCCATCTAACCAACAAATATCACCATACATGAATATACTCGTCACTGGATGCAACGGACAGCTGGGTCGAAGCTTGCAGGACTTGCAAGCCTCCCACCCGCAGTTCAACTGGTTCAACACCGATGTTGAGCAGTTGGACATCACCAAGCCTGAGAAAATCGAAAGATACATTGAGGGAAACAAGATAGACGGCATCATAAACTGCGCCGCCTATACCGCCGTCGACCGCGCCGAGGAGAACGAAACAATGGCGCTCCTCCTCAACGCCGAGGCACCGGCATTCCTCGCCCGTGCCATCGAACAGCGCAACGGATGGTTCATACAAATCTCAACCGACTATGTCTTCGACGGAAAGAAACAATCGCCCTACCGCGAAGACGACGAAACACAACCGCAGTCGGTCTACGGCAAGACCAAACTGGCAGGTGAGTTCAACGCACTGAAATTCTGCCGGCAGACAGTCATCATCCGTACGGCATGGCTCTATTCTGTCTATGGAGCCAACTTCGTCAAGACTATGCTCCGCCTCGGTAGCGAACGGGACGAGATTGGAGTCGTGGACGACCAGCACGGAACGCCAACCAATGCCGCCGACCTGGCCAGCGCTATTCTCGAAATCATCTGCCAAGGCATAAAACCGGGAATATACCATTACACCAACGAAGGAAAGACCACCTGGTGCCGGTTCGCACAGCAAATCATGCGCTATGCCAACCTGCCTTGTACCGTGCAGCCGCTCACCACCGACCAGTACCCCACCCCAGCACAGCGGCCCGCTTACTCGATCCTTGACAAGTCGAAGATTAAGAACGAATACCACATCGGCATCCCCCAATGGCAAGATTCATTGAAGAATACCGTACAGCAACTACAGACAGCCCACGAAGCATGAACCCTGAAATACAACGCCGGCGCACCTTTGCCATCATCAGTCACCCCGACGCAGGTAAGACAACCCTGACGGAGAAGTTCCTCCTCTTCGGCGGGCAGATACAAGTGGCCGGTGCCGTCAAGAGCAACAAGATACGCAAGACCGCCACGAGCGACTGGATGGAAATCGAACGCCAGAGAGGTATATCCGTATCTACCTCGGTCATGGAGTTCGAATACAAGGACTACAAGATAAATATCCTCGACACACCGGGCCATCAGGACTTCGCCGAGGATACCTTCCGCACCCTCACGGCCGTCGACTCCGCCATCATTGTGGTCGACAGTGCCAAAGGCGTGGAGACCCAGACCCGACGGCTCATGGAAGTTTGCCGCATGCGGAAGACGCCCGTCATCATTTTCATCAACAAGTTGGACCGAGAGGGACGCGACCCCTTCGAACTCCTCGACGAACTGGAAGAGGAACTCCAACTGCATGTACGCCCTCTCTCCTGGCCTATAGGGCAGGGACAGCGGTTCCGCGGTGTCTACAACATCTACCAGCAGGCCCTCAACCTCTTCACTCCCGACAAGCAACGCATCACACAGCGAGTGGAAGTAGACATCGACGGCAGCGAACTCGACGAGTATGTAGGAGAAACTCCTGCCGACCAGCTCAGAACTGACCTGGAACTGCTCAACGGAGTATACGACGACTTCAATGCCGACGAGTACCGCGAGGCCAGCGTTGCACCCGTGTTTTTCGGGTCGGCGCTCAACAACTTCGGCGTGCAGGAACTACTCGACACCTTCGTCGAGATTGCCCCTGCCCCACAGCCGACACAAGCGGAGGAGAGACTTGTAAGCCCTGAAGAGCCCAACTTCAGCGGATTCATCTTCAAGATAACCGCCAACATTGACCCGAACCACCGTTCCAGCATTGCCTTCTGCAAGGTCTGCAGCGGACAGTTCGAACGCAACACCCCCTATCTGCATGTCCGTCAGGGCAAGGCTCTCCGCTTCACTTCGCCCGTACAGTTCATGGCGCAGCGCAAGGAAACCATCGAACAGGCCTGGGCAGGCGACATTGTCGGGCTCCCCAACACGGGCAACACCTTCAAAATAGGTGACACATTGACCAACGGCGAGCAACTCCATTTCCGTGGGTTGCCCAGTTTCTCGCCCGAACTATTCAAGTATATCGAGAACGCCGACCCCATGCGTTCCAAGCAGTTGGAACGCGGTATACAGCAGTTGATGGACGAAGGAGTGGCACAGCTCTTCACGCGGACCTTCAACGGCCGCAAGATTATCGGAACCGTAGGCCAACTACAGTTCGAAGTCATCCAGTATCGCCTCGAGCACGAGTACAACGCCCTCTGCCGATGGGAGCCTGCCCACCTCTACAAGGCCTGCTGGATTACATCCGACAACGACGATGAACTCAAACGCTTCTCACAGCGCAAGTATCAATACATGGCCGAGGACCGCGAGGGGCGCATGGTGTTCCTGGCCGACAGCGCCTATGTGCTACAGATGGCGCAGGAGGACTTCCCCGACATTCAGTTCCACTTCAACTCCGAGCGGTTCGGATAGCCAACAGCCCTACACCTACAACCTAACACCACCAACCAAACTACCCCACGCCACCATGAGAAACTGCCTTCTGCTGCTCTGCTGCCTTTTCCTCACCAACGCCCGTGCCCAGCAATGGGTTCAGGTGGACAATCCCTCGCAGGTCAGTCCCGATGTTTCCTACATCATTACCTATGCCAACGAAGAAGGATACTATCACACACTCTACAGCGAGAAGTGGGAGTATTACGGCGTATGGTGGTTCCGCAGCAACAAATACAGCGACAAGACCTATTCGTCGGTGGCCAGTCTGGCCGGGAAAACCACGCAGTTCGAAGTGAGGCAGATAAACGGGCAGCGCTATCTCTACTCGTTGGCCGACGAGAAATATGTTTCCAATGCCGAGAGCACCTCACAAGCCGCACAGTTTCTCCTCAAGGACGAGCCCGACGAGGCATGCATATTAAATGTTGTACGCGAGGACGGAGTGCTCTGTCTGAAGATAGGCGGCCGCTATTTCCAGCATGTAGACGGTTCTGCCGACTACCGCCTGAATACCAACCGCTCCAAGAACTGTGACATAGAGTTGTGGCGGCAGGACGATGGTACCGAGCCCACGGTCGAAGAAATTGACTTCAACGCCGGCGAGGACTTCCACACCGATGCCTTCTATGGCACCGTTAACTTCCACCGAACCTTCTCCTCCGACTATCTGAACACACTCATCCTCCCGTTTGCCGTGAGCGACTGCCGCATGTTTGCCTCCGACATCGTGGTCTACAAGATGTCGCATGTAGACAAAAACACCATCACCTTTGAGCCAATCGAAGGCTATGCGCTTGAAGCCAACACGCATTACTTGGTGAAAGGCAGTTTCAGCAAGTCCGATTTCACCATAAAAGAGGTGGACATTCCTGATGGTGTCACCGAGAAGGAGCACACCCTCAAGCGCGGAAACATCACCTTCCATGCCCGTTACCAAGCTGTTTCCGTAGGCAGCACACCGTCCTATATCCTTTGGAAAGACAACTTCTACCGGTGCAGCGAGATTGCGTCCATGACCGTATCCCCAAGTTGTTGGTACCTGACCGGAGCATCTTCTTCGGCCGTCATCGTCCGCACGGCAGGCAACAAGACACCCTAATTCCCAAGATTTTCGATGAAAAGGCGCAGGCGTTCCAGGTTTTTCAGCCCAGGTTCGTCCTCAAAGCCCTCGTTCAGTTCCACTCCCCAGCATTGCGGGTGTGTGAAACCGCGCAACTGTGCGGCATCCTCCGGTGCGATGCTTCCCGCCACGATGAAAGGTGTCGGGCCGCTGTATTGTCTGAGCAGGTCGAATCGCCCGGGCGACTGCAACGCAGAAAGGTCGAAGCGCAGCAGGTCGGCACAGCCGTGGTAGGCATCACACAAGGCGAAGTCGGCGGCATTGCGCAGCACAAAGGACTTCACCACCCTGATGCCAGGCTGTATGTCGGAAACAAGCGTCCGCTTCAGGTTGTCAATCATCACGGGCAACTCCTCGCCGTCCAGTTGCACATAGTCCAGCCGGTGGTTCACCACGCGGGTAACAATGGTCTGCGGCATGTCGTCGCAGAAGCATCCCAGCGTACCGATGGGCCTCTGGCTGTCGGCGGGAGCACGGTGGGCAGCCTGCGCATAGTCGGGAAGGAAACCGGCGCCGGAGTGGATGAGCGACACGAAACGAGGGCTCGACTCACGGAAGTCGAATCCGATGACTTGCACGGGCAGGCCTACCACCTGACCGATGTTCTCCGCCTGCGACAGGCCACTTACGAGGATGTTCATTCCGAAGGCTTGTTTTTTGACTCCACAAAGATAATATTTTTTTCATCCGTCTGCAAAATAAAAGGTATAGTACATGCGTTATAAGTATGAACAAGCCCACAAATCAAACTGCCTATGATAGATTTTACTCCCGAAGACTTCCAACCTTCTGAAAAAACCTTGGATTTCATCCGCCATTTTGCCCACACCTATCGCACGACGTCCGGCGGAACTGTCGACCCCATGTGCCTTAATTAAAAAATGTACACGCGTATGAGTATACTTGTATCGCCCTCTTTGCTGTCGGCCGACTTCCTGCGCCTTGACAGCGAGGTTGAAATGATCAACCGCAGCACCGCCGACTGGCTGCACATGGATGTCATGGACGGAGTGTTCGTGCCCAACATCTCTTTCGGCTTCCCCGTGCTCGAGGCCGTTGCCAAGGCCTGCCGGAAACCGCTCGATGTGCATTTCATGACCGTCCACCCCGAGAACTACATTGAGCGTACCGCCCGTCTCGGTGCCCGTATCATGAATGTACACTACGAAGCCTGCCCGCATCTCCACCGCGTGGTGTCGGCCATCCGTGCCGCCGGCATGCAGGCAGCCGTCACGCTCAACCCCTCCACTCCCGTGGAGTGCCTCCGCGACATTGTCGGCGATGTCGACATGGTGCTTCTCATGAGCGTTAATCCCGGTTTCGGCGGGCAGAAGTTCATTGCCCATTCCGTCGACAAGGTGGCACGCCTCAAGGCACTCATCCGCGAACAGGGCAGCCATGCGCTGATAGAAGTCGACGGCGGCGTCGACGACAAGAGCGCTCCCCTGCTCGTCCAGGCCGGAGCCGACGTGCTGGTCAGCGGCAGCTACATCTTCGGCGCCGACGACCCGCTCGGGCGCATCAACCTGCTGAAAAGCCTGTAACCATACAAGAAGAAAGGCAATCCGCTTTGGATTGCCTTTCTTTTTTGCCGTCCGGGTTGCCTTCTGCGGCCCGCCTGGGCGGTATCTCTTATTGCAGCGAGAGCTGGATGTCGTTGTTCTTAGCCATGCGGCGCATGTTCAGGATGGCGTAGCGCATGCGTCCCAGTGCGGTGTTGATGCTCACGGCAGTGGCCTCGGCAATCTCCTTGAACGACATGTCCTGGTAGTAGCGCATGTATACCACCTCGCGCTGTGGTGCAGGCAGGGCCTCCATCAGCCGGCGCACATCGGTCATCACCTGCTCGTTGACAAACTGGTGCTCGATGCTGCCCTGCAGCTGCTCGCTGCCCTGCAGGTTCGACAGGTCGTTGCCGTTGGCGGCCTCCACCAGCTTGCTCGACTGCTGGCTGCGGAAGGAGTCCATGATAATGTTGTGTGCAATGCGCATGAGCCAGGCGCCGAACTTGCCCGTAGGCTGGTACTTGCCCTCCTGCAGGCGCACGATGGCCTTCACGAAGGTTTCCTGGAACACATCCTCGGCAAGCCCCTTGTCGCGTACGACAAAGAGTATGTAGGCAAAGAGTTTCTGCTGGTTGCGTGATAATAACAAATCGAATGCCTGATTACTTCCGTTTACATAAGACATAGCCAACTGCTCGTCGGTCATCTCATGGAGATTCATCATTTCCTTACTGTTTAAAGTTACGAAGTAAAGGTCGTCCGATAGGCTTACTGTTTTATGTTATTATCTGTTTTTTAGTTGAAAAGTGCTTGCAAATGTATGGACTTTCTGTGAAAGTTACAAAAATTTTTGCAATTTTTTTGATATTTGCCCCTTCAAGGCGCCCCTTCTGCAGCAACCATCCTGCATTCCTCCCCCACCCTTTGGGAACCAACGGTCGCTGTTTCGAGCGCAGCGAAGGAGGTAAAGCAATGTGACCGGTGTTGGGTGTCATTTTCCGTTTTGGCCCCAAACGCGCTGCAACTGCCGCCCAAACGCACTCCGTTTAAGCCCCAAACGCCCGCCGTTTGAGGCCCAAATGCAACACACTGTAAATCAACGAGTTGACAAGGGATTTCTATGCGCTTTCTTGCTCTGACAAGCGCCTCTGATCCTCGCCGAGCACACAGGAAAGAAACGAGTAGGCGAGTAAACAAGTTGTTTGCCCCTCTCCTGAAAGCCTTAAAGGAGACCGGGAGAGTTCTGAACTGGGGAAACATCTGACAAACTGTGGGTACTTGCGAGGCAAGTGTCCGCAGAACGGGAAGCACGCTCACGCCACAGTACCGGAGGAGAGACGAAGCGACGCGGCTCCATCCGGACAAGACAAGGCTCACGCCACTCAATGGAAAAGTATGATCAAAGGATACATCGTATCACTTAGCGCAAAGGTATGAAGTAGGATTCGACAAATAAAAGTCAGTTGCGTAGAAGTAAGAACAAGGGAAAAGTGAATATTATGCAATAAGTCAACTTTGAACGATAAACTTGCAAGTAGGATAATTGGAGCAACCATAGAAAGAACCATATTTACCATGCCGCAATTTCAACTGTCCCCCACATTTCGGACATATGCCAGAAGAACTCTTCTTATTTGTATCATACCGCACAGAATTTACATTACTTACATGAGTTTTGTCATTGACGTATGCTCTGACATTTTTCTGTGAAAGGCGATTTATTACCATCTCAACATCTTCATCTGTAAGATATGAAGTTCTGTAAGACTGAATGGTTGGTAACAACTCACAATCATATATCACATGATGTTGAGATTTTACATTTCTTAAGACAGCTCCGCCGGTAAAGACAACAATGGGAGTTACTTTCAGATAAGGCCATTCCTTCAAGTTCTCTTTTATTCTGCAAACATGTCCAATAGCTTGTTTCACTGGATTATAGAAATGATTTTTTGTAACATAGGTATATGTCTTCCACCATTTCTTAGGATAAGTAACTTCTGTAACTATAAGCTGTTTCCATTCTTGGCGATAGTCATTTCCATATATGTCGCCACGGTAGTTTTTCGTTTCAATGGCAAATACACCATACTTTGATATAACAATATGGTCAATTTGTGTTGTACCATGATTTGTTTGAAGCACAACATCATCCAAAACATAATATTCATCAGGCAGTTTTAAGATTATGTCATGCACTCTTGCTTCACCCCTTTTACCCTTTTGCCTTGGAGAATTGCACCAACTTAAATAGAAGATAACAGCAATAAGAACAACCAAGGTGGCTAGTGAGAGGAATGCAAGCATATCGGATATGGAGCGTGTTAGTTTTAGCTAAAAATAATTACTCTAAAGAAGATTGGGAAAAACATCATGATGTTTGATAAGAATTTTGTTAATGAATTCGTTTTATACCTCGCGACTCTTCTTTGAAGCCCCATTGGACACGCCACATCCTTCCAAGTCTTTTATCTAGAAGGAGGAATGTGTATATATTTTCTGTAGGATAAAGTTCAAAAATTCCCGGCTCGCTTATAATAAAAGATAAGTCCTCGGCATTGATTGTAACTGAGCCCTCTTTGTCTCTGTCAGAAGACCACTGAACTTGTTCTATTTGACCTGTGGAAGTGTTAAGGCGAAGGAAATTATACATGTTCTGAGTTTTGTACAATTTGAAATTCTCGTTCATCTGTTCACTATTTAAGATTCGCCCAATAGTCTGAAGGTCATACTGAATATCAAGGAGTAATGAATCTCTCTCGGTCTGAGACATTTTATTTTGACCGAAACAAGGAATCATGAAAGCCCAACATAAAAAAGTAAGAATAGAGATTTTAATTTTCATAATGCAAGAGGAATTAATAAAAGTTATACTTGTCGGTTAAATTAATTTAATTATGAAATTATGCATAAAAGTTGTACATCTCCTTGATTTTTTAACAACTTATTGGTGAACAAAAACATTAACTCCATTTATCATAGCTATACACAGCTTCGTTACAAAGTTACATGAAATTCTTGAATCGTGTAAATGCAGAGGTAGGTTTTTCTCCATCGATTAGTTCTTCCAAAATCCGATTCCTCTCCGGCCCCAAAGCGCACGGCCCCATCAAGACAAGACTGACACGACTCCCGAGTGTGAAGAGAAGAAAGAATGGAACAAAGATTCTGTAAAGGGAAAGGACAATCTGTACCGCATAAGCGACAAGTTGGTAACGGATAAAGCAGATTTTACTCTCAAAAGTAAAAATAGAGCATAATTGTTGTTTGAAAAGTAAAAAGTTAACCAAAAGGAGGACAAAGAAAGGACAAGTTCTTCTCACAGATAAAAGATTCTGCGGGCAGCGATGTCGTAAGTGATAATATAGACATTGGTCACGGAAACCAAATTCCACTCTGGCTTTTTGGGTTGTTGTACTAAAAGGACATGGTCGAATGACATTGTAGTATTACAGCAACCTTGGTCCTCCTTAAAGCAATAAACATTATAAATAACTCCCCTGCCCTCTCTTGGCTCAAGAGGGGAAAGCCTTGCAATGTTTCTGCTACGGAATGGGGATTATTCCATTTTTCTTTGTAACTTTGTGGAGTTGAAGCCATCCCCGAAAAAATTAGTAAATCCGTAAATTAGCAAATACCCTATGCCCAAAGATAAAGTAATGTATGTCTGCGAGAACTGCGGACAGGAATCGAGCCGATGGATAGGCAAATGTCCGAGTTGCGGCCAGTGGAACACCTTCAAGGAAATCCGTGTAGCCAACAGCACGGGGCAACAGGCTGCCAAGTCGGCCGCACAGCATGTCCGCAGTAAGAAGACAACGGACAACGCTCCCATCCCCCTACACAAGATAAACAGCAAGGATGTTCCGCGCATCGACCTGCACGACGGGGAACTGAACCGCGTGCTGGGCGGCGGACTGGTGAAGGGCTCCCTGGTGCTACTGGGCGGTGAGCCCGGCATCGGAAAGAGCACGCTGACCCTGCAGACGGTGCTGCACCTGAAGGACATGCGTGTGCTGTATGTCAGCGGTGAGGAGAGTGCCCACCAACTGAAGATGCGTGCCGAACGGCTGGCCGGCGGAAGAATCGGCGAGGAAGACGACCTGCTGATTCTCTGTGAGACATCGCTGGAAAGCATTTTCAGCCATGTCGAGGAGTCCACGCCCGACCTCATCATCGTAGACAGCATACAGACCATTGCCACCGAGGAGGTGGAGAGCAGCCCAGGCAGTATCAGCCAGGTGCGTGAGTGCGCCGCTGCCCTGCTCCGCTTCGCAAAGTCGACGAACATTCCCATCATCCTGATAGGACACATCAACAAGGAGGGGTCGATAGCTGGCCCGAAGGTGCTGGAGCACATCGTGGACACGGTGATTCAGTTTGAGGGCGACCAGCATCACCTGTACAGGATACTGCGGTCTATCAAGAACCGCTTTGGCTCTACGGCCGAACTGGGCATCTATGAGATGCGGCAGGACGGTCTCCGGCAGGTGAGCAATCCCAGCGAACTGCTGCTCTCGCAAGACCATGAGGGGCTGAGCGGCATTGCCATCAGCAGCGCCATCGAGGGCATCAGGCCCTTTCTGGTGGAGACACAGGCATTGGTATCGACGGCCGCCTACGGCACGCCGCAGCGCAGTGCCACCGGTTTCGACAGCCGGCGGCTGAACATGCTGCTGGCGGTGCTGGAGAAACGCGTGGGATTCAAGTTGATACAGAAGGATGTGTTCGTGAACATTGCCGGCGGACTGCGCATCACCGACCTGGCAATGGACCTCAGCGTGCTGGCTGCAGTGCTGTCGAGCAATGTGGACACGCCCCTGCCTACGGGGTGGTGCATGGCCGGCGAGGTGGGACTCAGCGGCGAGGTGCGCCCCATCAGCCGAATTGAACAGCGCATTGCCGAGGCCGAGCGGCTGGGGTTCACCGACATGGTGCTGCCCAAGCATAACCTACAGGGAATAGACTCCAAGAAATACAACATCAGACTGCACCCCGTGAAGAAGGTGGAGGAAGCCTTCCGTGCCCTGTTCGGATGAAAACGAGTACTGCCATGCTGCGAAACCTTTGCCTGATGCTCTCGCTACTGCTGTTCACCTGTTCCTACGGCCAGCAACCGCTGAAGCACATCGGGCAACTGAGGGAGGGCGACTTGCTCTTCCACATAGCCCCCAAGGGCAACGCCATCACGGAAGTGACCGCCACAGCGGAGGACTATGCCATAGACCATGTGGCCGTATTCTTCCGCCAGGACGGCAAACCGATGGTGGTGGAGGCCGACGAAAGAGGTACGGTGGTGACCCCGCTCGACTCGCTGCTCAAGTATGGGGAACGCTTTGTGGTGGGAAGAGTGAAAGGCCGGCTGGACAAAGAGAGGTCGGTGGCCAATGCCCTGCAATACCTGGGGCGTCCGTACGACCATCTCTACCTGGCAGACAACGAGGAAATCTACTGCAGCGAACTGGTGCAACTGGCCTTCGTAGACAAGCAGGGACGCCCCGTGTTCAGCACAAAGCCGATGAACTTCCGCAATGCCGACGGGCAGGTTCCAGAGCACTGGACTGCACTCTATGCCCGACACGGAATGAAAGTGCCGCAAGGAGAAATGGGGACGAACCCTGCCGACATGGCACGCCATAAGCGAGTAAGGCTGAAATATATCATCGCGACAGACAAATAAAAACGACGGGGAAATATACCGTTTACCGTATTTTGTTTATATTTGCAATCTGGAAAGTGAACAATTAACCAATAAAAACTCAAGACAATGAACATTAACGATTACAAATTTGCCGGCAAGAAAGCCATTGTCCGTGTTGACTTTAATGTACCCCTGGACGAACAGGGCAAAATCACGGACGACACCCGTATCCGCGGTGCCCTGCCCACCCTGAAGAAAATTCTGGACGAAGGCGGTGCACTCATCATCATGTCGCACATGGGGAAGCCCAAGGGAAAGGTCAATCCGAAATTCTCTCTGGGACAGATTGTCGATGCCGTAAGTGCTGCTTTAGGCGTTCCCGTACAGTTTGCACCCGACTGCGCCAAGGCACAGGAGGCAGCCGCTGCCCTGAAACCCGGCGAAGTGTTGCTGCTTGAAAACCTCCGCTTCTATCCCGAAGAGGAAGGCAAGCCCGTAGGCGTTGAAAAAGGTACGCCCGAATTTGACGAGGCCAAGAAAGCACTGAAGGAAAGCCAGAAAGCGTTTGCCAAGACACTGGCCTCGTATGCCGACTGCTATGTGATGGATGCCTTCGGCACTGCTCATCGCAAGCATGCTTCAACCGCCGTGATTGCCGACTATTTTGATGCCGGCAACAAGATGCTGGGTCTGCTCATGGAGAAAGAAGTTACCGCTGTAGACAACATCCTGAGCAACATCCGCCGTCCATTCACCGCCATTATGGGCGGCTCGAAAGTTTCGACCAAGATTGGTATCATCGAGAACCTGCTGGGCAAGGTTGACAACCTGATTCTGTGCGGTGGTATGACCTATACCTTTGCCAAGGCACAGGGCGGAGAAATCGGCAACTCTATCGTTGAATTGGACAAACTGGATGTGGCGCTCGATGTTATCAAGAAAGCCAAGGAAAACGGCGTGAACCTCGTACTGGGCACTGACTGCATCGCAGCCGACAGTTTCTCGAACGATGCCAATACACAGGTATGTCCTGCCAACGCCATCCCCGAAGGATGGGAAGGTTTGGATGCTGGTCCCGAAACCCGCAAGGCATTTGCCGAGGCCATTGAAAACGCCAAGACCATTCTCTGGAACGGTCCTGCCGGCGTATTCGAGTTCGACAACTTCATCGGTGGTTCTAAAGCCATTGCCGATGCCATTGCCAAAGCTACTGCCAACGGTGCTTTCTCGCTGATTGGCGGAGGCGACTCGGTGGCTTGCATCAACAAGTTCGGTATGGCCGACCAGGTATCCTACATCTCTACTGGTGGCGGCGCACTGATTGAAGCCATCGAGGGTAAAGTACTTCCGGGAGTAGCAGCCATCCAAGGATAAGGGCACAGCATTATATGCACATTAAATAGGTGGAACCATTAAGGTTTCACCTATTTAATATATATACACGCGCGAAGAGAAAGAAAGATTGTAATTTCCTTGAAAAAACTGAGCTATTTATTTTGCAGTTTACAGAAAAGAATGTAATTTTGCAACCGCTAACATGAAAATGAGTTGCGCCCTTAGCTCAGTTGGTAGAGCAACTGACTCTTAATCAGTGGGTCCAGGGTTCGAATCCCTGAGGGCGTACAACAAAAAAGAACAGCAATGATTGCTGTTCTTTTTTGTTATTTCTTCCCCACGGGTTATAGATACGGATAATTCCGAATGATGGTGTTCACCTCGTTGGGCATCGGCGGAATCTCCACCAGACGGTAGTCGGGCAGGTCGGGATGGAGAACGACGAGGTGCATCCGGCTGATTTGGAGCCCGTAGTTGCGCTCCAGGATGTAGCGATAGAGATTCTGCTGGAGACAATAGTGCATATAGGCCGTGTCGGTGATGTGTTCCAGTCCGTTGATGCCCGATGCCCAACGGTTCACATCGTCGGGATTGATGCGGTTGCTGCGCTTCCAGTCGAAAATCTGGAAAGTGCCGTCATCGCACCGACAGAGCAAATCGATGGTGCCGGCAATCTTCGCATCAGCATCGAACACGCACCACTCCGTGCGGAATGGCACAATGGGATGCTCCCGACGGAAGGACTCGAAATGGTGCCATTCCCTGTCGATGGAGATGTCCTCATCGATACGGCAGTAAGGGCCTTGGTAAAAGACATGGGTAGTGAGGGTCGGTTCCATTCCCTCCGAAAGAAAATTCTCAATCTGCTTGTGAAGATGGGTGCCGGCCTGCGAAGCCTGTTCACCCTTTGCCGTCCATTCGTCGCGGAGTCGCCGGGCTTCCTCCTCGTTGCCGTCGGCCTTGCGCAGGCTCCAATGTTCGGCATCGAATTCCTTGAAGAACTTGGAGATGACCTGACTGACGGAGGTGAACTCCAGTAATCCGTCAATGGTATAGACATGATTCTCCTCCTCGAACGAGATGCGTTCGTCCTGAGGGAAAACCAGGTTGGAGCCGTCAATATTCTTATGTTTCATAGTCGAATTGAAATAAGAGGCATCCCTGCTCCCTGCAAAAGAGAAGAGATGCCTGGCATGAATACATGGATATGATTATCCAAAATTGTCGAACATGATACTCTCGGGGTCAACGCCGAGTCCGTCGAGCATGTTTATCACAGCATTGGCCATCGGACCTGGGCCGCACATGTAGTATTCGATGTCCTCAGGTGCCTCATGCCCTTTCAGATAGGTGTCGTACATCACCTGATGGACAAATCCCGGAGTATACTTCACGCCCTGCTTGTCGGCCTCTGGGTCAGGACGGTCGAGGGCAAGGTGGAAATGGAAGTTGGGAAATTCCTTTTCCAGAGCGAGGAAGTCTTCAACAAAGAAGGCCTCCACCAAAGCACGCGCACCATAGAAGAAGTGCATCGTGCGGTCAGTGGTGTGGAGCGTCTTGGTCATGTGCATGATCTGTGCGCGCAACGGTGCCATACCAGCACCACCGCCAACCCAAATCATTTCCTTTTTGGAGTCGAAGATGGGATGGAACTCTCCATAGGGACCACTCATGATAACCTTGTCGCCCGGCTTGCGGGAGAATATGTAGGACGAGGCAATACCTGTCGGGACATCCTGGAAGCCAACCTCGGGACGCGGCTTGAAAGGTGTGGTAGCTATACGGACGGTAAGCGTGATACGGTCGCCCTCGGCTGGATAGTTGGCCATGGAATAGGCGCGGACGGTAGGCTCGGGGTTATGCGCTTTCAGGGAGAATATGTTGAAACGCTCCCAAGACGGCAGGAAATCGGGGCCGATGTCGTCCTTGTCGAAATCCTTGTCGTAGTCGATGCAGTCGTAGGCTGGTATCTTGATCTGTGCATAAGAACCCGGGACGAAGTCCATGTGCTCGCCTGGAGGGAGGGCTACGATGAACTCCTTGATGAACGAACTGACATTCTTGTTGCTGATAACGGTGCATTCCCATTCCTTCACTCCGAGGACACTCTCTGGCACTTTTATTTTCAGGTTGCCCTTCACTTTGCACTGGCAACCGAGACGCCAATGGTTCTTTATCTCCTTACGGGTGAAGTGCGGGCGTTCGGAGTCGAGGATTTCTCCCCCTCCCTCCAGCACTTGCACCTTGCACTGGGCGCAAGAAGCCTTTCCACCACATGCCGAGGGGAGGAAGATGCCATTCTCATTGAGCGTAGACATCAGACTTGCACCCTGCGGTACGCTGATAGTGGTATCACCGTTGATTTCTATATCGACATTGCCACTGGGCGATAGATATCTCTTTGCTGTCAGAAGGATGATGACCAACAACAGAATCGTAGCAAGGAATACAACTATACTATATGAAATGAATTGAATCATAACTGAAATGGTTTATATGTTAAGTCCACTGAAACACATCATGGCCATTGCCATAAGGCCTACTGTGATGAAGGTGATGCCTAGTCCGCGCAGGGGTCTTGGAACATCGCTGTACTGCATCTTCTCTCGAATGGCACCCATGGCAGTTATAGCCAAGAGCCATCCAAGACCGCTACCCAGCGCATAGACGATGCTGTCCCAGATGCTGGTGATGGCCTGAGAGGCGGCTGCCTCGGGAAGGATGCGCTGCTGCATGAAGAGCGAAGCACCCATGATGGCGCAGTTCACGGCAATCAGGGGAAGGAAGATACCCAGTGCGGCATAGAGCGACGGGGAGTATTTCTCCACTATCATCTCCACCAACTGTACAATGCCGGCGATTACGGCAATGAATAGAATGAAGCTGAGATAAGAGAGATCTACACCAGGAACCAGTTTGTCTGGACCCAGCACTTTGGTCTGAAGCAGATAGTCTACAGGAACGGTCACCACCAATACGAAGGTAACAGCCAGACCCAGTCCGAACGAAGTCTTCACATTCTTCGACACAGCCAAGAACGAACACATTCCCAAGAAGAATGCGAAGATCATGTTGTCGACGAATATCGACCTAAAGAATAAACTTATCATGTGTTCCATCATTTCTCCTCCTTATAGAAATAGGCTCTGTGAACCCAAATTACACAACCAAGTATGATAAGTGCCATGGCAGGCATGGTCATCATACCATTATTCATATATCCGGCATTATAGAAACTGTCGGGGATAATCTGAAAACCTAGGAGCGTCCCCCTTCCGAGCAATTCCCTTACGGCACCGACTATCACTAGAATATAGGCATAGCCAAGTCCGTTGCCGATACCGTCAAGGAACGAGGGCCAGGGCTTGTTGGTCATGGCGAACGCCTCGAGACGACCCATGAGGATACAGTTGGTGATGATCAAACCTACATAGACCGACAGCTGCACGCTGACATCGTAGGCAAAGGCCTTCAATACCTGCGAAACGATGGTTACCAGAGCAGCAACCACTACCAACTGGACGATGATGCGAATGCGATTGGGGATGGTCTTGCGCAGAATGGAGATGATTACATTCGAGAAAGCCGTGATTACGGTTACGGCCAATCCCATCACAACGGCCGGCTTCAATTGCGAGGTAACGGCCAGCGCAGAACAGATGCCAAGTACCTGAACCAAAATCGGATGGTCCAGATTTAGCGGGTTGCTGATTGCTTCTTTACATTGTTTATTAAATATTGCCATAAAACTACTCCTCCTTTAAAAATTTCTCGTAGGCCTTCACGCCGTCCCTGAGCATTTTGCTGACACCGTTCGATGTCAGGGTTGCCCCAGTGACAGCATCTACCTGCGATTCTGGATTATCTACTTTCTTCACTACGGCAATGGCTATGCTGTCGTTTGCATCGAAAAGTTTCTTTCCCTGGAACTTTTCCTGCCATGTCTGCGAATCTTTTATTTCCGCACCGAGACCGGCAGTCTCGCTCTCATGATTGAAATAGGCACCGAAAACCGTCTGCTTGTCCTCGTCGATGGCAAGATAGCCGCTGATACCTCCCCAAAGGCCAAGACCTTTTAGGGGTAATACATATTTAGTCTTGCCGTCGACCGTGCAAACAAATACAGTATTTCCGTCAACATTGTCTTCCTTGACAACCACCTCCTTGTATTTCTGTTCAGCCTGCTCATCGTCCAGTCCGCGGATGTTCAGTGCATAAAGTATCTGCTTCTGCTTGTCAAGTTTCACATTGGCATCCTGGCGTTCGCGCAGCGATTGGGATACAAATGCAAGGAGAAAGGCTACGATTACCACCATGACAGCGGCATAGACAATCGTATAGATATTGTTATTTGTATTGATTTTCATTGTCATTCAAATTTCAGGTTACTTCATTCGGTTCATTCGACGGGAGATGTTGCGCTGTACCACACAGTAATCGATGAGCGGAGCGAACATATTACCAAAGAAGATGGCGAGCATCATACCCTCGGGATAACCGGGATTGAGCACACGAACGATGATGGCAAGTGCACCAACGGCAAAACCATAATAGAATTTTCCAGTTTCTGTCCGTGCACTCGTCACAGGGTCGGTGGCCATGAATACGGCACCAAAGCAGAAACCGCCGAGTACCAGATGCTCATACCAAGGAATGTCTGTCTGCCCGGTGAGTGAGAACAGCAGCGCCATGAGCGTACCTCCGACAAAGACACTGAGCATGGTCTTCCACGAAGCAATGCCTGTCCAAAGCAAGATGAAAGCGCCGATGGCGATGGCAATTACGCTTGTCTCACCGATAGAACCCGGAATGAAACCGTAAATCATGTCCGACAGCGATACATTGACAGACATGTGCTGACCGATTTGTGCCAGCGGGGTTGCCACCGTAACACCGTCGGGCAGGTTGTTTCCAAGCCCCCAGATGGAATGGTTAATTACCCAGACCTCGTCGCCGGTCATCTTCGACGGATAGGAGAAAAACAGGAACATACGGGCTGCAATGGCGACATTGAAGATGTTCATGCCCGTTCCTCCAAAAATTTCCTTCGCAAAGATAACGGCAAATGCCACTGCCAGTGCCAGCATCCAAAGGGGGCAGCCCACCGGAACTATCAACGGGATGATAATGCCGCTGACTAGGAAGCCTTCCTGAATTTCTTCCCCTTTCCACTGTGCCCAGGCAAACTCTATGCCCAAGCCCACAAGGTAACTGACAAGAACTTTGGGAATGACGGCGAGGAAACCGAACGCAAATATCTTGTACCAAGTTGTTGCTGCCAAGGTCCCTGCTGCCAGATAGTTTTGGTAGCCAACATTGTACATTCCAAAGAAAAGTGCCGGCAAGAGGGCTATTACCACAAAACTCATGATGCGCTTAGAATCGATGGCATCATGGATATGAACGCCTGATTTCGATGTTTCATTGGGGACAAACAAGAAGGTCTCAAATCCTTCAAACACACTCCTGAAAGCATGTAGTTTGCCTCCTTCTTCGAAATACGGACGCAACTGTTCTATCTGTTTCTTCAGTTTTCCCATGACTACATATTCTCCTTTCTTAATTTATCCAAACCTTCACGAACAATTCGCTGCAATTCCATCTTCGAAGAGTCTACATATTCCGCCAGGGCGAAATCCTTGGGGGACACTTCGTAGATGCCGAGTTGCTCCTGTTTGTCTATGTCGCCGGCAATGATTGCCTTAATAAGATATTCGGGATAGATGTCCATCGGGAACACTTTGTCGTATTCGCCACTCATTATCATATGGCGGTTACCCCCCTTAATGCGGGCATCGACATCATACTTACGGGAATGGGACAGCAGCCAGGGCAGGTAACTGCGCGAAACTGAGAACTGTTTCGAGCGCGGCATTATCCATCCAAGAAACTCATTGACATTGTCTCCCTCAGGGATGGCCGTCACCTCCGACGAAAAGACAGACAAAGACGACTGCATATTGCCCTGTACGCCAGTGAGAGGATTACCGTTGATGAGGCGCACATGATCCGTACGAACCATATTTCCCTCAAATATTTCCTTGAACGATGTACCCGGAATTGTTTCCACATAGCCCGGGCTAGTTACCAGCGAACCTACCACCGCAATGCGGCGACGCAGGTCAAAGCGCCCCTCATTCAGCAATCTGCCGATGAAGACAACATGCATCGGATCGACCATCCAGACGCGGTCGCCCTTGTTAACAGGAGCGATATGGTTGATTTGCACCGAAACATTGCCTGCAGGGCAAGGACCCTCAAATACATGCAGTTCCACATCCTTTGCCTTCTTCAGCGCTGCGGCTTTTTGCTTTGCATGAGTGGAAAGGTGTGTCTTGCCAATTTTAGAAAGGAGAGTCAGGCCTGCCTGAAATGCAGCTTCATTGCCTTCCAACTCATATTCAAAGTCAGCGGCCAGCGGCATGTCACGGAAAGCAGACACAAAGATGTCTCTGGGGAGTTCCGTCGAGTCCACACACACATCATAGGGCAACTGACGAACCATTGCCAGCATTCCTGTGTCGGCCAATAGTTGCACGGCCTTCTCTGCGTCGAATTCCGCCAAATCGACTTTTTCAAACTCCTTATACTCTATCTGGTCAGTGGGATCGATGTGGATTGCCAGCAGCTTGCGCCGCTCGCCACGCTCCACCAGCCTTACCGTTCCGCTCATCGGCGAACAGTATTTCACCGCAGGATTAGCCTTATTTTCAAAGAGCACATCACCGGCTTTGACGGTATCACCCTCCTTCACAATGACTTTCGGGCTAATGCCTTCAAACCACAGAGGGCTGACGGAATACTCTTTTGCCAAACGAAGCTTACCTGTTTGCTTTTTGGCATCGCCCTTCAAACGAAGATTGAGGCCTTTACGCAATTTGATTACATTCGACATAAAAAGATTTATTTATTAGATTTACTCGCATTAACAAGTGGGGAAATGTGCACAAAACGCATCCCAATGTGCAAAGATATAAAAACCACAACAAACAAAGAAAGAAAACCAAAGGTTTTTTGTAACTTTATCCTAAGTTGCAGAAGAAGTGTATACAAAAGTACAAAAATGCGTTAAAACTTTGTGTAGAATAAAAAAAGAGCGTATTTTTGTGCAATTCTGCACTTTTGGGGAAAAACGGAATGAGACAACTAAAAATTACAAGATCGATTACCAACCGCGACAGTGCCTCACTTGAGAAGTACCTTCAGGAAATTGGAAGGGAAAAACTTCTCACCATTGAGGAGGAAGTTGAACTGGCACGCAGGATAAAGGAAGGCGACAAGGCCGCTCTGGAACAGCTCGTCAGAGCGAACCTCCGCTTTGTCGTCTCCGTGGCAAAGCAATATCAGAATCAGGGGTTGGAACTGCTCGACCTGATTAACGAGGGAAACCTTGGACTGGTCAGTGCTGCCGAGAAGTTTGACGAAACCAGAGGATTCAAGTTTATCACCTATGCTGTGTGGTGGATCAGGCAAAGTATTCTCAAGGCCATCGCCGAGCAGAGCCGCATCGTGCGACTGCCCGTCAACCAAATTGGACAGGTCAACAAGATTGGCAAGGCTCTCCATGCCTTTGAGCAGGAACATGAGCGACGCCCCAATGTGGAGGAAATAGCAGATGCGACCGACATTCCCGAAGAGAAGGTGGCAGAGGCCCTTAAGCACAATGCCAAGCACATCTCGATGGACGCGCCCATAGCAGGCGGCGAAGACACCAACCTGTTGGATGTGCTGACCAACAACGACGCTCCGCTGGCCGACAACCAATTAGTGTTGGAATCGCTCAAGGCTGAGATTGCCACGGCGCTGAAAGTATTGAACGAACGGGAGCAATACATTCTCAAGGCCAATTTCGGTATCGACGAACCCGAGGTTAGCGGAGATTACTCCCTTAAAATAATCGTCATTGAAAGTATGGCACAATGTTTGCAGTGAGTTGGTTGTACAAACATAGGAAAAGGTAAAAATGATTATCAACGAATTTTCGCCCGCCGTTGCTTTCATACTGGCACAAAGCCGGAACGAAGCATTGGCGCATCACAACAAGAATATAGGTCCGGAGCACCTGCTGCTGGCCATTATGCGCAGTTATTCCGACGACATGACGAAACTGCTTGCTGTCAACGGCGGCAATTTCGACATCGTTGTCAGGCACCTTGAGCAACAGATGGAACAGCACAGGACCGAGGAGTCGCTGTCGGTAGAGGATGTCTCCATGGACATGCTGGCAGGCAACATTGTCAGGTTATCGGTGCTTGAGGCGCGCCTGCAGAACAAGCGCACCGTCGAAACCATCCACCTGTTGCAAGCCTTGCTGAACAACAAGTTCGACCACTACTCGAAAAATGTGCTCAAGAGCCAGCACCTCTCCTACGAGGATGTGCAGAACTATCCGCAGAAGGAATCCCTCTTCGAGCAGGCCGTAGCCGGCAATGAGACGGGACGCCCTGACGAGGACGAGGAAGATGCCTTCTTCGAGCCGTCCGGCGAGGGCAACGGCAGGAACCGTCAGGCCGTCTACAAGTCAAAGCCTGCAAAGAAAGGCACGGACAGCGACACCCCCGTGCTGGACAGGTTCTCCATCGACCTGACAAAGGTCGCCCACGAAGGCAAACTGGATCCCGTGGTGGGCAGGGACAGAGAGATACAGCGGCTCATTGAAATACTCGGTCGCAGGAAAAAGAACAACCCCATACTCATCGGTGAACCCGGCGTGGGAAAGACCGCCATCGTGGAAGGCCTTGCCCAACGCATCGTGAAAAGGCAGACATCGCCCATGCTCTTCGGCAAGCGAGTGGTCAATCTCGACATGGCTGCGATGGTGGCAGGCACGAAGTACAGAGGACAGTTTGAGGAACGAATCCGCGCCCTCATCAAGGAACTGGAAGGCAGGACTGACATCATTGTCTTCATCGACGAGATTCACACCATGGTAGGTGCAGGAGGGGCTCCCGGCAGTATGGACGCCGCCAACATGCTCAAGCCCGCCCTGGCCCGCGGAGTGATACAGTGCATCGGCTCCACCACACTCGACGAATACCGTAACTCCATCGAGAAGGACGGTGCACTGGAAAGACGTTTCCAGAAAGTGCTCATCGACGAGAATACCGAAGAGGAGACCCTGCAAATCCTGCACAACATAAAGGAACGCTACGAAGCCCACCACCATGTCAGCTATACGGACGAGGCCGTAAAAGCCTGCGTGACCCTTACGGGCAAATACATCACCGACCGCCGCTTCCCCGACAAGGCCATTGACGCCCTTGACGAGACTGGCAGCCGCGTACGCCTCCGCTCGGCAAGGATTCCAACGGAAATCATAGAAAAGGAACAACTGCTGAAGACCACCATCGACAACGAGAAACAGGCCGTACAGCAGCAGAACTACGAACTGGCAGCCAGCTACCGCGATCAACAGGCCACACTGAGCAAAGAACTGGCCGACTGGAACCGCGAGTGGATGGCCGACGAAAGCAACTGGAAAGAAGAGGTAACGGCTGAAGATGTAGCCAATGTGGTTTCTGTCATGTCGGGCATCCCCGTGCAGCGTGTTGCCGAGAGCGAGCACGAGAAACTTCGGAACATGAGCCAACGGCTGAAAGGTGCCGTCATTGCCCAGGACACTGCCATTGACAAGGTGGTGAAAGCCATCCTCCGCAATCGCATGGGGCTGAAGGCCCCCAACCGTCCGGTAGGAGCCTTCATGTTCCTCGGGCCGACAGGAGTGGGCAAAACCTTCCTGGCGAAGAAGCTGGCAGAGGAACTGTTCGGTGCCGACGATGCCCTCATCCGCATAGACATGAGCGAATACACTGAAAGTTTCAATGCCTCCAGGCTCATCGGAGCACCTCCGGGCTATGTAGGCTACGAGGAAGGCGGCCAACTGACCGAGCAAGTCAGGAGGAAGCCCTACTCCATCGTGCTGCTCGACGAGATTGAAAAGGCTCACGGCAACATCTTCAACATGCTGTTGCAAGTGCTTGACGAAGGCAGGCTGACCGACGGCAATGGCCGACTGGTGGACTTCCGGAACACAGTTATCATCATGACATCGAATGCCGGAACCAAACAACTCAAGGAATTTGGGCGAGGTGTGGGATTTGCCTCGGCCGGCAATCTGGGCCTCAGCGGCAACGAAGAAGATAAGGCACACGCCCGTTCCATCATCCAAAAGGCCCTGAGCAAGCAGTTCTCGCCGGAATTTCTGAACAGGCTCGACGACATTATTACCTTCGACCAGTTGGATATGGATGCCATCAAGCAAATCATCGACATTGAACTGAAGGACCTCCACCAGCGCGTCGAGGAACTCGGCTATCACCTTGAAATAGGCGACAAGGCAAAAGAGTTCGTCGCCGAAAAAGGCTACGATGTGCAGTATGGGGCAAGACCTTTGAAGCGGGCCATCCAGACATACATAGAAGACGGGGTGTGCGAACTCATGCTTGAAGGCAAACTCAGCACGGGCGACACCATCCATGTGAAGAAGCACCCGAAGAAAGACGAACTGACATTTAGCTAGACTACAACAAAAGGGGACTCGATCCGCAGCTCAAGTCCCCTTTCATTATAAGCATTCCGCAATAAAGGCTATTTAACCGGAATGGACAGCGTAGCCTTCAGACGGGCGTTGGTCTTGTCTTTCACACGCAGGATGAGATTTCCCGGCTTCGTTCCGGCCTGGACAGTCACCACCAGTTTTCCGCTGAAGAGCTTCATGGTAGGGGCGGTGAACACTTCGAGCGAAGTGGCATCACCGTTGCAGACGGCACGGAACTTGCCAGCACCCGAAACCTCAAACTCCATCTGGTCGGTGGCCGTGGGAAGTTCCGTTCCCTTCTTGTCAATGAGCGATACCGTCACATAGGCCAAGTCGTTGCCATCGGCCTTGAGCACGGTACGGTCGCTCTCCAGCTTGACAGCAGCGGCTGCACCAGCCGTACGGATGGTCTTTTCACCGGCTCTGCGGTTGTCCTTATCGTAGACAACCACGCGCACTTCTCCCGGCTCGTACACCACATCGTTCCAACGCAGACGGTAGCGGTCGAGCGCCGTCAGGTCGAGGTCTTTTTTGTCGTGGTTGCACATAATGGTGTGTGCATCGGTGTTCTTGTACCGCCTACCCTGGCTCTTCCCGTTAATAAAGAGTTCGGCCGAAGGATAGTCGGTGTAGCAGTAGACCGGTGTCACCTGCCCCACCCTTTCAGGCCATGTCCAGTGCGGCAGCAGGTGGATGGTGTGGGCGTCGGAGTTCCATACCGAACGGTACAGATAGTAACGATCCTTGGGCAGGCCTGCCAGGTCGCAGATTCCAAAATAGGAACTGCGCGAAGGCCAATACTCGTCATAGGGAGTAGGCTCGCCGAGATAGTCGAAGCCCGTCCAGACGAACTGACCTATTGCCCATTCATTGTCGTCCTGCAGCATGAAGTCGTCGTCGGGGATGTTACTCCAAGAACAATACTCCGTATCGAAGGAAGAGCACTGCCCATCGTCGTAGACACCATGGTTCGTCACGCGTACCGGGAACTTGTACACACCGCGTGAGCTGACCGTGGAGGCCGTTTCCGAGCCCAGCAGGAATCCCTGCGGGAGATGATGGATAATATCGGCGTAGCGGTGCACACGATAGTTGAAACCAGGTACATCCATGGCCTGCGCCACTCCAGAGTGGATGGCACCGTAGGCATTGTCCATGCCCTGCGTGACAGGCCGGGTTGGGTCAAGCTTGTGACAGAGGTTCTGCAGGTGCTCCGAAATGGCAAGTCCCTCTACGCTCCACTGCTCGGGAATCTCGTTTCCAATCGACCACATCACCAACGACGGATGATTGCGGTGATTCAGCAGCAGATTGGTAATGTCCTTGTCGGCCCACTCGTTGAAGAAACGGGCATATCCGTTCTTGCATTTGGGATATATCCACATGTCGAAGCTCTCGCCCATGACCATCATGCCCAACGAGTCGTACACTTCCATCTGCATGGTTGAGGGCATGTTGTGACTGGTACGGATGGCATCGCAGCCCATGTCCTTCAGGATTTTCACCTGACGGATGAGTGCCGCCTTGTTGACGGCTGCCCCAAGCGGTCCCAGGTCGTGGTGGAGGCAGACTCCTTTTATCTTACGCGTGGTGCCGTTGAGTTGGAAACCTCCTTCTTTCGAGACTTTTACGGTGCGTACACCAAACTTCTGTGTATAGGCGTCCACGAGCTCCTGTTCTTTATACAGTTGGAATACCACCTCGTAGAGTGAGGGGGTTTCAGGCGTCCACAACTGAGGGTTGAAGAATGCGACCTTTACCTTCCATTCGCTGTCTTTCCTTATGGGAAAGTCCAGAGGATTGTCGATAGTCTCGACAAGTTTTCCATCGGGACTGTACATATCTGCCCGTATCCTATAGCCTTCCTTTGCGGCATCGGCAGTCCCCTGCAGTCGGGTCGAGAATACTGCATTCCAGATTTTGCGGCCGTTTTTCTCCATTGGAGTTCCATCCTTCCGCGTCAAAGGTTCCGTAATGATTTGGGTGTTCCACGGGTCAAAATGAACCTTGGGAGCACAAATCAGCGTCACTGGACGATACAAGCCGCCACCCGGGTACCAGCGACTGCTCTCCTCAATGTTGTTCAAATGCACTTCGATAAGGTTGTCGCCTTTCTGCAGCGCCTCGGTAATGTCCACTTTGAAGGCGTTGTAGCCGTAGGGCCAGTGCCCCGTTTCCTTGCCATTCACATAGACATGGGCATCGCTCATGGCACCGTCGAAAAGCAGTTCGGCATACTCAGGCAGATTGTCGACGGTGACGGTGGTGCGATAGAAGCCTTTGCCCAGCCAAGGGAGAGAGCCAGAACGCCCGGATTTCTCCGTCTTCTCCGTTTCCCCATTCTGTACAATAGCAACATTCTGCAAGTCCCACTTCTTGTCGAAGGGGCCGCTGACAGCCCAGTCGTGCGGAACGGTCACAGCCTCGTAATTAACCTGATCACGGGAAAACTCCCACTGCGACAATTCCCGGCTTTGCCTATTTTGTGCGAAGAAGGACTGAGGGAGGAACAACAAGGCTCCAAACATCCACAAAAACAAGTTTTTCATTTTCTAATATGACTTAGTTAGCACTTCAGGATATTGATGCAAATGTAATGAAAAACAAATGTAAAACAAAATGTAACATCCTTTTTTGTGGAGAAAGGTTGTATTGTCCGTCTTGAAGTCTGATATAAACAAAGAAAAGGTACTATTTTGTGAAAAAAGTGTAAAAATATTTGGCGGAACGAAAAATAGTAATATCTTTGCAGCGTTATCCTGAAAACAATCTTTTTACCTTAAAAGACTAATACCTATTGAAGATTTGAAGCGGTTGGCTGTGAAGCTCATCGCTTTTTTCTTTTCCCCGCACCAATATAGTTAATGATTGTTAATTCCGGCAAACAAATCAGAGCATAGGGACTGGATAAGAATTAATTTTATTAATTTTGCACCCGATTTGAGTTCGTAGAGGCTCGTAGAAGCAGACAAAGCGCATTGTCTCGCCTCGCGAAATAACCGTTTATAATAATTAAAATGTACGCAATTGTAGAAATCAACGGTCAGCAATTTAAGGCTGAAGCCGGTCAGAAACTTTTCGTAAACCACCTGAAAGAGGTTGAGGAAGGCCAGACCGTAGAATTTGAGAAAGTGCTTCTCGTTGACAACGAAGGTGCCATTACCGTAGGAGCACCTACCGTAGAAGGAGCAAAAGTAGTAGTGGAAGTTGTGAAACCTCTGGTTAAAGGCGACAAGGTCATTGTTTTCAAGATGAAGCGCCGCAAAGACTATCGCAAGAAGAACGGTCATCGCCAGCAGTTCACACAAGTAGAAGTTAAACAAGTTATTGGCTAATTCAAGGAGGAATTTAATATGGCACATAAAAAAGGTGTAGGTAGTTCTAAGAACGGACGCGAATCTGCAGCACAAAGACTTGGTGTTAAGATTTGGGGTGGCCAGAAAGCCATTGCAGGCAACATCATCGTTCGCCAGCGCGGCACGAAGCACAACCCTGGCAAGAATGTAGGTATTGGCAAGGACGACACACTCTACGCATTGGTAGACGGAACCGTAAATTTCCATCGTGGCCGTCATGACAAGAGCGTTGTTTCCGTTATCCCCGATACAGAAGCATAAAGAATTATTTCATAGAAAATAAAAAAGCCCGATGCAAGTAACATCGGGCTTTTTATTTCTCTACAGGCAGGTATTCCAGCAGTCGTTCGACCAAGCGAGAAATAGCAATATCGCAGACGGCCTTTTCCTTTATCCACTTATATCCGGACGGCAATTCCGGACGGCGATTCGTTTCAAGCAGATAGAAGTCGGCAATGATGGTCTGATGTGTGAGTACATGCTTTACACCGGACGCCAGCATGGTCCAGGTTCCGTTAAAATTCGGAAGAGACCCATTCTCTGTCATAAAAGGTTCCCACAGTCCTTGCCAGATGTCACCGGCCGAACGGCGACGAAAAGCGGTGTATCCGCGAACCGACAGATATACATAGGTGAATTTCCGTTGTCTGATTTTCAGCGTCTTCGATTTTACCGGCAATTGATGGGTGAGGTTCTCGCGGTAGGCAACACAGGAGTCTGCCAACGGGCAACTGCCACATTGGGGATGCTGTGGTACACAACAGAGGGCACCGAAGTCCATAATGCCCTGATTATAGTCTGCAGCCCGATTGGTGGGCAACAGTTCCTGAGCGAGAGCTGCAAAGAATTTTTTACCTTCGGTATTGTCTATGGGTACATCCATGCCGAAGTAGCGTGCCAAGACACGATAGACATTTCCGTCGACCACAGCGTATGGAAGATTGAAAGCCAGCGAAGCTATGGCTGCCGCCGTGTAGTCGCCAACCCCTTTTAGCTTACGAATCTCTGCATAGGTGACCGGAAACGCGCCCTGTTCACAAATTCGCCTTGCCGCATGGTGAAGATTGCGTGCCCTGCTATAATAGCCAAGCCCTTGCCACAGACGGAGGACATCGTCTTCGGATGCTTCTGCTAACAGCCACACAGTCGGGTATTCTTTTATGAAGCGTTCCCAATAGGCCCTCCCCTGCTCCACGCGGGTCTGCTGGAGGATAATCTCGCTCAACCAAATGGCATAGGGGTCTGTAGTTTCCCGCCATGGCAAATGACGCCCATGTTTGGAAAACCATTGCAGGATGGTTGAAGAAAAATGCTGCTCCATATTCGTTACTTTCCTTGTCTTTGCCTGACACCCTCGAACATCAGGATGGCCGCACTGACCGAGACATTGAGCGAATCCAGCCATCCCAGCATAGGAATCTTTATATGTGCCGTTGCGGCATCCCGCCATGATTGTGTCAATCCTGTCGACTCCGTTCCCATGACGATGGCCGTGGGTTGTGTCATATCGGTATCATAATAGAACTTTGAGTCCTGCAACTGGGCTGTTAATATATTGATGTGGCGGACCTGAAGAAAATCCAGACACTCCTGCGAGGTGCATGCTACGACAGGCACTGTAAAAACTGCACCGAGCGAGCTCCGGATGAGGTTCGGATTATACAGGTCTGTCAGTGGGTCACAGACAATTACGGCATCAACCTTTGCCGCATCGGCACTGCGAAGGACTGCTCCAAGGTTGCCTGGCTTTTCAACCCCCTCAAGGACTACCACAAAGGGGGACTCGGTCAAATGCAGGTCGGCCAAGGATTTCTGACACATACAAACGGTTGCCACAATACCTTCGGTAGTCCCACGATAGGCAATTTTCTCGTATAAAGGCTGTGAAACCTTGATTACCTCACGAGCCTGCAAAAACAATGGTGTGGCAGAAGGGGGTAACAGGGCATCACAAACGAAAAGGGTATCCATGCAAAATCCGCCCTCCAGGCAATGGGTTACCTCACGCACGCCCTCCACCACAAACAACTTGTGCTGCCGACGGGCAGACGACTTCTGCTGCAGGGACAACAACCGCTTAATTAATGGGTTCTGAGCACTGAAAATAAATTTTTCGTCCATATGTGTTTTGCCTCTATAATCCTTGTCTATATCGGGAGCGAAGATACAAAAAATAAAGGAAGTATTTGCTCTGAAGACAAGTGTTAGGCAGCATCGTTTGTTAAAAAAACATAAATCTCACATACCTTATAATATTATGCGCGCGCATATAGAGGCGAAAGTAGTAATTTTGCGCTCGATTTCTGGCTGGAGTTATTCCACCAGATTAAGATAAAGTCTTATTCTATAAATTTCAATTATTAACAATTATGTCAAACTTTAAAAATGTTGAGCCGCTGGCTGAATTCAACTGGGAACAGTTTGAACAAGGCACTACATCAGAGGTGGCTAAAGAAGAAGTTGAAAAGGCTTACGAAGAAACCCTTAACAAGGTCAGTGAGCATCAGGTTGTTGACGGAAAAGTTATTTCAGTCGACAAGAAAGAAGTTATCATCAACATCGGTTACAAGAGCGACGGTGTAATTCCCGCCTCAGAATTCCGCTACAATCCCGATTTGAAAGTAGGTGACATTGTAGAAGTTTATGTTGAAAACCAAGAGGACAAGAAAGGCCAACTCATCCTCTCACACAAGAAAGCCCGCATGAGCAAGAGTTGGGATCGCGTAAATGCAGCCTTGGAGAAAGAAGAGGTTGTACAAGGTTTCATCAAGTGCCGCACCAAGGGTGGCATGATTGTCGATGTGTTTGGCATCGAGGCATTCCTTCCCGGCAGTCAGATTGATGTACACCCCATCCGCGACTACGATGTATTCGTAGGAAAGACCATGGAGTTCCGCATCGTGAAGATCAACCAGGAGTATCGCAATGTTGTTGTTTCCCACAAGGCTCTTATCGAAGCTGAGTTGGAAGCTCAGAAGAAAGAAATCATCGGTCGCCTTGAAAAGGGTCAGATCCTTGAAGGTACCGTTAAGAATATCGTTAGCTACGGTGTATTCGTTGACCTCGGTGGCGTTGACGGACTCATCCATATCACAGACCTTTCTTGGGGCCGCGTAAGTGATCCACACGAAGTCGTTGCTCTCGACGACAAGATTCAGGTTGTCATTCTCGACTTCGACAACGAGAAGCAGCGCATCGCCTTAGGTCACAAGCAACTGACACCGCATCCATGGGATGCACTGGACAAGGAACTCAAGGTAGGCGACCATGTAAAAGGAAAAGTAGTTGTCATTGCCGACTACGGCGCATTTGTTGAGGTTGCCCCTGGCGTAGAAGGACTGATTCATGTATCAGAAATGTCCTGGAGCCAGCATCTGCGCAGTGCACAGGAATTCCTCAATGTAGGCGACGAAGTTGAAGCTGTTATCCTCACTCTCGAACGCGAAGACCGCAAGATGAGCCTGGGCATCAAGCAACTCAAGGCCGACCCATGGGAAACCATCGAAGAGAAATATCCCGTTGGAAGCAAGCATACTGCCAAAGTACGTAACTTCACCAACTTCGGTATCTTCGTAGAACTTGAAGAAGGTGTAGACGGACTCATCCACATCAGCGACCTTTCTTGGACACAGCGCGTAAAGCATCCGTCAGAATTCACACAGGTTGGTGCTGAAATTGATGTTGTTGTTCTTGAAATTGACAAGGAGAACCGTCGTCTCAGCCTCGGTCACAAGCAATTGGAAGAAAATCCTTGGGATGCTTATGAAACACTGTATGTTCCAGGAACCATTCATACTGGCAAGGTTGCTGAGCTTATGGACAAGGGAGCCGTCATCGCTCTGAACGAAGGTGGTGAAGGATTTGCCACTCCGAAGCACCTGGTTAAGGAAGACGGTTCACAGGCACAGCAAGGTGAAGAACTCCCGTTCAAGGTTATTGAGTTCGTAAAGGACACCAAGCGCATCATCCTTTCCCACAGCCGCACTTTCGAGGATGTCAAGGAAGAGCCGAAACCGGCAAAGAAGACTCCTGCAAAGAAGGCTGATGCACCACAAGTGAACAATGTTGCAGCCAGCACATCGTTGGGTGACCTTGATGTTCTGGCCGACCTCAAGGCAAAAATGGAACAAGGAGAATAATACCCTAACCATAAAAGCAGATTAAAAGCTCGCATTTTTTGCGAGCTTTTTTTTGTTATTTTACAGAAAACACCTAATTTTGCCAGCGTAAAGGAAAATAGTTCCTTTTATGTTTATGTTTCCGACAAGGAAACTTTTCTAACAATCAATAAGTACAATAACTAAGGCCTGACTCGCTTTCATAAGCGATGCTGTGCAGATGCAACTGCATGAACAGGCCAAAACAATACTATTATATGATATACACTAAAGACGAACTCATGTCCAAGACCGTGACAGAGTTGAAACAATTGGCAAAAGAATTAGGACTGAAAATCAAAAGCAACTCCACCAAGGAGAATATTGCCTACGACATTCTGGACCAACAAGCCATTGATCAAAGTAACAAGCCCCAGACTGCCCCTAAGAAAAGAACAAGAATAAAGCATTCCACCAAGGAAACTACTGAAGAAGTTGCGATTGCAGAAGAAGTTGCTAAGAGTGAACCGAAAGAGCCCAAGCGTAGAACAAGGAAGATGAAAGAAACTGGCGATATAGCCCAAACAACATCCGAAGACACTGTCAATACGACATCGAAAAAAGTGGCCCTTGACAGAGACCTCTTTACCGAAACTTCCAATTACGAAACCGATAAACCTTCAGCCGAACCGTCACCGTCCCCAAAGACTGCTGACGCACCTAACCTGATTAGTCAACTTCAGGAGAAAATGAACCGACAGAACGATGTTGCCGATTCACAGGCTGAAGTTGCCCAACCGGAAGTTTGGGCGGACGACCCAGCCGACGGGACTGATTTTATCCCCGTTGTCGATATTGCCATTGAAGACATTGAGGCACTGCCCAATTACGATATGCTGGATAATCCCGTTGACATCGAAGCCAATGAAACAACTGAGAAAACAGCCCTCGATGGGAAACCGTCCAGGTTCAATTTCGACAACATCGTGGAAGTGAACGGAGTGTTGGAAATCTCTGCCGACGGCAACAACAGTTTCGGTTTCATCCGTTCCAGCGACTACAACTACCTGTCTTCACCCGACGATGTGTTTGTCTCCAACACACAAATCAGGCAATACGGACTGAAAATCGGCGATGTCATTGAAGGCCGTGTCCGTCCGCCAATGGAAGGTGAAAAGTATTTTGCACTGACCAGCATCCAGAAAATCAATGGCCGTGCACCTGAAGCCATCCGCGACCGTATTGCCTTCGAGCATCTCACCCCTCTGTTCCCTGACGAGAAATTCGACCTATGTTCCACACCAGCGACCACCAACCTCTCCACTCGGATTGTAGACCTCTTCTCCCCCATTGGCAAAGGCCAGCGCGCACTTATCGTAGCCCAACCCAAGACTGGTAAGACGCTGCTAATGAAAGACATTGCCAACGCCATTGCATCTAACCATCCCGAGGCCTATCTCATGATGCTCCTCATCGACGAGCGCCCTGAAGAGGTTACCGACATGGCACGCACCGTCAATGCCGAAGTCATAGCATCGACTTTCGACGAGCCGGCCGACAAACATGTGAAGATTGCCGGTATTGTCCTTGAGAAAGCAAAGCGGTTGGTTGAATGCGGACACGATGTAGTCATCTTCCTCGATTCCATCACCCGTCTGGCCCGTGCCTACAACACGGTGTCGCCGGCTAGCGGGAAAGTGCTCACCGGTGGTGTCGATGCCAACGCGCTACAGAAGCCCAAGCGCTTCTTCGGAGCAGCACGAAACATCGAGAACGGAGGTTCGCTCACCATCATCGCCACGGCACTCATCGACACTGGCTCCAAGATGGACGAGGTCATCTTCGAAGAATTCAAGGGAACGGGCAACATGGAACTGCAGCTAGACCGCACCCTTTCCAACAAGCGTATCTTCCCGGCTGTCAACTTAGTTGCCTCCAGCACACGAAGGGACGAACTGCTGCAAGACCGGACCACACTCGACCGAATGTGGATTCTCCGCAAGCACATTGCCGACATGACAGCCGTGGAAGCCATGAATACCATTCACGACCGAATTCTCCATACAAAAGACAACGATGAGTTCCTACTATCCATGAACTCATAAACAGCAAAAAGGAGTCCTTCGCAGGGCTCCTTTTTTCGTATCTCCATTTATTCGTTTTTCCAATCTGCCAGGATATGTATTTCCGTCTCTGTCAGTCCGTTGGCCATCAACAGCGGCCTGTCCTTCTGGATGGATGCCATCACAGACCCCTCACATTCCTTTATCAACGCCGTAGCCGCTTCCATGTCGTGGGCTGCCGCCAGCACATAGCACATGAGCAGTCTGTCCGTGTCAGTAGGTTCGGCAACCGCCATGAGCTTCTCTGCAATCGGCCGGGCCGCATCTGCCTTTCCTTGGAGTAACAGGGCATGTGCCAAATCCCGCTGGATGTTCATTTCCTCCGGCTGGGTATAATATAATTTGAACAGCAGGTCCGATGCCTCCTTTGCCCGGCCGTCTGCCAGCAGTGCCGAAGCAAGTGCCTGAGCCACGCGCTGGGAAAAAGGTCTTTGCTGATACAACTCACTGTACAAGGTTGCCGAACGCCCATACTGCCTGCTGAGATAATAGCAGCGTGCCAGTGCCACGGTCACTCCCCAATGCATGGGATTGTCCTCATAGAGGTTTTCCAGCAAGAGCTGTGCCTGAAGGTATTCCCCTTTGAGCAGGAGGTGGCGGGCATGGAGCAAGGCTGTTCCCGTGTCCACGCCGTGCGGCAAGTTGCGGAACATCATTTCAAGGTATTCTGTGTACTGATGCTTGAAAAGGAACTTCAGACATTCTTTCAGTCCCTCGTCTGTATCTTTCACAAAGAAACGGCACACACCGTCCAATGCCGACGATGGCTGCGCCACATCGAAAGGATTGCAGAATGCACTCTGGAACTGACCGAATCTGTAGAAACGGTATAAATCCTTAATGTAGCCCGGCTGCATATAGTCGGTTATATCACTACGGTAGTTCACCTGCGGCCCAAAGGCCGAAGCGTCCGAAAGGGCATCCAACATGTTGGGCGGCAACTGACTGATGAGCGCATCCAGGTTCAGCGCCAGCGAGTATTTGTCCGAGTCGCAGAAGGCATCCGTCCGTGCCAGTGCTTTCAGCAGTGCCTGCCGCTCTGGCGTCTTGTTTCTGTTCAGTTCGGAATGGTCGGCATCGAACGGCAGCAGCCAGTTACAGGTATTGTCGTATGCCATGAAGAACGGATGCCGCTTAGTCTGTGCCATTCCGCCGAAATAGATGTCGGCTCCCTCCCTGATCATGTCCTGCATCTGCGAGAGATGTTCCTCCAGTTCGTCCATGGCCTGCTCGGTCTCCTCTTGGCGGAGCACTTCCTCAACCGACCTGTCCTCCATGTCGTCGGCAAACATTTCCTTTATCAGGGCTTGGTTATCAAGCAGCGTCGGGAGTATGTCTTGCTTTATCTTCTGCATATCCCGGTCGGCATTGGCAGCCAGCACCATGAGTCGCAGCAGTTCGTAGAAAGCGTTCTTGTTCCTCCCCACAAGTGTATGGAGCCGCTCTGCCAACTGCGGATAGAGTTCCACAGCCATGTCGGTTGCTATAATCATACCCACGAAGGCCCGCTTACGGCAGTCGGCATCAACCGACTGTTCGTACACCGTCATGAGTGTTTGCTCTTTGTTGGCGTCAAACACATTGAGGCACCCCAGCGTGACGGCACTTATCAGCAGCAGCCGGTCGGTCACATCGATGGTCGGGTCCAACAACAGTTGCGTATAGAATACCCTTTTGCTGTCGGTCCATTGTTCCGAGAGGGTCACCCATTCAAAGAGGGCGTTGATATAACTATGATGCCGTGCAGATATGTGCCTGGCTTTTTCATCGGTGTTCCCCTGCTCCAACGACAGCAAGGAGATATCCTCCACATATCGGCGCAGCGTTGCCACGACCGTCTCGTCGGAAAAGTCGTGCAACTGCATGTGCGAATACACCACCTTGTAATATGGAGTCTGGCTTTGTTCCACCTCCCTGAAGGCATTGCAGGCCGCCCAGTACACCTGGGTCAGCATTTGCCCATATATTTCCGCCTGTTTCTCATCTGCGTAGCCTTTCAGCATGAAGGCCTTCATCCGTCCGTAGTTGGCATCTATGGCGGCAATGGCATCTCCCCTGTTCGGCAGGTGATGTGCGTCAAGGTATTGCTTCAATAGCGCAAGCGACTGCCCCAATTGTTTCTCCACAACAAGGGCCTTGTACAGTTCCGATGATTTTATGCTGTTAAACATGGTGAAGGAGGAAGGTGGAAATACTTGTCCGCTCGCTAAGCGCTTCGCTTGCGAAGAACTAATTACTAATTTTTCCGAACTTGAACTTCGGCAGGCGCGGCAAAGTCTTCTCGTCCACGCCGAGGTGCTCCTTGAGCAGCGGAGCATAGGCTTTCAGACCGTGTTTGTTCAGGGAGTCACACGCCCGGTTATACCCCTTCACGAAGACACCCACCTGACGATTCCTGCGAGCATCTTCCTTATCGGCGGTCCGCATGGCAAAGGTCGACAAATAGGTTTTCATCTTCCTGCTGTCGGCGATGCTCTTGTGTCCGCCCATGAGTGCCATCGTGGCCTGTGGCTCTGGCAGCCACATGGCGTCCATGGCATTGTTCTGGAGCATCTGCAAGCGTATCTCCACATCGTTCACCTGTATTTTGAAGGTCGTTGCAGAGGAAGGATGCGCCGCCAGCACTTGGTCGGTCAGCCAGTCGGTGGCAGAATAGCGTGTCATCGCCACCAACTTGTCGCCCAGGTTCTTCGGGTCCGATACACGCGTGCCCTTATTCGTGATAAGCAACCAGTACAGTTCGGTGTTTCCCATGGCAGCCAACAGCGGCTCCTTGCTGTTCACGAAGTCGATGCGCATGGTATCGCTGGCACCGACATCCACCGACTTGTCCAGCAGTGCATGTTCAATGTCAATCTGCGACTTCAACGGCTTTACCAAGAAACTGTCGGGGATGTCCTTGAAATATCCGGCATCCACCGCCACCCATACGGGCAGGCAGTCCATGGTGGGTAGCACGGCAATCTTCAGCGCCTTCTTTTCCTTGCGCATCTTTTCCGTGTTCAGCGAGTCACGCTCAGCCTGTTTTTCCTTATACGATGCCCCGCAGGCCGCCATCATCGATACGGTCACGGCCAACAAACAGAGGTATGTCAATTTCTTCATGGGCACGAAGTTACAAATAAGCCGCCGCTACACAAAGAAATCAACCCAGTTTTTTCGTTTTTCTATCCGTGGTCAATACAAAATATCGTTAGTCTTTCTTATATTGCTTCTACATCAAACCACAACTGCTCCAGCGTGCGATCTTCCATAATCGCGGTGTTTCTTATATTGTTTCTACATCAAACCACAACTAATGTTGTCGATGTAGTCTTGCACCACCAGGTGTTTCTTATATTGTTTCTACATCAAACCACAACATAATAATTTGAATTTGAATTGAAACAATGGTGTTTCTTATATTGTTTCTACATCAAACCACAACTGAATATTGTTTATCCCTGAATAACTCTGCGGTGTTTCTTATATTGTTTCTACATCAAACCACAACTTTCCTGAAGATGTTAGATGTTGGAGTCTTGGTGTTTCTTATATTGTTTCTACATCAAACCACAACCTACGAGACAAACGGATGGGTGCAAGGCAGGGTGTTTCTTATATTGTTTCTACATCAAACCACAACTTTTGTTTGTTATTTGTTTTGTTATTTAAGGGTGTTTCTTATATTGTTTCTACATCAAACCACAACTAGGTCGCTATTTTGTAATTCGTTATAGAGGTGTTTCTTATATTGTTTCTACATCAAACCACAACTTTGGGCTGGGCGTTTCCGCCCAGTCTTTTGGTGTTTCTTATATTGTTTCTACATCAAACCACAACTTGTCTTGTTGTCGGCGATGCTGACAGCAGGGTGTTTCTTATATTGTTTCTACATCAAACCACAACCGTCAACCGTTGTCCTTTGCGGATGCCAGCGGTGTTTCTTATATTGTTTCTACATCAAACCACACCCCCCCCTGTTTTCGGTGTTAGTGAACCGCTGGTGTTTCTTATATTGTTTCTACATCAAACCACAACTTGTCATTTTTCCCATATTAAAACAGTTTAGGTGTTTCTTATATTGTTTCTACATCAAACCACAACTTCGCAGACACCCATTCCAATTCATCCATGGTGTTTCTTATATTGTTTCTACATCAAACCACAACTTGCTATGGCTGTTCTAACCTGCATCCGTGGTGTTTCTTATATTGTTTCTACATCAAACCACAACTTCAACCAGTTTTGCGCAGAAATTGACCCAGGTGTTTCTTATATTGTTTCTACATCAAACCACAACTCTACAAGGGCACGAGCAGGCTGGCGGCATGGTGTTTCTTATATTGTTTCTACATCAAACCACAACATGCAACTGCGGATAGTTGTCCCACACACGGTGTTTCTTATATTGTTTCTACATCAAACCACAACTTGTCGACGACGAGAAACTGGCCATTCCGGGTGTTTCTTATATTGTTTCTACATCAAACCACAACACTTCCTCAATTTCATTCGACCTGTGGTTAGGTGTTTCTTATATTGTTTCTACATCAAACCACAACTGAAAACATCAATAGTCGGTATAGTCAAGCGGTGTTTCTTATATTGTTTCTACATCAAACCACAACCATCTCTCCTGTGACAGGGTCGTAGAGGTGGTGTTTCTTATATTGTTTCTACATCAAACCACAACAACCAACGGGAACGGCATGCGCTGCGTTGAGGTGTTTCTTATATTGTTTCTACATCAAACCACAACCGCTGCATACGTCTTAACGCTGGACAATGGGTGTTTCTTATATTGTTTCTACATCAAACCACAACTGGCAAACGGTCTATGAAATGATGAATGGTGGTGTTTCTTATATTGTTTCTACATCAAACCACAACCTAAGAGATGTATTTTGCTGTTTATAAATGCGTTACAGCGATGCCTTTGCCTAGGAAGTGGCTTATGTTGGTGGTTCCTTGCGCAAATATATCAAAAAAATTCTAATTGCAAAGGCTCGGATATCGTTTTCTTTTTATCGGCCCCCCAAACATTTATGATGTTTCCATATTGTTTATCTGTTACAGACAATATGCTTACATGCCCTGAAACAGGGACAAACGATCTTATGCGTTTAATATGCACTTGCTGGCTTTCGTACGAAGCACAATGACGGATATAGACAGAGAACTGCATCATCACGAATCCGTCCTTAATGAGGTTTTTACGAAACAGTGCAGCTTCCTTGCGCTGTTTCTTTGTCTCGACAGGGAGATCAAACAATACGAACAGCCACATAATGTGATAGGCATTAAATCGGAGTTCACTCATAGAAATGTGGGTAAAGAGAGCGTGTTGGTTTGTTTCTTGTAGAATTTTGCCAACGATGCGGTTGTCATGGAGAGTGCGACCTGCAAAGGGCGTGTAATCTGGTCCATGCGCACATCTGCTACCAAGAGGCGTAAGAGATAAGGTTTGGTAAATTCGTTCAACTCATTTTCCGCACTGTCATAATATAGCCTATAAACAATTTCATCGACGAAAGGGCGATAGGGCTCCATGACATCGTCCGCAAGTGGAAAGGCATTATAGCGATTGCGATGAAAGACTCCGAATGCCGGATAAAGACCACTGGAAATGAGTGCACGGGCTACTGCCGCCCGGAGAATGGAATAGCCGTAGTTCAACAAATTGTTTGGTGGGGCTCCATCGCGGTTTCTCCGGAAATCTGCCCCAAACAGCAAAGACCAATATGTCCGTGCTGCCGCACCCTCGCGGTTGTCACTGTCGCCCGATTTCACATTCTGATAGAACGGGCGAAGCACACGACCGTCCTTACCGACATTATCAAGCAAAAAACTTTGGTTTCGGATTTTACTTTCAACAAGTTGTTTCCATACTTGCCGCTTCATGGCATCAGATGCTTCAACCTGACTGGTATAACTTTCTTGCAAAGTCGTGTTACCTTCTAACGACATCAGCATAGACTTTGGCATCTTCCGTTCATCGCAGAACACTACACTCACATTGTTGTCAGCCAGCATGTTGAGCAAAGGTACCGTCATGCGTACTTGCGGGTGCTCCACCACCACTACCCCAACATCTTCTATGGGGCGTGTGGTTTTCGCACCATTCTCCCGATTGGTAATGACCAACTGGTTGTAATGCAGCGAAAGTGACACTGGAGTCTGAAAAAGCAAGGTCTGTTTTATCATATCAATCGTTTTAATTCTCCGAGGTCGTTGATTTCAAAATCCACTCCTTCTACCAATGCATGGAATTGAGTATGTAACATTGTCATTTTTGCCCTGAACTCATCCGTTTCTTTAAATACTCCATTAGTTGATTTTATGTCTTTACTCATCCGAGCATCTTGATGATGAAGCAATTCGAGCGTTCCGTATTCATATTTTTTCTGTAATATCATTGACGACAACCCTGTTATCTTATACAATCGTTTTTGCAGATTTTCAGGACTTAAGTCCCATACCTCTTCCGGGGAATTCTCATAAACCAGCACCATTGTTCCTACCTTTAGGAGATACTGGAGAGGCAATCCATCTTTCTCGTTTGGTACTAATTGGTTCCCAACGCCGATACGGTCGTTACTCTTCCGATAGAATTCGGCTGCCGCAAGAGCATTTACCAGTTCAAAGGAAGATTTCTCCTTGCCTTTTGCATCCTTGCCACGATAGATGGCCATCAGATAGTTACGGTCGTTGTTTACATAATAATTCCGCTTGTATTCATGCACAGATTTGTCGCGAGGTTTCTTCTTGTCGAAGGATAACGGACGGGTCAATCGGGTGTAAATGCGAACTTTCCTGATGGGAATCCGCTTCTCCTCATTCATCCAAATGCCTGCTTCCACTGCCTTTGCCAGGCTCCCATGGTTCAAGATGGCATCCTTGACAATGCGTTTCACTTCATCATCGACAATGTTCTCGCACTGTTTCTCTTCCAACGAATCCAAAGACTTACGGACAACATATCGTATTCCTCCCTCACGTTCGATTGCCCCATAATAGGTTTGCTCGTGCAGGGCTCCGCGTGCAGTGTCGCCGGTAAGATAGACAACACGGCCATTTTTGTCGCGAATCTTCTTTCTGGTTTGCTTCGGAAGTTTATCCTTGGTGTAATGGGCAATCAGAAGTTCATTTTGCAGATGCTTCATATCTTCAGTAAAGGTTGGCCAAGGCTTTGGTATGTCCTTTTGTATAGCCTTGAGCCATACCCTGTCTGAATCGGTATGGCGCTGTTGTGCAAGTTTGTCGTATTCTGTCTTGCCGATACATGCAATGGTGATGGCATCGATGCAATGGTGAACATGATTTATGCGCGACTTCTTTTCATATTCTTCCTGAATGCCCCACAGTTTACGGAAGTCGGAAGTGGCGATACCTTTTACAATATATACGCGTTTGAACAATGACTTCAAATACATACGTGCATACCGTGCAATAACCGAATTGTCGTGTCCCTGCCGTCGTGCAAAGCCATCGGGAACCTCGGTCATGGTAAAACGCTCGTATTTATGCTTCCAATAATCACGCTGGATCATCGCCAAATGCTTGCGCTGGATACGGCGGTCGCGGTCTTCTTTTGTAGCATCTGCTCCCCGGCGAAGTTTTCGGTATTGCTGGTCAAAGGCTAAATACTTTTCTTTCCATGACTCTATGCGCTGTAATATGCTCTCGTGATTGGGCAACTCTGACGGCAGTTTTGCCTTCTTGACATCTCGATTGTACACACTGTTGCAGAGAGTGAGGTTCTCCATCGTGGTATCACCACCACGACTGCGCGGAATGGTATGCTCTATGTCGTAAGTAGGATTAGGACCAAGAAAATCTTCCAATCCTATTTTTTCTCCTTCACCATAAAGGTTGTTGTGGCCTTGTTCTTCCCACAACCGATATTTGAGGATATCGTCCTTCGAAACAGACTGACGCTCAACTCCATATTTATCCTTGTAGAACTCCTGTATCTTCTTTTCTGCGGCAGTATTTGCTTTCTCATTTTCCCTATTCCACGCTTGAATTGCCTTGCGGCGGTTTGCATCGTTAAGGTCGCGTGAGAATTCTATGTTCACAATAGTGTCTTCATCAATCTTCCCTTGCTGCAGCAAAAGGTTGACCACCTTTCGAATGCGGAAGAGGGAATGCATGGCCATGGGATTGCGCACACTGTCTGTGCGTGGTGAGCCCAACTGATTTTCCCCTGCTTTGGGATAAAGTTCCAAATCGGAATGATGCCACAACTTGCCTACAGTTTTCTCATCTAAGTGGTATCTACTCTGGAGATAATCTTTCAGGTAATCTTCTATTTTAGCATTGCCCAGACCAGGGTTGAAATCTGCCAGATACTCAATGATGTTCTCAATGGCGGCCTCACGAGTTTCCTTGAGGTTCCAGTCCTGTTTTGGCAAGACCTCAGATAAGTTTGCTAACAGAACAGCATCGCTATAAATCACCCCATAGTTTTTTAGAAAATAAAGAATCTTCCTGATGGCTTTTAGGCTAAGGGCGGCATAGTCGGATTTCATGCGGATTTGACTGAACTTATCTGCGTTCTCCTCATCCAGTTGCAAGCGCTCACGGGCAAAATCCTTTAATTTCTCGTCGTCATCGAAAGAAAACAGCACATGCCAAATGTCGTTCATTACCTGACTGCGCGTTTTCTTTCCTGCCAAGGTGTAAACCTCACAAACTGCCGAGAGCCAATCCTGACCGAAGATTTCCGTCAGGGCATTGTTCACAGGACTTGCACTGAGGGTTGTGTCCATCTGAAAATTGAATTTATAGGGGTAGTCTACGCCATCCTTATAATAACCGAAAGAATTTTTCTTTCCCCCAGACAAGACCTTGGCAATGACTTTGAACTCGAAGTCAGACTTCCGCATGAAACAGGGAATGATTTGCGCACGCTCTTCTGCGGTCAAAGGACGGAGCATTTCATCGGCAGGAGTCTGTATCTTGATGTTGTTGATGAACTGATACATTCGGAAATCCTCGAACAACGGATGTGACACCGGACAACGCGGTTTCCCCTTCTCAAATTTACATGAACCGACCAAATGCTTCTGGGATTTCAAGGGACGCTGGAAGAAAATGGCATGTTCAAGTTTTCTTCGCAAATCTTCGGATAAGCCCTGCTTGTCACAAATAGCATGAAACTCTTTCAGGTAATGTTCTTTCCGAGATGTATACTTGTTACGGATTTTCTCTCCACGCTCGTAGAGTTGGAAGAAATACTCACCAAGATAATCACATCCAGCCTCTTTCATCTTTACATCCAGGTCATGGATGCTCTCCATTACCTGTCCGTCAGACTCCTTGGTTGTTTCCTTACGATTACTCAAGAATCCACGGCGTTGATTCAGATGGTACAAAGCCCGTCCCAGGATATAACGCTGAGTCAAATCGGTTAAGTCTAACTTCTGCGTCAGGCAAATATGCCGGAAACGGTAAGGATTGATGTTCCGGTCATCGTCAGTCCTTTGCCAGTCTATAAAGTCTTTGCGCCCGGGATATTGATTTTCATTGCGCCATCTACGCAGTTCTTCCTTGCTGACAGGCGGGCATAAATGAACTTCAGCCAGAACGGTAAGCAATCGAATCTTCCTAACCTTTCTCCGCCAATAATGCCGCCGCTGGTGGCGATATTCTGTTCGCTCTGCTGCCCGGGAACTTTCATTCCCCTTCTCGATTTTAACACCTTCTTCAAAAATATTTGTACCGCGGTCAAGCAAACGACAGCCATTTTCACTTCGCTCTACTATTGCCCAACCCAAACTGTTCGTACCAGTGTCTATACCTAATACCTTTTCCATAGTAGTAATTTTCTTTCAAAATTAGCAAAAATAATTTGTGCAAAGAATAAAAACCATTAAATTTGCAGCATAAGATTTTCTACATCTTATCACAATAAGGCCGTAGTGGCCGAAGGGTAAAACCTATACCTCCGCCTCGGTGGAGGTTTTTTATTATACACAAATCCTTGGTATCTGTATCATCAAAAACTCTTCACTCTTTCATTCTGAAAAATTTACCGCTGCAAAATTGATTTTTTGCGAATGACAAAGTCGTGGAAAGAGATGAAGAGAAACCTCAACCAACTTACACAAGCCGCTGATTATCAATCGTTAACACACATTCCGGCTTGCGCGGAGGAAAACCGTTTTCCATTTTGGCCCCAAACGGAGGGCGTTTGAGGCCAAAACGGCTTGCGTTTGGGCGGCAGTTGCAGTGCGTTTGGGGCTCAAATGGAAGATAGGATATTCTAAGGAGCCTAGGCGGTCCTAGGTGCTCCTCGGTTTTTCCTAGGGGTACCTAGGACTTTTTGAAGAAAAAAAACAATAATCTTTTTGTTTTTCCTTCTTTTCCGCTATTTTTGTTTTCTAAAGCTTGCATCCCATGGAGAAGAAGAAAGCGCGTGTATTGAAGAAGGCTGTTGTGTGGAAAGACTTGTATTTCTACCGCAAGAGCGATGCCATCTACCAACTGACCGTGGCGTTCTGCCGGCGTTTCCTCCCTGCCCACGGCGACCGCACGGTGAACCAGATGATCCAGGCGGCACGCTCCGGCAAGCAGAACATTGTGGAAGGCAGCGAAGACGGACAGAGCAGTTCGGAAATGGAAATCAAGCTGCTGAATGTTGCCCGTGGCAGCCTTCAGGAACTGCAAGCCGACTATTGCGACTACCTCAATACACATAGCCTTCCCATTTGGGACAACGACAACGAACGCCTGCTACGCCTGCGCGACTTCTGTCACTCCCACAACGACTACTGCGACTATGCCGATTTGGCCGAAAAGATGAACGATGAGGAGTTTGCCAACCTGTTGCTCACGCTCTGTCACCAGACTGACAAGATGATGTGTGCCTACATAGAGAAACTGGAAGAGCGCTTTGTAAAGGAAGGTGGCATTAAAGAACGGATGTATGCCGCACGCACCGGCTACCGCAACGAGCAGGACAAACGCATTGAAGCGCTGGAAAAAGAGAACCAGCTGCTGAGAAAGCGCATCGAGGAGCTGGAGAACCAGCTGGAGAGCTATAGGAAGTCCTAGGGAGCCTAGGAATGCATAGGAGACCCTAGGAATGCCTAGGAATGCCTTGGGAAGCCTAGGATATTCCAGGAAGTGCGTTCTTTTCAAAAATTTTTCTTACCTTTGCACCGATTTATTTGAAGCAGCCTGGTAGAGCTGTGGAGGACAAGCATCCTCAAAACTCCACTTGAACTTATGACAAACAACACCGTTTCAAGAAGAGTGACAGCCACCATTCTCTCCATGTCGCTGCTCACCGTAATGGCCGGAGCCGCCATTGCACCCGCACTGGGAATTATCAAGGCTCACTTTGCCAGTGCACCGGCACTGCTCGTGCAATTTATTGTAAGCCTGCCGGCACTGTTCATCATCGTTACCAACCTCTTTTTCCTTCCGCTCAGCCGACTGCTGCACATCCGTGCTATTGCCACCACCGGACTTGTGCTGTATGTGACGGCTGGAGCCGGATGCTTTTTTGCCGACAACATTGTCCTGATGCTTCTGCTGCGGGCTGTGCTCGGCATCAGCGTAGGACTTATCATGCCGCTCTCTACAGGATTGCTGGCCTACTATTTCCCACCGGAGGAACAAGCCAGGCTGATGGGACTATCGGCTGCCATGAACCAGATGGGTGGCGTGGTGGCGACACTGCTGGCCGGACTGCTGGCCACCATTGCATGGAACTATGCCTTTCTGGTGTATCTGCTTGGAATGATTGCACTGATCATGGTCTGGCGCTGGCTCCCCGACGAGCAGTTGGGGTCGGCCAACAAGCGTGGCGTACCCTTCCAGCCACGGCAACTGCTGAAGTTCCACCCATCGGTGACGGGTATGCTCCTGCTGATGATGATATTCTTCATCTTCCCGACCAACTTCGCCATCATTGCCGGTAAGCAGGCAGGACTTTCGACAGAGACCGTAACCATCGTCATGGTGGGGCTCGACATGGTGGCATTCTTTGCCGGACTGATGTTCGGGAAGATTATGAACCACTACAGAAAAGCTGTGAAATATTTTGCCCCGTTGTTCTTCCTGGGAGGCTATGCTGCCTATCTGCAGCCGTCACTGCCAGCCATTGTACTGGGATCTGCCTTTATCGGTATTGCCACGGGTGTGGGAGTGCCCTATCTGAATACCATTGCCAGCATAAAAGGGGGTCGCAACTCGGCCACCACCGTCATGCCGCTGCTCTCGGCAGCACTCTATCTGGGGCAGTTCATCTCCCCACTGGCGGTAATGATGCTGTCCGGATGGCTTTTCGAGGCAACAGATGCGACGGCACCCTATAAGGTGGGTATACTGCTTTCGGGCGTGTATCTGCTGCAGACCTTCTGCACGCGGCACTTCCAGAGCCTTCCACCGGAAGGGAAGCAATAGGAAAATCTAGGAGAGCCTAGGAGGGCCTAGGGTAAAATAAAAGAAAGGGAAGCTCGCTGGAACTTCCCTTTCTTCTTATATGCTTGCTGCGTTGAACAGCCACTGATAGACGAACGAACAGACTCCGAAGAGGACGATGCCCACCGTGCAGAGGGCCAGTGCCAAGCGAGTGCTGCAGTCGCTGCGGAAAGCGGGAAGCGGGTTGTCCGACTTCTTGATGTACATGGCCTTAACAATGAGCAGGTAGTAGTAGAGCGACACCACAGTGTTCAACAGTGCGATGAAGACCACGGCGTAGGCCCATACGCTGCCATGCTCGGCGGCTGCCATGAATACGAAGAACTTGGAGAACATGCCTGCAAACGGCGGGATGCCTGCCAAGGAGAAGAGTGCCAGCGTCATGAGGAACGACAGGCGCGGGTTGGTCTGGTAGAAGCCGTTGTAGTGGTCTATCTCTGTCTTGCCGCCGTTGTTCTGCTCCACTACGCTGATGACGGTAAAGACGGCCATGTTGGCCACTACATAGATGAGCGTGTAGTACATCAGCGAGGTGAGTCCTGCTGCCGATGCGCCCACCACGGCCAGCATGATGTAGCCTGCCTGCGAGATAGAACTGAACGCCATGAAGCGCTTCAGTTCGCTCTGGCGGATGGCAAAGAGGTTACCCACGGTGATGGAGAGTACGATGGCGATATAGAGCAGGGCCTCCCAATGGTGAATCATGCTTCCAAAAACATGGATAAAGATGGTACAGAGGGCAAAGGCTGCCGCACCCTTGGAAATGACCGACAGGTAGCCGGTGACGGGCGTGGGGGCTCCTTGATAGGTATCGGCTGTCCAGAAATGGAAGGGAACGAGCGAAAGCTTGAATCCAAGCCCTGCGAAGAAGAACACCAGACCGAGGATGGTCATGGGCGACTTGACAAGCTGGGCGGCAACATCGCTGAAATACAAGGTGGTGGTAGAGCCGTAGATGAACGACAGGCCGTAGAGCATCACACCCGAAGAGAACACCGCCATAAGCACATATTTGGCCCCGGCCTCAGCCGAGATTTTCTTCCACTTGTTCATGGCAACCAGGCATGCCATTGGCACGCTGGCCATTTCAAGGCCGAGGAAGAAGAGGAGAAAGTGGCCGCTGGACACCATCATGTACATACCCAGCAGCGTCGAGACGATGAGCATGTTGTACTCACCCTCGTATTTGCGGACGCGCTCGTCGTTCAGCCATGCACGGGACATGATGAGTACGATGAGCGTACCGCCGGTGAGGATGACCTTCATCGCATTGGCAGCGACGGTAGATACATACATCTCGCCAAAGGCTGATGCCGGTTCTGCCAAGAGACATGGCAGCAACTGGAGCGCCATGAGCGTCACGGCCAGCGGATGGAACCAACGGCGTGCGGCTGTCTTCGAAGAACAGAAGTCGGCAACGAAAAGAATGAGCAGGACTGCTACGAGCGCTGCCTCGGGAATCATATTAAGAAATTGACTGTAATTCATGTTTCATTCTCCTATGTTAAAGGGCAGCAACTGCTGGATTGATGACGGAAAGAATCGGCACGAGGGCATTGTCGATGATGGGCTTGAAGATGAACGGTGTTGCACCCAGTCCTGCCACGCAGAAGATGAGGCATGCCACTGCCACGCGCTCGTCCCAGGTGGCATCGGTCAGATGCTCGTAGTGCGGGTCGGACACCTTGCCCATGAGTATCTTGCCGGCAACACGCAGGATGTAGACTGCGGTCACCACGATGGAAGTACAGGCAATGATGGTGCATACGCGGTGGAATACATCGTTGTTCTCGAACGAACCGACGAAGATGGTCATCTCGGCTGTGAAACCGGAGAAGCCGGGGAGTCCGAGGTTGGCAAGGCCGGCTATGAGATAGCCTACTGCCAGGAAGGGCATTATCTTCATGAGACCGCCCAGACGGCGGACATCACGGGTGTGGGTACGACCATAAATCATACCGATGAGAGCAAAGAAGAGTGCCGTCATCAGACCGTGGGAGAGCATCTGCAAGATGGCTCCCGAGCAGGCTGTTTGTGTCATCATGAGCAATGCAAAGAGCACGAGGCCGCAATGGCTCACCGAAGAGTAGGCATTGATGTATTTCAAGTCTGTCTGCACACAGGCACTGAGGGCACCGTAGACTACGGATATCGTGGTCAGGATGAGGAATATCCAGGCAAGTTCCTGAGCGGCTTCGGGCAAGAGATACATTGCCACGCGGAAACAGCCGTAGCCTCCGAGTTTCATCAGCACACCGGCGTGGAGCATGGACACGGCAGTGGGTGCCGAGGCATGACCGTCGGGTGACCATGTGTGGAACGGGAACATGGCTCCAAGCACACCGAAACCGATGAATATGAAGGGGAAGAATATCTTCTGGATTTCTACCGGAATGTTGTGCAGGTTGGCTATCTCGATGATGTTCATGGTCTGGGCACCGCTGAAGAAATAGATGCCCAGGATGCCCAGGATGAGCAGTGCCGAACCTCCCATGAGCATGAGGGTGAGCTTCATGGCAGAATACTCCTTGGCTCCACTACCCCACACGCCGATGAGCAGGTACATGGGGATGAGCGCCACCTCGTAGAACATGAACATGGTGAAGAGGTCGATGGAGATGAAGAACCCGTATACGCCTGTTGACAACAGGGTGAACCACAGGAAGTACTCCTTGGTGAGGGGCTTCAACTGCCAGGAGGCAAAGGTACCGGTGAACACGATGATGCTGGAGAGCAGGAGCATGACAACCGAGATGCCGTCGACACCGATGGCATAGTGGATGTTCAGCGGAGCAAACCACTCTACACTGTAGGTGAGGAGCATGGTGTCGGTGACGCCTGCGTTGCGTTGCTGCACGAAATAGAATGTCAGCCAAACGGACAGTGCCAACAGACAGGACGAGCCTGCCACCATGACCGCACGCACCTGATTGAGGTTGCGCGCCAGCCACAAGAACAGCAGCATTACAACGGGAATGACAACAAATAATGTAAGTATATTCATAGTTTATGCCTCCTTTCTTAGATGCTTAACAAAACTAGGGTGAGTGCCACGGCTCCCGTAAGGAACCAGACAGCATACTTGCGTACATCGCCACTCTGCCACGGCCGGATGCTCTCGCCAGCCTCGCGGGTACCCCAGGCAACAAAGTTGAAGGTGCCGTCGATGATGTGACGGTCGAACCAGGCTATGGGCATGGAGACGAAACGGAAGATGACCTTGTGGGTCATGAACTGCCAAATCTCGTCCTGATAGAAGCGCTTGTAGGCTGCACGGTGCAGACGCGGGAATGTTGCATACAACTTGTCGGCAATGGGCTGACGCTCACCTTTATATATATATGTGGCAAGGGCAATGCTCAGCACGGCCACCACAATGGATGTGCCGGCAACAGTCCAGTCGAGATGGATGTCGTAGGCCTGCCCACTGGCACTGACGAAATGGCCGAAGGGGATGAAACCGCCCACGATGGTCACCACGGAGAGGAATATCAAGGGGAAGGTCATGGTCCAAGGCGCCTCGTGCGGGGTGTGATGGGCATGCGCCTCCTTGTTTTCAGTTCCCCAGAAAATGCCGTAATAGAGACGGAACATATAGAAGGCCGTCATGGCTGCCACACCGGTCATGATCCAACCCACCCAAGGGCTGTATTGCATGGCTGCCGTCAGAATTTCATCCTTAGAGAAGAAGCCTGAGAAGGGAGGTATGCCAGCAATGGCCAAACAACTGATGAGGAAGGTGATGTGGGTGATGGGCATGTACTTGCGCAAACCGCCCATCATGGACATCTCGTTGGAATGAACTGCGTGGATGATGCAACCGGCACACAAGAAGAGACAAGCCTTGAACATGGCATGGGTGAACAAATGGAACATACCTGCCATGTAGCCCAGCTGTGCATGGTTGTCAAGCACGGCACCGTGTCCTCCCGGCAGGCAAACGCCGAGTGCCACCATCATAAAGGCTATCTGCGAGATGGTGGAGAATGCCAATACGCGCTTGATGTCGCTCTGTGCACAGGCAACGGCTGCGGCATAGAAAGCGGTGAATACTCCCACCCAGACGATGATGCCCATGGCCTGCGGGGCGTATTCTATCCACAACGGGAACATGCGTGCTACCTGGAACACACCTGCAACCACCATCGTGGCGGCGTGAATCAGTGCCGACACCGGTGTGGGACCTTCCATTGCGTCGGGCAGCCAGATGTGAAGCGGGAACATTGCACTCTTACCGGCACCACCGATGAACATCAGCACCAATGCCGTAGGAAGGATAAAGGCTCCTGCGGCAACGGCCTTTGCTGCACTACCGGCAACAAACGGGGCTGCTCCTTCGCCCATCACGACATTGTCGATGAACGAGAAACTGAACGAATCGGTGTAGTAGCCGAAGATAAGTATACCGATGAGGAAGAACATATCGGCAAAACGCGTTACGATGAAAGCCTTCTTCGAGGCTGCCACCGCAGCGTGCAACGGATAGTAGAATCCGATTAAAAGATAGGAACTCACACCCACCAACTCCCAGAAGAGGTACATCTGGAAGATGTTGGTTGCCACGACCAGTCCCAGCATGGACATGGTGAAGAGCGACAGGAAGGCATAGTAGCGCTGGAATCCTTTCTCGCCGTGCATATATCCGAACGAATAGATGTGCACCATGAGCGATACCGTGGAGATGACAATGAGCATCACCACGGAAATGGGATCCAGAAGGATGCCAAGGTCAAAGTGAAGGTTACCCAGCGGCAACCAGGTGAAGTTAAAGGGCACGATTGTTGAGAAAGTGCCGTCGGCTCCACGCGGTGAGGTGAAATAGGTGTAGGCCGTCAGATAGGACAGTACGGTAACGGCACCGAGCACGGTCGTGCCAATCAGGCCAGCTGTCCTATGTGACATCTTCATCCCGGCAAGTCCAAGAAGCAGGAAAGAGAATGCAGGAAGAAGAAGGATCAATAATGTGAATGAATAATCCATAGTCTGAAACTGTTTATTAATTCTTCATTTCTTGAATTCGATCAACCTGATCGCTCTTGAAATTACGGTATACATTTATAATAATAGCAATGGCCACAGCGGTCTCGGCTGCGCTCACACCAATAGAGAATAGCGTAAAGAAGAAACCCTCGAAGAACTCATGATGAGGATAGATGATGCGGTTGAACAGCGCAAAGTTCATGTCAACGGCATTCAGAATGAGTTCCACGGAGATGAGCATGGCAATCAGGTTGCGACGGGTGACGAAACCAAACACACCGATGAAGAACAGCAATGCACTGAATACGAAATAATAGCCTGCAGGTATCATTCTTTCTCCTCCTTTCTTGCAATCATTATACCACCGATGATACATGCCAGGAGAAACAACGAGATGAACTCGAAGGGAAGCACATACTGGTACTTCTCGGCCCCCATGAGGGTCTCTCCGACATAATCCATGCCGACTTCATCGCCCGCCATGGTGGTAAGTTTGTCAAATACATTATTCTTTACTAACACGAAAACAACCGTGGCAAATCCAAGCACTGAAAGAAGAAGACCACAGAGGACATTCTTCAACTTGAGATTCTCTTGGATTCCCTGGAGCGTTTTCTTGTTAACCAACTGGATGGCAAATACATATAGCATGGTTATACCACCGGCGTATATGCTTATCTGGGCAGCACCAAGGAAGGTGTAGTCGAGCAGGAAATAGATGCCCGCCACGCCAAAGAGGACGAACAACAGGAATGTCGCAGCCCGCATGATTCGCTTGGTGGTCACACACATGATGGCAGAACCGAGTATGACTACTGCCAGCATGCAAAAAATGATCAAATTCGTCATATCGATTATTTTGTTTTGGTGTTAAACTTTCCTATTGTCAAAGGGGCGCCACCATCAATCAAGTTGGGAAGCGAGCCGCCATCATAGACTTCCTTGTCCAGATGCAGCACCAGACTCTCACGGTCGAAGACACTGTTCTCGAAGTCGTTGGTGAAATGGATGGCGTTGAAGTTGCATGCATTGGTACACAACTGACAGAACATGCAGTCGCCCAAATCGTATTTGTAGTCGAGCAACACGCGCTTCTTCTTGCCCGTTTCGGGGTCCTCCTGCATCTCGGAGAGTATGGTGATGGTTCCGTTGGGGCATGCCTTTTCGCACAAGGTACATGCCGTACAGTTGTATGACCCGTCTTCGTTGCGCACAAATGCCAGACGGCCACGGTGACGCTTCGATACATGAAGGGTCGTCTTGCGGTTCTCGGGATATTGTTCCGTCGACTTCTTGGTGAAGAACTCCTTCAAGGTAACCTTCAAGCCCACGGCCAGGGTCTTTATGCCACTGCCGAGTTCACTGAAATATGATTGCTTGTTTTCCATATTATTCTATAGCATTAAAGTGTCCAACCGAATGCAACAATCACCGTCATCAATATGATATTGATCAGTGCCAGTGGCATCAGGTATTTCCATTCCAACTTCAATATCTGGTCTATGCGGAGTCGCGGATAGGTCCAACGCACCCACATCAGCAGCCAGACAACAGCCAGCGTCTTCCCCATGAACCAAACGATGCCGGGAATACAGTTCATCACGGTGTCGAAGCCCTCCGAGCCAATGTTGATGGGAGCCCAGCCACCGAGGAAGATAGTCACGGCAATACCAGAAATAACAAACAAGTTCATGAACTCTGCCAGGTAATAGAAACCAAAGCCCATACCTGAGTATTCGGTATGATAGCCTGCCGTCAATTCACTCTCGGCCTCTGCCAAGTCGAAAGGACCACGGTTGGCTTCTGCATTGCCGGCAATGAGGAAGGTGATGAAGGCTATCAGGGCTGGAATGTGTCCCTGTACGATGAGCCAGTTCCAAGGCCCCGTCTGCTGCTCGACAATTGTGCTCACCTGCATCGTGCCCGTCAGGATGACCATTGCCACGAGTGTAAGGCCCAACGACATCTCATACGATATCATCTGCACTGCACCGCGCATGGCAGATACGACGCTGTACTTGTTGTTACTGCCCCAACCGGCGAGAAAGATTCCCACAACGCCTATCGAAGAAATCGCAGTAATCAGAAATACGCCTACATTGAAGTCCAATACCTCAGCACCCTTGTTCCAAGGAAGGAACGAGAAAGTGCCGACAGAGGCTATTACAACAAGGAAGGGAGCAAGGCAATAGAGAAACTTGTCAGCGCGGTCGACGATGAAGATTTCCTTTATCAGCATCTTAAGCACATCGGCTACAATCTGGAAAATACCCCAAGGGCCGACGCGGGTGGGACCCACACGGCACTGGAAAAATGCACACACCTTGCGCTCCATGTAGATCATGAGCATCGCTATCAGCGCATAGGCCGTCAGAATGAGGACGCCTACCAGCACACACTCAATCAAAACAGCCACACCGTTGCTCAAGCCAAGCGTTTCCAGCAGCAACCCTTCAAACCATTTTGTTACTAATGAAAAATCAAACATATTGGTTATTGTTAATCAGAACTCGCTACGCGCTTTGCATAGCAAAGAAATTGTTTATTACCTGTCTATATCAGGGATTACGAAATCGATGGCCGCACCTGCTGCCACGAGATCGGCAACCTTCTGCCCGCGAAGCATCGGATCCAAAGCGCCCACAAGGCTCAAACCCATCGGACGCAATTTTAAACGGTAGGGGCTCTTGTCGCCGCGAGAGTCCAAATAGACCCCAAACTCACCACTTGCACCCTCAACAGAGAAGTACCACTGACCCTCCGGAACCTTGATGATTGGCTTCTGCTTCACATAGTAATCACCCTCCGGAATATTGTCTATAAGTTGTTCTATGATGTCCAGGCTCTGGTACATCTCCTCGATGTGCACAAGATAACGGTCCATCGAGTCGGCACCCGTCAGTGTGATCTGCTTCCACTCCACTTTGTCATACATGGCGTAAGGATGGTTCTTACGGACATCGTTGCACCAACCTGCCGCCCTTCCTGCAGGACCCGTCACACCATAGGCGACACAGGACGCTGCATCCATCGGACCGACACCTTCCAGGCGATTATGCGTGATGACATTATCGCCGAACACATCCATATACTCCTGAATCATCGGACGAAGATAACGGCACAGAGCCTTTACATTCTCCACAAAATGCTCGTCTATGTCTGCCTGCAGACCACCTATGCGGTAGTAGTTCTGTATCAGTCGGCCGCCAGTGGTCTCCTCCATCACATTGAGTACATGCTCCCTGTCGCGCATACAATACAGGAAAGCCGTCAGTGCACCCAGGTCCTGGGCACAGCAGCCGCAGTAGAGCAAGTGACTGTCCAGTCGCTGCAACTCGTCCATGATCGTACGGACATACTTGATGCGGTCCGTAAGTTCTATTTCCATAGCCTCCTCTATCACACCTACCAGCGCATGGCGGTGCATCATCGCCGAGAGATAGTTCAGGCGGTCGGTAAGAGCCAAAGTCTGCGGATAGGTGTAACTCTCGCACATCTTCTCAATACCACGGTGAATATAGCCAAGATGAGGATAAATGCGTTTCACGCGTTCGCCGTCAAGAACCGTTTGCAAGCGAAGAACACCATGCGTCGACGGATGCTGGGGACCAATGTTCACCACGAAGTCATCGTCCGTGAACAGTAAATTTTGCTTGCAGCCCAGTTTCCCGTTCTTGTCAAGGAAGTATTCACAACCATAGTTCGGTTCCTCATCGTCCGTCAGCGAATAACCGTCCTCACCCTCCCAGTCCTTGCGCAGGGGATAGCCCTTGAAGTCGTTCCGCAGGAAAAGACGGCGCAGGTCAGGGTGACCAAGGAACTTAATGCCGAAGAAGTCGTAAACCTCCCGTTCCAACAGATTCGCACCCGGCCAAAGGGATGTCACCGAAGCAACAACACACTCTTCTCCCACCTGCTTGGCCAGCGTCTTCACACTCGTTCGCTCGTGCGTCGCCGTGTTCTCAAGAATATATATACACCCCAGGCCTTCCGCACCGAAGTCCTCACCAATAATGGTCACAAGGAAATCATAGTGCGACTCATTCTTCAACCTTGCCATTACAGAGGCAAAATCATCGAAAGATAATACAATAGAATTCAGTTTCATGGTGACTCCTCTCTTATTCGTTTTCTGTTTCCGGGTTCACTGCTGCGGAAAAATCTTCCGGAACATGCTCAATCACAATAGGGGCACGACGCTGCCGCTCGCTACTGCGCTTGCCACAGGCAAGAACCTCATTGCTCACTCCTTGCAAAGCCTCTTCCTTCGACTGCTTGTGGTTTGCGCCACCGAAGAAACGCTCAGCCTTCACCTTACGCTGCAACTGCATCATGCCATACAGAATCGCCTCGGGACGAGGGGGGCAGCCGGGAATGAACACATCCACCGGAAGGATTTCCTCTATACCCTTCACCACATGATAGCTCGACTTGAACGGACCGCCCGAAATCGCACAGCCGCCAACAGCAATCACATACTTCGGCTCAGCCATCTCATCGTAAAGACGCTTCAACGCAGGGGCCATCTTATGCGTAATCGTACCTGCACACATAATCAAGTCAGCCTGACGGGGGGAGTTACGCGTCACCTCAAAGCCGAAACGAGCAAAGTCATAACGCGCACAACCAACAGCCATGAATTCTATACCACAACAAGAGGTCGCAAAAGTCAGCGACCATAGCGAGTTCGCACGACCCCAGTTTATCGCAGCGTCCAATGAGCCCACAACAAGGTTCACTCCGCCACGACGCAAGTCGGCTATCTGCTCCTCAAGGCACGCGTTGTCCTTGAACTCGCCATAGGCAATGTTCTTAATCTTAGGTCTCCTCATTCCCATTCCAACGCTCCTTTCTTCCAGGCATAGGCAAGACCCAGCACTAACACAAACAAAAATCCGCCAATCGTTGCCAAAGCCCAAACGCCAAAGTGATGCACACTCACAGCCCAGGGGTACAGCAACACCGTCTCAATGTCGAACATCAAAAACAGAATCGCAAATAAATAATAGCCCACACTCAACGGCAACCACGAAGAGCCACGAGTGGGTATTCCGCACTCATAAGCCTCACCCTTCATGGGGGCATAGGAACGGGGGCCTAACAGCTTCGCAACAACATAGGCGCCAAGCACCAGCGTCACACCCGTCAGGAACACCGTAATTAACAGTAAACTCATAGATATAAAATTGTTTAGTTCTCGTTCAGTTCACTCGCTACGCGCTTGCACAGCAAGAAATCGGGGGCGAAGTTACACAAAAAACAAAACAACACAAAACGCTTTTCGAAAAATTCTCACCCAACATTCCAAACGACCAAACCACCAAACACCCAAACGACCAAACGACCAAACGACTAAACGACCACATTCCACCTTCCACATTCCACCAAACCCTCTATGGGACGAGGAAGTACACGACACAAACGCATACCGAATTCCTCACAAACTCTTTCCAACTGACTGCGAAAAACATGGGCCACACCGCCAACAGCATAAATGTCCTGATGAGTTGCAGCATAGTGGCAGAGATTGTTCCGGAAGAACTGACGGAAGTTGTCAAGGACAAGTTGTAGGATAGCCGGTTCGCCAATGTTTTCCAACACAAAGGGCACTAACGAAGCAAGAAAACGATTGGCCTGGGGCTGACAATAGACACGGTCGATAATGTCCTCATAAGTGAGAGAATAAGCCTGAAACAACTTATCGCGCAGCTGGACACAAGAAGGATCTTTCAATAGTCTATTGAGCAGCATCCTCCCCAAAACTGCGCCACTCCCCTCATCGCCGAGAATATAGCCAAGCGGAGGTATTCGACAAACAATCCGCTGGCCGTCGTATAGGCAAGAATTCGAACCCGTACCGAGAATGCACACAAGCCCTGAATCCTCACCACAGAGGGCATGCGCTGCACCAAGCAAATCGGAGTTAACCTCGATGGAAGCGCCGGGGAAATTTCTCTGGAGCAAGGCATGCATATCATCGGCGTAGTGACCCGAGCAGCCTGCACCATAAAAATGGATACGGTGTATGGTCGCTGGTGATGTGGCTGACAACTGCGGCAACAATTCTTCGGCAATAACAGTTGACAACTGCGATTCACTGGCATGCACAGGCGACAGCCCCTGCGTGGTGAGGTATTGGGCGGTGCCATCTGCATGGATAAGCGCCCAGTCTGTCTTGGTGGCGCCACTGTCGGCAATAAGCATCATTAGATTTACGGATTTTATAATTTCTTTGCTGCGCGAAGCGCGTTGCGAGTTCGGATTTACGATTTACGCTCAGATGTCCAGTGCTGGAATGCGTTCGAGGAGCAAAAATAATGTTTTTTTGGGCAAGATGCATACAAGAATACAATTTATTTTTATTTTTGCAGCAAAAGAAGCAATGAAATCTAAATACATATATATGAAAAGACTTCTCGTCCTGTTGACGATGTGCTCCTTTGCGCTGCTACCGTCACATGCCGTCCTGAAAGAGAAAGACCTGAAAAGCACCCTGACCATCCTCCGTGCTGAACTGACCGACTATTACCAGGAACTGGAACACCAGTCCGGGTTCATGAAAGCGCAGCGCGAGAAAGTGGGCAGAAACATCTTCAGCGTGCTGAGCCGAAGCAACCAGAATGCACTGATGCTTTACTCCCAGAAGCCAGACTATATTTTCGACCTGACCTATGCTTGCCACGAAGCCACGGAACAATATCGCGAGTTCAGGAAAACAGTGCTGCCGTTCAATTCCTATGTGATGCGTAACGACAGCGAGATGGCCCGCTACGACAGCCTCATCACATCACTCAGCCACATACGACCGTCACAACTTGACGAAAAGAGCAAGACAGACAGGAGCGTTTGCCTCGCACTTGCCACCAATATCCGACACACACTCCAGGACAACACCGACCAACTGCAAGAGTACATTGGCTATTACCAGATGGCCGAGGAAAGGCTAAAATACCTCAACGACTACGCAAACAAACGCTATTACGACATACAGACAAGCATCTTCAGCAACGAGGGGGAAAACTATCTCGCCATCCTTGCCAACATAGACAAGGCTCTGAAAAGCACCTCCGACATTGTTACAGAGAAGTACAAACCGCAGCATAAGGTGCACTCCCAGTGGGACAGCCGGATGATTGTCGGACTATTCCTCTTCATTGCATTCTATGCAGTTGTCGCCTTCTTCATCAACCTATTCCTCATGAAAGTGGTGGTAAGGAAACTGCTCAGTCTCGGGCGATTGAAACACCTTGAAAGCGGTTTCAAGGTGCGCCAGTGGTACATCGTGCTCGCAACGACGGTGCTCACATTTGCGCTCCTTCTGGGAATACTGCGCATCTCCATCAGCCAGAACTTCTTCATCATGGCCAGCAATCTGCTGGTTGAATTTGCCTGGCTCCTCGGCGCAATCCTCATCTCACTACTCCTCCGCATCGACAACAGGCAACTCAGCAGCGTGTTCCGCATCTACATGCCACTCGTCGTCATGGGATTCGTGGTCATCAGTTTCCGCATCATCCTCGTTCCCAACGGACTGGTCAACCTGATTTTCCCACCCATCCTGCTCATCTGCGCCGTCTGGCAGTGGCGCGTGGTGAGGAAACACCGCAACCAGGTTCCGCGAAGCGATGCCGCATTCAGCTATTTCTCGCTTGCTATCTTTCTCGGTTCGGTTGTTTGCTCCTGGATGGGCTACACACTCTTCAGCGTACAACTGCTCATCTGGTGGATCATGCAACTCACCTGCATCCTGACCATCGCATGTCTGGCCGGATGGCTGGAAAAATACGGAGAGAACCACGATATGGACAAGCGGCCTATCAGCGAGACATGGTTCTACGATGCCCTGCGGGCAGTGGTCATACCCATTATGGGCGTACTCTCAGTGGTCGTTTCCATCTATTGGGCAGCCGACATCTTTAACCTCAGCGACACCATCAAGAACGCCTTCACGACAAGGTTCATAGATACAAAATACATCAAACTGAGCATATTTGCCATCTGCCAGGTGGCCACCCTCTATTTCATCTTTGCCTATCTGAACCGTACGGCAAAGGCTGCCGCCGCCCTCCATTTCGAGAAAAGCGACCACTCCACCGCCGCCACACGCAATGTCATGGCACGGAACATCATCCAAGTGCTGGTGTGGGGCGTATGGCTACTCATCAGCCTCGGCATCTTCCACATCAACAACACTTGGTTCGTAGTCATTTCCGGAGGCCTGTCTACAGGTATCGGCTTTGCCATGAAGGACATTCTGGAGAACATCTACTACGGCATTTCACTGATGGCCGGACGCATCAAGGTGGGTGACCTCATCGAATGCGACGGCATACGCGGGCATGTTTCCTCCATCAACTACACCAGCACCCTGCTCGACACCATCGACGGGTCGGTCATTGCCTTCCAGAACAGCCAACTCTTTACGAAGAACTACCGCAACCTTACGAAGAATCACGGTTTCGAGCAGGTTTTACTTCCATTTGGGGTGGCCTATGGCAGCAATGCCACTGAAGTGAAGGATCTCATCGAGAAGACCGTCCGCAGGCTCAAGTGCCGCGACCAGAAGAAAGATGTGCGCGTGGTATTCACCGAGTTTGGCGACAACAGCATCAACTTCAAGGTGCTCGTCTGGGTTCCGGTCAACTCACGCATCCATGCCATCAGCGAAATCATGGAGAACATCTACAACGCACTGAACGAGAACAATATAGAAATACCGTTCCCACAGCGCGATGTTCACATCGTGGGAGCACAATGACATGCCTCAAACGGCAGGATTTCTTTTACAAGCCGGTTTCCACATGGAAGCCGGCTTTTTTGCGCCTAAGTACTGATGCTGTATTTCGAGCGAACATTCCGCTGGATGTACTCGTCCAGCCCGTAACCTGCCTGTGCAAGACTTTTCATGCGTTCGACATGTTCCGCGCCCGCGCTTGTATAAGTATAGGTGTATTCCACACCGCCGCGCAATAAAATACTGATACTGTTATCTGTTATCGCGTAACTCAAAATCTGTGAATTACCGCGTCCGTTTCCATACTTTTTCATCTTTTTACCTTTCTTTTGCGGCAGCCACCGCGACTGCCTGTTATCCTTTTTCTCATTGTTTACGAGGCAAAGATACAACATTCATACCATCCACATTCCACCTTGCACCTTCATCTTCATCTTTCATCCATTTTCTTGACGCTTGTCAAATTTTTGACTTGCATCATGAATAAAATGGCAAAAAAACTGATATTTTGCTATAAATTCAATACTTTTGCTGTCAGTTTTTCACGAACCTGTCAGAAAATGTCCCAATTTCTCTCCACGCTTAGCGACCTCTTCTGGGGCTGGCCCATGATTATTCTGCTGCTGGGCACGCACCTGTTCCTGACCATCCGCCTGCGTTTTCCGCAGCGCTACCTGTTCCGGGCCATCCGTCTTTCGTTGCGTCCCGACAAGGGTTCCACGGGCGATGTCTCGCAGTTTGCCACTCTGGCGACGGCGTTGGCAGCCACCATCGGCACCGGCAACATCATAGGTGTGGCCACAGCGGTGGCACTGGGAGGCCCGGGGGCCGTTCTCTGGTGCTGGATAACGGGTGTATTCGGTATCGCGACGAAGTATGCCGAGGGACTCCTGGCCATCAAATACCGCGTGAAGACTCCCAGCGGAAAAATGCTGGGAGGACCGATGTATGCCCTTGAGCGTGGATTAGGCCAGCGGTGGCTGGGCATTCTCTTTGCCGTCTTTACCGCCATTGCCGCGTTTGGCATCGGCAACACCGTGCAGGCCAACGCCATTGCCACGCTGGCATACGAGAGCTATCAGGTTCCACCAGTTCTGACAGGAGCCGTCGTGGCACTGCTGGTGGGTGCTGTCGTAGTGGGCGGGGTGAAAAGCATTGCCCGCGTGTGCAGCATGTTCGTCCCCTTCATGGCATTGCTCTATGTGGCAGGCTGCATCTTCATCCTGGCGGTCAATGCCCAATATGTATGGCCTGCGCTCTGCACCATCGTGCAATCGGCATTCTCGCCCGAGGCGGCCGGTGGCGGGCTTGCAGGCTCGGCGGTGATGCTCGCCGCCCGGTATGGCATTGCCCGCGGATTGTTTTCCAACGAGTCGGGACTGGGTTCCGCGCCCATTGTGGCAGCAGCCGCACAGACGCGCAATCCCGTTCGTCAGGCACTCGTTTCCGGTACGGCCACCTTCTGGGACACCGTAGTCATCTGTGCACTTACCGGGCTGGTCATCGTCAGCAGCATCATAGCCTATCCCGACATCAGCATCGAAAACGGCGCCACGCTGACCAAGGCGGCTTTCAGCAAGATTCCATACATCGGACTGCCCCTGCTCACTTTCGGCCTGCTCACCTTCGCCTTCAGCACCCTTCTGGGTTGGTGCTACTACGGAGAGCGCTGCGTGGAATATCTCTCCGGCACGCGTGCCATGAGATGCTACCGCATACTCTATGTCGCTGCGGTCTTCCTGGGCAGCATTGTCAGCCTCCAGGTGGTCTGGAACCTGGCCGATATCATGAATGCGCTCATGGCTTTGCCCAACCTCTTGTCGCTGTTGCTGCTCAGCGGAGTACTCGTGGCAGAGACACGGAAGTATCTATGGAACGACAATTTGGATGCATCGGCCGAGAGCGAGACGAATACAACAATGCAATAGCCTGACGGAGGCTGTGCGAAAAATGTAAAATATTTTTACATGCACACTGCTTCCAAATTGCCGAAATTTCCGGTTTGCGGCAACTACTTGACCGTTCAGGCGAAAAAACTGCAAAAAATCAGTTTTTCGGCAAATCGCTGATACTGAACCGGTTACGCATTTCCGCCATTTGCCTCCCTACTTCCACGACTGCAAGAGAGCCTCTTTCACATTCTGAAAGGGGCTCTTTTATGCAGCAACAGCGTGGCTTCCGATGTCCAAATGGCATAAAATGGGAACGCAACTGGAGCCCAAACGGAAAACGGCAGGGACAGAACAGCCTCTGAAATGCATGGAAGTCATCGCAAAAGTAACCGGTTCTCATCCCGTAAGAAGATTGCACACATTTTGAATTTGTAAAATATTTTTACTAAATCCGCGACCTGGCCGAGTCCGTATGGCACAGTGTTTGCAGTTAACAAAACAAAAATTATTGCGGACCTTTACCGAGGTTTGCACTTTTTTGCGTAATTTCGCACCCAATTAATTATAGAAGTACACGAAAAGAACAAATAAAACGAGATAGCAATGAACTTTATCAAACTGCTTCAGGCACTGTTCGGCAACAAGTCGACCCGAGACATGAAACTCATCCAACCCATGGTCGAAAAGGTAAAGGAGGTCTATCCCTCCATCAAAGCACTGTCGAACGACGAACTGCGCGCCAAGTCGAACGAGATAAAAGCATTTGTCCGCTCGGCAGCAACCGAGGAGAAAAGCAAGATAGAAGAACTGAAAGGCCGCATAGAGGACACTCCGCTCGACGAGCGCGAGGCCATCTTCAAGGAAATAGACCGGCTGGAAAGCGTGGCGCTGGACAAGTATGAGGCTGCACTGAACGAGGTGCTCTTCACCGCCTTCGCCATTATCAAGGACACCGCACGCCGCTTTGCCGAGAACGAAGAAACCGAGGTGACCGCCACCGACTACGACCGCGAACTGGCAGGCCGGCCTGGAAACGACTTCATACGCATCGAGGGCGACAAGGCCTACTACCAGAACCACTGGACGGCCGGCGGCAACGACCTCAAATGGGAGATGATACACTACGATGTGCAGCTCTTCGGCGGTATCGCACTGCACCAGGGAAAGATTGCCGAAATGGCAACGGGAGAGGGAAAGACCCTCGTGGCCACACTCCCCGTGTTCCTCAACGCCCTCACAGGCAACGGCGTTCATGTGGTGACCGTCAACGACTACCTGGCCAAGCGTGACGCAGAATGGATGGGACCGCTCTACATGTTCAACGGACTTACCGTCGACTGCATCGACAAGCACCGCCCCAACTCCATCGAACGAAGAAGAGCCTACGAGGCCGATATCACCTTCGGAACCAACAACGAGTTCGGTTTCGACTACCTGCGCGACAACATGGCCATCTCACCAGCCGACCTGGTACAGCGTTCACACAACTATGCCATCGTCGACGAGGTGGACTCCGTGCTCATAGACGACGCCCGTACGCCGCTCATCATCTCAGGTCCCGTGCCCAAGGGAGAGGACCAGATGTTTGAAGAATACCAGCCTCTGGTGGAGAAACTCGTGGGCGTACAGCGACAACTCGCCACGCAACTGCTCAGCGAGGCACGGCAGAAAATACAGAAGGCACAGGAAAGCAAGGACATGAAACTCATGGAGGAAGGCTTCCTTGCACTCTTCCGCTCGCACAAGGCCTTCCCGAAGAACAAGCCGCTCATCAAGTTCCTCTCCGAGGACGGCATCAAGTCGGGAATGCTCAAGACCGAGGAATACTACATGCAGAACAACAACCGCGAAATGCCCAAGGCCATAGAGCCCCTCTACTTCGTGGTGGACGAGAAGCTGAACTCCTGCGACCTCACCGACAAGGGTACGGAGTGGCTCGCCAAGCAGGTGAACGACAAGGACCTGTTCGTGCTGCCCGACATCACCAGCGAACTGTCGGCACTCGAGAACGAGACCCAACTGACACAGCAGGAACGCATTGACAAGAAGGACGAACTGCTCGGACACTATGCCCTCCAGAGCGAACGCGTACATACACTGCAGCAACTGCTCAAGGCCTACACCATGTTCTTCAAGGACGAAGAGTATGTGGTGCTCGACGGACAGGTGAAAATCGTTGACGAACAGACCGGCCGCATCATGGAAGGACGCCGCTGGAGCGACGGACTCCACCAGGCTGTCGAGGCCAAGGAGCATGTAACCATCGAGGCTGCGACGCAAACCTTCGCATCGATAACCCTCCAGAACTACTTCCGCATGTACCACAAACTGGCCGGTATGACCGGTACCGCCAGCACCGAGGCAGGCGAGTTCTGGGACATCTACAAGCTCGATGTGGTGGAAATCCCCACCAACAAGCCCGTGGCACGCAACGACATGAACGACCGCGTGTACAAAACCCAGCGCGAAAAATACAAGGCCGTCATCGACGAAATAGTAGAAATGCGCGCCAACGGACGGCCAACACTGGTCGGAACCACTTCGGTCGACATCTCGGAAATGCTCGCACGCATGCTCTCCATGCGGAAAATACCGCACCAGGTGCTCAATGCCAAACTCCACCAGAAGGAAGCCGACATCGTGGCGCAAGCCGGACAGAGCACCATGGGAACAGCATGGGTAGCACCCGACGGCAAGGCATTCTGCGACAAAGTCTCCGCCGACAAATACTTCGAACTGCTGCTCCAAGACAAGAAGGCCCGCGAGCTCTATGCCAACGGGGAAATCAGGGAAGAACAGCGACTGCTCGGTGCCGTGACCATCGCCACCAACATGGCCGGCCGTGGTACGGACATCAAACTTTCGGACAAAGTACGCGAGGCCGGCGGACTGGCCATCATCGGCACGGAACGCCATGAAAGCCGACGAGTGGACCGACAGCTGCGAGGCCGTTCCGGACGACAGGGCGACCCGGGAAGTTCAGTCTTCTTCGTATCACTCGAAGACAAACTCATGCGTCTGTTCGCATCGGAACGCATCGCCAAGATTATGGACCGGCTGGGGTTCAAGGAAGGCGACCTGATTGAGGCCCCCATGATTTCCAGAAGCATCGAGAACGCACAGAAAAAGGTAGAGGAAAACAACTTCGGCATCCGCAAGCACCTGCTTGAGTACGACGATGTGATGAACAAACAGCGTACGGTCATCTACGAAAAGCGCCGCCATGCACTCATGGGAGAGCGCATCGGAATGGACATTGCCAACATAATCTGGGACCGAATCATCAACATCATCGAACGGAACGACTACGAGGGATGCAAGGAACAGTTCATAAAACTCTTCGCAATGGAAGTTCCCTTCAGCGAATATGACTTCCTCAACACCCCCAGGGAGGAACTGGAAGAAAAGGCATACCAACTCGCAATGGAGTCGTTCACACAGAAAACGGAACGCATACAGCGCATAGCCGAACCCGTAATCACACAGGTTTACGAGAATCCCAACAACAAATACGAGCGCATCATCGTCCCGATTACCGACGGAAGACACATCTACAACATCCCGTGCGACCTCAAGGAAGCATACGACACCAAGTCGAAATCGGTGGTGAAGCAGTTCGAAAAGGTCACGATGCTCCACTTCATCGACGACAACTGGAAGGAGAACCTGCGCCAGCTGGACGAACTCCGCCACAGTGTTCAGAACGCTTCGTACGAGCAGAAGGACCCACTGCTCATCTTCAAGCTGGAGAGTGCCAAGCTCTGGGACTCCATGATCGACGACATGAACAACCGCATCTGCAGCATCCTGATGCGCGGACAAATCGTACAACAGGAGAATGTGCAGGAAGCCGCCCCCGAACAGCGCAGCCAACGCTATAACGAACAGAAGGCAGATGCACAGCAGGCGCAGGCGGCAGCCGCACAGCAGGACACCCGGGAGACGGCACAGCAACGCCGGCAGCCCATCATCAAGGACAAACTGCCCGGCCCGAACGACCCATGTCCCTGCGGAAGCGGCAAGAAGTTCAAGAAATGTCACGGTCGCTCGGTACAATAAAGATACCGGATAGCCTTCCACGAAAAAACACCAAACGACTCAACCGCTCGGGCTCTGCCCGCTTATATGAGCGAAGCAAGTCGTAAAAACCAAAACAAACGCCCATGATTACCATCAACAATATCAAGAAGACGTTCGGCGAGAAAGTGGCCGTCAACATCCCAGAACTATCCATCCCCGACGGACAAATACTGGGGTTGGTTGGCAACAACGGCGCAGGCAAGACCACGCTGTTCCGACTTATACTCGACCTGCTGGACGCCGACACCGGAAATGTGCTCATCGACGACATCGACCCTTCGCTTTCCGAGGACTGGAAACAGCACACCGGTGCCTACATTGACGAAGGTTTCCTCATCGATTTCCTGACTCCCGAGGAATATTTCGATTTCATCGGTAAGGTGTGCGGGATGGACAAGGAGGCGATTGAGGCCCGCATTGCCGATTTTGAGAAGTTCATGGCCGGCGAAATCATCGGACAGAAGAAACTCATACGCGACTTTTCGGCCGGAAACAAGCAGAAGATAGGTATCGTTTCCGCCCTATTCAACAGACCAAAGCTGGTTATTCTGGACGAGCCCTTCAACTTTCTCGACCCGTCCGGGCAGAACATACTGAAGAACCTTCTGGAAGACTACAACCGGGAGACGGGTGCAACCATCCTCATCAGCAGCCACAACCTGCAGCACACCGTCGATGTCAGCCACCGGATAGCACTCCTCGAGAACGGCGAACTGCTCCGCGACCTGCCCAACATGAAGGGAGAAACCGAACAGGAGCTGGAAGCCTACTTCAACCTCTAACCATACCTACCCATTTACAACACACAATACGTAATACCTGTTCATCGTTGGGAATATACCGACAAATAGGTATTGCGTATTTCTTTGTTTTCTCCGTACTTTGCAAAGAATAACATAAAACCGACAACTACATGAAACTCTCCGAACTACATACCGGCGAAAGTGGCATCATTGTCAAGGTGCGGGGACACGGCAGCTTCCGCAAGCGCATCGTTGAGATGGGATTTGTCAAAGGGCAGGAAGTCGTTTCCGTGCTGAATGCGCCGCTGGAGGATCCCGTCAAGTACAAAATCATGGGCTATGAGGTCTCTCTCCGTCATTCAGAGGCCGCCATGATTGAGATTGTCGGTGAGAAGGAAACCGAAGAGAGCCCCATACGCGAAGAGGGACAGCAGTCCGTTATGGAAAATACCGACTTCGAGGCGAACATCCCCTCTGCCACGCGTCTGCACAGACTGGCCGAGAAGCGCGGCAAGACTGTATCCGTAGCACTGGTCGGCAACCCCAATTGCGGCAAGACATCGCTGTTCAACTTCGTCTCAGGAGCCCACGAGCATGTCGGCAACTACTCGGGAGTGACGGTCGAGGCGAAGGAAGGACATGTCAGTTTCCAAGGCTATACCTTCCAGTTTGTCGACCTCCCGGGCACCTATTCCCTCTCCGCCTATAGTCCGGAGGAACTTTATGTGCGCCGGCATTTGGTCGAACAGTTGCCCGATGTGGTGGTGAATGTCATTGACACCAGCAACCTTGAGCGCAATCTATACCTTACCACGCAGCTCATCGACATGAACCTGCGCATGGTGTGTGCCCTGAACATGTTCGACGAGGTGGAACACCGCGGCGACAAGGTGGACATCCCCACCCTCTCCTCCCTTTTCGGAGTGCCCATGGTGCCCACGGTCTTCACCTCGGGAAGGGGCATTGACCAACTGTTGCAGACCATCATCGATGTATATGAGGGAAAGCAAACCGCCAGAAACATCTCGCGTCACATCCACATCAACCACGGTCACGAGATAGAGGCAGGCATTTCCCACATACAAGACATCCTCAAGGCCGACAACAACATCCGACGCCAGTATTCCACCCGCTATCTTGCCATAAAGCTACTGGAGGGTGACAAGAACGCAGAGGCCTTCATATCCTCCCTGCCCCACGCCGATGCCATTTTTGCGGAACGCAACACCGTAGCAGGGCGCGTCAAGGAAGAAACCATGCAGGACTGCGAGACAGCCATCATGGATGCCAAATACGGATTCATACACGGCGCCCTGGCCGAAGCACACTACCTGCCGGGCAATCAGGAGAATGCCTATCAGACTACAAAGATACTGGACCGCATCATTACCAACAAGTATCTCGGGTTCCCGATATTCCTCTTCCTGCTGTGGCTCATGTTCGAAATAACCTTCAAGTTGGGTCAATACCCTATGGACTGGCTCGAACTTGGCGTAGACAAACTGGGGGAACTCATCAGCGGCACGCTCCCCGAAGGTCCGCTGCGCGACATGCTTGTCGACGGAGTGGTTGGCGGTGTAGGTGCCGTTGTGGTGTTCCTGCCGCAGATTCTCATCCTCTATACTTTCATCTCGTTCATGGAAGACTCCGGCTACATGGCCCGCGCCGCCTTCATCATGGACAAACTGATGCACCGCATGGGGCTTCACGGCAAGTCGTTCATTCCGCTCATCATGGGTTTTGGCTGCAATGTGCCGGCCGTCATGGCCACCCGCACCATAGAGAGCCGGAAGTCAAGACTCATCACCATGCTCATTCTCCCGCTGATGAGTTGCTCCGCGCGCCTGCCTATATATATAATGATAATAGGAACCTTCATCGCCACGGCCTATCGCTCGTCAGTCATGATATCGCTCTATGTCATCGGCATTCTGCTGGCCGTCGTCATGAGCAAGATTATCAGCCGTTATGTGGTGCGCGGAGAGGACACCCCCTTCGTCATGGAGTTGCCCCCATACCGTTTCCCCACGGCAAAGGCCGTCCTGCGCCACACATGGGAGAAGGGAAAGCAATACCTCAAGAAGATGGGCGGCATCATCCTGGTGGCCAGCATCATTGTCTGGGCGCTCGGTTACTTCCCGCACGATGCCTCGCTTTCCAAGCGTGAGCAACAGGAACAGAGCTACATCGGCCGCATGGGCAAGGCGGTGGAGCCCGTCTTCCGTCCGCAGGGATTCAACTGGAAACTCGACATCAGCCTGCTTGCCGGCGTGGGAGCAAAGGAAATCGTGGCATCGACCATCGGTGTGCTCTACAGCGGTGACGAGAGCTTTGCCGACGACGACTCCTACAGCGACGACACCGGCAAATACATCCTACTGAACAAGCAGATGACTGCCGATGGCATAACGCCCCTCTCGGCCTATTGCTACCTTCTGTTCGTACTGCTCTACTTCCCATGCATAGCCACCATCGTGGCCATCCGGAACGAAAGCGGCAGCTGGCGCTGGGCACTCTTTGCGGCACTCTACACCACCTGTCTGGCATGGGCCGTCAGTTGCCTCGCCTATCAGATGGGAACACTCTTCCACCTGTAACGGTTATTGGCTATTGTCTATTGTTAAGTGAATCCCATGCAACTCCTCCTGGTCATCCTCTGCGTGGCACTTGCCACACTCTATGCCGCCTGGCGCATCGTGGCTGCGCTGAAGCGAAAGGACGCCTACTGCCGGGGATGCCCTTTCCGGGAAGGGTGCAAGGATAAATATGGAAAATAGCAGATGCCGTTTTTTATGCTTTTTGATACTCCATTCGTTCATTTTTTTCAACGAAACATTTGCGCAGTCGTTTTTTTTCCTTATCTTTGCATCCACATTTAAGCATGGTACCTTGACCGAGCGGTTAGGTAGCGGTCTGCAAAACCGCGTAGAGCAGTTCGACTCTGCTAGGTACCTCGCCCGAAAGAGCGCAACATCCGAAATGGTGTTGCGCTCTTTATTTTATTGATTTCCCAACATATTGATTTACAAGAACTTACTTCCCATTTCCAAAAGAGCCCCAAATGCATTCCGTTTGGGGCCTAAACGCCATGCATTTGAGCCTCGTTTGAAGTCCGTTTGAGCCCCAAACGAAAAACCAGTTCAAATCCATTGGAAAATAAGTGGAAATGTAATCGTTTACACATGGAAACAATAAACATTAAACAATAACCAATAACCGGTAGGCAAACAAAAACACTACTTTTGCATAAGCAACTAAAAATCAGGGACTTCAAGAAAATCCCGCTAACCAACTTCCGAAACAATGAAAAAAACTATCCAGACACTGCTGCTGGCACTGCTGTTCCCATTGACCGTATGTGCCGACGGCTGGCCTAGCGGCTATGGCGGCGTGATGCTGCAAGGATTCTACTGGGATTCCTATTCCGACACTAAGTGGACTAACCTGACCAGTCAAGTGGACGAGCTTTCCGAATACTTCGACCTGATATGGGTGCCCCAGTCGGGCTATTGCAACAGCGACTACAGCATGGGCTACACCCCTGTCTACTGGTTCGACCAGAAGAGTGCGTTCGGCACCGAAGCACAGTTGCGCGCCATGATTTCCGCATTCAACGCCAAAGGCACGGGCATCATTGCCGATGTTGTGCTGAACCACCGCAGCGGAGCCACCTCATGGGTGGACTTCCCTACCGAGACTTGGAACGGGCATACCCTGAAGTGGTACATGACCGACATCTGTAGCAGCGACGAATACTTTAGCAATCCCGACTGCGATGCCGACCGCGCATATTGGGGACAGTACATGGGCGGCACCACGGGCGGCGCTGCCGATGAAAGGGAAGACTTCAACGGGTCGCGCGACTTGAACCATCAGTCCTCCAATGTTCAGCAGAACATCAAGTGGTATCTCGACTTCCTGCTGAACGATATGGGCTACAGCGGATTCCGACTGGACATGACCAAGGGCTATCCCGCCTACTACACAGGCATGTACAACTCCTCGTGCAACCCCACATTCAGCGTCGGCGAATACTTCGACGGAAACTACGACCTCGTCAGCAACTGGATAAACGAGACCGCAATCTACAACGGTACCATCCAGTCCGCATCGTTCGACTTCCCCCTGAAGTACAGCATTATCAACAGTGCGTTCGGCGGCGGAAACTTCTCCGAGGGCGCCTTCTCCAACAAGGGGCTCACAGGAGGCATGCCACGCTACTCCGTTACCTTCATCGACAACCACGACACCTACGGCGACTCCAATGTGCTGAGCAACAATGTGCTGGCCGCCAACGCCTTCATACTGGCACTGCCGGGCACCCCCTGCATCTTCCTGCCACACTGGAAGAACTACAAGGCCGAACTGAAGAAGATGATAGCCGCACGCAAGGAAGCCGGAATCACCAACACAAGCTCCGTAGTGGAAGAAGGATATAACGGCAACGCCTATTACATGAAGGTACAGGGAACCAACAAGAAAGTCATGTTCGTGGCTGGATACTACAACGACCTCAACACCACCGGCTACGAAATGGTATCCTGCGGCACCGTCGACAATCCCAACTACGCCTTCTACATCGAAGATATAGACATCGACGAGAGCGAGAAAGACATCACCATCTATGTCGCCTCCTCCTCAGCACCGAAACTCTACGCCTGGAAAAAGTCGGACGGTACAGAACTCAACGGTTCCTGGTCGGGCACGACAATGTCCGAAACGGTGACCGGTATTGACGGAACTCGCTGGTGGAAAAAGACCTTCACCAACCAGACCGTCATCAATATCGTGCTTAACGACGGTAACGGAAACAAGACCTCGGACATCGAGAACATAGACGGCGACCGATACCTTTTCTACGACGGCTCCACCTATTACTACGACATGACCGCCAGCCACGCCAATCAGGACAAGGCAGCCTACTGCTATGTGGAGATACCTTCCAGCCTCGGATGGGGCGACGACATCTACTCTTGGGCTTGGAACGCCAGCGGAAACCTCTATTCTTCCTGGCCCGGATCGAAAAATGACCTGACTTTCTGCGGCATAAGCAGCAGCGGTGGACGTGTGTTCAAGTGGACATCTGCCACCACCCCGACAGGAATCATCTTCAACGATGGCTCTAATCAAAGTGTTGACCTCACCTTCAGCAACGGCGCCCGCTACCTCCTGTCGTCTAGCAAAGACGACAGCGGACACTACAAGCTGGCCTCGCAGACCACTGTAATAAGCAATTCCGTCATCTTCGACCGTACTTTCACGGCCGGAAACCGCAACACCGTATGCCTGCCTTTCGCACTCACAGAGGCTGAAATACAGTCAACCGGCGGCAATTTCTATGCGTTCACCAGTGCCAGCGGCGTAGACCTCTACTTCACCAGCGTGACAGCCGTTGAGCCATTCGTGCCCTACATCTTCGTCACTGGCACCACCAAGAAGAGCCTCGAGGGCTTCAGCGACAAACTCATACAGTCAGGAACGGCACAGAGCGTCACCAAAGGGGCTTTCACCTTCAAGGGCTCCACCACCGAGAGCCTGCTCAAGTCCAACTCGTCCGTTACCTACTACGGCTACAGCAACGGCTCGTTCGTCAAGGTGGGAAGCACCGGCGGAGCCACCATCAGCCCCTACCGCGCCTACTTCCAGACCTCAGCCGCGGCAAACGCACCGAAGAACCTCATCACCGGCGACGACGAAACCACGGGTATCACACCTTCAACCTTCCACCTCCAGCCTTCCACCTCCAAAATATATTCCCTCTCCGGAACATACATGGGCACCGATGCCGCACAACTGCCCAAGGGCATCTACATCATGAGCGGAAAGAAAGTAATCATCAAATAAACATCGGAAAAGGTATGAAACACATGAAAAAGCACTACGAAGAGCCTACAGCGGCATTCATCATCCTTGGCGATGAGCATTTGATGGACACCATTCAGCAGAGCACCGGCAGCGGAGGCACCATCGACGACGGCGGCCGTCTCGATGCACCTAGACGAGAAAGGGATCACGAAGAAGACCCTACTACGGCACATTCCGACTTCTCCCTGTGGGATTAATAACGGCATACAAACTTAACGGATATGGGACACATATTAGCCGTGTCCCATATCCGTTTCTATAAAAAAACGCACCTAAATTTTCAGTTTTGCGCAGTTTACACTACTTTTGCAGGCAGGACAAGTGTCTCGGTCTGTCGCTCACCATGCGTGAGAGGAAAGTCCGGGCAGCAAAAGGCACTCCACTTCTGAAAGAGAAGTTGTTGGCGACAGCAAGGAAGGGCAGAAGAAAACAACCGCCACCTGCGTGGTAAGGGTGAGAAGGTGGTGTAAGAGACCACCAGCCGTTGGGTGATCAACGGGCTGTGTCCCCTGGAGGCTGCAAGTTCGCGTATACCGTCGACTGAGGGTAGCCTGCCCAAACAGACTCGTCTGGCGACGGAGGGTAGAACGCTTCTGCCGGCAAGCAATTGACGGCGCAGATAAATGACAGACGCTTGCACTGCAAGTACAGAACTCGGCTTATAGAGACACTTGTCCTTTTTATTCAAGATGCTCACCCCACGCATTCCCGTTAACTCCCTTTAACGACTAAACTCCCTAAATGTTAAATAGGAATAAAGATTGACTGCCAAATTGACGACATACCACAATTAGCGTCTAAATTTGCAGTAGAAACGCTGAAACAGCAAAACACTTATGCATATGAAAAATCTAGGAAAGTTTTTTATGGTATCACTTTGCCTGGCTGCAGTGGCACTGTCGGCCGGCACATTCATGAAAGTCAACGCAAACAGTCCTGAACCCGTGGCGGCAGGACAACCCGTCGACCTTACCTATGCCGCAGAGAAGGCTCTTCCGGCCGTAGTACACATTAAATATGTACAGAACTCCAAGGTACAGACCGTAGAGGTGCAGAGCAATCCCTTCGAGGATTTCTTCGATCCGTTCGGATTCTTCGGCTCACCCGGACAGGGACAGGGCGGCACCCAGAAGCGCCAGATCCAGACTCCCAAGAAGGAGGCGACCGGCAGCGGCGTGATTATTTCAAGCGACGGATACATCGTTACCAACAATCATGTGGTGGCAGGAGCCGACCAACTTACCGTAACTCTCAACGACAACCGTGAGTTCTCTGCCAAGATTATCGGCACCGACGAGACCACCGACCTTGCACTTATCAAGGTGAACGGGCGCGACCTCCCCACCCTGCCCATCGGCGACAGCGACAAGCTCCGCGTGGGCGAATGGGTGCTGGCTGTGGGCAACCCCTATAACCTGAACAGTACGGTAACTGCCGGCATCGTAAGTGCCAAGGCCCGCTCCATGGGAGCCAACGGCGTGGAGTCGTTCATCCAGACAGACGCAGCCATCAACGCAGGCAACTCGGGTGGCGCACTGGTCAACACCAAGGGCGAGCTCGTGGGTATCAATGCCATGCTCTACTCCCGCACCGGTTCGTACAGCGGCTACGGATTTGCCATTCCTACCACCATCATGAATAAAGTGGTCGACGACCTGAAGCAATACGGTACCGTACAGCGCGCCCTGCTGGGCATCACTGGCGGCGATGTGCACAACTGGCTCGACCAGCAGAAGGAAGAAGGAAAGGAACTTGACCTCGGAACCAACGAGGGCATCTATGTACAGGAAGTACAGGAAGGCAGCGCTGGCGAAGACGCCAACCTGCAGAAGGGCGACGTCATCACCTATGTCGACGGCAAGAAGGTCACCAAGATGGCCGAACTGCAGGAGTTGCTCGCAGGCAAACGCCCCGGCGACAAGATCAACATCACCTATCTGCACAACAAGAAGCAGGTGACCAAGACCGTCACGCTCAAGAACGCACAGGGCAACACCAAGGTTGTCAAGGAAGCAGACCTCGACATCCTCGGAGCCAACTTCCGAGAAATAACCGAAGACCAGAAGACGCAGCTCAACATCGGGTACGGCCTTGAGGTGGTGAAAGTGTCGGCTGGCGCCTTCAAGGAGGCCGGAATCGGCAAGGGATTCATCATCCGTGAGATCAACGACAAGCCCGTGAAGACCGTAGAGGCACTCCAAGACATTGTCAAGCAGGCATCCACCAGCCGTGACCCCGCACTCTACATCAAGGGCGTGTGGCCTACCGGCAAGCGAGGATACTTCGCCGTACAACTCGACGAATAAACAATCGTACCTGCCCCAGCCCCTCCCGAAGGGCTGGGAAAGTGTATAATACCCAAGCCATCAAGCGACCGAAGCCCTGAATAGGACTTCGGTCGCTTTAATGTTTATTGGCCATTGTTTATTGTTAATGGTAATCGGGCCAGGCAGTTAAGTCCGCTTCGCTGTAAAAAACTCTAACAAAACGGCATAGGCATTACGAAAAACGCACTCTGGAAAAGCACAAAGGAAATGTTAAAACTGCCCTTTTCACCCCCATACTTCATCTTTCACCCATCATTTTCTACCTTTTTCAGCAGGAAAATGCGGCTTTTGTCCTTCCAAAAGCAACTGTTTTGCACTGCAACTCCCATCCATTCGCCCTGCAACTGAAGCCCAAACGCATTCCGTTTGGAGCCTAAACGGAATGCAATCACGGGCCTGCAAGGAGTAAAAACGGCGCAACCATCTGTAAGACAAGCAGTTGCACAAATCGTCAAAATACGGCATCATTTGCCTCCGAATGCCTTGCCTGTCGCAAATAATCGATTCTACGGAAGATGCTTCGCTCAGTTATGGACAAAATAATGAGTAGAAGATTATTGATGAAAGCGTGCTGCATTTGCGAAAAAAAGTATAATTTTGCAATAAACCTAAACAGCAGGAAAACATGAACAAGACCATACTCATGCTGCTGGCCCTGCTTTTCGGTACGGCAGCAACAGTTGCACAACCGCTGACACAGACGGTGGTGGCACAAGGAAAGATTGAAGGTGTGGAAGCCGACGGGCTGGCCTATTTCAAAGGAGTGCCCTATGCAGAACCGCCCGTAGGAAAAATGCGTTGGAAGGCACCTGTGCCGGCAAAGCCGTGGGAAGGGACCTTCAAGGCCGACACCTACCGTGCCAACCCCGTACAGAAGGTAAAATCACAACCCGAAGAGGGAATGCCCGGCATAGGCGAAGACTGCCTCTATCTCAACATCATCACGCCCGCCCACTCTGCCGACGACCGACTGCCCGTCATAGTGTGGATCCACGGCGGAAGTTTCTCTGGAGGAAGTGCCATCGGGCTGCCAGGCGACAACTTTGCACGGCAGGGACTGGTCTATGTGTGCATAGAGTACCGAACGGGAGCGCTCGGCTTCCTGGCTCATCCCGAGCTCTCCGCAGAGTCGGAGCGCGGCCTTTCGGGCAACTACGGGCTCATGGACCAGTTGCTCGGACTGCACTGGGTGCAGGACAACATCGCTGCATTCGGCGGCGACCCGAAGAAAGTGACCATCCTGGGAGAGTCGGCAGGTGCCATCAGTGTGAGCATGCTATGCGCCTCCCCCCTGGCAAAGGGACTCTTCCGCGGGGCCATCTCGCAGAGCGGAGGTGCCTTCTGCCCCGTCGACACCGTCAAGGTGAGCAACACAAGCATAAGAAACCTGCAGATGGCAGAGGAGTTCGGCGAGGCCTTCATGCAGCGCATGGGGGCAAAAAATATTGCTGAACTGCGCGAAATGCCCTACGAAAAATGGCTGGACGACTCCATCGGCAACGGCATGAACGGATTCTGGCCATGCGTTGACGGATATGTCATCACCGACGACCAGTACAAACTCTACGAAAGCGGCGACTACAACGATGTGAACATCCTCATAGGCACCAACTCGGACGAGGGCTCCATGTTCGTACAGCCCTGCCCGGTAGCCGAATACGAGGCTACCGTCACCAACCTCTTCGGCCCCTATGCAGGAAAAGTGCTGCACGAATACCCCGCCACCAACGAGGTGGAAGCCTACTACGCACAGGCCGACATCTTCCGCGAGGCGGCCTTCGCATGGCCGACCTACGCATGGGCCAACCTACAACGGCAGACAGGAAAGCATCCGGTCTACCTCTACTACTTCGATGTCTCACAGAAAGTGTGGTTCGGACCGAAAGAACTGAAAGCACGAGGAGCAGGACACGCCTTCGACCTGCCCTATGTATTCAACCATCCTTTCCTCCAGCAACTGACCGACGACGACCGGCATGTCTCCGAACTCATGGTCCGCTACTGGACAAACTTCATAAAGACCGGCGACCCCAACGGCGAAGGCTTGCAGCAATGGCCCGTCTACGAGAAAGACACCAAGACCGTCATGCACTTCACCGACCAGGGAACGGCACTCATCACGGTGCCCAACCGTGGCAAGATTGAACTGATGGAGGAATTCTTCCGCTGGAAACGCAAGTGACAAAAATCAGTCGCTTTTCTTTCCCGATTGCCACCCTTTTCGTAATTTTAGCCCCACGAAAAAAAACATTTGTGTTTTTTAATCGCACGAAACACATTGAAACGCGCCAGAATCATATTCCGCTGCCTACTCCTCACGCTGGCAATATTGCTGGCGCTGGCCTACTGGCTGCCGAAAACCGAAGGCGTGAAGCACTTCCTCGGAAAGGAAATCGCAGCACAACTATCCAAAGACTGGAACACCGAAGTCGCCATCGAAGAAGTCTGCATCGACGGACTCCTTGACCTGAAACTGAAAGGCATCAAGGTCAGCGACCAACAGCATCGACCCATGCTCACCGCACGGCAAATCGGTGCAAGGCTCAGTCTCGTAGAAATGCTCAAGGGAAACATACGCATCTACGCTGCCGTGATGGACCAGCCACAACTGCAACTCTACACCGACGAAGAAACACCCAACTACCAGTTCCTCATCGACGCACTGAGCAAACAGGACAACGACAAACCAACCCACACCGACCTGAAAATCGCCAACCTGAAAGTCAACAACGGAAAACTCTCACTCAAGGACAAGACCGAACACTGGCTACTCACCGACATACAGGCACAACTCTCCATAAAAGAACTCACCGACAGCACGCTACGACTCAACACACGACACCTCGCACTCAAGGAAGCAAAGGGATTCACCCTCAACGACGCCACATTCCGCCTCATCAGGAACGGCGATACCGTGAAACTGGAAAACGCATCCTTCCAACTCCCACACTCAACACTCAACGGCGACGCCACCATCGACCGAGACCAATTCCACGCCAGAATCCAAGGAGATGCCACACCAGCCGACTTCCAACGCGTCGAACCCAAACTGAAAGACAGCAACCGACAGCTGAAACTATCGCTCGCACTCAGCGGCGACAAGGCCGACACACACCATCTGAACATCGAGCACATCACACTGGCAGATGCCAACGGCCTTTTCTACATCGAAGGCAGCGGAAGCAACCGACCCACCGGATGGCAGGCCGTGTGCGAGAACATGAGAGTGGATGCCGCAGGATGGCAACCACTGGCAAAAACAATCCAACCCTTTGCCAACATACCAGAAGAACTGATGCGACTGGGCAGCACCCATGCCAGTGGAACAGCCGCCGGAAAGAACGGTAACTGGGAACTGACAGCCAACCTTGACAGTGACGCCGGCAACGCCAATATACAGTACAACACCAATGCAAGCCAGCAAATCGCACATGTAACCACCACCCAACTCAACATAGGGCGGCTGCTGCAGAACAGCCAACTCGGAACACTGGCCGGACAGGCAGAACTCACATACATCCCACACAGCAACCAGCAAGCCCTCAAGGCAGAGTTGGAACACATCGCATTCCGAAACTATGACTACAGGGATGTTACCCTTGAAGGACTCCTCTCCAACGCTTTCGAAGGACAAATCACCGTCGACGACCCAAACATACAGGCACAAGCCGACATCAACAACGACGGTATCAAGGCACATGTGGACAACGCAAACTTCAAGGCACTACGCCTCACCAATGCACTCAAGGACGGTATCTACAGCCTCGATCTCACCAGCAACCTCAACAAAGACCCCAAAAACGGCTTCCTGCAAATCGATAACATCAAGGCTTTCGTCGACGACGAGGAAATACGCATGAGGCGCATAAGACTCGACATCAACCACGAGGCCGACTACCAACAGGCTAGCATCAACGCCGATTTCGGAAACATCCAGGTTAAGGGAAACACCAACATGGGCGACCTGACCTCCACCCTCGCCAGCATCGTGGCAGCAAGCTTGCCGACAATGCCAGGACTACCAAATGCGAAAGCCACAAACAGCCAATTCCAAGTAAACGGAAAAATCGCAGACACCAGGTTCATACAAAAAGTTACAGGCTTACCGCTCAACATAAAATTACCTGCCACCATCGACGGTACTATCGATGGTACCGACAATAGACTCGAGCTCGACCTAACACTACCTGAACTGTACTACAACAACAGGCATTACAAAGACGGACTCGTACACATCACGGCGAAAAACAGCCGTATCAGTACCGACATACAACTCAAGCAGCTGCACGAAAACGGGAAAAACAGCCAGTGGGAGGTACAAGCCACAGCCGAAAACAACCAACTCAAGGCAAACCTAGCCTTCCAAAGCAACCAACTCAAAGGCATCAAAGGCGAAATACACACGCTCTCCACATTCAGCCAAGACGAGAACCAACTCCCGACAGCCAACATTCAGGTGCTGCCGTCCGACATCACCATCGAAGACAGCCTCTGGAAAGTACACCCCGCCAACATCGTCTACAACAAAAACGCCGCCACAATAGACAACTTTGAAATCAGCCACCACGACCAGCACATCAAAATAAACGGAAAAACCACTAGGAACAGCAACGAAACTATCGCTGTAGATCTCAACGATGTTGATGTAGCCTACATACTCAACCTACTCAATTTCCATGCCGTACAGTTCGGAGGCAAAGTAACCGGCAAGGCACAAGTCGCACACCTCTACGAAAAACCGGAAGCAAACGCGCAACTCAACGTCAACAACTTCCAATTCGAAACAGGACGAATGGGAACACTTAAACTCAATGCAAAACTCAATAACCAAAACAACCACATCGAAATCAACGCACAGGCTGACGACGGACCCTTCCATAAAACAAACATACAAGGGTTCATCGCACCAACACACAACGATATCCTACTAGCCATCGACGCGCAACACACACCCGTCGAGTTCCTACAGAAACTATGCGGAAGCTTTATGGATAAGGTAGACATGACCGCAACAGGCCATGTAGACCTCGTCGGGCCACTTAACGACATCGGACTCATCGGCCAACTGCAAACCAATGGCTCCTTCCTCATGAAACCACTTGGTACCATCTACCGAATGAACAACTGTAAAATCGACTTCCAACCCTATGCATTCCAATTCCAAAACGATACCATCACCGACACCAACGACAACTATGCACTGCTCGCAGGAACCATACGACACCGCAACCTCGGACACCTCCAGTTCGACCTCAAACTCGATATGAAAGACTTTCAGGTCTACAACTTCCCTGATTACCACAACAATACCTTCAGCGGAGAAGTCTACACCAACGGAACTTGCCGCATAGAAGGCACTGAAAAGGACATGTTCATCGACTTCCACGCCACACCTACCAACAACAGTACATTCGTCTACAACGCCTCCACACCCGATGTCCTAAACCAAAACAACTTCATCACATGGTTCGATGCCACACACACAAATGACGACGACAACCAAACAACCAAACAACCAACTCCCCAAACGACCAAACTACCTACTGCCTACATTAACCAAAACACCAAAGACATAAACATCAGCGGCGACCTACATGTCAATTTCCTCATCAACACCAATACAAACAACACGCTCAAAGTCATCATGGACGAGGAAACAGGAGACTACATCGCACTCAACGGAAGCGGAATACTACGCGCCTCCTACTACAACAACGGCCCGTTCCATATCTACGGAAACTATCTCGTCGACCACGGAGTCTACAAACTCACCGTACAAAACATCATAAAGAAAGACTTCCACATCCAGCAAGGAGGAAACATAGCCTTTGGAGGAGAACCATACGAGGCACCCATCAACCTACAAGCCAACTACACCGTCAACGGCGTCAGCCTCGCCGACCTCCATGTAGGCAAATCCTTCGCAAACAACAACATACGCGTCAACTGCCTCATGAACATAACTGGAACACCCAATACACCTAAAATAGACTTCGGACTCGAATTCCCATCACTCTCCAACGACGCACAAAACATCATACACACACTCATCAACAGCCAGGAAGAAATGAACCAGCAAGTGCTCTACCTCCTCGCCATCGGACGATTCTACACACAAGGCAGCAACAATGCCGACAGCCAGAACGACACACAGCAGTCGCAGACAGCGCTCGCCATGCAAAGCATACTCTCCGGAACCATCAGCCAGCAAATCAACAACATACTCAACACAGTCGTCAACAACAATAATTGGAACTTCGGGGCAAACATCTCAACGGGAGACGAAGGCTGGAACAACGCCGAATACGAGGGAACACTCAGCGGACGAATGCTCAACAACAGACTAATCTTCAACGGACAGTTCGGATATAGAGACAACAACAACGCCACAACAAGCTTCATCGGAGACTTCAACCTACAATACCTACTCTTCCCCAACGGAAACCTCGCCATCAATGTCTACAACCAAACCAGCGACCGGTACTTCACAAAAAACAGCCTCAACACACAAGGCGTCGGACTCATACTCAAAAAAGACTTCACTTCATGGAGAGAACTCCTCGGCATCAAAACAACCAAACGACCAAACGACCAAACACCTAAACAACCAAACGGCCAAGACACCCTAGCGACTCCCGAAAAAGAGAATCGGAACAAATACGCTGAACGGGAAGACCCATCACATTGAAATAGCTCCCCTCTATGGAAGTGACGCCGATGTACCCTATCCACTCCTGAATGCCGTACGCACCGGCCTTGTCGAAAGGACGGTAATGGTCTATATAATAGCCTATCTCACTGTCGGACAACTGCTTGAAGGTGACCTTTGTCTCCACCGAGAATGCACTCTGACGCCCTTGCGTCCGCAAGCAGACACCCGTTATCACAATATGCGAGCGGCCACTGATGAGCCCGAGCATCTCAAACGCCTCCGCACGGTCACGGGGCTTGCCCAGGATACGGTCGTCCACCACCACAATGGTATCGGCGGTGAGCAGCAGTTCGTCGGATGCTACGACATAGGCACGCGCCTTTTCCTCCGCAATATACTGCGCATGCAGCCTGACAGGCAAATCATCGGGGCATGATTCCGATATGTCGGGAAGCACACGCACCTCAAACGGGATGTCAAGCCCCGACAGCAGCTCACGGCGACGCGGCGAATTGCTCGCAAGTATCAATCGCTTCATACCTTCATCTTTCATCCCTCATCCATTCCATCCTACCAGCCGAAGGCTTTCTCCGACGCCATCCACAGCCCCTGCGCCTGCATGACTTGCTCTATGATGTCGCGTCCCACACCGTTTCCGCCCGTAAAGCGGCTGACATAGACACTCACATCCTTTATTTCCTTGCAGGCATCGGCAGGGCAGCAGGGACAACCGCAGCGGCGCATCACCTCGTAGTCGGGGATGTCGTCGCCCACATAGACAATCTCTTCGTCCAGCAAGTGATAACGCTGCTTGAACTGTTCGTAGGCTTCTACCTTCACGGCGCACTTCATGTAGATGTCTTCCACGCCCAGCATGGCATAGCGCTGCTGGATGGAAGCGGAGTTGCCGCCGGTCAGGATGACGATGCGAAGCCCATGTTTCTGTGCCAACTGGATGGCATAGCCGTCCTTGATGTTCATCGTGCGCAGGGGAAGACCCTCATTGTCCATGGCCACCGTCGAGCACGACAGCACGCCGTCGATGTCGAAAACAATGGCTTTTATCTTTGTCAAGTTGTAGTTTATCATATAGAGGTGAGAGGTTTCTGGTTTTCAATGGTTAACGGTTAATGGTTATTGCTTAACATTACTTGTATCAAACTGGTTCAGATGCACATTTTCCCATTTGAGTTTATCCTCGTTCTGGAGTTTACGCTCCTCTGCCTTGAGCCCGAACCCGACGACACAGAGCACTTCCATGTCGTCCGGCAGGCCGACGATGCCGCGGACTACCTGTGTGGCCGCCGTCCCGTCGGGCAGTCCCCGACCACGCATCTGCGCCCAGCAGGAACCCACACCGAGCTCTTCGGCCTGATACTGCATGCTGATGGCCGCCACTGAGCAGTCCTCCACCCAGCAGTCAGTCTCCAACGGGTTGGCGCAGACCACCACGGCAAAGGCAGCCTTCTCCAGAAACCGTGCGCCCATGTCCTTCGCATCGGCCAGCTGCTGAAGCTTGACGCCATCGTCAACCACCACGAAATGCCAGGCACGCGCATTCTTCGAGGTCGGCGACATCAGGGCGGCACGAAGTATTAGACGCACATCGTCGGCACAAACCTCCGACGGCTGGTATTTGCGGTGGCTGCGGCGACGCTGCACCAAATCGCTGAAATCGGTCATTATCATCTGCTTTTATGATGCAAATGTAATGAATATATTCGACTTTTTCAACACAGTGCCATTTTTTTCCAGCCAAAACGAGCAAACAACCAAACGACTTAACAACCAGACGATGTAAAGATTTTCGAACATCCAACCCTCGTTTTACTGCTCTCAGAAGCCTTTTTTTCAAAGTAAAGGACGCATTGCCGACAAATAATGATGAATTTTAACAATATTAATAAGCACTTATCAATCAGAATGTTAGCGGTTTTTATTCATCTTTTTTATCACTTTTGTCTTTCAACCAGGCCCTACTTGCAAGGCGTTTGGACTCCAGTTGTCCTGCGAGCGGACGGAATACATCAAGCGAAACAGCCAAAAAAGCAATACAACTGAGCCCCAAACGGCCAAACAGCTAAACAACTAAACGGCCCAACACAGCACAAAACCTCCCAAATCCGACCGGAACCAACGCTGGTTCGCACGGAAATCCCGACAGGTTTTTTGTCGTGATATTTTACGAAAACCTTGCAAGCCGAAGCAAATAAAACCGCTTTTATAAAATAAAAACCGCCGCCGTGCGTTATTTTGTATATGAAAATGAAAAACATCGTTACAGTTCTTGCGCTGTTGCTGTGGTCGGCCATGGTATCGGCGCAGACTTTCACGCTTCAGGGAAAGGTCACCGACAACGACCTGAACCCCATCGAACTGGCCACCGTCAGCGTGCTCAACCAGGGCCGCGTGACCATGACCTCCATGAAGGGAGAGTTCCAGATGCAGCTGGCCAGTGCCGACTCCGTCGTGGTGCGCATCACCATGCTCGGCTATAAGCCCAAGACACGCGTGCTGCGAAACCCCAAGGGAAAGCAGACACTCCAGGTGGTGCTGCATGAAGATGAGACCATGCTGGCCGAAGTGGATGTGGTCGGACAGAAGATAGAGACCGGACAGAGCCAGGAACTCAAGACCGAGGAAGGCAAGCTCGGCCCCAGCGCCACCGGAAACGCCGTCGAGGAAATGGTCAAGATGCAGGCCGGCGTATCGTCGAACAACGAACTCTCCTCGCAATACAATGTCCGTGGCGGAGCATTCGACGAGAACAGCGTCTACCTGAACGGAGTGGAAGTATACCGCCCGTTCCTCGTACGCAGTGGACAACAGGAAGGGCTCTCCGTCATCAACCCCGACATGGTGGAAAAAGTAACCTTCTCCACCGGCGGATTCGAGGCAAAATACGGCGACAAAATGTCGTCGGCACTCGACATCACCTACCGACGCCCCACACGGCTCGAAGCCACCCTCTCGGCATCACTCCTCGGAGGAAGCGCCTATATCGGCTATGGCAACAAGAAATGGTCGTGGTCCAACGGCATCAGATACAAGACAACGAAATACCTGCTCGGCTCGCTCGAGACCAAGGGAGAATACAAGCCATCGTTCCTCGACTACCAGACCTACTTCACCTACAAGCCGTCCAAGCGATGGGAAATCAACTTCATTGGCGACATCAGCGACAACCGCTACAACTTCGAGCCCGAAGACCGGGAGACAAAGTTCGGAACCCTGGAAAACATAAAGTCCTTCCGCGTCTATTTCGACGGACAGGAAAAAGACCTCTTCCAGACTTTCTTCGGAACCCTGGGCATCAAGCACAACTTCACCGCCAAGACATCGCTGTCCCTCCTGGCATCGGCCTTCAGCACGAAGGAGCAGGAAAAATACGACATACAGGGACAGTACTGGCTCACCCAGACCGAAACCAGCGAGAACCTGGGCGTAGGCACCTACTTCGAACATGCCCGCAACCGCCTCAAGGCACATGTGGAAAGCGTCAAGCTGAAGCTCAACCACGAGTTCGGCAAGCACAACGCCGAGGCCGCCGTCACCTTCAGGCGGGAGCACATAGAGGAAAACACCGTCGAATACGAAATGCGCGACTCCGCTGGATACAGCGTGCCCCACACCGGCAACGACCTCTACATGATATACTCGCAGCGCGCAAAGAACAAGCTCGATGCCAATCGCATTGAAGGCTACCTGCAAGACACATGGCGCTTCCAGTCCAAAGGCATCTACGACGGCGACAGCATCGTGCGCGAGCCCACCCTCTACACCCTCACCTACGGCGTCCGCATGAGTCACTGGAACTTCAACAAGGAAACCATTGTCAGCCCCAGGATCTCCCTGGGAATCATTCCCGGATGGAACCAGCGGCTCACCATGAGGTTCGCAACCGGCATCTACTACCAGGCCCCCTTCTTTAAGGAACTGAGAGACACCTTCACCGTCAACCATGTCACACAGGTACGGCTCAACGAAAACATCAAGAGCCAGCGCTCAATTCACTTCATAGCAGGCGTCGACTACCGGTTCAACATCAACAACCGGCCGTTCAAATTCACCGCCGAAGCATACTACAAAGCGCTCCAAAACCTCATTCCATACAGCGTGAACAATGTGAAAGTGGTCTACTACGGCGACAACAAGTGCAGCGGACACGCCGCAGGCATCGACCTGAAACTCTACGGAGAATTCGTACCAGGAACCGACTCATGGATTACCCTCTCCCTCATGGACACCAAGATGAGCCTCAACGGCAAGAAGATTCCGCTGCCCACCGACCAGCGCTACGCCGTGAACCTCTACTTCACCGACTACTTCCCCGGAACGCAACGGTGGAAAATGATGCTCAAGCTCATCTATGCCGACGGACTCCCCTTCTCCACCCCGCACCGCGAACTCGACCGAAACTCATTCCGCGCACCGGCCTACAAGCGGGCAGACATCGGTATGAGCTACCGCGTCCTCGACAACGAGAAACGCGCGTCGAAGTCCATTTTCCGGAACATCTGGCTCGGCATAGACTGCCTCAACCTCCTCGGAATAGACAATGTGAACAGCTACTACTGGATAACCGATGTCACCAACCAGCAGTACGCCGTGCCAAACTACCTCACCGGACGCCAGATCAACGCACGGCTGCTGTTCGAATTCTAGCCACACACATACCTTTCTATAAAGAAAAAGCGCAGACAGTTTTGTTTCTGCGCTTTTTTTGCTACTTTTGCACCGGTAAAATAATCTGAAAGAATATGACTCAACAACTTGAAAAAATCAAGGAACTCATTGCAAAACGCGAGCAGGCACGCCTCGGAGGTGGCGAGAAAGCCATCGAAAAGCAACACCAACGGGGCAAATACACCGCCCGCGAACGCATAGAAATGCTTGTTGACAAAGGCAGTTTCGAAGAATACGACATGTTCAAGCTCCACCGATGCCACAACTTCGGCATGGAAAAGAAACAATACCTCGGCGACGGCGTCGTATGCGGAAGTGCCACCATCGACGGAAGACTCGTCTATGTGTCGGCTCAGGACTTCACTGTCAACGGCGGGTCCCTCTCGGAGACCATGTCGCAGAAGATATGCAAGGTCATGGACATGGCCATGCAGAACGGCGCTCCCATGATTTGCCTGAACGACTCCGGCGGCGCACGCATCCAGGAAGGCATCAACTCACTGGCCGGGTACGGCGAAATCTTCGAGCGGAACATACTCGCATCGGGAGTCATCCCCCAACTTTCGGGCATCTTCGGCCCCTGTGCCGGCGGCGCAGTCTACTCTCCTGCCCTCACAGATTTCATCATGATGGTGGAAAACACCTCCTACATGTTCCTCACCGGACCGGCTGTCGTAAAGGCAGTGACCGGCGAAGATGTCGATGCTGAGCACCTCGGAGGTGCCAGTGTACATGCCACGAAAAGCGGTGTGACCAGTTTTACCGCAAAAACGGAGGAAGAAGCCATCGCACAAATCAGGAAACTGCTTGGCTACCTCCCATCGAACAACATGGAAGAGGCACCGTTGGTTGAGTGCACTGACCCCATCAACCGCATGGAAGACTCCCTGAACGAACTCCTGCCCGACGATCCCAACAAGGCATATGACATGTACAAGGTCATCACCGCCATAACAGACAACGGCGAGTTCTTCGAAGTCCAGCCCAAGTTTGCCAGGAACATCATCACGGGTTTCGCCCGCTTCAACGGCCGCAGTGTCGGAATCGTGGCCAACCAGCCTGCCTGCTACGCCGGAGTGCTGGACACCAACGCTTCGAGAAAGGGCGCACGCTTTGTTCGTTTCTGCGATGCGTTCAACATTCCAATAGTTTCCCTGGTCGACGTGCCGGGCTTCCTCCCCGGAACTGGACAGGAATACAATGCCGTCATCCTGCACGGTGCACAACTGCTCTATGCCTATGGCGAGGCCACCGTGCCTAAGATCACCGTCACACTGCGGAAAAGCTATGGCGGTTCCCACATCGTCATGGGCTGTAAGCAGCTCCGCAACGACCTGAACTTCGCCTGGCCGACGGCTGAGATTGCCGTAATGGGCGCCTCTGGAGCCGTTGCCGTGCTCTCGGCAAAGGAAGCAAAGGCAAAGAAAGAGGCTGGAGAGGATGTCAAGGCATTCCTCGCCGAAAAGGAAAAGGAATACACCGAGCTCTTCGCCAACCCCTATCAGGCTGCACAATATGGATACATTGACGATGTAATAGAACCCCGCAACACCCGCTTCCGCATCTGCCGCGGACTGGCGCAACTGGCAAGCAAGCGACAGTCGCTGCCCGCCAAGAAGCACGGATGTATGCCCATGTAACACGAAGACTATGAAGACAGAAATTGCCGCAGCCATTGCCATGGCACTGCACGAATACAACGGTAACAATGTACACGACAAGGAGCCGGGCTTCATTACAATACAACCGAAGCAAACACTTTGGAATGCCAAGTTCTTAACCATGACACAAAAACCCGTAAACCGATGAAAACATACAAATATACCATCAACGGAAGAGAATACAATGTCGAAATCGCCAGCATCGAAGGTCTGACGGCGGAAGTAATCGTCAACGGAGAGACCTTCAGTGTAGGGATGGAGGCCGAAGCCGAGCCTGAAAAACCGGCAGTGGTGCTGGGCAGTTCCGCCGAAAAGGCTGCCGAAGACGACGCACCTGCCGCCGTGAACGCCGACACTTCCAATGCCCTCCGCGCACCGCTGCCAGGGGTAATTACAGACATCAAGGTCACTGTGGGCGACACCGTAGCCGCAGGCGATACCGTAGTGGTGCTCGAAGCCATGAAGATGGCCAACAACCTTGAGGCCGAAAAGGGCGGAAAGGTAACGGCCGTGCTCGTGAAAGTGGGCGAGAATGTCATGGAAGACACACCGCTTGTTGTCATTGAATAAGACAAATGAAATGCACATAATGAGAAGCAGGCAAACTCTTTTGCCTGCTTCTTTTGCGTATAATACCACCGAATTTGCTTAAAAAAGTACAATTAGTGACGCATAACTGTTGCTAAAACTTAAAAATATGCAGGCGATTTCAAGATTTTTTCGTACTTTTGCAACATTAATATGCCTTATTGCGGCCTGTTTCCGTCAGTCCGCAGGCAAGAACGCCATTTTATGAAGAAGATTCTATACATCAATCAGGAGATTGCTCCCTATCTTCCTGAGACCGAAATGTCCCTCCTCGGGCGAGACCTACCCCAGCAGATGCAGGAACAAGGTAACGAAATCCGCACCTTCATGCCCAAATGGGGCACCATAAACGAGCGCAGGGGCCAGCTGCATGAAGTGATACGGCTGTCCGGCATGAACCTCATTGTGAACGACACGGACCACCCGCTGATTATAAAAGTGGCCAGCATACCTACCTCCAGGTTGCAGGTGTACTTCATCGACAACGACGAATACTTTGCCAAGCAGCGCGGGCAGGCTGTTCCCGACATTGCAGACAATGTGGACAACGGCGAGAGAGCCATCTTCTTTGCCCGTGGTGTGCTGGAAACCGTGAAGAAACTGCGCTGGACGCCCGACATCATTCACTGCAACGGCTGGATGGCTGCCATTGTTCCCTACTACCTCAAGACGGCTTACAAGGATGAGCCGGCCTTTGCCAACGCCAAGGTGGTTACCACCCTGTTCGAAGATGGGCTGAAGGAAGAAGTGGGCAGCAACTTCATCAATCTCATAGACTTCAAGGGCGGCAAGAAAAAAGCCCTCGATGCTTATCAGCAGCCCTTTGACGGCAAACTGCTGGAGAGGCTTGCTATTGATTTTTCCGACGCCATCGTGTGCACCGGGAAGACCGCAAGCAGTCAACAGGGGAAATATGCAAAGGCTACCGGCAAACCCCTGCTGAAGTCGGGCAACGCTGATTTGGCAGAGAATCTTGCTTCGTTCTACGAAACCATCTAAAATCACTGACAGCATGAATTCGCATCAAATAAGTTTTTTCAGACTACTTTGTGCAGCTCTTACGCTCCTGTTCTTTGCCTCATGCGACGACACGACGGGAAGCGTGGGCATTACCATGAGCGAACAAACAGACGCCCTCCGCGTTTCGACTGACACCTTCAACATCGTTTCAAGCTCGGTTAGGGCAGGTGCGGTGGTGTCCCGCAGCACCGTGGCCTACCTGGGGAAGATACGCGACCCGGAGACAGGCGCCTACATCACCAGCAGCAGCATGCTGCAGTATGCCTCGGTGGAAGGATATACTCCGTTCCCGGAAGTAGGCCTGATTGAGCACACCGAGGGCGGGCAACCCATTGCCGACTCCTGCGAAATACGCCTTTTCTACTCCAACTACTACGGCGACAAGAAAACTCCGATAAAGATAAAGGCCATGGAAATGGCCACCCCGATGGAGGAAATCAGCAAGTACTATACCGACTTCGACCCCGTTGCTGAAGGCTATATCCGCACGGACGGCATCGCAGAGGAGCGCACCTTCACGCTCGACAACCAGAACCTCACGGAAGAAGACCTGGAAGACAGCGACGACATGCCCTTCATCCGCATCAAGCTGGACGGTCCCTACACCGATACTCAGGGCAATACCTACAACAACTTCGGTACATACATCATGCGTATGTATTATGCCCACCCTGAATACTTCAAGAACAACTATGCCTTCACCCACCATGTCATGCCCGGATTCTACTTCCAGACAGTAGCCGGATTGGGCGCAATGGCCTATGTTAACCTCAGTCAGGTGCGCGTATTCTTCAAGAAGACCGACGAGGAAGAAGAGAGACTCGCATCGTTCGGAAGTACCGAGGAAGTGCTCCAGACCACAACCATCGAGAGCGACGAAGCCACACTGAACAAACTTGTGGCACAGACATCGTGCACCTACATCAAATCGCCGGCCGGAATCTTCACGAAACTCTCCATTCCCGTGGACGAAATCATGTACGGCCACGCCAACGACACCATCAACAGCGCACGCATCATCATACCACGGGAAAGCAATACCACACAGTCCGACTACCACCTGTCGCCGCCAGAAGCCCTGTTGCTTGTTCCTGCAAGCCAATACGACGACTTCTTCGAGAACAACCGGCTGCCGGACAACAAGACCACCTTCATTGCCAGCTACAACTCGACGGCATCCAGCTACACTTTCAGCAACATCTCCTCGCTGGTGGCAGCAATGTACAAGGGCAACCGCACCACAGGATGGAACGAAGTGCTCCTCATTCCCGTCACACTCAACACCATCACCACCACAAGCAATGGATCGTCCGTGCAGAAAGTCATCGGCATTTCACACGACATGACACCTACCAGCACACGCCTCAAGGGCGGACTCGCTGCCGGCGACAACGGAATCAAAATCAGTGTAATCTACTCCTCACTGCATTAAACTCATCAAAACATGGCCGACAATTTCCTTGAACGGCAGCGCGAGGACTACGAACGCCGAAAACAGCAACAACAGCTGAAGACCAAGAGGAAAAAGAAAGGCAGAGTTTGTACCATCAAACGCCCGGAAGACGAAACACTATAACCACCCACCTCCATGAAAAAAAAGCGACCTGACAGCCACTGTCAAGTCGCTTTTTTCATCACCAAGCCTGGCCGAATAAACATCATATATCCTCCTTTCTCCTTCAACGTGTGCGCCGCCCATTTTCCGTTTAGGCCCCAGACGCCCTCCATTTGAGCCTGTTTCACCATGCGTTTAGGCCCCAAACGCATTCCGTTTGGGGCCTAAACGAAAAGGAATCGCAATCAACTGACTATCAATATGTTGAAAAATGAATCCGTCCCTACAGTTTCCTATACTTGGCAAACTTCAGCAGGAGTTGCTTCGTTCCGGCATTTCTGAACTCCACGGTGGCCTTGCAGCCATCACCGCTGCCCTCCACCGCCAGGACTTTTCCTATACCAAAGCGCTGGTGCTCGATGATATCGCCAACTGCAAGGGGGGCAGTCGAACTGGAAGTGACACCCATGTCGCCCGGATAGGGACCTGAAGGAGGTATTCTCACCAGGTTTTCGCGCTTTGGAGGAGTCGCGAATCGGTTGGACACGGACGATTTCGGACGCCGTTCCGCCAACGGGAGAGTTGATGAGAGTTGTTCCCGCTCAATCAGACTGGGGTCAAGGTCACGCAGGAAACGGCTGGGCATGTTGAAAGTCATCTGCCCGAACTGCCACCGCTGCTTGGCATACGAAAGGATACAGTGCTCCTTTGCCCGCGTAATGGCCACATAGAGCAATCGCCGCTCCTCCTCAAGAGCGGAAAGCGTGCTGGCGGTCTGCATGTTGGGAAAGAGGTTCTCCTCCAGCCCGACAATGAAAACCGCAGGAAACTCCAGTCCCTTCGCCATGTGGATGGTCATGAGGGTGACACCCTTCTGCCCCTCGGCCGTCTGCTCGCTGGCATCGACGCTGGTCAGCAACGACACCTCCTGAAGGTAGTCAACCAGGGAGATTTCCTCCGTCTGCCCCTCTTCCATCCGCTGTTCCACAAACTCGCTGATGCTGTCCACCATCTCGCCGAGGTTCTCGCGGCGCGAAAGATTCTCCGGAGTCTTGTCCGACAGCGGATAGAGCGACCAGAAATCGACACGCTGGAACAGCAACTGCGTCAGTTCGGAGGCATTCAACTGCACTTGCATCGCCTGCAACTCTTCCATCAGCCCGACAAATGCCGCCAGATGCTTCCTTGCCGCCGACGCCAAGGAAGAACTGCCTTCGCCCTGCAACAACTGGACGGCCGCACGCCAGAGACTTATTCCCTGCATGTTGGCATGATCCGTCAGTTTGGCCAGCGTGGTGTTGCCAATGCCGCGTGCCGGGAAGTTGACAATCCGACGGAAGGCTTCGTCGTCGTCAGGGTTCACCGTTAATCGGAAATATGCAATGATATCCTTTATCTCCTTTCGCTGATAGAAACCCGTACCGCCGTAAATACGGAAGGGAATGGCACGCCGCTGTAGTTCTTCCTCCAGCACACGGCTCTGCGCATTGGTGCGGTAAAGGATGGTAAAGTCCTCGTACGACAGCCCGTTTGACCGCCGCAGCCGGGCGATTTGCTTGCAGACAACGATGGCCTCCTCACGATCCGACTGGGCTTCGAGCAGCAGCAGCGGATTACCCACCGCCTGGCGGCTGAACACATTCTTGTCAATTTGGTTACGGTTATGCTTCATCAGGCCGTTGGCAGCAGACACAATGGTCTGCGTCGAGCGGTAGTTCTGCTCCAGCTTGAACACCTTCGCCTCGGCAAACACCCGCTGGAATGTCAGGATATTGTCGATGTTGGCACCACGGAACCCGTAGATGCTCTGATAATCGTCGCCCACCACGCAGATGTTGTGGTTCTCTCCGCTGCGCAACTGCAGCAGAATCTGCTGCTGAGCGTAGTTCGTATCCTGAAACTCATCCACCAAGATGTAGTCGTAGCGCTGGTCATACTGGCGGCAAATCTCAGGATGCTTGGCAAAGAGCAGGTAGGCATTCATCAGCAAATCGTCGAAATCCATGGCGTTGGCGGTCTGGCATCGCTCCTGATACAGCTGGTAGATTTCGCCGAAACGGGGCATCTTACGCATCCGGTCCTCGGCAAACAGTTCACTGCTGGCACGGTATATCTGCGCGGAAACCAGCCTGTTCTTCATCAGTGAGATGCGCGAGCCGATTGAAGAAGGCTTATACACATTGTCGTCCAGTTCCAGTTCCTTCACAATCACCTTCAGCAGCGAACGGGAGTCCGACTCGTCGTAGATGGTGTAGTTCTGCTTGTAGCCTAGCAACTCGGCATTCACCCGCAGCATCCTGGCGAATATGGAATGGAAAGTCCCCATAACGATTTTCTGTGCGTCGGCACCCATCTGCTGTGCAATACGCTCCTTCATCTCGTCGGCGGCCTTGTTGGTAAATGTCAGTGCCATGATGCGCCAGGGTTTCACGCCCTGATCCATCAGATAAGCCATCTTGGCGGTCAGCACGCGGGTCTTTCCCGAACCGGCACCGGCTACCACCAGTTGCGGACCTTCGTTGTAAAGCACGGCCTCGCGCTGGGCTTCGTTTAGCAAGGATAAGTCAAGCATTGAGCTGAACGGTTAAAGATTATAGTTTCTGATACCCTGAGTCAGTATACTTTCTAATGGCTATCGTCTATTGTTAATTGCCCGATGTTGCGCATCTGGCGCAGAATCTGCCCCTTGCGTTTCTGCATATACGGACTGGGAGTGGCAGAATTGAACTTCAGCGGATTGGGAAGGGTGGCCGCTATCAGGGCACATTCGCTGCGGGTCAGTTCCTTTGCTGTCTTGCCGAAGTGCTCCCGCGCCACGGCTTCGGCTCCGTAGATGCCCTGCCCCATCTCAATCGAGTTGAGATAGACTTCCAGTATACGCTCCTTGGGCCACATGAGTTCAATCAGCACGGTGAAATAGCTTTCCAATCCTTTCCTGACCCAGGACCGTTGTGGCCAAAGGAATACATTTTTCGCCGTCTGCTGGGTGATGGTGCTGCCGCCGCGCATCTTTTTTCCGCGCTTATTGTGTTCCGCGGCTTGGCGGATGGCATCGAAGTCAAAGCCATGATGCTCCATGAAACGCTGGTCTTCGCTGGCAATAACGGCACGCGGAAGATGTTCGGACATGTCTGAGATTGACACCCATTTGTGCTTGCACTTCACCGGTTCGCCCTCCGAATGCTGGGCAAGCATGCGGATTCCCATGAGGGGTGTGAACCATACGGGAAGGAAACGGTAGGCTACTACGGCCATGATGGTCGATGCAAAGAAGAAGACTACTATTTTGCAGAGTAATCGTTTGATGAATTTCATCTTTCGGGTGTATTCCTTATTATATTAATTAGGGGGACTGTTGCGCCCCCCTAATCATTTTCTTTTGCCCGTTTCAGGGTTTACTGGAGTGTTCCTGCGTTGGCAGCATCGATCATTTCCTGTCCTGCATAGAGATATACTTCCACGCGTCGGTTTTGCTGCTGTCCCTCTTTTGTTGCATTGTCGGCCACCGGCTCGGAGCTGCCCTTGCCTTCAATGTTCTTGAATTGGCTGGCCTGTACGCCGCAATCCTTCAGGTATGAGACCACGCTTTGGGCACGGCTGTTGCTCAGCGGGATGTTGATGCCGTCGTTGCCAGTCGAGTCGGTGTGTCCATAGATGTCGACATAGCAGTCGGGATGGTTCTTCAGCACGGTGGAGAACTTTGCCAAGTTAGTCTTTGAGGCTGCATTCAGTTCGGCTTTGTTCACAGCAAAGAGTATGCCCGAGTCGAAAGTAACCTTCACGGCCTTGAGTCCGTTGGCATCGGTTACTTCCTCCACGGTGGCGTTTTCCACCTGTGCGGCAGCCTCGGCAGCCACTTTGTCCATGTGACGGCCGATGAGTGTGCCTGCGCCTGCACCTACGGCGCTACCGATGGCAGCACCGATGGCCGTGGCCTTACTGTCCTTTCCAATGATGTTACCTATCACGCCGCCGAGCACGGCGCCGCCACCTGCACCAATGATGGTACCGGTTCCCTGTTTGGTCTGGCAGCCGACAATCATCAGTACTGCCATGAACAATGTTGCAAATTTTGTCTTTTTCATTTTCGTTCGGTTTTAAATGAATGATTTCTACTTTGCAAAGATATAAAAATTCAGAGGAATTGTCAAGCCATTGACACCTATTTAATTCTTTTAACTACTCCGGACGGCAACTGAACGGGCTTAGATAACCTTAATATTTTAGGTTGAATGCAACATGATAGAAAAAAAAAGTTTACCTTTGCGCTGCAATTTCAAAGAATTAGAAAACAAAAGTGATATGGCAACAGAACTGAAACATTTTACAAAGCGTTCGGAAAATTACAGTCAGTGGTACAACGAACTGATCGTGAAAGCCGACCTGGCCGAGCAGTCTGCCGTCCGCGGCTGCATGGTCATCAAGCCGTACGGCTATGCCATCTGGGAGAAAATGCAGCAGCAACTCGACCGGATGTTCAAGGAACAGGGCGTTCAGAATGCCTATTTTCCACTGCTCATCCCGAAGTCTTTCCTCTCCCGCGAGGCCGAGCATGTGGAAGGCTTTGCAAAGGAGTGTGCCGTGGTCACCCACTATCGGTTGAAATCGACCGAGGACGGTGGTGCCGTCGTTGTAGACCCAGCCGCCAAACTCGACGAAGAACTGATTATCCGGCCTACATCCGAGACCATTATATGGAACACCTACAAGAACTGGATACAGTCGTGGCGTGACCTTCCACTGAAATGCAACCAGTGGTGCAATGTGATGCGCTGGGAAATGCGCACCCGTCCCTTCCTCCGCACCAGCGAATTCCTGTGGCAAGAGGGACACACTGCCCATGCCACACGCGAAGAGGCTGAAGAAATGACGCGCCGCATGCTGGGAGTCTATGCCGAGTTTGCCGAGAAGCACATGGCCATGCCGGTGGTACAGGGAGTGAAGAGCCCCACCGAACGGTTTGCCGGAGCACTGGACACCTACACCATCGAAGCGATGATGCAGGACGGCAAGGCACTGCAGAGCGGCACATCGCACTTCCTCGGACAGAACTTTGCCAAGGCCTTCGGCGTTACCTTCCTCAACAAGGAGAACAAGGAGGAACTGGTGTGGGCATCGTCGTGGGGCGTATCAACGCGTCTCATCGGTGCGCTCATCATGACCCACAGCGACGACAACGGTCTGGTACTGCCTCCTGTGCTGGCACCCATCCAGGTTGTGATGGTGCCTATAGGCAAGGCCGGTGAGCAGTTTGATGCCATCGGCAGCAAGTTCCAGGCGCTGGCCGATGAGTTGCGGGCCAAGGGCATCAGCGTGAAGGTGGACGATGCCGACAACAAGCGTCCGGGATTCAAGTTCGCCGACTACGAACTCAAGGGCGTTCCAGTCCGTCTGGTCATGGGAGGCCGTGACTTGGAGAACGGTACCATCGAGGTGATGCGCCGCGACACGCTGGAAAAGGAGACACTGCCGTTGGAAGGCATCGCCCAGCATGTGGAGCGGTTGCTCGACGACATCCAGCAAAACCTGTTCGACAAGGCACAGCAACGCCTGCAGGAACGGACCTACGAGTGCGACAACTACGAGGAGTTCAAACAGCGTGTGAAGGAAGGCGGCTTCTTCCTCTGCCACTGGGACGGAACGGAAGAGACCGAGGCGCAAATCAAAGCCGACACGCAGGCCACCATCCGCTGCATTCCGAAGGATGTGGAGCAGACTCCCGGCATCGACATGGTGTCCGGAAAGCCGGCCCCCTACCGCGTAATCATCGCACGAAGCTACTAAATGCGAGTTGCCAGCCCACTGCTGTGGCTGGACTACGACAATATAAAAAGGGACATCCTCTCGGGTGTCCCTTTGCCGTTTAATACCGGACGGTTAAAAATCCCGACAAAATTTCTTGGCGGTTTCGGACTGCGACGAAGTACCGATTTAACACTTTCGGCCTATTTACTTCATTTTATTGAACTACAACTACACTGTTCTTGCCGATTGGGAGCCGCACGCTTGCAGCGTGAAACCTAGGCAGTTGCACTGTAAGAGGCAGGCTCTTGGAAAACGGGCAGCATTCAATCGCCAGAAAAGTGCCCGTAAGTCGCTGTCTGTCAGCAGGGAATGCGCAGAACGCTTTTTCTCCGCCTGTCTGGCACTGGAGTCCACCCACGGAATTTTAACACGACAGAAATGTTAACGAATCGCCGTTTTAGTAATAATATTTTACAAAAGCGGCAGTATGTTCCCCACGCCTTCCTACTACTCCGGGTCGGGAGTCAGAGTTTCAGGGTCTAGTATGTGCAGTTCAATTGCGCGTACGACGAGTCGTGTGGCATTGACACCTCCGGAAGTGTTGGGGAAAAGTTTCTGTATGAGTTCGTTCTGCCGCTTCTCCAGGCTCTTCACGCCGAAAGGCATTCCGCGCAGTCCTGTTATCTGTTCCTTGGTATAGCCGAGTGCCAGATGGCGGAGGAAGCGTTCGTCGTACTCATCTATCTCATAGTCGATGATGGCATCCTGGCTGGCAATCTGACTGCCCACGCTGTGCTTGAAGCGACCCACGATGCGCTCGAGGATGGGCTGGTTGAACACCATGCGCTTCCCGCTCATGACGCTGACGACATCGGCTCGCGTGAGCATCTCGCCCGTCTTGAGGATGATACCGTCGCAACCGGCATCCAGGACATCCACCCAGAGTTTCTCGTTGAGTATCTCGCCGGTGAAGATAAGGACTTTAATGTTGGGCTTGCTTTGCTTCGTGTAGCGACATATCTCCACTCCGATGGTGGTGCTGCCACCCAGTCCGAGGTCGAGCAGTACGAGATCGGGCTCCTTTGCGCGCAGCAACCGCATGTATTCGGCCTCGTTGCCGGCAGTGCCTACAATGGTGGCTTCGGGTATTTCGCTGCGGAAGATACCTTCCGTGCCCTTGAGTTCGAGGGGCACATCCTCTACAATGATGACTTTAAATGGTTCCATGATATACTAATGTTATTTGAATGTTTTCGCGATTGGGGTGGTCAGGTCCTTCGTAAACCTGTATGCCACATCTGCGTGCATGGGTCGTGTCGCCCATGTCGCGTAGTATCTGCCGGCAGTAGAGCAGGTCGCGGCTGGCTGTCTGGTCGTTTGGTTGTTTGGCTGTGCTCCCTTCAAAGGTGAGTGTGGCATAGTTCTTCTCCGTCTGCACCTGTGGCGGGAAGGCCGTGGGCCCCAGACGGTTGCGCAGCAGGGTGAAGAGCAGTTCGGCCATGTCCCTGTCGGCAACGACGATGAGCGGCTGCGGCAGTCCTACGAGTGCCGAAATGTCCGTCTGCACTGGGTGGAGAGAGGATATGGAGGTCTGTGTCTGTGCGTTTTTGAGCAGGAGCGAATAGAGTTGCCGGTAGTAGTCGACAGTGGCCGAGAGAGTGTCTGTATCCAAATGTTCGGCACTGATGAGGTTTCTGATGCGCTGTGGATAGTACATGGTCTCGTGTTTGAGCGTTGAAAGACAGTTGTCAATCACGCTGTTGGCCACATACAGGCGCTCGCTCTCGTATTTGATGCGCTGTTTTTCCTCCTCACTGGTTTCCATCTGCTCCGTTTGCTCCCGCTCCAGGGCCACGGCCTTCTCCAAAGTAATCTCAATGAGGCCGACCGTCTCGGAGAGTTCGTTGTTCCTGCGGACCAGTTGGCTGACGGCTGGCATGGATGCGGATATTTCCCTTATCTGTCTGAGTTTTTCTGCAAGGCTCGCCTCACCAAGAAGAATGGTGTTGATGTCGTTCAGGCGCCGGACATTCCTGACATAGGCCTTGCGGTGACGGTAGAAAAGGAAATAGTAGGCGGGGAACATACTGAGCAAAAGGATGGACAGCACCACCACGGCAATGTTCTTCTTGGTAGCGTTGTGCCGCATGGTCTTGACATAGTCGTCGATGGTGTTGTCGGCAGTCATCTTACGAAGCAACTGCGTATAGGCACGGTTGTTGTAGGTGTATAGGTCCCAGTGCCGTAGTCCCAGTGCTGCGATGGCCACTTGGTTGCGCAGTTTGAGTATGTTCTGGAAGTCGGCAGTGGCACCCCACTCCATCCATTTCATCTCTGCGGCCTGCCCGTTGTCGGAATATAGCTGCATGGGCATGCCCACGGCCATTTTCTCCTGGTTGAACACGGCGACGGCGGAGTCGGCAAGCGCAATGGCCTTTTCAAACTGACGGCAGCTGTTTGCGGTCTCGACGCTGTCCACCCAGTTGGGTGCAGTGGCGGTGACGGCCTCCATTCCCGCAGCAGGACAAAGGAGCATGAGTGACAGCAGCAGCCGGAGCATACCCTTGGGCAGCCGGAAGAAGAAGCGGCTTCCCCTGCCCTTCTCACTCTCTACGCCGATACTGGCAACGCTGAAGAGCTGGCTTGCCTTCTTGTATTGCTCGATAATGCCCTTGCAGTTCATCAGTCCGAACCCGTGTCCGTTGGCTATCTTGTGCTCGAACGCCTGCCGTACCTGCTCGGGTTCCATCCCCTGGCCCGTGTCTGCTATGCTAATCTCCACGCAGTCGGCCTTTTCCTCGGCATAGACATGCACCTTCCCGCCGTCGCCGGTGAACTTCCGCGCATTGTCGGCCATGGTGTTCATCATGAAGAGCGTGAGTATCTTGTCGGCCTTTACCACTGCCTGGGTTTTGTCTACCTTGAAGTCGATGCCTTGCTGGAGGAATCCCCGGCTGCTTTGTTGGAGGATATCGAAGAGTTCCTGCACGGCAAAACTCTCGACATGCAGGTGCAGGCTGCCCTTGCGCAGTTGGATCCAGTCGGTGAGGAGCCGGTTGTTCCGTTCTATTTCTGCGGCCAGTTCGTCGATGTATTCCTTCGACTCGTCGGACAAGGCACCGTCTTTTGCGGCCAGTTCGCGGTGCATGCGGTCGATGAGTGGCTGGATGGTGGCCAGGAAAGAGACCTTGGTGCGTTGCTCAAGGTTGTATCTTTTGTTCTCGGCAAGTTGCTGGCTGGCCACGGCTGTGTCCTCCCGGTTCTGTTCGAGACGCTCGTTGTGCAGTTCGTTCAGCCGTTGCTGTGTGGAAGTCCACTGCTGGAGTGGCTGCAACAGCTGGCTGGAGGAATATTTGCGGTCGGTTCTTCGGCGCAAATAGTCGAAAAGGAAGAACAACAGTGCCAGCAAGCCGATGGCTATGCCTACGACAACCATCATCCGGCTCAGTGCCGCATTCTGGCTGTCCAGTTCCTCGGCGCGTGCCTCGTTCTCCCTGTCCTGCCGGGTGTCTTCCTGCAGTCGCAGGTAGATGTTGCGCCAATGGAGGCTCTCGTCAATGTTTCCATTGGCCGAATAGGACAGTGCCAACTGCTCGGAAATGGAAGCTACGAGGTCGGGGGCCTGCTCTATGGGCCGGACAGTGTCGTTGGCGGCTGTCTGGAGGGCTTCTTCCAGACAGTGGATGGCTGCGTCGTAGTCCTGTACATACCAGTAACACTTTGCAAGCGTACGGGCTCCGCCTGCCATTTGGTAGACATCGCCGTACATCTGGAACAGGCTGAGCGAGCGGTCGGCCATCTCTCCGGCCATCTGTACGCCGTTTTCATGTTCGGAACCGTAGAGCGTGCGTGCTATCCGCTCACATTCCGGACGGCTGCCGAGGGCGTGTTCGCTGAGTCCTTGCAGGGCCTGGGCCTCGAAGAAGGTGGCTCCCATGCGCAGTGCGGTCTTATAGCAGCGCAGCAGATAGTCCAACACTTGATGAAATCGGGCAACGATACGGACTGACACGAGAGCGTGTTCGCCAAATCAAGGAAAAAGCCTTGAGAAAACTGAGAAACAATACAAAAAACAAACTTTTGAAATCATATCTGGGACAATGAAACACACATATATCCTTCTCATCCTTTTGCTGATGGGCACAACCACCTGCCTGGCAAAGGCAAAACAGGCACCGGTCTACATATTCGGTGTGGCTGCATCGTTCAACGACTCCACCATTTTCATCACAGACATCCAGCTGGTGGATAAGGCATGGACCGACCAGAAAACAAAGTTTCTTATGAGTTGTCAGGACTACTCCTATCAGCTCCGCGACCATCTTGCAAAAAGAGGATTGCAGCACATGACCTGCATTACCTTCCACAAGGCCGACAAGAAAACGATTGAGCGAAAGTACGAATCCGTAAAGAAGCGTTACACCAATGGCAAGCACGGCAAGTTTGTCGTGAACTATCTTTCGAAAAATGACTTTTCCTATGTAGTTCCACCCTATAGCAATATCGAAGAGAAACTCCTGGACAAGAGTGCTCGGAAAAAAGCCAAGGCCTTGCAAAAGGAGAAACTGAAGGAAGCCAAGGTTGCCCAACCCAAGCACAAGAAAAGAGTCTACAAAGCCAAGGAAGGCGAATCAAAGGGAACCCTATTCTAAATAAACCCGGACATGAGCCCTGCAACAGGACTTTTCACAATTGCCGACCATGTGGTTGAACTGGTCTTTACAGACACCAGCATCAACTCTATGGAACTTCTGCCTTCGCTTGAGCCTTTCCGCACGACAGACGCCACGGCAGAACCGCTTCTGCGCCTGACAATCGACGATGAACTTCGACCTATTCCCAAAGAGCAACGTGAGCGCATCCGGAACTTCGAGACGGGTAACGGCGACACCATCGTCGACGAGATAAAAACAGGTGGCTATCAGTACATTATAAAGAACCTGCAAGGCTATCCATGCTGCTTGCTGCAGTGCGACGAGGCATTCAAGGATTGCAGATGTGCACTGAACGGCAGTTTCAATATGCGACGCTTTGGCCTGAACAATGCGCTGATGATGGCATACGCTTTTGCAGCCAGTTTCCATCAAACCTTATTGCTACATGCTTCCACCGTGAGACACAACGGGAAAGGATATGCCTTCATTGCAAAGAGCGGAACTGGCAAGAGCACTCAGGTGAGCATGTGGCTGCGGTACATTGACGGTTGCGACCTGATGAACGACGACAACCCAATTGTCAGGGTCATCGACGGGCAAATCTTCATCTACGGAACCCCTTGGAGCGGAAAAACTCCCTGCTACAGGAACATCAAGGTGCCTCTGGGCGCCATCACCAGAATAGCCCGCGCACCGGAAAACAGCATTGTACGCGAAAAGCCTATCAATGCCTTTGCATCGTTCCTACCCTCGTGCGCATCCATGAAATGGGACGAAGAAATCTACCGCCGGACCGGTGACACCATTACTTATATAATAGAGCATCTTCCCATTTACACCCTGCACTGCCTTCCCAACAAAGATGCTGCACTGCTATGCCAACAGACCATTACCTAAACGGCCAAGCAAACTTCTCTCATATCCCACACAATCTTCCCTGATACATGCCTCTCTTTGCCATGTATTGCCGCAGTTTGTCAGTAAACTCATGGTTTTTTATTCCCCAATGTGGCGCCAGGACCATTTCGGGCGGTGACTGGCTGACAAACCGATCTACCACAATACTGCTTCTCAGATGTTCCAAATAGGCTGCAATGAGGGCAATATACTCCTCCAGACTGTAAAGATGGAAGGGCTGTCGAACATAGTCCTGTGCCATGGCCGTTCCCTTAATCACCTGTAACTGATGGAGTTTCAGCACATCAATGGGCAGACGGGAGATTTCCTCTGCCTGGTGAAGGAACGATTTGTTGTCCTCGCCTGGCAGCCCCAGAATAAGGTGCGCCCCAGTCAGGATACCTCGCCGATGGGTTGCCTCGATGGCACGGATGCTACAGGCGGCATCATGCCCACGGTTGATTTCCAACAGCGTACTGTCAGAAAAGCTTTCTACGCCATATTCCACTAATAGGAATGTCTGGCGACTGAGTGATGCCAGATAGTCAAGCGTTCCTTCGTCAACACAGTCGGGGCGCGTTCCTATCACCAGGCCAACTACATCCTCACACGCCAGTGCTTCCTCATAACGCTGCTTCAAAACATCAATTGGAGCATAGGTATTGCTGAACGCCTGGAAGTAGGCAAGATATTTCATCGCCGGATATTTCCTTCCGAAGAACTCCTTGCCCCGTTGCAACTGTTCCTTTATGCTGAACGATTGGCGACAATAAGCGGGGTTAAAGGTCGAATTGTTGCAGAATGTGCATCCACCCACCCCTACTCTTCCGTCCCTGTTGGGACAAGTGAATCCCGCATCGACCGTAATTTTCTGCACACGGTAAGAGAAATGCCCCTGCAACCATTGGGCAAAATCATTATATAGGAATGTCCGTGCGCTCTCCATCGCCATTTCTATTTGTAGGTTGTTTGCAAAAATACTGTTTTTTACTAATTTTGCAATCAATAAGGCTAAATAAGCACATACACATGATAAAGCAAATTCTTTCCCTAATAGCCCTGTCATTCCTTTTGCCGTTGTCTTCCATGGCGCAGAACCGGCTGGATCTGGAAACCATTTTCCGCGGAAAACTCAACGCCAAGACCTTGCCGGAAATCAAGCCCGCTGAGCGTGGCGACGGGTATTATCGGCTGAACGACCAGCGTACACAAGTATTGCGATGTTCGTTCCGTTCAGATTCTGACCAACAGGTGCTCTTCGATGCAGATAAGGCGGGTGACAGCCTCATCAATCGGATTGACGACTACTCGCTCTCACCGACAGGCGAGAAACTGCTTCTACAGGCTGACACCAAATATCGCTACCGACGGTCGTTCACTGCTGAGTTTTTTGTCTACGACATCGCTGCGGGAAAACTGCAGCCCCTGTCCACCAACGGCAGGCAGGAGATACCGACATGGTCGCCCGACGGCAAACGGATTGCATTCGTGCGCGAGAACAATATTTTTGTTGTAGACTGTGCCACAGGAAAGGAACAGCAAATCACCTATGATGGGGAAACAAATGCCGTAATCAACGGCCGGCCCGACTGGGTCTACGAAGAGGAGTTCGGGCTGCGCGCCATGCTCCTGTTCGATGCCTCGGGGCAGCATCTCGTGTGGCTTCGCTTTGACGAACGGGGAGTTCCCGTTTTCTCTCTCCCCGTCTACAAGGGCCTGAAGCCTGAGCGGAAGGAAGCAGAGCTCTATCCGTCCACCTATACCTATAAATATCCCAAGGCCGGACAGCAGAATGCCACCGTAACGCTCTGCAGCCATGACTTCCTGACAGGACAACAGCAGACATTGCCATTCACGCTGCCGGAAGACGGGTATGTTCCTCGCCTGAAAGCGTCGTCAAGGGCAGACGAAGTCTTTGTAATGACACTCAACCGTCACCAGGACATGCTCACCGTCCAAAGAATCGGCCTTGTACAAGGCAACAGCCATATAGTTCTGACGGAAACCTCACGGGGATATGTCAAGGAGGAATGCTATTCACAGATGATTGTGGGAAAAAACACCCTCGTTCTCCCGTCCGACCGCGATGGCAACATGCATCTCTATGTCTACGACTATAATGGGAAACTGCTGTGGAATGTACGGCCTGGCGATTTCGACATAACAGATATCTACGCCTATGACGAATCCCGGCGCATCCTGTACTATCAGGCAGCCAACCATGCGCCATACGACCGGCAGGTGCTCGCCACCAATGCAAAGGGGAAGACCCGACAGCTGACAGACAGGCTCGGGTGGAACACGGCCATCTTCTCTGCCGACTGCCGCTATTTCATCAATCAGTGGAGCGACCGCAATACGCCCTACCAATACAGCCTTCACAACAGCGAAGGACGCATACAACGGGTATTGCTCGACAATGCGACATTACAGGAAAAACTGAAAGGCTACACGCTGGCACGGCCAGAGATTTTCTCTTTCACCACCGAGAACGGCACCTCGCTCAACGGCTGGATGGTCAAGCCCATAGACTTCGACACGGAAAAGCAATATCCCGTCATCATGTTCCAGTACAGCGGTCCAGGAAGCCAGCAGGTCGTTGATGCCTGGAACATTGGCTCGCTGGGCAGGGGAGCTCTCTTCGATGCCTACCTTGCACAAGAGGGATTTGTTGTTGTCTGCGTCGACGGCCGTGGAACAGGCGGACGCGGGGCCGACTTTGAGAAGTGCACCTACCTGCAACTGGGGCGGCTGGAGGCTGCCGACCAAGTGGCCGCCGCACACTATCTGGCCTCACTACCTTTTGTCGACAGGAATCGCATCGGTATCTGGGGATGGAGTTACGGAGGGTTCAACACTCTCATGAGCATGAGTCAGGACAACGCATTTTTCAAGGCCGGCGTAGCCGTTGCACCACCTACCGACTGGCGCTTCTACGATACCATCTACACAGAGCGGTTCATGCGTACGCCGGAAGAGAACCCCACAGGCTACGATTACAATCCCATCTCACTCGCACCGCATCTTAAGGGTAGCCTTTTACTCTGCCACGGGCTTGCCGACGACAATGTGCACCCACAGAACAGCTTCGAGTATTCCGAAGCACTGGTACAGGCAAGCATCGACTTCAAGCAGAATTTCTACACCAACCGCAACCATAGCATCTATGGAGGGAACACCCGCCTGCATCTCATGCGGCAAATCGCGAGTTGGTTTCAGACTAACCTCTGATTACCACGTTTTACAGTTACATTCCGAAAAGGAGCCAAACACATTGCGTTTGGCCCCTTTTCGGTGACACCTGAGAGGTCATCAGGAAGCGGCTGTTAGTCCGTTTCGATGATACCAGCCTGTGCCCACTTCTCTATAAGTGCCTGTACATCTTTCAATGCAGTGTCATAGTCGATGGCATATTCGCCTGTAAGCAGTGTCGCCAGGGCCTTGTCGTCAAACTCTTTGTCCTGAACTTGCCTCCAAAGGAAGGCAGCACTCTCGTTCAGACTGATAATGCTGCTAAAGTCAATGTTTTCTTTTCCAGATGCCACGAGCAGGCATTCTCCGCAGAGTTCTCGCAGCACAAATCCTTTTTTTGTTCTCATGATTTTCTTATGTATTTGATGTATCTTCTGTGCAGGGCCAGCAAGTAGCGGCGGACTGGCCGGAGGGCCATCCACACGAAGGAGTAGAGGGTCCATTTCAGGCCGTTGGTCTTCTCCAGGCGGCCACGCCCTTTTCTGTAGAATCCCATGGCAAATGCCTTAATGTCGCTGCGCTTGCATGTTTCCAGGCTCAGGTTGCCGTCGCCCATGAGGGTGACATCGTCACCGTCGATGCGTACGATGCGATGAAGCACATAGCGTTTCGGCTCTATCTCAGCCAGTACGGCATCACCCTTTTTGAAGGTCGTGGCTCTTGTGAGCACAGCCTTGTCACGCCCATCCTCCAGGAAAGGTCGCATGCTGATGCCTTTCAGGGGCAAGGTCACGGTGTGTCCTTGTTCGATGAGGGCTATCAATTCTGGAATGATGACCGCATTGGGTATTTGCTTTGTCTTCACAGGCTGACGGTTTTCTTGCCGCCTATGTCCAAGTGAAGAATAATGGTGTTTCCTTTTGGCATAGTATTCCCATAGGATGCTGAACTGGCATTTTTCCGCTTGGGCTGATATTTTGCGCTGCGACTGTATCTGAGCCCTGTCTTCGGCAAAGTCTGACCTCCAGCGTTTGTAATCCCGGCGCGCTTTGTAGATAGCCTTGAAGTCAGCCAGGTTTCTGTTCAGGATCAGGGTTTGCCAGGCAGCCAGGCGATCCAGCCACCAACGACGGCACATCACTGGCCGGAGTTCTTCGTCGCAGAGGTTCTTGTAGAGCATGGTCAGGTTGTTGCGGAAATTCAGGTAAGTTTTCATCGGATTGCCCTTGGGCAGTGTCCCGCCTCCCACATGGTAGACCTTGCTCTCCGGTATGCATGCAAGTTTGTATCCTTTCAGGCGCAACCGCCAGCAAAAGTCAATCTCCTCGCAATGGGCAAAGAAGCGGTCGTCGAGCCCCCCTACTTCCTTGTAGGCATCGCTGCGCACCAGCAAGCAGGCACCCGTGGCCCAATGTATGTCGGCAAGGGTGTCGTACTGCCCCTTGTCACCCTCCACGGTGTCGAAGACACGCCCCCGACAGAAGGGGTAACCCAGTCGGTCGATGTATCCTCCGGCGGCTCCGGCATATTCAAACTGTCCACGCCGGTGGATGGACAGCAGTTTAGGCTGGCAGGCTGCATAGTCCGGATGGTTATCGAGGAACGAGAGCATGGGCGACAACCAACCTTCAGTCACCTCAATATCGCTGTTTAGCAGCAGGTAATAGTCGGCCTCTATCTGTGCCAAAGCCCTGTTATAGCCCTCTGCGAATCCATAGTTCTTGTCCAGCAGAAGCAGTCCGACCTGTGGAAACTCCTGCCGCAGGAAGGCCACCGACTCGTCGGTCGACGCATTGTCGGCCACATAGACGGTGCCCATGCCTTGCGAATGGCACAGTACGGAGGGAAGATACCGTTGCAGCATCTCCCTGCCATTCCAGTTTAAGATGACTATTGCGAGTTTGTTCATAGTAGTTCTGCCATTAAAGCGGATTTATCGGTATTGAAGTCCAGCAGGCGCACCTGTCTCATTTGGTTGTCGAGCAAATGGTTCGAGGCGGCGGCCGGCAGTTCAACCCGCAGGTAATTGTCTGTGAAACCATGCATGGCCTTTCCGTCGGGAGCCTTTTCAAACAGGACGGTGCGCTCGGCACCGATATGCCTTGCGTAGAATTGGTGCGTTTTCTCGTCGGAAAGGGCTATCAACCGTCTGGTACGCTCCTTCTTTTCGGCAGGCGAGACGATATATGGTATCTTCAAGGCAGCCGTCCCGGGACGCTCGCTGTAGGGGAATACATGCAGTTGGGTGACATCGAGCGAAGCCAGGAAGTCGTAGCACTCCTGAAAATGCTCAGGGCGTTCACCGCGTGTGCCCACCATGACATCCACGCCGATGAAGGCATCGGGCATGACTGTCTTTATAAGTTTTATCTTGTCCTTGAACAGTTCCGTGTCGTAACGGCGGTGCATTAACTGCAAGACCGTATCGCTGCCGCTCTGTAACGGGATATGGAAATGCGGCATGAAGGCACGGCTTGAGGCACAGAAGGTGATGAGTTCGTCGTCAATCAGGTCTGGTTCCAGACTGCTGATGCGGTAGCGTTGGATGCCTTCCACCCGGTTCAGTGCCTTGACCAGTTCGAGGAAGCTCTCGCCGGTAGTCCTGCCGAAGTCACCTATGTTCACTCCTGTCAGGACAATTTCCTTCCCTCCCTCTGCAGCTACGGACTGCGCCTGTGCCACCAGCGATTCGATGGACGGATTTCTGGACAGTCCGCGGGCAAAAGGTATGGTGCAGTAAGTACAGAAATAGTTGCATCCGTCCTGCACTTTGAGGAAATAGCGTGTGCGGTTTCCACGGGAGCATGAAGGGGCAAACGACTGTATGTCGCGTGCCTTGTCCACAGTGTGAATCTCTGTTGCCTTCAGTTCCGGCTGCTCCAGCCGCGGCATCCACGCCTGCAACACATGCTCCACGAGCCTGGCTTTCTCATCAGATCCCAGCACGAGGTCTACTCCATCGATGGATGCCACTTCCTCGGGCGACAGTTGTGCATAGCAACCGGTGACCACCACGAATGCATCGGGGTTCTCACGGATCAGCCGCTTTATCAATTGCCGTCCCTTCTGGTTGGCCACTTCCGTCACCGAACAGGTGTTCACGAAGCACAGGTCGGCCGGTTCGTTACCGGTGACGGTCCGAACGCCCAGCTCTTCCAGGCGGCGGGAAAAGGTGGCCGTCTCGGAGAAGTTAAGCTTGCAGCCTAATGTGTGGTACTTTGCTGTCTTGGTGGCAAGGAGCGAACTGAATGACATTATACCTTATTATATATATAACAGGAAAGGAATTTTCCCGCCCTATCCAATATTTTTCAACGGCAAAGTTACGATTAAGCGAGCAAAATAAGAAACAATAGCATAAGTTTTGTTTCGTATATTCGAGTGTGAGGACCTTCGGCGAAGCCAATGCTATGAATAAACGAGCGCAAATGAAAGAAAGCGAACAAAGTTTCTTTGTTTCATTTACACATATGGGCTTGTATCGTAGAAATATTCGGCCTTTGGATCTACTTTCCACCATCTGCCGAGGTTGGTGTCACTCCACCTTGCACCGTGGTCGTGCAAATCCAAACCGTGCATGCGGTCCAACTCTTTCCCACTATATTTGTATGGTTGGGTGCTGTTGGCCAAGCCGTTTTTTCGAAAGATTGTTCTCATAAAAATCTAATGTAATAAAGAATCATTAATTATGGGTGCGGAGAATTTGTATGTTCTCTCTTTCAGTATTTCTTTCAAATAGTCATAGGCTCTTTCGCTTATCACATGGACTGTACCATTTTTATAAATCTCCATTAAATATGCTGTCCTTAGATATCTTTCCGTATTATCTCCTGCGTATGTACATGCAGGTAGCACATAATCCTTATTGGCGTTGGAGTTAAAGAACATTTTTTTCCCTTTTTTATGGATATGTTTGGGGCTCCTATAATAAACAAATATGATAATATTTTTGTAATAGAAATAATCATCGGGATATTTAATTTCATCAGAACCAAAAAAATTATATATTGCCGGTCCCAATGTGTAATATGTATCTTTGTTTGAGGCTACTTGAAATAAATCGACATTTTCTATCAATATCAAGCTCTTGTATGCAGGATATCTTTCTATATAATTATCAAACGCGTCAAAAAACTCTTCACACATGTCTTTCTTGTTTTTACAACCAGTGCTTATTTCTTGTTTATTCTGACATGATAAGCATATAATAGAACATATAATTAAAATCTGTTTTTTCATTTTTTCCTGTTAAAGCTATATATTAGTTGTTTGGCCAAACCGATTAAATCTATTTGATGGTTCAATAATTGAGAAATTGTATTAGATGTGTCAAAGGGATAAACTGCATTATTGGAATATATCATTCCATGTATTTCGTTATCATGACCTAATACAAAAAGAGGCTTTCCATTTAAGACTTTTGACAAAAGAGCATCATCTGCATTAGAACTTCCATATGAGGGTCTCGCAGAAGCATTTTTTGATTGATGTGTATGAATTTGTCCTAATATGGGAAATTGTTCTTCACCTTTGCAAACATAACCTTCAGGTGAAATATGATATCCGTATGCATCTATTTTAGATGTAAATTCATCATTATTATTATCTGGAAGGACTAGAACACGGCCATCCGTTAATAAAAAACCTCCTTGTTCTTTCCCATTTGGATAGGCTTGTTTAGAATAATGATTATTTGCTTGATGCCATAAACGATTATAAGCTTCTGTATCATTATCAAAAAGAATACTGCCATCTTCTCGATAATATGCAGCTTTTCCGTTGTTTAAAGAATTAAATTCTCTACCCAAATACGATTGTCCTTTCCCTAAATCCTTTTGAGAATGGACTTTCGGATTATATTGATAAGTACCATCTTTGTCAATATACCAATCTAAACCATTGGGGTCAATAAACTTAATTGGATTGTTCCCACACAACACATACGGGCTCATCCAAGTATATTTTTCCGCTAGCGGATCCATCTTCCACCACCTGCCAAGGTTCGTGTCACTCCACCTTGCACCGTGGTCGTGCAAGTCTAATCCATGCATCCTGTCCAATTCCTTGCCAGTATATTTGTATGGCTGTGTGCTGTTGGCAAGTCCTGTGCTTTCTCCGAAGAGGGTTCCATACGGATAGTAATGGTTCACCTCTTCGATGGCATTATTCACATTCACCACGGCGCGGACATTGCCTAAATGGTCGGTTACATGGAAATGGTATTCCGGTGCGTTGTTGCTGTTTTCATCGAAGGTAATGTATCCGCCGTCGAAGAGCACGCGCTTCAGCTGGCCGTCCTCGTAGATGAACGGACCGCAGTAGTCTATCGTCAGTTCGGGGGTCGGTTCCGGCGGAGGGCCGAAGCCGATGATGTTCCCGTCCTCGTCGCGGATCACCTGCGGCTGCAGGATGATGTTCGGATAATGCTCCACCCGCAGTTTCCTTCCGTCCGCGGCATATATGTACCGGATGGTCTCCGGCGGCGACAGCGGAGCGGTGAAACGCTCAATTGTGGCTGGAAGATTCAGTGCGTTGTATTCAACGGTGATGCCCTTGCCCATACTGAATGGATAAACTATATTTCCTCCCCTCGTAGGAATAGCACCAAGAAAGACAATCAATAGTAGAATTAATTTCCTATTCATATTCCTATGCATGCTTGGGGACTCCTGTATTTAAAATGAATTTCCTGTATGCGTCTCCTGCTAAAACTTTTACCCCTCTATTATGAATCTTAACTCTTTTTTTATTTAAGACTATTTCCGCTGCACTAAACCAGTTCATAGGAATATGATCAATCTCCTTACTAGGGAGATAGTTAAAATTGTAATCTGAATAAGATTGTATATTGCTTACTTCTTTTTTGACTAATTGGGCTTCGTTGTATAGATCTTCAAGAACTTTGCTTTCGTAAATATGTTGTATTAATAGATCATCTTCTAGGAACCTTTTTACTGCTATTTTCAATACTCTAATAAAATCTGAATAAGCATGTTCTTCGTTGCCGCTCCACCAAATATCACGCATAAGAGGATTACCGTCTTGATATGGTTCTATTTCACTTTGCGTCAACAAATAGCCTGGTCGAGTATAGCACTGGCGAGGGACATCACCCCCCACACTACCTATTCTTGTTGTTCGCGAAAGATACATGTCGCATGTGAATAAAGAGTCATATAATTGGCTAATATTCAACCCAAGCGACAAAAATAAGTCGTTCCTTATTTTTTTTACATAGAACCCGCTAGTATGGAAAATGGTATCTTTGAATTCTGTAAATTCCATCTCGATTATTGGTGAAGATACAGCTTTTATTAAATCTCTTTTTTTTAAATACATCTTATTTATTTTTTTAGGTCCTATATATGTAGGAGAGTTAGGAAGATATTTAGGATCCTCTGGATTATAATATATTGTTTCAGTCTTATATCCATTGGCATTCATAAGTTGCTCCCTTTCCTCTCATTGCCTAAAGATTTTACAATCATATTACCAATGATGTCTATTTCTTAAATGGTTATTCGTTATCTAATGGTAGAAATTGCCAATCACTATTTTTATCTGTGCGATATGCGTAAAATCCAGCTTTGAGATTAATAACCTCTAATAATGTTCTGTCAAGGGCACAAATCTCTTCAAACGATACGACCATATAATCCGAATCCTTTGCATACTCTTCTCCCTCGCACTCCCAAATGTTGTCTTCATCATGAAATACATATAATATCGGAGCGTGGTATAGAAAGATTTTTTTTGTCGTTATTACAGCTGAATTTTTAAGAGTTTCATTAAGTTTCATATCATCGATTCCCCTTTTTTAGATTCTCCTCCTTCGAGAGTACTTGTAAATTTGAATTAGCATTACTACCTCCTTTTGATCTTGGTTGAATATGATCTACTTCTGCTTGATTCATATCAGCGGATTTCCCTTTTACATTTCGCGAAGGTTCGTTAAGTATTCTTCCATCTCCATCACTTCGCAGCACACCGCCATTTCGGTTTTTATTGGCCTCTAATATTTTCTTTTTTTGCACCCTAGTCGTTTTTTTCCAGGACCAAAATTTTTAGGATTAGGCAATGCAGAATAATTGCTTTTTTTAATAAAACTCTTTATTTCTTTTATATCACTCACGCTGACAGGTAATGCTTCCGATGCGATGCTTACACCTGCAACGACTTTCTCTGCTACTGTAGTTTCAGAAGATGCTAATGTCTGAATATCACCGATAACTCCATCAACGGCAGAAACATAAGTTGTCGTATTTGCTAATGCCTTAACTCCATTTCTTGCGACAGACTTACCGACTTTTATAATGGCTTTTCCTAATTTTGTCCAAACACTATTTCCATCTGGATCAAAATTATTTATGGGATTAGCAAGGCTATAGCCGTATGGGGTGTATGGGTAATAGGATTCAGCCAACTTGTCAATAGTGCTCCACTGTCCTAAGTTTGAATTATAGAATCGTGCCCCAAAGTCGTGGAGATCGAGTCCGTGCATACGGTCGAGTTCTTTGCCTGTGTATTTGTATGGCTGTGTGGAATTAGATAAACCTGTGCTTTCTCCGAAGAGGGTTCCATACGGATAGTAATGGTTAATCTCTTCAATGGCATTGTCCGCATTCACCACGGCGCGGACGTTGCCTAAATGGTCCTTTACATGGAAATGATATTCCGGTGCGTTGTTGCTATTTGCATCGAAGGTAATGTACCCTCCGTCGAAGAGCACGCGCTTCAGCTGGCCGTCCTCGTAGATGAACGGCCCACAGTAGTCTATCGTCAGCTCCGGGGTTGGTTCCGGCGGAGGTCCGAAGATTAGATGGATTCCATCGCCGTAAGCGATTGCTCTTAAATCTGGAATCATTTCCGTTTCCTTTTTTTATAGCGTTGTAAATATATCTGAGCCAATGAATCTGCTGGAGATGCAATGGTCAAACCATTGAGTTCATGAACATCAACCAAGGCACGATAAACATCATAATTTGCAGGAAGATAATTGTACTTGTTTGCCATTTGTAAAGAGAATTCAAAATAATCTGGATGTGAAGGCGTATGTGTTCGAATCGAATCTACTACTCGAAGATATGTTTCCACATCTCCAGCATGCATTATCTTCATATAATCCATACCATGGACATGATAGACAGGTGATTTCCCATTATGTGGTGAAAAATAGAATAAACCCATATATCCAATTATAGCACCAATCGCAACCAACATTGTTTTGTTTATTATTTCTTTCATCTCCCCTTTAATTTATTTCTCGCAATTAGTGAATCATACTGACTTTTCAGTTTATTTGCATACATGGTATCTTTTGGTACATATTTTCCGTCTTTGTATAGATTAGACAAACGACGTACACAATCAGAATTACCATTGACTGCGCCCAAATTTAGGAAATATAGACTTAAAGCAACTGTTTGGGAATCGGGCTTTGTCGTTGAATGATTAATATTCCATGTTGTTAAATCATCTAATAAATAGCATAAATAATAGTTGTGATATTGTGTGATTAAGATTATTGTATATAAATCCCTCTCTCGATCTGTTGCGTAGAAAATTTTATCATAATATGCATCAATGTCGCCACGCTTGATAACTGCCGTACAACATTCATAATAATTTCGCTGCCTATGTGGGAAGCGGATACTATAGAAAATAGCACCGACATAAATACCTATATATATATATTAAATAATTTTTCATCTTTGCTGTACTTTACTTGGCTTTGTTTCATAAGTATGCCAATGACCTTTTCTACCTTTCCTCAAATCAATAAGCTGCCCATTTTTATCACGCTTAAAATATTTAACCGGGTGCAAAAAAGATTCACCATTATTTCGTACACCTATAACACTATCAGGGGCTTTCCATATTATATTATAATCCTTAAAAACAGCCGACTTAGAGAACTCCTCAATAATTTTTGATGTCCCACATGCATGGACTTCAATTGTTATACTATTCTCTGGATTATTGTTTTGCCATTCACTAATGGTGTCAAGTATATAAACCTTGAAATCTTCCGCATTATCAATTACTCTATCATTTCTACCATCAGGAATACTAATTCCCATAGCAAATTCATCATATTTATCCTCATAAACGCCGTGAGCATATATTTTAATTACCCCGTGTATCTCTTCATCAGAAAAAGCACCTGAGGCCAATCGTTCTTCTATGCTTCTAAAAAAGGTGTAATTATCTTCCCCATTGGGATCAACATACTTTAAAGGATTATCCGCGCACAGCACATACGGGCTTGTGTCGTAGAAATATTCGGCCTTTGGATCTACTTTCCACCATCTGCCAAGGTTCGTGTCACTCCACCTTGCTCCATGGTCATGAAGGTCGAGTCCATGCATTCTGTCCAATTCCTTGCCAGTATATTTGTACGGCTGGGTAGAGTTGGATAAACCTGTGCTTTCTCCGAAGAGCGTGCCGTAGGGGTAATAGTGGTTAATCTCTTCAATGGCGTTGTTCTCATTCACCACGGCGCGGATGTTGCCTAAATGGTCGGTTACATGGAAATGGTATTCCGGTGCGTTGTTGCTATTTGCATCGAAGGTAATGTATCCGCCGTCGAAGAGCACGCGCTTCAGCTGGCCGTCCTCGTAGATGAACGGACCGCAGTAGTCTATCGTCAGTTGAGGGAGTTTAGGCGGAGCCTCCATCCCGATGATGTGCCCCTCACCGTCATAGACGGGCCTCGGACGCAAGACCTTGTTGTCATAATACTCTACATGCAGCTTCTCGCCGTCAGAACGGTATACATAGTTCACCGTCTCGGGAAGGGAACGGGGAGTCGGATATCGATTGATCCGACAGGGCAGGTTCAGCGCGTTGTATTCAACCGTGATGCCCTTGTTCAGGTCTTCCACCATGCTGCCGTTGGCATTGTACGCATATTCCTCGTCCGCGTCTGAACCGTCGGTGAAGTGCATCGCGTTGGCATAGGTTGGCTCATCGTCGTTGTCGTCGTCGACCTTGACGAGTTGATTACCATCGTAGGTGTATTCAAGGTCGTCAAGGACACCGAACAATCCGTCGTCCACCAATCCGAAACGCTGTAGGTGGGTGATATTTCCCATCATGTCGTACTCATAGCTTGTACTATAGCGCCCCTTGGGAATAGCGTTCTCCAGATACAGCGCGGACTGCAGGCGGCTCACGCCGTCGTAGGAGAAGTTATACTCCCTCAACTTGTTCTGCTGGATGTCCTGTCCTGCCTGCCAGGCCATGGCCGAGATGTTGCCTCCCCACTGCGGTGTGTTGCCGTTGGCGGAGGTGTTGTAGTAGAGGTGCTCGGTGAACACCGGCGACTGAATCTGCGTCACCCAGTCACGGATGTTGTAGGCGTATTGCGTGGTCAGGCTGTCCTGGCCGTTGCGTGCGGTCTGCGACAGGCGGCCGAGATCGTCGTAGGTGTTGCTCGCAATGGTCACCGGTTCTGCACCATTGTAGCTCAGCGTAGTGGTCAGCGGACGCCCCCAGGAGTCGTAGGTGTGGTTTTGAATAAACGATAATGGCTGCGACAATGACGGACTGGTATGCGTAACCTTTTGTGAAGTAATGTTGCCAACAAAATCGTAAGAGGTAAATATGTGGTCATATCCACCCAAATGATTGGTGCTATGCTGTTGAACTATGCGCCCTTCGACATCGTAATAAAAGGCTGTGAGTATGGCTGTACCTTCCCAGCCTGTAGCAAAAGGTATGGGCGCGTTGTTCACTGTCGGCAGTTTCTCGGAGAGTTGTCCCGTAAGCAGTCCTCTGGCAAAAGGAAGACTTGTTCCGTTCTTCCATATCTGCTGGCTGGTCGCATCGCTGGCGTCGGACTGCATGTTGCTGCTGTTGGTCAATAAGGACAGGAAATCGTAAGTGTCGTAAAAACTGACGGATGAGAGATGAGTCATGAGCGAAGAAAGAGAAGATATGGAAGCGTTCACCTCATATCCTGCAAAAGGCCCTGTTCCCGTATAGGCGGCGAGGTTTTCGTTCAGGTCACTGTCGGTTGTCATGTCTTCATCACATTCCCCACGCATCACTTCGCGCTGCATGTTGTCATATATATAGAACGAACAAATCGAAGATTTATTTTGTTCACCGTCCTGAGAAAATGCCAGACGCCCATGCCTGTCGTACCAATATCGCATCCAATCGCAGCCTGGCAGGCGCTTGCGGCTGAGTCTCCCGTGCGCATCGTATTTATAGGTATAGGCATATTGCCGCAATGTTTCCTCATTGTTCAGCGACCAGCTGCCGTTGCTTGCCTGAAGGTCGTTCGATGCCATTGGAGGCAGTACCACTCTCAGTTGGTTATAACTGTCGTAAACATAGTAGGTGTCAAGGTTTTGGGTACCGTCGTTGCGGCGTTCCAACACGGTATTGCCGAGAATGTCTTTGTACACTTCCAAAGTATGTCCGTCCTCATCGGTAGTGCGAACGCCGGAATAGGCTCCTTGTCCGGCATTCCCTGCGAGTTGCAGATAGTTGCCGTCGGAAGAAATGACATACCTCCGGACATTGTTTCCGGAAGCATCATTGCAAAGATAATCGGTCTGCACGCCCTTGTATGCAGAATGCCAGGCGTTTCCCACGCCAGTCAGGGTTATTTCCCTTGCCAATGGAGATGGTTCATATTCGTGTAAAGTGTATGGATTACTGTCGTCAAGAGTTGCCTGACCGATAAATGTAGAAGGTGCTACGAAATCTCCGTTATTATTAGAAAATGAGGTTGATTTCCATTCTTGTGACGGAAGACCTGACAGATTGTAGGTTTGGAGCGATACCAGATCTCCGCCTCCGGGTGATGCCCCGACTTGTTCTACTTCAACGGGCCGTCCTATGCCATCATAGAATGTGGTTTCTTCTATGTATTGCCCACCATTTGCATTTGTATATAAACGATGGATAATATAATTCTCGCCTGTTGGAGTCTCTGCTGCTGCAGATTGTTGAGGCTCATCAAAATTGACTGTACGCCCCTCCATCCGAAACGCAAGTTCTAAAGGCTGCGAGTCGTAAATTTCTTCGACTACGAGCCTGTAATTACCGGACTGTAAATAACAGCCGTTATCCCATGTTATGGGTTGATACCAGCGATACAGTTCCCATCCGTCATTATCGAACAAATGGGCACATATTGTATCATTATCGAAATCGAGAGACAATTGCATCTCCTCTTCCAGACTAAAATGATAATACACATCCGCGCCGCTATTACCGAAGCTGTTGGCATAAAGACTTGACGGAACCGTATCAGAACATATAAAGTCAGTATTAAAACTGCCCAATTCTTTGGGTAAAGTGCTCATCCCTTCAACTGGCTGTGGAGGTGGAAGCAGTTGTAGAATATCGCCGTCTTTCCATGAAATGACTGTCGTTGTTGTCGGACCGTTCACAATGGAAGCATTCGATACCGATATTCCGTGTACGGTAAAGGTGTAGGTCCCTTTCGGAAGGTTCTGCAGCACATAGCAATCCTGTGTCGTACAATAATCTTGCTCCCAAAGATTCTCTGTCTGGAGGAACGACTGGTAGAAAGCCTTAGGCATGGTGCGGTTTACATTGGCTGCCGTATCCGGATAGAAATAGATTTCCGTTCCATAGACAGAACTGCCCAATGTATGAACCAGGAGATTCATGGTGTCGGGAAGTACCACCTGATAGTAGATGTCGCGACCGACAGTGCCGACGGCTGGAGCGCAAGAAAAAGAAGCGTGGGCCGAGGCTATAAGCGAAACAAGAAATAAAAGTATCAACAACAAAAAAATCAGAAACAGATGAACAATGAAATGATTGAAAGCATCTTCGGTTGCTTAGAGCGTATCGAAGACAAGTTAGACAAGCAGCCTGTTCAGAGTGAGCAGGGCGAGAGTGAGAACAACGGGAATCTGGCAGAGGCATTGGTGCCTTTAGTTGATTCCGTGAATCGGACAAGCAGGAATCTCTGTGTCCTTCGCGACGCATTGAAGATTATCTCAGACCGTCAGAAGAAGAACGAGGTGGTAATCGACTTTGTCGCTTCGCTTGTCGAAGAACTGTTGGCAACCGTCAAGCAGGAATTTCAGACATCAGCCAATAGGGAAGATAAAGGTTTGGCTGATGAAGTCCACAAGTTGAAGCACGACATTTTGGAGCAACTTAGCAAGCCACAGCACAAAAAGGTCACTCATGACTTGACTACTAACACATGGTGGTTAGTGGGAGTCGGCATCGTCCTTTTCTTCCTTATCTTCTTCTTGACAATCCAAATCTACGACCAGTCAAAGGAGATAGACCGCCTTGAATTAAGCGATTGGAAGTACCGCGCCTTACGTGCTACCTTGCCATCGAAGAATGTCAATGTCATCTGGTTAGAGCGCAATGTCTGGAGAGGAAACGACAAAGGCATCCACCAGTGCCAGCAGTTCGTCATCAACTACGAGGACTCAGTCCGTCGCCGTTATCAGATGGAACAGGAAGCCGCCATGCGTGACAGCATTGGACGGCTGATGATACAGCAATCAAAGGACATTAGAAAAAAGATGGAATAACAATTTTTTTGGTCATCGGACTATTGGCTATACGAGGGTGCGTCAATTTTTTTTGACACACCCTCTGCTCAATCGTCCTGCGTCTGGCACTTGCAAGTAATTTAGGTACAAAGTGTAGGGCTATAATTGTTTGCCTATAGAACCATTAAAAACCTTCACTGCCCGGTAGCCTGTCGGTACTCCAGGATTTTGTTCTGTAAGTCAGCATAGGCATCGGTACGGCGGTCGAGCGACTGTTGATAGAGCAGTTGGGCTTCGAGCAAGTCGCTCATCTTGGTGGTGCCTGCTTTGTAGAAATTGCGGTGCAACCGCAGATTTTCTTCACTTTGTTCGATGCTGCGCTGAGCGATGGTAAGCTGTTGCTGGGCCTCAACGACATTGTTGTAGGCATTCTGCATACGGATTTGCAGTAGCTGGGCCTTGTCGTGCTGTTCGTCAATGGCTTTCTGGTATTCGATCTTTTTGCGTTTGATGGCATGGGAGCCTCCCCACCAGTCGGAGATGGGCACGCTGATGGTAGCGAATATCATGCCGAACATACGGTTATTGTCCAGCAGATCGTGATAGTTGTAGCCTGCACCCACTGCTACTGTTGGCAGCTGCTGGCCTACAGCGAGACTTTTCTGCAATTTAGCAGCCTCGACTTGTTTTCCCAGGAGCTGATATTCGGGGGTGCTGAGCAGTGCCTGACCGTGGTCCTGCTGTTGAACGATGGGTGGCAGCGCCTGCGTATCTGTCAGCAGTGTGAAATCGGCATTCTCCAGTCCGCAATACTGAGCCAGGAGCAGCCGGACGATGCTGATGCCGTTCTGGAGCTTTATGCGTTGACTTTCGATGTCATTACGGCGCAGTTGCACTTGCAACAGGTCGTTGCGCATAGCAACCCCGGCACGTACAGCCACATCGACATCCTTATAGATGTCACCCAGCAAGGTATCAACAGCTGCGACGGTTTTCATTTTCTCCTGTAGGGATACCAGTTGCCAGTAGTATTGTTCTGTCTGTCGCTCTACCTCGTTGTCAGAAAGTTCGAGTTGCAGGCGGGCTACCTCTTCGCCAACCCGAGCCAGACGATTTCCATTGACTATCTGACCACCGGCAAAGACTGGCTGAACTGCATTCACACCCGCTACGGTTCCATTCTTCAACATCGACATGCTAATGGGGCTTTGCAGAGCTGCAAGTGCTTCGGCAGGAAACTGCTGCGCCATAGCAGTACCTACCTCTGCAGGAATCATCTGGCTGGGGTTGACATCCATACGGGCCATTCCCTTATTGGCATTGAACCAGAAACCAGTGCCGCTGATATTTGGGAAATACTTCGTGAAGGCCTCCTTGCGCTGTTGGGTGGCAGATGCTACCGAACGCTGAGCGTTACGAAGGGTGATATTGTTATGACGGGCGGAGTCTTTGAGTTGCTCCAGGGTGTAAAGCCTCACCCCCGCCCCCTCTCCCAAAGAGAGGGGAGTAGTAACTTGGGAGAACGCTGTTGAAGCGGTAAATAGCAGAAATGCAGTCAGGATATATTTTGTCATGATGATATTCTTAATATATTATGTTTACTTTAAGTTAACTTTCCAATAAACGACGGGCAGCATGGTGACCACAAGGATGAGCGAGCCAATGCCTCCGGCAAAGATGGTGACACCCACAGGCATCCAGAACGAGCTCTGGGCGATAATCATCGG